>Ga0222622_10000710_pt1 | contig 12854 bp, 12 predicted proteins | sample PLM2_5_b1metaG_FD_177335 | JGI IMG/M metagenome (GOLD analysis project Ga0222622, IMG submission 177335) | Groundwater sediment microbial communities from an aquifer in East River, Colorado, USA - PLM2_5_b1 | ecosystem: Environmental > Terrestrial > Soil > Riparian zone | place: USA: East... | reverse complement strand
GCGCTCGGATCGCATTGATCATTGGGGGTCCTCTACGTTCGAGTATAGGCGGCGGCCGCAGAGAGCGTCAAGGATGCGCGTTGTCCGAAATTGTTGCTACAAATGGAGTTGTGGTTTCCTGACGGGACCGGATGGGGGTATGGTATAAGCCCGCGGGAGAGGTGATGACCCTGAATGACTGGTGGGGCGCGCGCGCGCCACGTTCGGCTGCCGCGAGGTATGTGCTTTACGCGGCGGCTCTGATCGTCGTGATCGTCGTCGGCGTGTTTGCGGTGCGTCGGCTCACGGCCAAACCGGCAGATGATTGCAACGCGCCCGCGGCGCCGGTGGAAGTTCCGAAAGCGCCTCCTGGGCTCATCGTTGACGCGCCGTGCACTGACGGGTCTGTCCCCGCGAAAGAGACGCCGCGGCCAGGCAAGTGATGACATGATCTGTCCGCCCGCCTGGGGGACAGGAGACACGCGTGGACGATCCCGGACAGCAGAAGCGCTCATCAGGTTCGATGGCCGAGACCATGCGCACCGTTGGTGCCCTCAGCACCGTCGGGTTGTCGTTCGTCTTCGCAATTGCCATTGGCGCCGGCCTGGGTTGGTATCTCGACAAGGCGTTTGGGACCGCACCCTGGCTGTTCTTCGTGTTCTTTGCGATCGGCGTTGCCGCCGGGATCCTGAACGTCTATCGCACGGCCGGACGTTTTCTCAAATAGTCACGCGTGGAAGCCGATCCTCTGCTGCGACGCGTTGGCCGCACCGCGATCGTCGTGTGCGCAACACTGACGATTGGTGCGTTGCTCGTCTCGAGGTCGCATCTCCGGGCCGCGATCGCGGTTATCGGCGGTGGTGTGATTGCCGGCGGCAGCTACCTCGCCATTCAGTCGGGCGTGACCGCATTTGTCGATCAGCTGATCGTGTCGGATGTGCCGCCGCGCCGCCCGGCGCTGCGGTGGACCGTCATGAAGTTGACGCTGCGGTACGCTTTACTCGGTTTTGGCGCGTACGTTATGATTGCTCGTTTGCGCCTGCCCCCGTTGGGGCTACTGGCGGGAGCGTCCTCGATAGTGGCGGCCGTGGCGGTTGAAGCCGTCCGCCTCCTCATGAAGGATTCGTCGCCGCGCACGTAACTGCGGCACCTCTGTCGACCGAGTTGAATGGAGAAGCTGGAACACCCGCTCTGGATTGTGGATGTGGTCAATGCCCTTCTGGGGCCGCCGGTCAAGGCGGCGCTCGAGGCGCTTGGTTTCCACATCAAGGCGGAGCACGGGATCGTGATCCCCAACTACCTGGTGATGGTGATGCTGATCGTCGCCGCCTTGACGGTGGTGTCGATCATCATTCGTTCACGACTGAGCGTCGAAAACCCCGGCAAGCTGCAGATCATCTTCGAGGACGGCCTGACCGCGGTTGGAAACCTGCTCGAGGAGTGGATCGGTCCGAAAGGGCGCAGTTTTCTGCCGCTCATCGCGACCTTCGGCATCTTCATCCTGTGCGGGAACTACATGGGGCTGATCCCCGGGTTGATGGCCCCGACCAGCAACATCAACGTCACGCTCGGCTGCGCGATCACCACGTGGGTCTACTACCACTTCCACGGCATCCGCGCCCAGGGCATCGTCGGCTATGTGAAGCACTTCTGGGCGCCACCCGGTGCGCCGTGGTGGATCGGCATCCTGTATTTCCCGATCGAGATTGTCAGCCATTGCGCCCGCGTGATGTCGTTGTCGCTGCGTCTCTTCGGCAACATCTTCGGCGAAGAGATGGTGATCCTCATCCTGTTTACGCTCATTCCGTTTTTTGTACCGCTGCCGATGATGTTCCTCGGGTTGATCACCGGCGCGTTGCAGGCATTCATCTTCGTGCTGTTGTCGATCATCTACCTGCAGGGGGCAGTGGCCGTCGAACACCATGAGGATGCGCACGGACACGACGCGCCAAGCGGGCATCAAGCGCCCGCCGCCGCGTAGCCGCCGCCGGTCATTATTTTCCGTTTCATTGAAGACAACTTCGAGCACGAGAGAGATTCTCAGAGGAGGTTTGGGTCGTGAGTAAACGTTTCGTTCTGACAGTTGCACTGGTCCTCGCGGGAGGCGTGTTCGCTCCGGTATTCGCGCAGGGCGCCGGCACGGAGTCGGTGAATGTCGAAATCGCGAAGTGGTCGATTATCACGGCTGGCTTCGCCCTGGGCATCGCGGCGGGACTCGCCGCGCTCGGCCAGGGCAAGGCGGTCAGCGCGGCTGCGGAAGCGATTTCCAGGAACCCCGGCGCGGCCGGCGACGTGCGAGGCGCGCTGATCCTCGGCCTCGTGCTGATCGAATCGCTGGTCATTTACGTGCTGCTGATTTCGTTCCTGCTGTTCTTCTTCAAACCGTTCGGCGGCTAACGCCGCGGAAGAACAGGGAACGCGTCACGGCCACGCGGGCACGGCGGATACACGAACCTCCTGTATCCTCTGAGCTCGCGTGGTCATTTTTTTTGCCCGCCTGTCCTGATGCTGCTACACGTCCGCCGCATCGATGCGCTCTTGCTCCTGATGACGCTGATCTGGGGGACGAATTATCCCATCGTCAAACACGCCTTCGCCGACATCGACCCGCAGGCGTTCAACGCCATGCGAGTGATCGTCGCGTCAGCGGTGTTCCTCATCACGATGGCGGTCGTGCGGACAGGGAAGCCCGAACGGCGTGACGAGCGTTCGTTCGCGAGCGTCCTCTACACGCCCACGCCCATGGGCAGGCGCGACGCGCTCGGGCTGTTCGGGCTCGCGGTCGTGGGGCATTGTCTGTATCAATACTGGTTCGTTGGCGGTCTCGCACGGACGAGCGTCGCAAACGCGGCGCTGATTGCCGCGGCGGCCCCCGTTCTCATCGCCCTGCTAGGTGCCGCTGTCGGGGAAGAGCGGGTCGGGCCCACCCACTGGCTCGGGGCCGCGTTGTCGCTGGCCGGCATCTACGTTGTCGTGGGGCCAGGCGTGCATGTCGGCGGTGCGACGTGGATCGGTGACCTGATGGTGGCGGCCGCCGTGTGCTGTTGGGCGATCTACACGCTCGGGTCGCGCGCGTTGATGCAGCGGCATTCGCCGCTGGCCGTCACCGGAGTATCGATGGCGATCGGTACGCTGCTATACGTGCCGCTCGTCCTTCCGCACATCCGCGCAGTGGCGTGGAGCCGCGTGGCGATCGGAACGTGGATCGTCATCGTGTACTCGGCGTTGTTTGCCCTGTGCCTTTCCTACACGATTTGGTACGCGGCGGTGCGACAGATCGGCTCCGCCCGTACGTCGGTGTATTCCAATCTGGTTCCACTCGTGGCAATGGCAGGCGCCGCGTTTCTGCTTGGCGAACCGCTTGGCATGCGAAAGATGCTCGGAACCGCGGCGGTCCTGTTCGGTGTCGCACTGACGCGCGTCAGGCCGACCAATCCGAATCCGGAATGAGGTCACATCCGCTGTCCGCGATCCGGGATCCGACAAGATCCAAAATCGACGATGGCATCACGTGCCGATCCCGTACCTCTTGCAGCTCCGATGCGGGCCGCACCGCGGATAGCGGACCGCGGATCGCGGATAGCGGATCCCTGACCACGGATCCCGGGTACAATTACTTATTCCCGTGAAATCTCATTACTACTCTCAGCACGCGGTTGCGCTCCGAGCTGAGCTTGGGGCGGCGCTTTCGCGCGAACAGATGCGCGAGCTGCATCAGAAAAGCGCTTGGCGGCACTTCGTAGTGGCAGCGCGACAGTTTGGTATCCTCGCCTTGGCGACGTGGGGCCTCATCCGTTTCGACAACCCACTCATCTGGCTGCCGCTGGCGTTCGTGCAAGGATTCACGATTTTCGACTTCACCATCCTGCTGCACGAGGTTGTTCACCACACGGTTTTCGAGCGCCGCCGCCCGATCGTGGAGCGCATCCTGGCGTTGCTGTACGCGATTCCAAGCGGAATTTCGGCCAGCCAATTCACCCGCTGGCACCTCGACCATCATGCTGAACTCGGGTCCGACGAAGACGATCCGAAACGGCATCACCTCTCGCCCAAGGTCAATAAGCGTTGGTACAAGTTGTTGTACTGCACGCCTGCGTTGTTCCCCATTTACTTCAGGGCGGCACGTCGCGAGTCGTCGTCGTATCCTGAGAAACTGCAGCATCGCATCGGCTGGGAACGCAAAGTGTCAATGGCCGCGCACCTGCTGGCGCTGGCGACGTTGTGGTATGTCTTCGGCTTCTACACGGCGCTTCGGACCAGCATCATCCCGGTGTTCTTCATCTTCCCAATCGCCTTCACCCTTAACCGCCTCGGCCAGCACTACGACATCGACCCGACCGATCCGGCCAAATGGGGAACCTTGATGAAGGGCCACTGGTTCTGGGACTTCGCATTCCTCAATTCGAATTACCACCTGGAACATCACTATTTTCCCGGCGTCCCGTTTTACCGGCTTCCAGCCCTGCAGCGGGCACTCATTCCCTTCTACGACCGCAAGCAGATGCGATGGCAGAGCTACGGTCCCTTGGTCTACGGCTGGCTCGTCGAGAACCACGCTCCGCACACCGACTGGAGCCGCGACTCGGCAGAGGCGGCTGAATCACTAATCCCGAATCACTAATCCCCTCCGAGGGGCTTTGCCCCTCGGACTCCCCGACACGCTCTCTCGTGAGCCGCTTCGCCGGCTCCCTCCCCCTCGCGTGGGCTCACTCGCGCACTCGTTCGCCTGGCAGAACACGCGAATTCGCGACTGCGAATAGCGAATAGCGAATCGCGAACGGTTGGCGTGGATAATGCACCGGCCACCGGACGATGTTGGGGAAGATTCTGTCCGGCGGAGACGATGAGCTGGTTCGGGAAGAACGGCGGGTCCTCGCAAACCTGCGCACCGCCCTGGTGCGATTCGACGCCGCGCGCGAGCATCAAGAGGCGCTCGACCGATCCATCGAACAGCTCGACGAGCTGTTCCTGCTGGTGATCGTCGGAGAATTCAATTCGGGGAAGAGCGCGTTCATCAACGCACTTGTCGGAAGCACGGTGGCCGCGGAGGGAGTGACCCCCACTACGGCGCAGATCAACGTGCTCCAGTATGGAGAGACACCGAACCGGACGGTTCGGGGTCACAATCTTCACGTCATTACCGCGCCCGCGGAAATCCTCAAGGAAATCCACATCGTCGATACGCCCGGCACCAACGCGATCATCCGCGAGCACGAGGCGATCACGGCGGAATTCGTCCCGAGATCGGATCTCGTGCTCTTTGTCACATCCGCAGACCGGCCGTTCACGGAAACAGAGCGCGCATTTCTGGAGCAGGTCCGTGCATGGGGCAAGAAGATCGTGATCGTCATCAACAAGATCGACATCCTGGCCGACGACGGACAGGTGGAGGAGATCCGCTCGTTCGTCGCCGAGAATGCGCGGACGCTCCTCGGGTTCAACCCTGACATCTTTCCGGTGAGCGCGCGGCTGGCCCTGCGCGCAAAGCAGGGAGATCCGGCGGCGTGGGCCACGAGCCGGTTCGAAGCGCTGGAGCGTTATATCCGCGAAACACTCGATTCTCCCGGTCGAGTACGGCTGAAGCTGTTGAATCCGCTGGGCGTCGGCCTCGCACTGACCGATCGTCATGCCGCAGCAGTCAAGGAGCGCGCGGCGCTGCTCAAGGAAGACTTCGCCACGCTCGATGAAGTCGAAAGCCAGATCGCCGTCTATCAGGCCGATTTGCTGCGCGACTTTGGATTCCGCATTTCAGACATCGATCGCATCCTGCTCGAAATGGAAAAACGCGGTCATCAGTTCTTCGACGACACCATGCGCATTGGCCGAGTCATGGATCTCCTGAACCGGAGCCGGGTCCAGCAGGGATTCGAACACCAGGTGGTCGGCGACGCGCCGCAGGAAATCGAACGCAAGGTCGGAGAGCTGGTCGACTGGCTCGTCGACGCGGACCTGCGTCAATGGCAGGATGTCACCCGGCATCTTGCCGAACGTCGCCGTCAGTACCGCGACCGCATCGTCGGCGACTCTGACTCCGGCCGCTTTCTCAGCGATCGCAGCCGGCTGCTCGAGTCGGTGAACCGCGAATCGCAGAAAGCCATCGACTCCTTCGATCGCCGCAAAGAGGCGCGGGAACTGGCCGACGATGCGCGGAATGCAGTCGCCGCCGCCGCAGCCGTCAGTGCCGGCGGTGTGGGGCTAGGTGCCATTGTCACGGTTGCCGCCACTACGGCTGCCGCAGACGTCACCGGGATCATCATGGCGTCGGTGATCGCCGCGCTCGGCTTTTTCATCCTGCCCGCGAAACGCGAGCGCGCCAAAGAGCAGATGCGCCGCAAGATTTCGGACGTCCGGCAGCGGCTTTCGGAGGCGCTGCACGAGCAGTTCGCCAAAGAGATTCAAAAAAGCGGCGACCGTATCCGCGAGAGCATTGCGCCTTATAGCCGCTTTGTCCGCGCCGAAGGCGAAAAGCTCGAAACGACCGAGCGCGAGCTTCGGGCAATCAGCGCCGACCTGGCGTCACTCCGCGCTCGCATCGAGAAGCAGGCGGCGTAAGCGCTCGCTCATCGTAAGATGGCCGGGTGAAACGCGTCGCGAGCGAATCGCTGAACGGCCTCTTCATCGTGCTCGGGGTCCTCTCGGCGAGCATGGGGATCCACGGCTTCCTCCTCTCCAGCCATTTCATCGACGGCGGAGTCACCGGGATCTCGATGTTGATCTCCGCGGTGACCGGTACACCGCTGTCAATCTGGATCATCGTCGTCAATCTTCCGTTCGTCGCGATCGGGTATCGGCAGATCGGCCGCGCGTTCGCCGTTCGCAGCCTGCTCGGCATCGGCGGCCTGTCAATCGCACTTGCCACCATTCCCTTTCCCGACGTCACACAGGATCTGGTGCTCACGGCGGTGTTCGGCGGATTCTTCATCGGCGCAGGCATCGGATTGGCTGTTCGCGGCGGCGCCGTCCTCGACGGCACCGAAATCGCTGCCCTCCTGATCAGCCGGCGGAGCGATTTGCTGAAGCTCGGCGACGTCATTCTGCTGTTCAACGTGGTGCTGTTTCTCACGGCGATGTCGCTGCTCGGCGTCGAAGTCGCGTTGTATTCGATCCTGACTTACGTCGCGGCCGCGCGCACTCTCGACTTCGTCCTTCACGGAATAGAGGAGTACACGGCGATCACGATCGTATCGCGCGCAAACGGAGAGATCGGCGCCCAGATCATGACCAGCCTGGGACGCGGCATCACGGTTTACAAAGGGCGCGGCGGCCTCAGTTTCGAGGACCAGGAGATCATTTACTGCGTCGTCACGCGCCTGGAAGTCGGCAGGGTGAAGTCAATCGTGCGAGCGCTCGATGAAGGCGCGTTCGTCACATCTCATGCGCTTGCCGACGTCGAGGGAGGGATGGTCAAGCACAGGCGGCTGCATTAATCTTTTTAATTCGAGGGGCTTCGCCCCTCGAACTCCCCTACAGCGTCGCTCGCTCGCCGCTTCGCCGCTCGCTCCGCTCCGCTGGCTCACTCGCGATGCTCGCTCGCGCCATCGGTAAGCCGCGGCGATTTGTCAGAGGCGTTGTATCTGGCGATACGTTTCTACGACCGCACACGCGGGCGGGTTTTCGAGAGCATGACGTAGGCGATCGCGGCCGAGCCGAATCCAACGAACCACGCGTAGTCGTAGAGCGGACGGAGTGGAGGAATGATCAGTCCGCCCCACGCCAGTGCGCATCCAATTACTGTTGCCAGCATGCCGGCCGTATTCCAGCGCCCATAGGCACCATCCGGAAGGTACAAGTCTTCCAGTGACAACTGACGTCGTCGAATGATCCAGTAGTCGGCAATCAGCACTCCGGCGATCGATCCGAGCCCTCCGGAGTAGCCGAGCAGCCAGTTGAAGATGTATCCCGATGGATCGGCGAGCAATCGCCACGGCTGAATGAGGATTCCGAGAATGCCGGTGATCAGCCCGCCGGTCTTGAACTTGATCAGCCGCGGGAACGCATTGGCGAAGTCGTTCGCCGGAGACACGACGTTCGCGGCGATGTTGACGGCCAGGGTCGCCACGACGGCGGTAAACATGGAAATCGCAATGACCAACGGGTTGCTGAATCGGCCGATCAGTTTGATCGGATCCCAGATGACCTCGTGATAGATGATCGCGGTAGCGCTGGTGATCAAGACGCCCATCGCGGCGAACACGAACATGGTGGTCGGCAGCGCGACGACTTGACCGAGCACCTGTTCGCGCTGACTGCGGCCAAAGCGCGTGAAGTCCGGCATGTTGAGCGATAGCGTCGCCCAGAATCCGATCATCGCCGTGAGCGACGGCACGAAGACGGGAAGAAACTCGCCGAGCGAGTGATATTTTCCGGGCTGAGAGAGCAGCGGCCCCAACCCATTCGCCTCGGTCACCGCCCAGATCAGCAGCAGCGTCGTCATCACGAGCACGAACGGAGCGGCCCAGTTTTCTACCTTCCGTAAGAGATCCATTCCGCGGTAAACGATCGCGACGTTCAGTCCCCAGAAGAGCAGGAACGACAGCCACTCGGTCGTCGAGTGACCGCTGAAGCCAGCGCCCAGGAGTCCTGACCAGCCAGGTACGATGCTCGCGAAGAACGTGTTGACGGCTTCGCCGCCGATCCACGCCTGGATTCCGAACCATCCACACGCCACAATCGCGCGCATCAGGGCAGGCAGGTTCGAGCCAATCGTGCCATAGGCGGCGCGGGCAAAAACCGGAAATGGAATTCCGTACCGCGTGCCCGGATGAGAATTCAGCAGGATTGGGATCAGCACGATGGTGTTGCCAAGAGCGACCGTGACGAGCGCCTGCGACCAGCTCATGCCTGCCGCCATCAGACCTGCGGAGAGCATGTAGGTGGGTATGCAGTGCGCCATGCTGATCCACAACGCCGCGTAGTTGTAGGTCGTCCAATTGCGGCGCGCGATCGGCACCGGAGCGAGGTCGTCGTTGTAGAGGGGGCTTCGCTCGACGATCGACGCGTCGACGAGTTCTACGCGTCCGTCCGCGCGCTCGACTTGGGTCGCGATTCTTGCCACGCAGTCTCCACGTTCCTGAGCCCTAAGCCCTGAGCCTTGAGCCTTGAGCCTTGAATGATCTCTGAAAGACGCGATCGGGGCAAACTCCGCGACGCCGTTCAGCGCTATCCTTAAAAGAGATCGCACGTTGAACGGGGGTGTGTCATGTATCCAGTTGTCGTCGCGGTGATCGCCCTGCTGTCGGCGCTGGCGCCGGTACAGCGGAAGGACTCGCGCACGCTTCGCATGGAAGCGGACGTCGAACACGAACTGTTCATGCTGCCGAACTACTCAGTGTTTGATTTCCTGGCGTTCCGGATCGAGCCGGGTGGAACGGTGAGGCTGCTCGGTCAGGTGGTCCGGCCTACACTCAGGAACGACGCCGAGCGGCGGGTCAAGAGAGTCGAAGGCGTCGAACAGGTGGTGAACGCCATCGAAGTGCTGCCGGTATCACCGGGTGATGATGCGATACGGCTGGCCGTCGCACGCAACATCTACAACAGTACGGCGCTCGATCGCTACGGGTTCCAGAGTCAACCGCCGATTCACATCATCGTCAAGCAGGGGCGAGTCACACTGGAGGGAGTCGTCGACAGCGAGAGCGACAAGACCGTCGCCGGGCTCAAGGCGCGGGAGATTACCGGCGTCTTCGAGGTGAAAAACAATCTGTCGATTGCGCAGTAGACGCTAGAGGCCGGAGGGTGCCTGGCTGGGGCCGCGGCGCAAGAAGCGGCCCGCACCTTTTGTCCCCACAAATCGGCCACCGTCCACGATCACCCTGCCGCCGCTCACCACCGCCGACGGCGTTCCCTTCACGGTGCGCCCTTCATACGGGTTGTAGTCCACCTTCATATGCAGCGTTTTCGCACTGAGCGTCGTCGCGGCGTTCGGGTCGAAGACGACGATGTCGGCGTCGCTGCCAACGGCGATCGTTCCTTTTCGAGGAAACAAACCAAACATTCGCGCCGGCGTCGTCGAGCAGAGCTCGACAAAGCGATTCATCGAGATGCGCCCCGGACGAACACCACCGTCGTGAACGAGCGTCAGCCGCGTTTCGATGCCGGGCGCGCCATTTGGAATCTTGCTGAAATCATTTCGCCCGAGCTCTTTCTGTTCGGCCATGCAGAACGGACAGTGGTCAGTCGAGATCACCTGCAGATCGTTCTTCGCGAGACCCTTCCAGAGCACGTCCTGGTGCCATTTGTCGCGCAGCGGGGGCGACATGACGTATTTCGCTCCGTCGAACCCCGGCTCTTCGTAGTTCTCGTACGACAGGAATAGATACTGCGGGCAGGTTTCCGCGTAGGCGGGGAGGCCCATGTCACGGGCCTGTTTGACCTTGTCCAATGCGTGCGCGGCTGAAAGATGCACGATGTAAATGGGCACTCGCGCCATTTCGGCCAGCGCGATGGCTCGGCCCGTCGCTTCACCTTCCGCCGTGGGAGGGCGCGTGAGGGCGTGGTATTTCGGCGCGGTTTCACCTTTTCGCAACGCTTCCTTCACCAGCTCGTCGATCACACCGCCGTTCTCGGCATGCATGCAGACGAGCCCGCCGTTCTCGCCGGTGCGGCGAAGCGCCCGGAAAATCGTCTGATCGTCGACCATGAACACGCCGGGATAGGCCATGAACAATTTGAAACTGGTGATGCCCTCGTCGCGCACCATGCGATCCATCTCGTTCAGTCCAGCGTCCTCGAGCTCGGTCACGATCATGTGGAAGCCGTAATCGATCACGGCATGACCCTCGGCTCGCCGTCGCCAGTCATCGAGCGCATGCCGCATCGTCTGGCCGCGATACTGGATGGCAAAATCAACGATGCTGGTCGTTCCGCCGAACGCGGCGGCGATGGTGCCGGACTCGAAGTCGTCGGCGGAAGTGGTGCCGCCGAACGGCATGTTCAGGTGGGTGTGGACGTCGATCCCACCCGGGATGACGTATTTCCCTGACGCGTCAATCGTTCTGTCCGCCTGGAAGCGATGGGACGGGAGATCTTTCCCGATTGCCACGATGACCCCAGCGTCGCAGTAGATGTCGGCGACGTAGTCGTCAGTGGCGGTGATGACCCGGCCGTTGGTGATTAGTAGTGACATGCATCTTTTCTTACTTTGCGCTGGGGCCCCACCCCCAGCGCCTGCCAGCGCTCGCTCAATCGCTCGCCGACACATTGCCGCAACTTGCCGCTTAGTAAAGATTTGTCTTTCGCGCTCCGCCGGTGTAGTCCACGTAGACGACCTTGAGTTCTGTATAGAAATCGATCGCCACACGCCCCATTTCGCGGAGGCCGACGCCGGTGGCTTTCATGCCGCCGAACGGAATGTGCGCCTCACCACCGACGGTCGGGGAATTGACGTGAAGGATGCCGGCGTCGAGGCGATCGACGAACCGGAACATCGCCGCGACGTCGCTGGTGTAGACGGAGGCCGATAGTCCGAAACGAACATTGTTGGCCACCGACAGCGCCGATTCGTTGTCGTTGACGCGAATCAGGGAAAGCACCGGACCGAAGATTTCTTCCTGGGCGATCCGCATGTTGGCGTCTACGTGATCGAAGATCGCCGGCGCCACGAAATATCCGCGGTCGCGGCCTTCGTCGCGGATCCGTTGGCCGCCGTGAATGAGCCTGGCGCCCTCGTGCTGACCTGTTTCAACGTAGCTCAACACCGTTTCGAGCTGCCGCTCGTCAACCGACGGTCCGACGTTTGTGCCAGGATTCAATCCGTTTCCAACCACCAGCGCCGCTGTCCGTGCCGCGAGCCGCTCGACGAATGCATCAGCGACATCTTCGACTACCACCGCGCGGCTGGTCGCGGTGCACCGCTGACCGGTCGATCCGAACGCTCCTTGCACGGTGCTCTCGACTGCCAGATCGAGGTCGGCGTCTTCGAGTACGACAATTGGGTTCTTGCCGCCCATCTCGCATTGGCACTTGATGCCGCGCGCCGCCGCGGCGCCGTAGAGGCCGACGCCGACGTCGTTCGAGCCGGTGAACGACACAGCCAGGATGGCCGGGTGGCGAACGATCGTGTCGCCTACCTCACGGCCACCGCCATAGACCAAATTCAAGACCCCTGGCGGAAGGCCGCATTCGTCGAAGATCTCGACGATCAGCGATGCGGTGAGAGGCGTCAACGTGGCCGGTTTGAAGACGACGGTATTGCCCGAGACCAGGGCTGGCGCCATCTTCCAGATCGGAATGGCGACGGGAAAATTCCACGGCGTAATGATGCCGACGGGACCGACCGGCTGTTTCAGCGTGTAGCAGAAATTGTTCGGCAGCTCCGACGGAATCGTCTCGCCGGTGATTCGTCGCGCTTCGCCGGCAAAGAACTCGACGACATTGATCGCGCGCTGCACCTCACCGCGCGACTCGCCGATGGTTTTCCCTTCTTCACGGGTGAGCGCTTCGGCAAGTTCCTGCCGCCGCTCTTCCATCCGCCGCTGAACTTTGTAGAGAATCTGCCCACGCACGGGCGCGGGCGTCTGCCGCCACGCAGGAAATGCCGCCGCCGCGGCCTCGCACGCCTCGGCCGCTTCCGCCGCAGTAGAGGAGGGCGCATCCGCAACGACGTCCTGGACGTCTGCCGGATTGACATCCTTGACGCGGCCCCCGCGCGATTCACACCACTTCCCGCCGATGAAATTCTTCAGACTGCGCATATGTTTTAGCTTCCAGCTTCCAGCTTCCAGCTTCCAGCTTCCAGCTTCCAGCTTCCAGCGAACTGCGAACTGCGAACTGCGAACCGCGAACCGCGAACCCGCGAACCCGCGAACTGCGAACGCGCGAACTGCGAACCCGCGAACTGCGAACCCGCGCCCGCCTGCGCCAAGGCTTCGGTGGGT
>Ga0222622_10000707_pt1 | contig 12860 bp, 14 predicted proteins | sample PLM2_5_b1metaG_FD_177335 | JGI IMG/M metagenome (GOLD analysis project Ga0222622, IMG submission 177335) | Groundwater sediment microbial communities from an aquifer in East River, Colorado, USA - PLM2_5_b1 | ecosystem: Environmental > Terrestrial > Soil > Riparian zone | place: USA: East... | reverse complement strand
TGCACCACGGATTTTCTGTATCTGCGTCTGCTCGGTGACTACGGAACGAAATACGATGTTGATGGTGGCCACGTACATCGTTACGAAAAATTGCTCTGGAAGCGCGAGCACGCACTGGAAAACTGGTCGCTTAAGATCGAGCGACATTTTCCGGAGGTGCGTAATGTCTGGGCATTTGCCAGCAACCACTTCGAAGGATTCGCGCCTGAAACCTGCCAACGTCTCGCCGAACGTTTGGGTTTTACATTACCACTGCCGTCGGAAACAGAACAGGCGCTCTCGCCTCCTGACCGGTCGCAGCTTGATCTTCAGCTATAGTGACACCTGTCTGCGGTTGTGCTTGTCGAAAACGCAGACCTGTTGAATCCCAAAACTAGCCATTCTTTCCGCCAAAATTGGAAACTTGTCGCCAAGCTGCGCGTGCGAATGCGCGTCAGAGGCCGTAGTGAAAGGGATGCCCTTTTTGATTGCCAGTTCAACGACCCGGTCCCCCGGGTATGGTTCGTTCACCGGCTTGCGCCATCCAGCGGTGGAAAGCTCAATCGCGAGATTCCGCCCGCGAATAAAGTCGAGCGTTTCATTGATCAAACTGCCGATCTCTCCACTCGGACGATGACCATGGATTTTAATCAGGTCGAGATGGGCGAGGCAATCGACTAAGCCCGTCGCTGCCATTTCGCGGACCCGACGAAAATAGTCGGCGTACATCGCATCAATACTCTGGTTTTCGAATTGCGCTGCGCCGTCCGGCACGCTGTCGAACATCTGATCGGCGCGATCGAGGAAATGCACTGAGCCCAGGACAAAATCCAGCTCGTCCCAATGCTTCTCGATCCAATTTCGGCCAGCCGCCGAGTGAATGGGATCGTTATCTAATTCAATGCCGGCGCGGATTCGCAAATCGGGATTTCTTTCCCGCAAATGATCGATTTCATCGAAGTCGATCCCGGTGTGATAACGATCGTGATCGGTAAAGGCGATATCGGTTAAGCCTGATCTGCGTGCTGAGTCCGCCCACGGTTGAAGCAACCCTTGTGTGTACCATTGCACGCGATGTCCCTGTGGATGCGTATGGTAGTCGGAAAAAAGAAGTAACGGAGCATCGGAGTGTTGGAGTGTTGGAAACGCCTCAGACATTACTCCAGCACTCCATTACTCCATCGCCGTGTTAAGGCACAGCGAGGAATTTTTGCCGGATCCGCAGCTCCGGATATTGAGGAAAAAAGACTTCGGCGATGAAGACCTTGTTCGGTGTGAGCTCGCGCGTCGCGATGGTTTCGCTGTATTCGATTCGCTCCTGCGGGTTAATGAGAATCGTGGCGGGTTTTTCGATAATAGCGTGGTTATCGGACCACTTTGCCAGGATGTTCCCTGCGGAATCCATCAGGTAAATTTCGATCCGCTGGTTGGTTGGAAAATCGAGCGGGGCAGGACGCTTCGACAGATTTGCCAGCGTCACCTTCACCCCAAGCTGACGAACCTCAGAGAGCTTTACCGTCTGCGGTGTGATTTGCAGATCGAGGGCAAGCCCACGCAGCCTTGGATCTTTGTACTGCGGGACCACTTCGGGCGAAAATGGATGGAGAATGCGGCTCAACCAACCGCGCTTCCGTGTCGGAGTCGACGTCGGCGCGATCTCCTGGGCAAAGATGCCTCCAGCCAGAAAAACAACCAGGAGAAGTAAGATGATGCGGCGTGTCATGAGCGGGCTTACAGCGCCGAAAGCTTTCTGGGTTGCAAAATTCCTGTCAAACCCTTTATCAATCGGCATGCGAACTTTCTGTATATTCGCACTCTGCCTTGTTTTCGCGCTGGCCGATGGCGTGGCGAAATCACGACATTGCACGTTCCGGGTGCACGCACAAGCGAACCCTCAGGATACCGAAGTATTCGCAACATCTGTTCCCGGTCAGATATCGGGAAAGAGTATGGCCATTCAAAAGATGCCATGGATTTCAGAACACGATGTCATAGCGTTTTCTCCGTATCCGGCCCAGGATGGAACTTATGGTGCGCTGATTCAGCTCGACGACCACGGGCGCGTGGTGCTCGATGCTTTGAGCGTGGAGCGGCGAGGCGGTTTCCTATTTGTGTTCATTAATGGCCGACTCGTTGTCCACCTGCAAATCGATAAGCGTGTCTCAGACGGGAAGATCTACATTCCTTCGGGACTGGCCGCAGCCGATATTGACTTGATGAAAAAAGACTGGCGCCTAATCGGCGAGCGAAAGCATCAGTCGCGTTAATCTATCATGCGATTATTCGCTGCCGCAATTGGCGTTGCTTTTTGTTCATCCATCTCCATGATTGCCCAACCCGCGCAAAGCCAGCCCCTCGATCTGGCCCTGCCCACTGATAACGACGCCCTTTTCTCAGGCGACGGCCCCGGGTTCTATCAGTACGTCGAGCGCAATTACAAAGGCGCTAAATCGACGCCGTGGGAAGGCGGACAGTACGGCTTTGTACGCGATCCCGCTGACACAGCTGGTGGCGTCGTTTACACTCGTTTTCACGAAGGAATCGACATTCGGCCTTTACGCCGCGATTCACGCGGTGAGCCGCTCGACGAAGTACGTGCAATTGCCGATGGCAAAGTCGTTCACACGAATCTTGTGCCCGGCTACTCGAACTATGGCAAATACGTCGTAATTGAACATCAGTGGGGCGGCTCGAGCTACTACAGCCTTTACGGACATCTTAGCTCGATCGCAGTGCACTCCGGCGATGCGGTCAAACGCGGTCAGCCCATCGCAATCATGGGTTACACTGGAGTCGGGTTAAACAAGGAGCGCGCGCATCTGCATTTGGAATTGGACCTGATGTTCAGCCGTCAATTCGAGGCATGGCATGACGCATTCTTTAGGAACGATCCCAATCACAACAGCATTTACAACGGTTTGAACCTGGCCGGGCTCGACATCGCGCGGCTTTATCTGGCGCTTCACAAGAATCCGTCTCTCACGATTCCCGAGTTCCTTAGTGGCGAAGAAGTATTCTACAAGGTGACCCTGCCTAAATCGCACCATTTCGACTTGGCACGACTTTATCCCTGGATGCTGGGCGCAGGGAAACGAACCGAAAAATTATCTTGGGAGGTTTCTTTCGCGCGTTCCGGTGTGCCGCTGAAAATTGAAGCCAGCGACAGGCACGTGACGCAGCCCGAGGTGAGCCATGTTAAGAAGAGCTCGATCGATTATTCTCATTTGACTCGCGACATAGTTGCCGGACATGAGGGAAACGCGCATCTCACAAACTATGGCAACCAACTGATGCGACTGCTTACTTATCCCGACTGAATTCAACAGCCGCTGAAAAATTGCCCGATTAACACGAGGTCGGCGTTCCTTGCGCGAGGGCGACGCCATGTTGGACCGCACCTTTCACGAACCCGAGACATTCCACAGCGCCGCTTGGTTTTCCCGGGAGCGCGATCACCAGAGCATGATCAACAATCGCTGCCAAACTACGCGACAGGATTGAATTGGGCGTGATCTTCATCGACTCGGCGCGCATCACTTCTCCGAACCCTGGGAGTTCGACACGCATGATCCCGCGGACCGCTTCCGGGGTGATATCCCGTGGTCCAATTCCAGTGCCGCCAGTCGCCAGGATCAAACCGCAGCCTTGCGTCGAAAACGAGCGGATCGCCTCTTGAATCCTAGCTGCGTCATCCGGCACAATCGCTTCGCCGAAAACCCGCCAGCCTGCCTTTTGCGCCGCCTCTTTCAACGCAGGACCGCCGAGATCTTTGTAATCACCGGCGCTGGCGCGATCCGAAATCGTGATGATGCCACAAACGATCTGCATCAGACTTTTGTTTTCTCAACGAGCCGTACGTCGGCGATGTGCATTTTTTTATCCACCGCTTTGCACATGTCGTAAATGGTGAGCAGCGCCATCGCCACGCCGGTTAGCGCTTCCATTTCAACACCGGTCTGAGCAACTGTTCGTGCCGTACACGTAACTTGCGCGCCGTCGCCGACGGCAATGATGTCGATGTCTACATCGCTCAACGCCAACGTGTGACACAGCGGAATCAGATGCGCCGTTTTCTTCGCAGCTTGAATGCCGGCAATCCGCGCAGTCGCAAAGACATTCCCCTTCGTGATTTGGTCCTTTGCAATCAGATCGAGTGTCTCACGTTGCAGTCGAATTTTGCCGGTGGCGACAGCTCTTCGCGCGCTCATCGGCTTGCCCGAGACATCCACCATTTGCGCTCGGCCATCGGAAGCAACATGAGAAAGACGATTCATCACTCAGCCGCCGATGGCGATCATCTTGCGATTCGGCTGGTAATTGTCTCTGAAATCGTGCTGCTCAGGCTTGCGCTCGACCACATCGAGAACGAATTGCCTAAGCTCCTCATCACACGCGCCGGCCCGCATCGGTTTCATGATGTCGAACTCCAGATAGCTGCCGAGACATGGACGCAATTTCCCGTCGCACGTGAGACGAAGCTTGTTGCAGCTTTCGCAGAAATGCAGATTCGTCATCGCGCCGATAAAGCCAATGCGCTGTCCGCGCCCGGGAATTTGATAATAGCTGGCCGGACCATTCGTGTGAAATTCCGTCTCTGGAATCAAATTTCCGTAACACGATTCGATTAGCTTTTTCGCTTCAAAAACCGACATGAAGTTATGTTCGTCGAGTACGTCGGTCGTGCTGACGGGCATCATTTCGATGAAACGCAAAATCAAATCATGCGCTCCCGCAAATTCTATGAGCGGGATGAGTTGGTCTTCATTACGGCTCCGCATCAGCACGGTGTTTAATTTAATTTGGTCGAACCCTGCCGCACTAGCCGCTTCAATTCCGTTGAGAACTTGTTCATGTAAGTCCCGGCCGGTGATCTGCGAGTAGACCTCTCGATCCAACGTATCGAGCGAAATATTGACTGATTGCACGCCGGCACTGCGCAACGCTCGTGCCATTGTTTTGCCTAGACTGATTTCGCGCGCAAGCAGTGTCCCGTTCGTTGAAAGACCAATGCTTTTGATGCCGGAAATTTCAGGGATTCGCCGAATGAAATTGATCACGTCACGCCGCGTCAGTGGTTCTCCGCCCGTGACTCGCACTTTTGAAACGCCCAGATCAGCCGCGATGCGAATGAGCCGAAGCGTTTCCTCGAACGTCAAAATTCCATCGCGCGGCAACCATTCCTGCAATTCCTGCGGCATGCAATAAGTGCACCGCTCATTGCACCGGTCGGTGATCGAGACACGCAGATAAGAAATCCGATGGCCGTGAGGATCTTGCATTCGCCGACACGTTACCGAGGACGTGGTGCTGAATCAACCAGCCGCATAAATTGACCTCAATGTAGCGGAGACGTATGATCGTCTCGCTATGCAGCGTCGAGTTCTGTCTGTCGCGCTGACATTCGGGATAACAGTCGGGGCATTGGCTCTAAGCGGTTGTGCAACTACCGGGGCGCGAATTTCCCAAAATCCAGAAATGTATCAGCGTCTCTCGCCAAGAGACCAGGCATTGGTCAGCCAAGGACAGATTCGCCCAGGTATGATGATGGACGCGGTGTGGCTGGCCTGGGGTACACCCGATCAAAAGATCCCGGGCAACAGGCGTGGTGATCCCACAGAAACGTGGGTCTATCTGCGTTACGAAACGCCTCCTAGCTATGGCGGGCCCTACTATTACGGACCATTCGACTGGTCATATATCCCGCCAAAGTTCGTTTACCCGTTAAAAGGGGTCACTTTCTCCAGCGGCAGAGTCGTATTCTTCCGGTACCTGACGCCGCCGTAATGCCGATAAACAATTCGTTGGGAATCTGCAGCGACACGATCAGTTTCGCGGGATGCCTTCAGCAACGGCTTCGGCGCCGGCAACTGCGAGGTTGTGGGCAACGCTGTATCGAATCAATGCATGCATGGTTTGGCTTGCCAAATTGGTGGCGGATATGATTTGCTCACGTCATGAAGCGTCGGTTTTTCCTCCGCGCAGCGACGCTCAGCCTTGCGACAGGCGCGCTCGTTCTCACCAGTTGTTCAACACCGCAAACACGAATTTCTGACCATCCAGACCTTTACCAGACTCTGTCGCACCGAGACCAAGCGCTGGTTGGTCAGGGACAAGTTCGTATTGGCATGCCACGAACGGCCGTGTGGCTGGCGTGGGGTTCGCCCGACCGAAAAATTGTGGGCAACATGGGCGGCGGCCCGACGGAGACCTGGATTTACAGCTACTACGCAACGTACCCGTACTATCCGCCTTACGGGCCGTGGGCGCCCTGGGACGATCCGTTTTATTATTCATACATTCCGCCAAGTATCCCTTATCCTGGCAAGGTAGTCACTTTCGCAAACGGCAGGGTTGCGTCCTTCCAGTACCTGGCAACGCATTAGAGCTGGGTAAAAATTCTGTCGCGTTATGCGCGCGAATGAACCAGTATAGCGGCACGCCTGACCAATGGCTTACCGCTCATTTCGGGAATTCCTCAACGCGCTTGAAAAAGAGGGCGAGCTGAAACGCATCGCAGTCCCGGTCGATACCGATCTACTCATCGCCGAGTGGGCGGACCGGGAAATGAAATCGCCCGCCGGCGGAAAAGCTCTTTTGTTCGAGCAATCGACTGCTGATGGAAAACGATCGGAATTCCCGGTCGCGATCAACACGATGGGGTCGCGCCGCCGCATGGCACTCGCCTTACAAGTGCCCGACGTGGCAGACGTCGCACAGGAAATTCAACTGATTCTAAAGGCCAAACCACCAACTGACCTGCGTGAAGGTTGGACCTTGCTCAAACAGGGAATTCATCTGCTGCATGCGCGTCCAAAATCAGTGCGCGAAGCACCGTGCCAGGAGATCGTGCACAAAATCGGCATTGGAGACACGTTTTCGTTGCGCGATCTTCCTATCCTCAAATGTTGGCCAAAAGACGGCGGGCGTTTCATCACTTTGCCAAATGTGCATACGCGGGACCCGGAAACAGGCGCACGCAACGTCGGCATTTATCGGATGCAAGTGTATGACGAGCACACGACCGGAATGCATTGGCAGCTTCACAAGGTCGGGGCTCGACATGGCAAACGCTATTACGAACGTGGTGAACGCATGCCGGTCGCCGTCACACTCGGCGGCGATCCTGTTTACACATTCGCGGCAACTGCGCCGTTACCAGACGGTCTGGACGAACTTTTTTTCGCTGGCTTCCTGCGAAAAAAATCAATCGAGCTTGTTCGCTGCAAAACCATTGATCTCGATGTCCCGGCGGACGTGGATTTCGTTCTTGAAGGTTATGTGCAGCCTGGTGAAATGCGCCCGGAGGGACCCTTTGGCGATCACACTGGATTTTACACGGCGGTCGAAGACTACCCGGTGTTCCATTTAACGGCGATCACGCACCGGCGCGACGCGATCTACCCGACGACAATCGTGGGCATTCCGCCAATGGAGGATTACTACCTCGGTGATGCCTGTGTGCGGATCTTGCTGCCGGTGTTCAAAATGAATTTTCCCGAAATCGTGGATATGACACTGCCGCCCGAAGGCGTTTTTCACAATCTGGTCTTTGTCAGCATTCGCAAACAGTATCCCTATCAGGCTTTCAAGGTCATGCATGGTCTCTGGGGCATGGGGCAAATGATGTTCAGCAAATACATTGTGGCGGTGGACGAAGATTGTGATGTGCACAATACGAGCGAAGTACTCTTCCGTTTGTGCGCGAACACAGATCCGGAGCGCGACACAACTATTATCAAAAATCCAAGCGATTCCTTGGACCACGCACCGAGCGAACAGAACATCGGTTCCCACATGGGATTTGATGCGACCCGAAAATTGCCGGGCGAAAATTATCAACGCCGGTGGCCGGAATTGCTGAAGATGACGGACGAAGCGAAAGCGCTCGTCACGGAATTACGGCGCAAAACCTCAGGGAGCGACGAATTGGGCAGCCGTAGATTGTAGACGTGACGGCTGGGAAGCCGTCACTCCTCGGTTAGGGTTTGCGGAAAAGCCGGCCGCTATCAACGTCCCGTGTAAGGCCACCGGGCGGTACCCCACGCAGATCATAGACGCGTCCAGTATAAGGGCTGTAGTAAAATCCCGGAGTTCCCGCCCATCGCGCATAAGGATAGCCCCCCGGCGGCGGCGGACCATAACGTGCAGCTTGATCCTGCTGAATGGCTGCGCCGGTCAATGCGCCGGCCGCGGCTCCTGCGGCTGCGCCAATTGAGGCGCCGCGAACGCGGCCAGTCGCTGCGCCACCGATAATCGCACCAGTGGCAGCGCCCCATGCTGCGCCCTGACCAACTGGAGTGTCACAGGAAGTTAGAAGAAGACAACTGAGCGAAATGCCTGAAATAATTATGAGGGTGTTCGTCTTCATAAAATTAGTTTCCCAATGAACTAATTAACCGCGCGTGTGCAGAGTTGTTGCGAAGCAAATCTGCTCAATCCGGGCTCGCCGCCTGTTCGGATTTCTAGCGACTTACGGCCTTACAAATACTTTCTTTGCACGAATGTCGAGTACCAGTGCGCCATGGGCGATTTTTGAACAATCATACTTTTGATATGGCGGATACGGACTCGTAACATTGCCAGACTTTTCATGCGGGTCTCTTTGCGCCGCCGGGTAACCGTTGCTTGGAGGCGGATATTTTTTTTGAGCATCTTCTTTCGTGATCGCCTGCGCTTCGATCACGTTCGTGCCTATACGCGTGTCAGTGCCTTGCGCGTAAACAGTTGTGCCGAGCACAAAAAAGGCAATGACGATCGCCGAGCTGATTTTCAGAGATTTCGTTTTCATACGTTTATTTTTCGTAACTATTTCGCAGCCAGCACCTCAGACGGATGTTCGCGGCGGTAAATTCAAAAAAGATTTGAGGAGTTGTGTCGCGATCCGGCCTGCTTTTTCCAGCTTGCTTAGCCGATATTCTTTTTCCAAAACGTGAAATTTATCCAGCTCCATTCGATGCAGTAGACCGCGGTAAATCGAGGCCATGATTTCCGCGGGAGCCATCGCTTTGCGGTCTTCAGTTGGAAGCGCCGCCGCCGCCTTGGAGAAAAACTCCCGCGCACGCGCTGCTTGGAATTCCATCAGGCGGAGAAAGCATTGGTTATACTGCCGGTCTTGCAGCTCTGTTTCCGAGTAATTGAACCGCGCCAGGTCTTCCTGCGGGAGATAGATGCGGCCGTCCTGCAAATCTTTCCCCACGTCGCGGATGATGTTGGTCATTTGTAAAGCCAACCCCAGCTCGATCGCATACTGTTTGCAGCCTGCATTGCGATACCCAAAGATCTCGATGCTTACCAGTCCAACTGCGCTGGCGACTCGATAGCAATAGACCCGGAGGTCTTCAAACGTGGCATAGCGCCGAATGTTCAAGTCCATTTCTACTCCGGCAATGATTTCTTCCAACATGCGAACGGGCAGCGAATATTTTTCAATCAAACGTCTTACATCCCCGGCAAGAATTGGCTCGCCCGGTACAGCCGTCTGAAGCATCTGGCGCCATTTCGTCAATGCTGCTTGCTTCTCTGCCACGCTCAATTCCACGGAATCGGCAATGTCATCGATGACTCGGCAGAACGCGTAGAAAATAATGATGTCGCGCTTGCGCTCGCGACCTAATGAGATGAATGCTAGGGCCAGATTCGATTTGCTCTGGCGCGTAATCGTCGCGGCATTCACATCAGCCCTCTCCCAGGCCAGCTTCTTAGTACTGAATCCATTTCTCCTGGTTAATCCTGCCGCTTTCGCATTGGCGAAATAAACACACCCACGAAGCCAGAAGCCATCCGGTAATCATCCCTCGAAGAAAAGCAAAACTGAATTTCCATAGAAAGAGTGCCCCTAATCGATCGCCAATTGCGCTGCGCATAATGGCGTCGCAAATCATGATGCCGAAAAAATGCACTCCGCAAATGACTAAGAACCATCCAAGGCGGCCTCCATTTTGGCGAACGAACTGGGCGTGGGCCCGCATCGCTCCAATCAACGTTTCATTATGAAGCGCCAGTGAGATTTGCACCGAACAAAATGCAATAATCAGGCCGCTCATCAGCACCCTTGCAATCGGCAGGTAATCGAGAACGCCGGGAATGTTTCTAAAGTAGGCGAGGACGAGCGGTAACCGCACAATTAACGTGCTGACTGCAACGACAATGCCTGCCCATTCCAAGACATAACTAAAGCGCCGCATGGCGAAGCGGAATAGTTCTCCTTCTTCAAAGCTGACTCCTTTAATCCAGGCCAGACAGACGGTGATGAGATAGACTTGGATGTAGACCCCGAGCAGGTATTCGAAAATGAATGCCGCCGCGTCCACAGTGGCCGAGATTCGCAGGAGGCCGGCGGCCGGGACCAGACCGCTCCACTCGGGCAATCGCCAGAACACAATCGGCTTCAAGAGCGACGCCAGCGCGCTTAGCAACAGAATCAAGTAAACGAGATAACCCCAAAAACCGTACCGTCTCCGCAATGCTCGAACCAGCGCCCCATGCAAGCCGCGCCAGTTGACCAGCATGAACACGGCGGCCACAACCGAAAGCGGGTAGGTGGTGGTGGCGTTATCGAAAATTCCTGCCACGCCTTCCAGAGCGGGCAACGGCGTTTCTCTCCAAATCTCCGTAAATCTCGGCCAGTACCACTGAGGTAATGAGGCGATCTGTCCCAGATCGAGATCAGACCAGCTTCGAATTGGCGTGAACGTAACGAACTGGAAGAGGAAATAGCCAAACCCAAGCAGGGCAAACGTGATCCAAATGCGCTTGTAGCGTCCGACACAGCGAAAACCGTCCGCCAGTGCACGCCGCACCGGATTGAAAAACATCACGAGTGCGTAACCGCCGCAGAGTCCCACTAGCGGATACAACCGCGGTACGCTTTGCCACATATCAGCAAACAATGTTTTGGTAGGGCGCGACCGCCGGGCGCGCCGAGCACAAGCAGACGCCCCGTCGATTTGTCCTTATCTTTAAGTTGGTTCTAGCGAATCAGCCCCCAGTGCGGATAGAACGGCCAATAAACTAACAAACCGCGCCCGACCAGGTTTACGTCCGGAACTACTCCCCAGTAACGGCTATCGTAGCTGTTGTAGCTGTTATCGCCTAACGCAAAATAGCCGTTCTGCGGTACCGTAAATGAACGATCAGGCTTCGACAGATAGTCATGCCCCAAGGCGTAGCCGCGATAAGGAGGTTTCGCTGACATGACGCGTTCGAACCCATAGCCTTCCGCCTTGTTTCCATTCACATAGAGGAATGGCGGGTCGATGCGCAAACTGTCACCGGGCAGACCGGCCAACCGCTTAATGTAGAACGGCGAGCCTGCCTCCGGATCCTCCCGAATCCCGGGAATATGATTCGTCCTAAAGACAAAAACATCGCCGCGATGAGGCTTAACAAAGTTGTAGCTAAATTTGTCCACGAATACCTGGTCGCCGGTGTCAATTGCGCCCCTGGCAATGACTTCGCCACGATGATAAACCCGACCGGGGAAAACATTAAAATCATGACTGAGCGTGTCGGGCGATGCATACACGAGAAAATTCTGCCGCTGGCCGATCAGTCGCGAAAAAGTAAAGAAGAAGAGGATTTTTTTTGGCACAATCTCAAAAATCTGATCATCCTCGCGTGAAACCACATTGATGTAATTGCGACCCAGAACAATGAAGTCGCCGATCTGTCGCAGAATATTTGGCGGGGGGTCGCTGCTCGGGCGACCAATGATCCCGTTTAACGTCGGTTGCATGGAGCCGGTAGGAATTTTAAACGGCTGCAAGAAATAGGAGCGAATGCCTACAGCCACAACTATGGCCACCAAAATTACCTCGCAATTTTCTCGCCAATGCGATTCCCAGGTAACCGGCGTCAACCTGTGTAGCGTCTTATCAAGCGTGTCGGCCGTGCTGTGAATTCTATCGCGGTCTCTATCACGTAACGCTTCGCGGAGGGTTTTCATTTCCGCGATGATCTGTTCGCGGTCTGACGCGCTGAGCCGATCATCTTTATAGCGCAGATATTTCCGGGCATGCCGCAGAAGCAACCTACTATGTTTGACGTGCCGGGATGTAAACATGGGTTAGAGCGACTATCCTTCTGTCATTCCGAGCGAAGTCGAGGAATCTCTGATTAATTCTAAAACGGAAATTTCCAGAGATGTCTCGACTTCACTCGACATGACAAAAATCATTGCGCTTTGAGCACCTCAATGAACGCTTCCTGGGGAATGTTGATTTTTCCGATGCTCTTCATTCGTTTTTTGCCTTCCTTTTGTTTCTCCAGCAATTTGCGCTTCCGCGTGATATCGCCGCCGTAGCATTTCGCGGTCACGTTTTTTCGTAACGCGGAAACACTCTCGCGTGCAATAATTTTCCCGCCAATTGCTGCCTGAATCGCGACCTGGTAAAGCTGCCGCGGGATGACCTCCTTCAATTTGGCCGCCAGCTGCCGTCCGCGCGCCTCGGCACGATCCTTGTGCACGATTGTCGAGAATGCATCGACCGGCTCGCCGTTGACGAGCAGATCGAGTTTTACCAATTTCGCCGCTCGATAGCCGGCGTGCTCGTAATCCATCGAACCGTAGCCGCGGGTAATGCTCTTAATCTTGTCATTGAAATCGACGAGAATTTCATTGAGCGGCAATTCGCAATGTAACATTACCCGGCGTGTATCGAGCGATTCGGTGCGTTCCATCTGGCCGCGTTTCTCCAGAATCAATTGCAGGATGTCACCAATGTTTTCATTCGGACAAAGTATGTATGCCTTTACAATCGGCTCCCGAATCTCTTGGATCATGCTCGGATTGGGCAGGTGAGCGGGGTTATCGATCAACAGTTTTTCTCCGCGTGTAGTCAGCACCTCATAGACTACGCTTGGGCTCGTCGCGATGATGTCCA
>Ga0222622_10000705_pt1 | contig 12874 bp, 11 predicted proteins | sample PLM2_5_b1metaG_FD_177335 | JGI IMG/M metagenome (GOLD analysis project Ga0222622, IMG submission 177335) | Groundwater sediment microbial communities from an aquifer in East River, Colorado, USA - PLM2_5_b1 | ecosystem: Environmental > Terrestrial > Soil > Riparian zone | place: USA: East... | reverse complement strand
TCATCCAATCGCGATGTTCCTTGTCATCGCGCTGAGCCTGTCGTTGCCTGTGATGATCGCCTTCTTGGTCAGCGGCCGGGACGGCCCGCCTCAGTCAATCCGCATTGAGAGCCGAGAAAGAGGATTCGGCGTGGCGATGATCGGTGACTCGCCGTCTTCCGATGTCAGGGGTGAGCTGGGGGCGGTCGCGTCGCGTGGACTCAAGCTAGAATCCAGCGACTCGTGGGCGAGCTCGGGAGGATTCGGAAAGGCCCGCAGCCACAGTTCTGCGACCAGGGCATGCAGGCTGAACGAGATCCAAAATGCCGGACCGAAGCTCGATCCGAAGTCCAGCAGCCCGGTTGCCTGAAAGAGCGCGAGCCAGATCCGGGTGGTGGCGATGCCAACGCCGATGGCGAAGGCTCGGATCATCCAACGACGATGGTGCACGATGTCGTCGCGACGGATGGCCCGGACCGCAAGCACCAGGCACGTCAGGAACCACAGCCCGAACACCACCGCGGCCGAGGCCTCCGGCAGGCCGCCAAATGAGAACAGGCTGCCGAAGATCAGCGCGAAGACGCCGCTGATCATCGCCGCACCGGCGAGCACCCGACCGAGCCGTCGATGGAAAGTGTAGTGGCGGCTGCGGATCCGGTAAGCGAGCTGGAGTGGTGCCAAGAGGAGGTAAAGGGCACCCGGCACGATGTGTAGGTACGCCAGCCATGGCTGTGCCACGTAGCGATGGTCAAACTCATCCTCCGGCATCGTGCCGGCGGCCAGGTTGGGCATGTCAATGACGAAACGCTTGACGACGGCCCATATGACGATCAGGAGGAGCAGGGCCGCTGTTATCTGAACGGCGCGGAGTCGCTTGGTGCCCAGTGCCACACCGTCGCTCATGTGCCAACGATAGGCGTAACGCTGCCGATTGGCACGAGCCGATCAGCGCGCCCGCTAAGCCCCTTGCGCTGCGGTGCCTTGCACCCAGTTGCCCTTGGCCTTGACGAGCTTTACGGCACCGACGATGGTAAGAAATGGCTGCTCGTACCACCATCAGCGGGGTGTGATCCGCGCCTAGCGGACCTGGACGGGCGTCACTACCGCAGGGGTTCCCGCAACCGGGCTTGGACGTCTCAGTCATTGCAGAGGGAGGGCGTCATGTCGTCGATTAGCGCCGCGCCGCCGCGGCTTTATCCGGCTCCTTCTCCACATGGAGACCTCGAATTAGCGGGGTTGAGAGGTTGGATGGCCCGGCGGCCTGTCGCCGGATTCTTGGTGATCGTGCTTGGCCTCAGTTGGCTGCAGCTATCGATACCGGTTCTTGCCTTCCATGGCGTCATTCCCGGTGCCAATCTGCCGGTGGAGGTTTTCGCGCTGGCCTCGACGCTGTTGATCTTGCTGCCAACGGCCTTGTGGGTCACCTCGATCACCGACGGACCGGGGTGCGTGTGCTGTTTGCTCGGGTGTTTCGTTGGCGGTTCGGCATTGGCTGGTGGTTGGTGGTGCTGTTTGGCCTGTCGGTGATTGCCCTGATGCTCGGCTTGATCTTCGGAGGCTCGTTGCACGCGGCGGATCTCGGGCAGGTGTTGATCAGACAACTCGGCTCGATCGTGCTAGCCGTCGTGGTGATCAATCTGTGGGAGGAAACGGTGTGGGCTGGTTTTCTCCAAACCCGCTTGGAGGCCCGCTTCAACTTCGTGGTGGCCGTCGGTTTGACCGCACTGCCGTTCGCCGGTGTGCACGTCCCGCTGCTGCTCCTCGATGATCAGGTGTCGGCGTTCTCCGTACTGATCGGCATCGCTGGATTGCTGATCTTGGGCATTGTGGTTCGGCTGCTGATGGGTGTCATGATGCGCGCGGCGTACCACCATCAGCGGGGTCCCAGGTGGTGTTCAAACCATGTTCGGCGAAGGCGAGCGGGATGTGGAACACGAAGAACGGGATAGCGGTGAGCAGGGATCCGATCAGCAGGCCACGCGTGGCCATGAGTCGACCTGAAGCCGCGCCACGCAGTCTCTTCCCACAGGTTGACGATCAGCAGGCCGAAGATGAAGGTCTGAAAAAGATAGGATCCAACGAGGCCGAGCCAGCCCTCGGGCGGCGATACGAGGGTACCGGCTAGCGCGCCGACCAGCAGTGTCAACAACGGCACCGCGGTCACGGGGACCACGAACCGCGCCACACCCATCTGCCACCGGATCGTTCCGGCGAAGAGCCGCCGCACACCTGCGCGGCCCTCGCTCAGCGCGGTGACCAACATGGCGCCGCCCAGCAGGAAGATCACCCCCAAAAGGGCGCCGGGTGACACGTCCCGGCCGCTGACCAAGAAGGCGATCATCACAGGCAACGACAGGCTCAGCGCGATGACAAGGAACATCGCGATTGGATGACGGCGGGCGAGCCTGCGAACTGGGCTGGAGTGGTGGTCGTTGGTCGTTGCGCGCTCGTCCATGGCGACTCCCAAAGGTCTGGTACCTGCGGCTACCTGACGGTCATGACGCGCTCTCTCCCGTCCGATCCTACGAACCACGTCCTCCGCGGACACATCGAAGTTCAAGCGCCGCCACTCCAGGGAGGCGTGTCTGCCGCGTTGCTGCCAACCGGCACTGCTCGGTTGCCTCGGCATGAATGAATTGGCTTCCCAGCCGAGTCGATCAACTCCAACACATCGCCTCGCATGTCACCGCGGTTGGGTGTGCGGCCCGGTTCTCAGCTTCCGGCTACATGTCTAGATCGGAGACACCAGCCTGAGTTTCAACAGCCTCTTTGGCTCGCCCGAGCTGGCCTTTGGTGGCGATGATCACCGCCGCCGCGAAAACAACGATGACGGCTGTGAAGATCAGGAATCTTGCCGTGTTCGACCCCGGTACCACGTCGGAGGAGAGCTGGCTGATTGCGGCATCGAAGCTGGCATGGAAGATCGCCACCAGCAGCACGCTGTACCCGGTCCGGTTGTAGAACCAGACGAACAAGGCGCGGGCGAAGAACAACGAGACGAACCCAATAGCGAAAACCACAGGTGCCGATATCAGCGCCTCGACGCCCAGCCTACTTCGGCGAAGTGGTCGGGGACGTGCCACAGCGCCCACAGCAGCGCGACGTACAAGGTGAGTTTCATGGGGTGATACCGGGCCTGCCAATGGTGCTGGAGGAGCCCGGTGAATCCGATCTCTTCGGCAAGTTGAAAGAGCACCAGCTGGAGCAGGAAGACGGCGGCGACCTCCGCCAGCGCTCGCGGCCAGCCACCGGCTGGCGACGCGAGCGCTTGTGGGCCGTAGATGGCGAGTGAAATAAGCGTCGCTCCGACCGGAACGGTGAGCAGTGCGACCAGATACCAGCGCACCGGGACCCGCCACCGCACACTGCGCCGAGCAAGATCAACGACGCCTTCACGGCCTGCGAGCGCCGCGGTGACCACAAATGCGCCTAATCCGACGCCGAGCACCGTACCCAAGAATCCGTACAGGGGCAGGCCGTACGGCAGGACGTCGGCTTCTGCAATCGGCCGGATCGCCGCGGTCAGGAAGCCAGCGCCGAGGCCGAGCACCATGAACGCCAGTACGGGATGGCGTGCGATGGTGCAGAGCAGCGCCGCCATCAATCCATTCTGGCCTGCCGAGCCTGGCGAACCGGAGGAAGTGCGGTTTTATCTAAATCGGTGCGGCCACCCAGACTCCACGGCATCACATGATGCGCCACCATGTTTGTCAACGATGGCGCCCAACACCGCGCTGTCGCAGGCCAGCCACCCCCTCAACCTGACACACCGCCGCAGCCGGCTGAACCGTTCCTGCGGGAACGTCCGGACCAGTCCTGGCCAGGTTCTCAACACCTGCACATTCGTGCTCAACATGCGCGCCTTCCCCGAAAACCCAACCAAACAAGGAAGAACGTACAGATCAGCACCGACACTGTCGCCCCGCAAACCATGGACGGCTGGCCGCCAAATGGGGTGGGAAGCAAGAACGAGCCACGTGGCGTCGAGGGACTGGCGATCCTCCCGCGATTAGAGTGCGACCATGCCCAATGCTGGCTTGCCGTCCGACCCGTACGCCCTCGCCAAGGTCGCTGCATCAGCCATCATTGAACGCTTCGACATCGCGCAGCTTGACGTCGCTTTCGTGCTGGGGTCCGGATGGTCGGCCGCCGCTGATGATCTTGGTCAGCCGATGGGCAGTTGCGAGCTAGCCGAGCTGCCGGGCTTCGCGAAGCCCACAGTCGTTGGTCACGGAGGAGCGCTCCGGATCGCCTCGACGCCAACGGGCAGGACCGCGGCGATCTTCACTGGCCGTACCCACTTGTACGAGGGCCAAGGGCCAGACCAGGTGGTGCACGGGGTACGCACGGCCGTGTGTGCGGGCGCCAATGTCATCGTGCTGACGAACGGATGCGGTGGTCTGAACGTGGATTGGGCACCCGGCTCAACGGTGCTGATCCGCGACCACATCAACCTGACGAGCACCACTCCGTTGACCGGTGCGCGCTTCATCGACCTGTCCATGGCCTACTCGGCGCGGCTCCGTGATCTTGCGCGGTCGGTCGATCCAGGGCTGCCGGACGGGGTCTACGTGCAGTTTGGGGGACCCCAATTCGAGACTCCGGCAGAGGTGCGGATGGCCGGGGTGCTCGGCGGAGACCTGGTGGGCATGTCAACCACGCTCGAAACCATCGCTGCACGGGAGATGGGCGCAGAAGTGCTCGGCATCTCCCTCGTCACCAATCTGGCAGCGGGCATCTCGCCGCAACCACTCAGCCATGAGGAGGTGCTGGAAGCCGGGCGGGAAGCTGCGCCGCGGCTGCGGCGGCTACTCGCCGGCATCGCGGCGGCACTGTGACATCAAATGCGCCGGCTCTCTCCGACGACCTCGCGCGCGCAATCGCTGGTTGGACTGAGCAGGACCCGGATCCGCAGACTCGGCTGCAGCTGGACGATCTCCTGGTAGCAGCCAACTCGGGAGACGCCCGCGCGATGGCTGAGCTTGTGGACGCGTTTTCTTCCCGACTCCAGTTCGGCACGGCCGGGCTTCGCGGGGCGCTCGGTCCAGGACCGAATCGCATGAATCGGGTCGTTGTGGGGCAGACGACCGCCGGGCTGGCCAGCTACCTTCTTGATCATGGTCTGGCTGGCGGAAAAGTGATCATCGGCTTCGATGCGCGCTACAACTCTGATGTCTTCGCTCGAGACACGGCAGAGATCATGTCGGGTGCCGGCTTCCAGACCTTGATCACCCCAGAGCCGTTGCCGACACCCGTGGTGGCCTTCGGGATCCGCCACTTGGGCTGTGTGACCGGCGTCGTGATCACCGCGTCGCACAATCCGCCTCAGGACAACGGTTACAAGGTCTTTCTCGGCGACGGCTCGCAGATCGTCCCGCCCACCGACGTTGACATCTCCTCCAGGATCGAGGAGGTCGCCAAGCACAGCCTGGACGACGTGCCACGCTCCCAGTCCTACGCAGTCCTCGGAGAGGAGTTGGTAGCCGCCTATCTGGATCGGGTCACGTCCCTCGTACCACCTGACGCGCCGCGAGAACTTCGCTGGGTCTACACCCCACTGCACGGCGTGGGCGGCCCACTGGTGGAGCGCGCGGTCGATGCGTGCCGGTTTCCTGCTGCATCTGTGGTTGCCGAGCAGGCCAACCCGGATCCGAGGTTCCCGACGGTGCCATTTCCGAACCCAGAGGAACCCGGTGCCATCGACCTGGCTCTAGCTCGGGCACGGCAGATCAGCGCGGACCTGGTGATCGCCAACGATCCGGATGCCGACCGCTGCGCGGTTGCCGCGGTGGTGGATGGAGAGTGGCGGATGCTACGCGGTGACGAGCTCGGTGTGCTGCTTGGCGAGGACGCGCTACGGCGCGGCGTACTCGGGACGTACGCCTGTTCGATCGTCTCCAGTTCCCTGCTCTCGGTCATAGCTACCGCGTACGGTCAACCCTTCGTCTACACCTTGACCGGATTCAAGTGGATCGCACGGGCGCCTGGCCTCGCGTACGGCTATGAGGAAGCGATTGGCTATTGCGTCGATCCCGAAGCGGTGCGTGATAAGGACGGCATATCCGCGCTGGTACGGGTGCTGACGCTCGTTGCTGGCCTGAAAGCGGAGGGACGGAGCATCACAGACCGGCTGGACGAGATCGCACGCCGCTACGGGGTCTACGAGACCGATCAGCTGTCGGTACGCGTCCAGGATCCCAAGATCATCACGGCGGCCATGGCCCGGCTTCGGGCGCAGCCGCCAGGAATGCTTGCTGGGCAACCCACCTCGGTGGTCGATCTGGCCCATGGTGGTGCCGATCTGCCACCCACCGATGCGGTGCTGATCAGTGGCCAAACGGTCAGGGTCGTAGTCCGACCCTCAGGAACCGAACCGAAGCTCAAGTGCTACCTCGAGGCACATCTGCCTGCCGCCCACAGCGCAAACCTGATGACCGCTCGGGCCGAGGCGCGCTCCCTCCTGGCGACCATCCGGTCGGAGACGTCGGCAGCCCTGGGACTCACGACATCCTCCTTCCAGTAGACCGGCAAACCAGCTGGACCGGAGTATGCACGACTTCCTCCATTCAGCCTTCGCCATATTGGCGCAAATCGGCGTATCTGCGTTAGAATCTATGGCACCTGTGTGGGGGTCACATGGATTTTTTTTGCTCGGGGAAGGAGTTCCAATGGCCGAACAGACCCACCTCCAGCCGTCGGAGGTGCGGGAGGTGCTTGCGCGGCACGTTCTGACCGACGGTATGAAGCTGGTTCTCGATCTGCGGCGCAGCCGAGGTAGCCGGCTACTCGATGCCCAAACCGGGCAGCGCTATCTCGACATGTACACCTTCTTCGCCTCAGCTCCGCTCGGGCTCAACCCGCCCGGCATCGCAGACGACCTGACGTTCATGGCCGAACTTGCCGAGATCGCTGTCAACAAGCCGGCAAATCCGGACATGTACAGCACTGCCTACGCCGAGTTCGTCGAGACGTTCGTACGTGTGCTCGGCGATCCCGCGCTCCCCCATCTGTTCTTCATCGAGGGCGGAGCGCTGGCCGTTGAAAACGCCCTCAAGGTCGCCTTTGACTGGAAGAGCCGGAAGAACGAGGCCGCTGGGCGCGACCGAAACCTGGGCACCCAGATCATGCACCTGACGCACGCCTTCCACGGCCGGAGCGGCTACACCCTGTCGCTGACCAACACCGAACCCAACAAGACCGACCGATTCCCGAAGTTCAACTGGCCGAGGATCGACGTGCCGGCGATCACGCATCCGCTCAGTGATCATCTCGAGGAAGTAATCGCGGCGGAGGAACGCGCCCTGCGTCAAGCGGAGCGTGCGTTTGCGGAGAATCCACACGACATTGCGGGGTTCATTGCCGAGCCGATCCAGGGCGAGGGCGGCGACAACCACATACGACCGGAGTTCCTGCAGGCCATGCTCCGGCTGGTGCATGCCCACGATGCGCTCTTCATTCTGGACGAGGTGCAGACCGGAGTTGGCACCACCGGAACTGCCTGGGCGTATCAGCAGCTGGGTATCCAACCCGATGTCGTCGCGTTCTCCAAGAAGGCGCAGGTCGGCGGCATCATGGCCGGCGGCCGGGTCGACGAGGTGCCAGACAACGTATTCAACGTCTCCGGACGGATCAACTCCACCTGGGGTGGCGGGCTGGTCGACATGGTTCGGTCACGCCGGACCCTGGAGATCATCGAGGCTGAGGGCCTCATCGAGCAGGCGGGGCCGAAGGGTGAGCAACTGGTGGCCGGGCTCGAGGAGCTTCGCGATGAGTGGGGCCTGATCAGCAACGTCCGCGGTCGCGGTCTCTTCGTCGCCTTCGACCTGGAAAGCCGCGAAGAGCGGGATGCCGTGGTCACCGATCTGCGAGTTGAGGAGCGGGTCATCGTGCTGCCTTGTGGCGAGCGTTCGATCCGCTTCCGTCCTGCGCTATCAGTGAGTCAGGATGAGATTGACGAGGCGCTCGGAGCGACCCGCCGCTCCGTGATACGCGTCGCGAGCAAGGAGCTGCAGTACTCGTGAATGAAGCTACGTCAGGGGAGGCGATCGCCCTGAGACCGCCCGAGCGTCGCGGGTTGGTGACCTCAGTAATCGATGGCGCACCAGTGCCCGGTGGCCGTACGCTGCCGAGCACGAATCCGGCGCGCCCTGACGAGGTTGTCGGTGAGGTGTCCTTCGGCGATGCCTCCACCTTCGTGAGGGCCGCCGAGTCAGCCAAGAAGGCACAGGAAGAGTGGGCGGCGATACCCGCGCCGATCCGAGGCCGCGCCATCGCACACATCGGCCGACTGGTCGAGGACAATGCGGAGGCGCTTGCACGGCTGGTCACTGCTGAGATCGGCAAGCCGTACGGAGAAGCGCTGGGTGAGGTACGCGAGATCATCGACACCTGCGACTTCTTCCTCGGTGAAGGCCGGCGGCTCTACGGGCAAACCGTGCCGAGCGAGATGCCGGACAAGCAGTTGTTCACCTTCCGCCGGCCAGTCGGCACGGTCGTAGTGATCACCGCCGGGAACTTTCCGGTGGCCGTGCCGGCGTGGTACATCGTGCCCGCGCTGCTGGCGGGCAACACCGTCGTTTGGAAGCCCGCCGAATACTCAGCAGTCAGCAGCGCAGCATTTCACGAACTCTTCGTCCGAGGTGGCGGACTGCCGGATGGGGTCTTCAATGTCGTACACGCCGGCGGCGCCGCGACGTTCTCAGGGCTGGAGCAAGCGCTGGAAGCTGGCCTCGTCGACAAGGTCGGCTTCACTGGCTCCTCTGCTGTCGGCCGGGAGATTGGAGCTCTGACCGGGCGTTATCTGCAGACAGCGTGCTTGGAGCTGGGCGGCAAGAACCCGCTGATCGTTACTCCGAGCGCCGATCTTGATCTTGCCGTGGAGGGTGCGCTCTTCTCGGGTTTCGGCACTGCTGGGCAGCGCTGCACCTCGCTTGGCACGGTCATCGTGCACGAGTCAGTCCATGATCAGTTCCTGGCACGGTTCAATGCGGCCGTGGCTGCCGCCGGGGTTGGCGATCCGACTCAGGACGTGCTGATGGGGCCGATGATGGACGCCAAGTTTGCGGAACGCTTCGAGGAGTTTCTGGGCTGGGTCCAGCCGCACCACGCAGTCCAGACGGTGTACGGCAGGATCACGAAAGACAATCCGCGAGACGGCTTCGTTGGTGACCCGAGCACCGGGCTGTATTACCACCCAATGGTGGTCGACGGCGTACGCCCCGGTGACCGGATTTTCATGGAGGAGACTTTCGGGCCGCTCGTCGGGGTGGCCAGCTATCAGTCGCTGAACGAGGCGATCGAGATGGCGAATGCCCCTGGGTACGGTCTTTCCTCTTCCATCTACACCACGGATCCCAAGGATGCATTCACTTTTCGTGACAAGATCAGCGCCGGCATGGTGTCGATCAACAACTCGACCTCGGGCGCCGAGGCCCACCTGCCATTCGGGGGCAACGGCAAGTCGGGTAATGGATCGCGGCAGTCTGGCATTTGGGTGCTGGACCAGTTCACTCGCTGGCAAGCGGTGAACTGGGACTACTCCGGCCGGCTCCAGAAGGCGCAGATGGATATCGTCGAGCTCACTCCGGACACCACCTTCCGCCTCTAGAGCTCTCGATGGACCCGCTGGACCGTCACTTCCGCGACTCTCTCGCCGACTTGTCAGAATCTGAGCACCATATTTGGTGGTCAGATTCTGACAAGTCGGCGTGGTGGTGGGGGTTGTTTGAGGCGCAGGCGACCAGCCGGCACCTTGATTTTGTGGCGCGGGAGCTGCAGCAAGCTGGCAGGGGCTTCTACACGATCGGCTCGGCGGGGCATGAGGGCAACGCCATGGTTGCTCTGGCCTTGCGTACGACCGATCCGGCCTTGCTCCACTACCGCTCGGGGGCGTTCTACGTCGCCCGGGCCCGACAGCTGCCGGGATCGACGCCAGTCCGGGACGTGCTGCAGGGGCTGATGGGCCTGGCAGACGAGCCCATTGCCGGCGGTCGGCACAAGGTCTTCGGCCATCCCGACCTGGCCGTTATCCCGCAGACCTCTACGGTTGCCTCTCATCTCCCGAGGGCCGTTGGTCTGGCTATCGCGCTGCACCGAGCACACCGGCTCAGGGTGGACTGCGAGTGGCCCCAGGACGCAGTGGTGGTGTGCTCGTTTGGAGACGCCTCGGCGAACCATTCGACCGCCGCTGGCGCGATCAACACCGCCCTTGCTACAGCATTCCGCGGCCTGCCCGTACCGATCCTGTTCGTCTGCGAGGACAACGGCTTCGGCATCTCGGTACCAACGCCGAAGGGTTGGATCGAGGCGGCATACGAGTCTCGGCCGGGACTCGCGTACGTAGCGGCCGACGGCTCTGACCCGGTGGCCGCCTGGCCGAAGATCATGCAAGCGGTCAACACCGTACGGGAGCAGCGGCGACCAGTCTTTCTGCACCTGCGGACCGTACGCTTCGGAGGCCACGCCGGTAGCGACGCCGAGATCAGCTACCGCAAACCGCGGGAGATTGAGGCGGACTACGCACGTGACCCGCTGCTGGCTACCGCATCATGCCTGCGTGCCGGCGGCGCAAGCACTGCTGACATCGTGGCGGGCTACGAGGCGATCCGCCTTCAAATCGACGAGGAGGTCGAAAGGCTCGCAGACGACCCCCGGCTCAGCTCGGCGGCAGAGGTCATGGCGCCGATCGCGCCTCGCAACCCTGACCGAGTTGCGGAGACCGTTCGTGCGCTCAGATCCACTCGACCCGTGGAAGAGGCCAGGCCGCGCACGCTCGCCGAGTCGATCAATGCCACGCTCGATGAGCTGTTGGCGGCCGATCATCGAGTGATCGTTTTTGGTGAAGACGTCGGCGTCAAGGGCGGCGTCTATGGCGTCACCGCACGCCTGGCCCGCAAACATGGTGCCGCCCGGGTCTTTGACACGCTGCTCGACGAGCAGGCCATTCTCGGTCTTGGGCTAGGCGCTGGTCTAGCGGGGCTGATCCCCATCCCTGAGCTGCAGTACCTCGCCTACCTACACAACGCCGAAGATCAATTACGTGGTGAGGGCGCCACTCTGCCTTTCTTCTCCCGTGGTCGCTTCACCAATCCGATGGTTGTCCGAGTCGCGGGTCTTGGCTACCAGAAGGGCTTCGGCGGGCACTTCCACAACGACAACGCTTTCGCGGTACTGCGCGACATTCCCGGGCTCGTGGTGGCTTGCCCTGCCCGGGCCGACGACGCAGCTGCCATGTTGCGGACCTGTGTTGCTGCTGCCATCACCGACTCGACGCTGTCGGTCTTTCTTGAGCCGATTGCGCTGTACCACCGACGGGACCTCTACGAGCCGGGCGATCAGGCCTGGCTGGCTGTTGATCATGACGAGCATGTGCAGATTGGTTCAGCGCGCCGACACGGCAACGGGTCGGCAACGCTCACCATGATCAGCTTCGGCAATGGCGTACCGATGAGCTTGCGGGTTGCCCGCCGACTTGCGGCCGCCGGCATCACCGCCCAGGTACTGGACTTGCGGTGGCTCGCTCCCCTTCCTGTTGAGGACATACTGGCCGCAGCCCGATCGACGGGCCGAGTACTGGTGGTTGACGAGACTCGACACACTGGAGGCGTCGGCGAGGGTGTGGTCACGGCACTCGTCGAGGGTGGCTTCACTGGCCCCATCCACCGCGTGGCCAGCCAGGACAGCTTCGTGCCCTTGGGCACCGCCGCTGAGCACGTGCTGCTGAGTGAGGACGAAATTGAGAAGGCAGTGTTGGAGTTGACCGACGCTCGGAGCACGGGAGCGACGGACCAAGCACCTGAGATATGGAGAAATGTATGAGCCGGACCGGACCGCTCGAGCTACTTGGCATTGATCATCTTCTCACTGAGGACGAGCGCGATATCCAAGCGACAGTTCGTGAATTCGTGGCACAGCGTGTGAAGCCCAACATCGCCGACTGGTATGAACGCGGCGACCTTGATCTTGGCCTGATGCGCGAGGCAGGAGCGCTTGGACTGCTCGGCATGCATCTGCAGGGCTATGGCTGCGCAGGAGCCAACGCAGTCTCCTACGGGCTAGCCTGCCTTGAGCTAGAAGCCGGCGACTCGGGTGTTCGCAGCATGGTGTCGGTGCAGGGTTCCCTTGCCATGTTCGCGATTTGGAAGTTTGGGAGCGAGGAGCAGAAGACCAACTGGCTACCCCGGATGGCCGCAGGTGAGACCATCGGCTGCTTCGGATTGAGCGAGCCTGACTTCGGATCCAACCCGGCGGGCATGCGGACGCGCGCCAAGCGGGACGGCGACGACTGGGTGATCAATGGCACGAAGATGTGGATCACCAATGGATCTGTTGCCGACGTGGCCATTGTCTGGGCTCAGACCGATGAAGGGATCAAGGGCTTTATTGTCCCCACTGATACACCGGGACTCTCGGCTCCCAAGATCACCAAGAAGCTGTCGCTGCGAGCCTCCATTACCTCAGAGCTGGTGCTGGAGAATGTCCACCTGCCACGTGACGCGGTGCTTCCGGAAGCCACCGGCCTACGCGGTCCACTGTCCTGTCTGAACGAGGCACGCTTCGGCATCGTCTTCGGTGCCCTCGGCGCAGCGCGCGATTGCCTGGAGACCGCGATCGACTATGCCATCTCACGGGAGGTGTTCGATCGCCCGCTTGCTTCCCTTCAGCTGACGCAGGCGAAGCTAGCGGACATGACCCTGGAGCTGCAGAAGGGGTTCCTGTTGGCGCTGCATCTCGGGCGGCTCAAAGATGATCATCGACTGAAGCCGGAGCAGGTTAGCCTGGGCAAGCTCAACAACGTACGCGAGGCGCTGGCCATCGCCCGGGAATGCCGGACCATCCTCGGCGCCAACGGCATCACCTTGGAGTACCCGGTGCTGCGCCACGCCAACAACTTGGA
>Ga0222622_10000703_pt1 | contig 12881 bp, 19 predicted proteins | sample PLM2_5_b1metaG_FD_177335 | JGI IMG/M metagenome (GOLD analysis project Ga0222622, IMG submission 177335) | Groundwater sediment microbial communities from an aquifer in East River, Colorado, USA - PLM2_5_b1 | ecosystem: Environmental > Terrestrial > Soil > Riparian zone | place: USA: East... | reverse complement strand
AGAACCAATAATAAATCCTAACGGACAGAAATTTCCACTAAAATAATTAATTGAGACTATATGAGACTAATTGAGACTTTATGTGAGACTTTGTGAGACATTATTAAAGAAATGATATCTCACTTGTATTTACTAATCAATAAATGATATCTAGCAATACCAAAAAAATATAACAAACTTATAGTATCCTTACGAACACCGCAAGCAAAGGAGTAGTCTCTTGACAAAGAACAAACTAGTTATTCAGATAGTTTAGACGCTTAAAGACAGTCACTAAAGGGTTATAATATTAAATGAAGAGCAGGAAACTAACTAAGCAAATGTTTAACAACTAGAATAGTGCTTAAAGTTCCAATTATCCATTTTTGTGTACTGTATGAAATACAACTCATTTTTGAATGATTCCACACTCTTGACATATATCATATCCATCTAACCATTCCCCGCAACTAGAACAGTGGGTCTTTTCTTTTTGTATCATTTTATATTCTGCAATTTATTGAGATCTAATGTTATGCCTATTGACTGCAGTTTTCTCAAATAAACAAGGGATTCAATTAATAGAATGATATTGTGATTCCTGTTTTAAGGAACATTATTTAGTTTATAGATAAATGAAGATTAGTAAGAAAAGTGGAATAGGAATAATTGACTCTGATGAGGACAAAGAGCGGATCAGTTATTGCCCCTCTTGTGAGGAAATAGGATTAAAGAATCTACCACAACAAAGGATTTACTTGCCACATGAATTAATAGATGGGAAAGAGCCGACTGATAAAGAACTCTGGAAACAATGTCATTACTGTGGACGGGTTTATCCAAAATATGAACAGAAATACCAGAGTGAATTAGGAGAGACTGTTCAAACTAGCGATAATCCTCACGATATAGGCGGTTAGATTACTGGGGCAAATCCTACTACTGGTAAGACATTATATGAAAAAGAAAAAGAGGAAGAATCTAAACGCTATTGTGATTCGTCTATTTCCCTATATTGTTGTAATAAGTGTAGCATATTCAGCGTATCGGCAACAACGGTCTCTCGAAGAAAAATATCTATAATCTTTAAATTCTGCGGTGTATACATAATGTTGTGACTGTCGATAAGCAAAATGAATACTCTTCCAACAATGAAAAAGCAAACTTAAAACCAACAAAAGAATCCAACGTTACTCATCAAGACTCTTCAATTCCAGAAGAAAATCTTCCTTCATTTAGTAAAATCCTAATTCCTGACGATGGAAAAGATGAATCAAATAGGGTACTTAACTATGCTGTATCTCTATCCAGATACTCAGGAGCAGAATTACTAATTTTACGAATTTTAGAAGATATGAAGAATATGGGAAATGTCTCAGTACAAGGTTCTAATGAAGATAACATCAGTAATAAGGATATGAAACGAGAGATTAAAGGAGGGATAATAGATGAAATGGAAAAAAAGATAAGCAGATGCAGGGAAGCAGGATGTGAAAATAAAATTTCGTATAAATTCAGAATGGGTGATGCTAAAGAAGAAATAATCAATGAGGTTAAAGAGGGAAATTACGATTTAATAGTCTTGAGGAGTTCAAGGAGTTCACATAAAGATTCTTGGATGAGATCCTTTTTCAGTGATGCACGAAAAATAATTAGTAACATAAGCATACCTGTTTTGATAGTACAGTAATTTAAACCAAAATCTTGAACACAATTAGATTATAATCCGTGAATCTGGGATATTTTATATTTATTTTGAGTCACAGAATGATAATGCTAATCTAAACTCTTCTTGACTCGTGTAAATTCCCCGTTGTTCGTAGCCTACTATTTTATCTTTACAGGTAGAATATTGTTTCATCATGCCCTCTGTCATTGGATTAATTTCTTTAAGGAACGATAAGAATAGGAAAAGCGGTTACTGCTCTAAATGCCGCAACCTCAATATTCATTTTGTAAAGTATAGAACGCAAGGAATTACTATCGTAGAACGTTACTGTAGTGAACACGTGCCAGGTAAGATATAGCAAAACAAAGACAAGTAAATATTATTACAAAAGTAGAGAATTCCATTTTTATCGTAATTGCCACTTTATGCGACTAAAAGTTACTATTTTATTGTCCCTTTATGTCACCACCATCCACTTATCTATCAAAGTGTGACGAGTTCCTTGATTGTATCGGCTATCTGTTCTTCTGACTTTTAAAATGGATGTAATGGCAAAGGCAAGACTAGCAATTAATAACATCCTTTTAGTTTTATCCAATTTTACCTTGTCAACTCTATAAATAGAAAAATATCCAAGAGAATGGGATGATTTAGATTGAGAATTGAACTAGGCAATAATAACACTCCTTTCATAGCGTGCCTTCGTTGTGGTAAGAGGTTAACTACTTTTGACATTGTTTATTTTCAAGGAAAGTATTGTACTCAATGTGCTATGCACCACGAAAATCTAAGTAAAATGAATATTCCGTTATTAATAGCCGCGATATTGATATTGATAGCAGTTCCAATGCTAGCCTATGTATTTGCTTTATCTGATGATAATTGCCATTCTATCATGTATGGCGATCTGATGAAAGAACAATATACAAACAAGACTTTATTACTGACAGAGAATTATTGTAATTAAGATGAATCTTTCAAACTTTTTTATTTTGTTTTTACAAACATACTATTAAGTTAGAAAATGTCAAGAAAAATTATAGAGGTAGACTCTGATATTATTGATCTGAGTCTTGAGGAGTTATCCAAACTTATAATTCGGCTCGATAATAATCCAAAGAAAACGAGGAAGGACCAGAACATGATTAAGAAAATTCAGAGTATTCGGGATACGATACAGGATTCAGTCCTATATGCGAAATTGAAAAAAAGCGTACAGTAACGGTAGGACACTTGTCTTAACAGTTTCCAAGCCATAACCATTGTTGTCTACTCGCTCTCACCAAAACCCTTCGTACGTTAAATCATCATATTACTAATTCCTTCTATGAGCATACAACAAACATTACAAAGTGAAATTGAAGATTCAAAAAGATGGATTGAGTGCACACAAGAAGATAGTAGAACTTTGTTGGGATATTTGGAAGCGTCATAATTTTATGAATACTGCCTATTTTGTTGATGGAAGCGATAGGGCTATGGTCAACTTGTTAAAGATAAGGTGGCAAGAATCTTTATTATGGGAGAAGACAACAGATTTCGGGCACAATTCAAACATTAGGATAAGACCGGTAAACTTTAGAAATGAACATACAAATATGTTGTCAAATTTACATGTTATCATAAGTAAGGGTTACTTGGCCATACCTGAAAAATATGATAAACTAATTACCAGTTTAAGGACTGCATACGCAAATGAATTGGATTTAGATAAGAAGCAAACTAGTTCTGACGATTTGTTAGATGGGTTAAGATTATCATTGAAAGGCTTCGAACTAAATTAAATAAAATAAATAATAATGTTTAAGATAATGGTCGTTTCATAAATCTCGTGGAAGAAAAAACTCTAACTGAAAAAGAATCCAAAAAAATAGCAGAATTATTGTCAAGGGCAATAAAAAATAAAGAACATCCTCATCCTGCGGATCTTCAACGTGCTGCAGTGATCCTCTATACTGCAAGAGAACGTGGTTATATATTAACTGAGGCTGAAGTATATGACATCATAGAACAATCCGGTGAGGCTTATTCTGATGCTATGAAAGATACGCTAAGTAGTATGGCCGATGCATATAATGATCTTGTTTACGGTTTGAATAATTCAGAAAATGAATCTTTTAGATTCAAGGAAAATGATCTCCGTAAATTCTAAGGAGCGAATCTATTTCAGGGTCTTTATAATGGTGTGGCCTATTTCTATTTCGTCTACGTTTAGCAGAAGCCTTCTTTCCTGCAGGACTATTTCGTTTAGGTATTCCTATTATCTCCCTTTTACCAGATTCAAAAGGGCTATCTATTGTCTCGATAGTGTCTTTTATCGTTTCTTCTTTTGGAGCCTCATAAATAGGAATGATAACATAACAGGTAGGACACTCAAGCCACTTCTAGTTATCGGCTTCTTAGTCACCTTCATCATCTGATGGCATGTGCTGTTCCTCTGTTTGATTTTCAGCTAGCTCCCTACTCAGAGAAGTAAAGTTGGATGATGTCTCATCGGATAATGTATCATAGTCTAGCTACGTTGATCAAGTCGAAAACCTTCTCTAGGGAGCCATGGATCACGGCACTGTTATCCATAACAGATCGTTCTTTTGCCATTCTTATATTGCAACAGAATAATATTAAAGGTTTGCAGATGATAATCACCAAAATAACTATCCCTATATTCAAAATGTCTGCGTTCTATGATATAACAGAATCCTGTTTTCTGAAAGACAAGGCCTGTTTATTTTATTCTATTCTATTTAGTTACCAATATTACATGTCCAACTATCAATGTTGCAGCAGTTAATATTAACGATAGAATAGTCCATTTGGGGAGATCATAGCATAGACTCATTTTTCAATCATCTACTCTTAAGTTTAGCAGTCCTTCGTCTATCCCGTGCTGTTTCAGTCACTATTTCTAGCGTCCAACTAAGTAACGGCACCAGAGCATTCAAGACTTCTTCATTGATATAGACTTCCTCATCACTCCAATACATTATCTTACTTTTTATAGTATCTTCCGAGTCTCGTATTATTTGATCGGCTGAAAAATTCTTCTTTAATTGCTGTACGATCTCTTCTACTGACATATCATCCGTTATGTTTCTATCAGCCTCTAGACAAGTCCAATTTTTAATGATATTCGAAAATTCTTTAGAAGCAGTGAACCCATAATTCCATTTCTCATCTTTAGTCAATCTGCGTGTCATTTGCTATCCACCGGTGCCAAAGGTATCTTATTATCCATTGCGGTCATTAAAGGCCTAAGTTCTTAGAAAACAGAAAAATAAAATAAAGCAACTAGTGGTTAATGTGTGTTTAGTAGTTGAACAAGAATCAACCCCATCATCCACTAGTTGCCTTAATTTAGTCTCTTGATAACTTGAATAAAAATGAGTATGATAAAATGTTCTATAAAAAAAAGGAAATGGTTCTAAAAATATGATAAAAATAATTTAATTTCAACCGGTGGGACTAGCGGATTTTGATAAGAGAATCCCACCGGCGTTGTCTCAAAATGTCGTAGGAAGTAATCAGACTTACTAATACAGAATATAAGAAGTTGGCTTACCTAAGTTTACTTACCAAAATTACAAGTCCAATTATCAAGGTTGCAGTTGTCAAAGTTAACGACAGAATAGTCCATTTGGAGAGATCATTACCTGTTATTTTTCAATCACATCTGTGTGATATGGACTATCGTTGGTTAGAATATGGAGTATTCTTGACATTGGTATATACATGCTTTTTTTAACCTTATTGCCAGGAAGGTCCTTGAAACGAAAAATTTTTTCGATAATTATACCGTTATTTAGTTTATTGTGTTTCACAACAATTTTATCCATATCGGAAATTTCCCAATCAGTTATAATTTCATCTTTTGAAGCATTCGAAGTTTTAGCCTGTTCAGATTTATCAATTGTATATCTTAATCTAATACTGCTTTTCTTGCCATCACTAGTGACAAAAGGACCAATGTATATTACACCGTAAAAATCTGTCAAGTCTAGCCATATCTGCATGATATCCACTTCGTTATCTTCATAGTAAATTTTAGGTGAAACTATTTCATAGTTTTCAGCGGCTTCTTCCTCTTCTTTTTCCTTCAAAGATTTTCTCTGTGCCTCTCTCTTATCAAATGACCTTAAACTTGGAGCTTCTTTCTTCATTTTTCCTTAATCAACTCTGATTGTATTTTATTATGTGTGTATATGGCCTTTTCTACAGTGTCGTCTATTTCCTGCATCGTAACACCTTGATAACAATGGCCTGTTGTATTGAATCCACGACTATTTGTTTCTATCTTGATTGAACATTTAGATTCGAAATTATTCTTTATTTCTGATAACTCGGTCATTTCTTAAGCACCTTGTTTTTCCACTCTTGATATATTGATTCATAAAGAGTGTTGTTGTCTTTGCTATGTTGCTCCAAATGGTTAGTAATATCAGAATATTTCTGAACCACTTTATTACATAGGAAACATTTCCACTTGGTCATATTATATCATCCTTATCTTCAACACAAGTCCTGCACACGTAACCAAATATAGCGGGTTCTCCATCCTCAGCGGGCAATAATTCACCATGAAAGCCTATTTCTTCCCTGGTTATTTCCTTGTCACAGTATGCGCACTTCATATTTGGTTCATCAACCTCTCTACGTTTATGATGATGCCAATTGATTCCAGTTTCTTTTGAACCATTTCCAGAGTTATTTCTTTATGATTTTGTTTCCTACAATCATGTTTCTTATCACTGTTTAATTCATAGGGTAACCAATTCCCAGACTCCTTTGACATTGTGATTTTGTTGTTGCAGAAGCTGCATTCTTTCACATATGGTTTATCTGACATGTTCACATTCTCCATTCAATTTACATTCCAAGTAAATTGCTTCATAAAGTGCGTCGTACATTTTATTTCTAAATACATTACTATACATTCCCATATATCAATGTAATGTATGATACATTATTATAGGTAAATGTATATTAATAGGGATAACTTTAATACTAACATCATGACCGTAACTAAAGAATATACATCGCTAAAGGTTACAAAGAAACTAACATCTAAACTCAAACAGTTAGGCACAAAAGGTCAAACTTATGAAGATATTATTTGGAAGCTAATAGAAAAGGTGGAATAGAATAGAAATGAGTAATGATGAAGTAGATAGGTATACAAGAGAACCTCGTTATGGTTCAGCAGTTGAACCGCCTGGTACAGCAGCAAGTAAAAAACTTGCTGATTTAGCAGAAATAGAAGATAAAGATGAACATGATTTTAACTTAATAAGAGAAATCCTAGATGACATGTTGTATTCATACTCACATAGATATCAAGATAAAAAAGACAAGATGATTATTAATATGACCCAAATAGCAAAACAATTGGGAGATTTGAACATTAAAAGATTAATGGCCCATTGTGTAATATTTCCTACCATACTGAAGGAATTCAATGAAATATTATTTAATGAATTAGAAGAAAGAAGTAAAAAATAAAATTTCTATCATACCACAATTGATTTGTTTCAAAACCACCAATGTCTTATCTACTAGAATCATAAATTATATTTACTTCTCCTTTTTCATTTGCAGGCACTGAAGAAGTGGTAAAGCTTCCAGTGTTCCGTTAATTTCAAGTGGAGCATTCTCCATCGTGGTATCATACTGGACATCTATGGTAAGAAGAGCGCAATGAGTCTTGTCTGGTAAAACGTATACGTCCATCATGCTTCTTATCCGTCGCTAAGTAATATCAAGATATGTTGTCACTTATTCCAAAAGCCATGTCTATGTGGAACCAAAATCTCAGTCAATAACAATTCGGGACCATTTCGGTCCTCTTCTCTAATAAATAGTAATTTAATTTAATCGAGCGCTAATATAGGATTCAAACCCGTGCGCAATGCACTTGTTTAGAGTATTGTTTGATGTATTCTTCTCTATCCTCTGGAGTTATTGCAGATTGATTATAGGTTCAAAGTACTATCCAAACACATTCAGCTGCACTGTATGTATCAATGTAGGGCTTGGCTCAAAATGAGAATCTAATTTGACTCTCATGTGAAAACTCCTGAATAATCTTTTGCAAATTGACTCAAAGAAATCGCTTTTCTTCCAGTTACGTCCTCCATTACTGAAGATACCTGTGAGAGATATCCCATCCTGATAATATTGAATAACTCCATCATATAATTAATAGTCCAATCATCCCCGCCAGTGTCTTTCATTCCTTTGCGCGCATCATCTTCCGATATATTTACATAAGAAATTTTCTTACGGAGTTGCTCAGATAAAATTCTGGCAACATCGCCATAAGAAATTGCCTCTGGCCCTGTAATGACATATGCCTTTCCATTATGTCTGCCATCATTATTTTTGGTAAGAACTTGAACTGCTACTGATGCAATATCACGAACATCCACAAAACTTACCTTACCATCTCCAGCCGATAAGTAAAATGCACCTTGCTCCTTAATGCTTTGAGAAAAGAAATTAACAAAGTTTTGCATGAAAAAATTAGGACGTAAAAAGGTAAATGGTATACCAGTGTCTTCAATCATTTTTTCTACTTGCCGATGTAACCTGCTTCCTATTATGCCAGGCTCAGAGTCTGCTCCCATAACAGACAATTTAACTATGTGTTTGATGTTTCCTGCATTCTCTATCTCTTTTAGGAAATTAGATGAAAGTTCCACCATATCAGATTGAAATGGGGTAAGTAGGAAGACTCTATCAACATCTTTTAAAGCAGCTTTTAGCGTGTCTGGTTTATTATAATCAATCTGTATAGGTTCCACAATATCAGATTTTACAACTTTTTTTATATTTTCTATCGAATGAGCTCCTGCCCTAATGTTAGCATCTGCAGTTGCACTTGAAAGCTGATTTATAACTTCACTTCCAACAGTGCCACTAGCACCTGTTACTAGAATCGTTTCAACCATTATTGCTCATACCGTTCTGTGCTTATTTATCGTTGTCTGTAGTACCAATACGAATAGTCGACAGTAAATCTACATCTGAATGAGCATCATATTGTAACGGGTCTAAAAATTGTGTCAAATTTGGTTCACAAACGACCAACCCCATGTAAAACAATAAACAAACTATAATCGTATTTATTGCGTAGTAATTCAATTGCCCTGTTACTGAATTTCCGACCTTGAACTATTTTATAACATTATTAGAAAACAAATATCCAACCGTATTAGTTCCACTCATATGCGGTTGCACTGAATTCATCGGAAAAGATTGAGCCAACCAATTCGACTACAATAATCAAACTATTCATCCAAGATAAATTTTGGGAATTGGTAAATCCAGTCACGATATTCAACCCCTTAATTTTACCATCCTGAAGTCCTTTGCTTTTTTCATGTCCCCACCACATGAATTGCTCACCATTTTGTGTCGTCAAAGTACCTTGCCATGTAGCATCGATTATTCCATGCGGATATCTAGTCATTACACCCGAGCCAAGATTTTTACCACTCGGAAACCTTCCTATTCCTCTTATATCTGATGTGAAGCTTAGCTCAGTTGTTACTCCTTCAATAGGGTGAACCTTTGTTACTTTAAAACCCGTTACCTTACCACTCTCCTCAAAGAGTTTTTCTCCGAGTACCATAACTAATAATCATGTTTAGCTTTTATGAAGTTTGTTGTGCAACAGTACTTTAGAAATATGACAGCAAAAGGGACAAGCATTGATAAGGTGTCCAAACTACTAGACGTACTAGATAAACATATGAAGGAAGAAAATTGCGGACATACGCCTAAGGAGCTTTTGAAAGAATACGAAAATTAACGATTCTTTAAATTAGTTACCTAGAGAAGCTAGGTTTAAGAATACAAGCTTATGAAATTTACGATAAAAAACAAATATTCGCACATGACCTTATCAATCCATCCACGGAAGCTAGAAGTTGTAATATAGAACTGCCGTCAAACAGTATGTACTCGGACTACTAAGTTTAAGCAATTATTTAATGCATTAGAATTGGTTGCCAATAAAGATGGCAAGAAACGCGAATCGGATGAATTTGATTTGCATGTCGCAAACCTCTCATCCGTACAACAAACAGATGTAAAAGAATGGAGGGAGCTCTATAACCGAACCAAACACGCCGATAGAAACTCGACTGATATTGAAACGTATTTGTCAGGAATCAAGCACATCGGAACTAAATATCTACTCCCGCTACGAAGATGTTATCAGGATATTATACTGAGTCTTCTGTAAGATGGTCTGAAAGCAAGAGTACTAGCACTCAGAAACTAGTGCTTTTTTACAAAATATAAAAGAGTCGTATTAATTCTTGCTTATAAATGAAAAAGGAATTTATTCTTTCAAAGATTGAAATGGTCCACGACGGAAGTCCTTACGTTTACGTAGGATTTGTTGCTCCCAACGATTCCAAATCGGGAGAAGGGCGGCAGCAGAATCCTTTTGGACCTAAGGCGATAGCATTCACTTCTCCAGAAGATTTGATGAAAAATTTGCCCAAAGCCATGGGAAATATTACAGGAATGATGGGTGGCGGTGGTCTTGGCGATTCTCTCACGTTCAAGTTAAGTATGAGAGAGTATGAAGACATGAGCCTGAAAGTCGGTGACAAGGTATCAATAGAAATTAAGAAAAAGCAAGATGTTGGTATTTAATCTGAATTTTTAAGCAGACTGACCAAGGACGATACAACTCGTCTGGAACGAACCTTCCTGCCAGTTTATTATGTACCTTCTCTCTACATAATTAGAGAAGATGTGATTGATAGAAAAGACTCTAAAAAGTATTGAGCCATTTACATCAAGCACAGAAAAGAATTCAAGATTCTGTGTTGGATGCGGAGAACCTGCAACCAACTTGGTAAAGTACGATACTGAGGGAGCGGTAATAATTGAGAAATATTGTGATAAATGTGCTAAAGCAATTGAAGATAGTTCGCCAAAGCATGCCAATTAAATTTGCATGGAGTCATCAGTGCCAATTAGAGATAACAAGCGCAGTCGCACTAGTTGAACGGATTTTGTAAAACAAACTTAAGTGTATGAATCCCCAAGTGTACCTAATGGCTTCGAATCCTACTCCGTACTCGTCATAACGCATTTTTCTGAGAGCAAATGAATTATTATCTAATTCATCAATATTTTTCCTTTAAAATAGGTTCTTTCAATCTTATTGTATTAACCAGCTCTCTAATCTTCTGTATACTTTCCTGAAAATATTGAATTAATTCTATGTGCATATAATCATCGGGATTGACCGTACTTTTTCTGTGCTGCTTTGGTATGAAAACTCTAATTCTCTCATCGAATGAATTATAATCACGCATTCGTCGCAACATCGTCCTATGCATACTTTGAGTTCTGAGTTCTTTCAATAACCAGAACCAATTATCATGGCTCGCTGCCTGATTCAATTCTGTAAGCAAGTCAATATTCTTAGTTTTAGCACTCAAAGCGCTTTGAACTGAGTATATATCGGCTTTATCAATTGCAATACCCAAACCTAGCGTCATGTTGATTTGGACAAGTAATGCGTCAATAGCTCCAACAATTTGAGCAAGAAAGCAATCTATTTCCATTTCCACTCTAACAATGTTGCCTTTTGAGAGGTCCCCAGATATTAGCTCTATTTCTTTTAGATTATTCAAATGATGTTCAGCAGTGTGTAACTTGAACTCAACCCTGTCAACAAGGAGTTTCTCTGAATTATTCCCTAAAGACATCTTCTTACTAAGTATTATTTTTCTTTTTAATTTGTATTACTGAAAGTAGTAATTCTTGATTTTTGATTTGTAATTATTACATTAATTCTTGTCTTTACTTTTTCGCTAAAGAATCTAAAAATTGTGTCACGTTTGATTTACCAGCCACTGTCCCCATATGATTTAATTCTTTTCTGTTAATACGTGTCTCAATATTAGTAACAAAATTTTAAAATTTTTTCTATAATAGACCAACTTCATGTAGTCCATCCGATAGTGGAGTTAATGCAGCAGAGGTTTCTTCTCCAAACAATTGACTACTAGTAAATCGACATACTATATCTAAGTTGGGACTGCACATAGTTCATTGTGCCTCAAAGTATAATAAAGAAATAGCACTATTTAGTACTGGCTGTTCGGATGCTAACCAATGATATTATGGACTATTATTCAATTTTAGGAGTATCTCAATATGCTAAATATCGAGAAATTAAAGCTGCATATAGGCGTCTTGCTTTGAAATACCATCCTGACAGAAATAGTTCGCCCTTTTCTGAAACTACTATAAAAATAATAAATGCTGCCTTTGAAGTTCTTTCTGATAGAGATAAAAGAAGACAATATGATGAGAAGGCAACTTCTAATAATATATCACATAAGAAAAAAAATCAAACTCAATCGTATTCATCTTCTTCTCCTCATGTTAATAGTAGTGATACTGTTTATTCCGACACTGGCCATACCAGTGGTGATGATGAATATCATAATACGCAAGTAAAAAAGGGTAATAGAAATGAAACTGATGTTAAATCAGAAAAGATATCATCGGTAAGAAATATCTTTGGTAAATCAAAAGGTCGCTTTCATATAAGTATAGAACCTGCACTATGCATGGCTTTCGGAAGCTGTGAAACACTAGCTCCAAATGTATTTGTAGTTGACAAGGACAAAATGATAAATCCAAAAGCAACGGTGAAGTCAGAAACTGGCGATGATTTTGAAACAATACTTGATGCAGCTCGGACATGTCCTACAAAAGCTATTATAATTAGAGATAGATACACTGGAGAACAAATTTATCCTTGATTCAGTTATAAATAATAAAGGAAATAACAATAATATCAATAATTAAAGCTCCCAGAGAGTGGTAATATTAGACAACTCTCAAAATATGAAACATTAGTAAATTGGTTTCACAATATGTTCCTCAATGTCTGAATTCACGTAGCTGAACCCTTCTATAAGCAAGGTTCAAATCCCACCAAACCCAAATCCCAAAACACTTGTTCATTCTTAGTATTTGGGGGCCTAAAAATCATGTCAAAAGTGGTTCACAAACGACCAGTCCTACATCAACAACGACATAGATTCATTTACTAGCGAAGCAGATAGAATTGACTGGTTTTGCTTTATTTTCATTACAGTGTCATGTCAAGCAAATGATTATTTTTAAATGATAAGAGCTATAGCATAATTTCTAATGGATGAAGAAAAAGGCGTAGAACAAACTATAGAGGATAGTAACA
>Ga0222622_10000701_pt1 | contig 12889 bp, 14 predicted proteins | sample PLM2_5_b1metaG_FD_177335 | JGI IMG/M metagenome (GOLD analysis project Ga0222622, IMG submission 177335) | Groundwater sediment microbial communities from an aquifer in East River, Colorado, USA - PLM2_5_b1 | ecosystem: Environmental > Terrestrial > Soil > Riparian zone | place: USA: East... | reverse complement strand
TTGGAACGCCCAAATCTTTCAGTGGCAATGAGCCACGTCCTAAGTCTTGACGCATTGAAGGTTTAGGAATCACCTTTTTGGCATTGCCCAAAAAGCGTGTAGCCAAAAAATCTAGGCGGGGCAGCTTTCCTTCGTTCGATTTCTATCCCCGGCGGGAATCGAACCCACATCTAAGGTTTAGGAAACCTCCGTTCTATCCGTTGAACTACGGGGACGGGATGAAGGCAAAAGTAAGAAGGATGAAGGAAGAAGTCCAGAGATCAGGGATCAGCGGTCAGATATCAGTTTAGCGAATTTTCCGCTGCGGGAATTTCCTGTTCAAACCGCGATCGGAAAGTTTAACTCCGCAGAATGGCGAACGATCTAACCGAGCCTCAGAACAACTTTCGGGCATTGCCCCGTTTCCGTTATTTGATCGACATCGTTGTGCTCGTGGCGGTGACGTTTCTTCTCGATGCCGTTCTCGGTGCTTTTATCCCGGTGCCGATCAATTTGGAGAAGGGATTTGTCTTCGACGCCATGGGGAAAATGCTGCTGATCGGGGTCGCCTGGGGATTGATCCGGTTGCGTGGCGAGACATTGGCCGACATCGGGTTAAAACGGCCGGTGAGTTGGATGCGCACGTTCATCATCGGTATTGGGTTCGCCGCACTTGTTTTCATTGCCATCTATCTTTCGGAAAAGGCAGGATTTCGCCGTGATCTGAGCAAGTTCAAGGACGTACAAGGAAATCTGCAACTCGCAATTTTTGGCGTTTTCTATGCGTTGATCGGCGCAGGCTTTTACGAGGAATTCATGTTCCGCGGTTTCCTTATGCAGGGCCTGGCGATGCTTTTCGGTGCAACTCGCGTGGCGTGGATCGTCGCATGCGTTGTGCAAGGCGCGCTTTTTGGGGCAGCGCACGCTTACCAGAATCCTCTGGGAATCGTGATCACCGGCACGTTGGGTGTGTTGATGGGGATCCTGGTTCTCGCGTCAGGGCGCAATCTTTGGCCGGTGATCATTGGACACGGACTCTTCGACGCGAGCCGTTTCGTTTTGTTCTATTTCCAAGGTCCGCCGATGGGTTGACTGTTTGGTGCAGACGGTGCCGTCGTACTCATCAGCGATTCAACAGACGCGGATCGAACTCGTAATCGACCGGGGAGCCGATGCGGATGCGTTTGAAATCCCGATGTTGAGGATTGAGGAGAAAATTTGTGTCGGCGGGACTAATCACACTCGGTAAGGCCAATACCGCGGAACGCCGCTGTTTAACCCAATTGTCGCCGATTTCGTTCGTCTCGATTGGCGGCGGATGGACTCGCCAACTGGTGGGCAACTTTCTTACTGGAAAGATTTCGGTGAGATGATCCGGCCATTCCAGATGAAAAGCTTTGTATGTCTCTTCCAAGATGAACGGGACGCGATTCGCGAAGACCTCAAACGCAGCTGTAGATTGATGTTCGCTGACATAAACGACACGCACGCCCGGGGAATTCCAGCGTCCGCCGTATCTCCACGGGCCTTCTCCAGTAAACGCTGTCTTCTCGCGACTCGCGCGGACAATTCGCCACGCTGAAGCCATCAGCTATAAACGCCGTAATCGATCCTCCCGAGCAAATTATCCACTTCGCGCGCACCAATCTCGGTTTCTGCATAATCGAGCGGAACAGCGCCGCCGAGGCCGTATTGCGGATGTTTCAGCCAGGCTCGCGCCTTTTCGACATCTCCAAAAACTTTCGTTGCGTGTTCGAGTAATCGCGAAAGGCGCATGACCTTGTCGGATTCATCTGGCGACAGCCGCCCTGCCGCTTTGCGGCGCTGCAAAGTGGATCTTGAGATCGCAAGTTTCGCTGCGAGCTGCTCAAATGGCAGCTCGATACTGTTTTGCAAAGTCTCCAGCTCAGAGAAACGCAGCCCCTTCTGAATTTTCCGAATCAGTTCGGTCGGATGTTTTGCTTTCGAGCTATGGGTTTTCTTGTCCAGCGTCGCAGTCTTCATACATCCTCCCTTGATTCAATTGAAACAATCTAATGAGTCAATTGGGCAAAGTCAAAAACGACCTGCACGTGCGTACGGGTCGCCTCTCCCTCGGAGGGAGAGGGGGAGGGTGAGGGTTCGCCCACCGCAATGGATTGCCACAGCTCCAGACCCTCACCTCAATCCTCTCCCCTTCTACGAGGGGAGAGGCGGAAAAGCCTGGACTGGCGGTGTAGTGCGAATCTCGTAAGTTTGGAAACTCAACATCCAGCGTCCCCACATGCGTGGCTACCAGGCTCCGCGCAGGTGCTGTAGCGTGCGCTGTCCTCAGCGCAGCTATCGAGGCGGCGCATAAACTCCGCTGAGGACAGCGGACACTACAGCACAATGAAACACGCCTGTCAGGCGGCAACCTGGCCCAGAACAGCGCGAAGTTCGTGAAAGTCCACTGGCTTGCTAAGATGGAAATCGAACCCGGCTTGCTTGCCGCGCTCAATGTCCTCAGTTGTGCTAAAACCGGTGAGCGCTACCGCTTTGACAGGTCGTTTTTGCTTGGCTTGGGCAATCACGTCGTAGCCACTGCCATCGGGCAGGGCGATGTCGCATAGAACGACATCGAACTCTTTGGAGTCAATAATGTTCAGCGCATTCTGGGCGGTATTGGCCAGGGAAATTTCATGGCCAAAATGACTGAGAAGACGCGACAACGCTTGCAGTGTGTCGCTGTGATCTTCGACCACCAGGATACGCAAACTCTTCCCTGAATTATACGAAGCCGTCGTTCGCTCGTCGCTCATGCTCACCGCTCCCCGCGAAGCCTATAACCCCATTTTGCGCCGCGTCCAGATGGAATTGGAGGACCTTAACGAAAATTTCACAGTTGGAAAAATGTTCGCAGCCGGTTCAAGAACGTCGCCGAGTATTGGCGTTGCTTTAAGACTTGTTCGTCGGTCCGGCTAGCTTCCTTCAGGATTCCTTCCGTTTCCATTTTCCGCTGGGCCAGTAACTCGCTCAATAACACGAGGCAGTCAGGTGCGTCACGCAGCACTTCGCCCATGACAGGTTTACCGATTTCCATCACGTAGCAATCGCCGTCGGCGCGCACAGTTGCACTACGCGGTTCACCGGTGAGCAGCGACATTTCTCCAAAGCAATCGCCAGCGTTCAGCGTAGCTACTTGAATTGATGATCCGTTTTTTGAAATGGAAACCTTCGCCGCGCCGCGCAACAGCACGAACATCGAGTTGCCGGGCGAGCCTTCCTCGATCACCGGTTCGCCGCGACCGAAAATGTTGAGGCGAGCCTGCTTGACCAGATGATCGAGCTGCTCGTCGGAAAGACAGCTGAAAAGTGGTTCCCCACGCAGAATAGACAATGTCTCGGCGTGGTCGTCGAGTACAGGGCGCGCTTTGCGCTCGACGTGCAATGTGCGAATCGGAAAAGGAATGGTGATACCCCGGCGCTTGAGTTCGTACCAAACATTCGTGCGAACGGCGTCGTTGATCTCGTTGATCCTGGAGTGATTGCCCATGTAATACTTGATTTCGTAAATCACCGCGAAATCCGCAAAATCGACCAAAAAGACTTTTACTTTCGGCTCCCCCAGAACGCCGTCAGCGGTAGAGGCTGCTCGAAACAGCGCGTCCTTCACCAGATTGGGTGGGTTTTTATATTCGACTCCAACGCGAATCCGCATGGCATGGACTTCCGTTGGATAGTGGAGATTGACGATCTCGTGGCTCACCATCTCGTTGTTCGGGATGTCGAGATAAATGCCGTCGTTCGTACGCAGTCGCGTCGAACGCCAGTTAATCTCCATCACTTCGGCAAAGCGCTCGTGTACTTGTAACCAGTCGCCCACCTTGTAAGGCCGGTTAATCTGAATCGATATGCCGCCGATGATTCCGGCAAAGAGATTCTGTCCAGCGAAGCCGAGGATAATTGCGATTACGCCCGAGCCCGCAAGCAGTCCTTTCAATTGCGTTTCGGCGTGATAGCCGTAGCTCAGAACAAAAAGCAGTACGATCAAGAAAATGATGCCGCCGACGACCTCTCGAAGAAAATGCGGAATAGGTGTCTGCCGTTTCTTTTCGAAATAGAAATCCCAAACGTACCGATTCACGAGCGCCACAACCAGCGCCGTGCTTAACAGGATCGCTACTGCGCCTACATGGTGCCGCCACGGTGCATGAACTCCGTACACGGCAATGGCGGCATAAAAGGCGACTATTAAAGAGAAGAGCCGAAACAGCAGGCCCAGTCGCACACCGGCTCGGTTCTTTAAGAACCGGCCAATGCCCAGGGTAACAAAAAACGTCGCGAGGAAAACGATCACCGTGATCGCATCTCGCTCTGCTTCGGGAAGTGCGTTGAACATCAACCGCAAGTATATCAGAAAATAGTTCGCTTGAACAACCTCAGGGTTGTAGCGGCGTTTGTGTCAAACGCCGACGCCTGTAGCGGCAGGCGTGTCGCCTGCAAAGCGAAAGTCAGAAACCAGCCGGCACGGCTGGCGCTACAGCTACTACCTCGGCGCGATGATCAGCCACGCCCAGCCTGCAAGGAAACAAAGGCCACCGAAAGGAGTAACAACACCGAGCCAGTCCCGCAGCTGCGGGATCAGCGCCATAACGTACAGGCTCCCGCTGAAAAGCAAGATCCCTGCAAAAAGCAGCCACCACGCGCCGCGATTCGCTGTGCCGTAAAGCGCAAGCGCGAACAGCGCGATCGCATGAATGAAGTGATAGAGGACCGCCTTGTTCCACACATCCTGCATGCCGCGCGTTTCGAGTGTCGACCGCAAGGCGTGTGCGCCAAACGCTCCCAGTGCCACTGCCAGGAAACAAAGCGCAGCAGCAATTCGAATCATTGTCATGTCGAGCTGAGTCGAGACATCTCTTGATTTGCAATTACCAATCTAAAAGCAAATTCATTTCAAGCGAGTCCGACGCATCTCCAACTGCTTTTTTAGATCACTCAAGGCTGCTTGTCGGTTTTGGTGAGTCGTTTTCACATAGAAAATTGTTCCAGCCACTCCAAGGGCTGCTGCCGCGAGAAAATTCAGCCCCGGTCCGAGTTTCCAGAGATACGCGCCAAGAATTGCGCCGGTGCTGACGATCAAATCTCGAACAAGGTAGTATGTACCGATCATTTGCCCACGGCGCTCAGAGTCGCTATATCCAATGATAAGCGCCTTGCGCGATGTATCGCCGAACTCCTTAAGGCCTCGAATGGAGAATGCGATGACGAGCGCCGAAAAACTTCGCGCCATCAGCAGGCTGATCGGAAAAAGCGTGAACATGACAAAGGTCACGATCACGAATGGCTCGCGGCGGTATCGATCGGCGTAATGCGCGGCGGGGATGATGCATAACATAGAAGCAAGCATTTCTATCGCTGTTAGGATGCCTACTTGCCGTCCACTGACGCCGATGTAATCCATCGCGAAAATTACCACCCACGCATAGGGAATTCGTTCGCAAAAACGAATTAAGATGTCGCTTAAGAGCAAACGTCTCATGGGCGAATTGAACTCGCGCAAGCTTCGCCAGAAATTCCAACGATCGCTTTTCTGAACTCTTTCTTTTGGCTCTTCGCGTAATTGTCTTTGTAAAAAAATTGTGCCAGCAGAGAAGAACACCGACACGACGAGTGCGATGCGCACGCCCGGGATGATGCCGAATCGATCGATGAGGATTCCGCCGAAAAACGGCGCAATCATGATCGGCAATCGTTTGATTACCGATTGGACGCCCACACCCATGGAGTGGCGATTTGCTTCGAGCGCCGCTCCAATTAAAGAGAACGTCGCCGGCAAAGAAAAACAGGTCCAGGATAGAAAGAGAAACATTCCCGCGATCACCGCGGCCCAATGCGGAACCAGCAGAACGAGCACATAACCGACGATTGAGACTAAATTGAAAATGATAAATGCCCGGCGATGTCCCCAAATGTCCACGAGCACTCCGCCGGGATATGCGTAGATGGCTCCGAGCAAGGTGCGCAGCGCGTCGTAAAGGCCGATCACAAAAACAGTCGCTCCGACCGCTTGCAGATATTTCGGCACAAAACGAATCCAAAGTTCTTCGCCAGCGCCAATGACAAAGATGGCGATGAGCAGGATTACCAGATTGCGTTTAAGCCCGAAGAAGTTGGCCAGCCTGCGCGGCAGGCTTAACTGCGGCTGACCTGGCGTTTGCATTCTGCGTAGAGCGCGTCGTAAACGATGAATTCGCGCTCGAGAATTTCGTGATCGCTCAGGCCGAGGGCGCCGAAGCCGCTGGCGATCCAGCGCAGACCTTCGCCGGCTGGATGCGGCTTGGCGGGATGCGAATCAGCCGCGCGCACAATCTCGCCCAGCAAAACGAGCGCTGGATCAGTGGGCTTGTATTTTTTCATGATCGAATTGAAGGAAACATCTTCGCCGTGATGCCCAAGCTCGCAATTGGGCACGTCGAACACAATTCCGTCATCGATCTGTGTCCAATCAGTGCCGTGTGGCAGGAAGACAAACTCCGCGTCTCGATCAATGAATTTTTTGATAAGCCATGGGCACGCTACGCGGTCCACTTTAATTTTCTCGCGGGTGATCCATTTCATAAACTAACCTCTTCTTTCATGGCAGCTTGGTTCTGGTATGCAGTCCTTGCCGCTGTTCTTTACGGCGCCCACCAAATCTTTACTCGTCTTGCTGCCGAGCGCATCGGCGACGGACTCGGTGGTTTTGTTGTCGAAGCAAGCGCTGCGTTGTCCATCTTGATTTATCTCGGAATTTTGTGGTTCGGCGGGCGCTGGAATCAAAAATTCAGCTCTTCCGGATTTAACTATTCGCTACTCACCGGTATTTGCGTCGGAGCGGGCACAATCGCGTTCTTCTTGCTGTTCCAAAAAGGAGGCCCGCTGTCGGCTGTGCCTGGTATTTTGGCAGGCGGCGCGGCCATTATGGCCGTCGCCGGCATCCTGTTCTTCGGCGAACCACCATCGTGGCAAAGAATCGTTGGCGTTGCGTTCGCGATCGTCGGTTTGTTTTTGCTACGCAAATAGAAATCCATTCCAGGCTCATTTCGTAAGGACTTGCAATCCGATGTAAGCCATCGCGTGTGTGTCGCCGACAATGTCGCGTCCGCCGGCAAAGAGAAGATTGAGGTGCGTGCTCAATTTCCAGGTGCCACCAATGTTGAACGCGAAGTCGGAACGGCCGCCGCGTTCTTTTGACGAATTGCCGAACAACTCCGCCCCAAGTGTCAGCCGTTCATTGATCTCACGCTCGAGGACTGTGCCAGCGTAAACGTAATTGCGCGTTTCGGCAGCGGTTCGCCACCAATAACCGACGTTGCCGTAAAGCGTCCACTGACCCCAGCTCTTCTGCGCCACAAACGGCAGCACGAATGCTGTTCGACCTTCGCCCAGTCCCCGCGCGTGATCGCCACTTGGAAGCAGCAACTGTGGATAAACGCCGAGTTGGAGTTGCGACTTCTCGTTGTTGAAAAAGCGCCACTTCACCCCGAGTAACAAGTCGCCGGCTCCGCCTGCAGTGCCATTGTTGTCCTCGTGCACGACTTTGATTGGAATCTCCAACTTGAGCTGGATGTCTGGCAATCCGTAGTTCAAATCGAACAGAGGTGCGTCCATATCGGTTTTGCCTGGAGTACGCTCGACAATGAATGGAACGTTGATTTCCCATCCGCCAGGTGGCGGCGGCTCCGGATCGTCGGTGACGAACGGCGGGCCCGCTTGAGTGGAAGCGGCGGTGAGTAAGAAGGCACTAGCGATTACCGCAGCCCAAATTCTTTTGCCGCGTTCGTTTCCGTCGAATGAGATCAATCGCGACAGCGAGCAAGTGCAGCGCGGCATTATTTGCGTGTCAGCTTAAGGATACGTCCTTCGGCGGGATCGATCAGGTACGCTGTGTCCCCGCTGCCCGCGACAACGCCGCGCGCGCCCTTCACCGTTGGCACCGTCGCCTTGAGATGAAATTTTCCAGCATCCCCGACTTCAGCAATACTCAACGTCGGGGTTTGCGAAGCCGCCGCGTACAAAATTTTTCGATCTGGAGAATAATCGATGTTGTCGAGACCGGCGCCGGTTTGGAGTGAATCGACAACCTTTCCGTCATGAGCAGTATCAACACTCACGACATGATCTCCGCACGCGACAAAAAGAAATCCTCGCTCTGCGTCCAGCGCCAGGCCCTGCAAATCGCTGCTGCCGACATTCCACTTAGAAACTATTTTGTGCGTGCGCACATCAAGCGCGACCGTTGTTCCGATCTCTTCGACGTTTGTGTAAAAAAGACCGCGTCGGTTATCAACGGCGTAGCCTTCCGCCAAATTCTCCAGCGGAATTTTCATTTTCCATTTTAGATGACGCAGATCCGAGGCATCGAAAACCTGGAGAGCTTTAGCCGTATCCGCATTGGCCGACGATGTGGGCCGGGTCGTGATCCAAAGTTCTTTTGTTGCCGCTACATAAACGACACCATCAGGTGTGGTGGTGTGATCAGTTGAAAGTGGCACACATTCGCCGCGCGCATGAGTCTTCGCGTCAATTACACAAATCGTCGCATCTCCGCGGTCGCCGATGTAAACAACGCCGTCACCGATACTCGCCGCGGTCGGTCCAACCGTTATTTTTCGCCCACGCCGCTCGATTTCGCCGGTCGGAAAACCGGTGATCTGTGACACCGCGTCCGTTTTTTCGTCGATCACATCCACACTCCCGGTATTGCTCGCAGGCACCCACAATTTTCCCGTCGCCCGATCGTAAGCGAAGTAGTCGAGCGCGACTGTGCCATTCGCGCCCGGAAGCGATATGCGCTTCAACTCATAGTTTGCGGCAGAATCTTCCGGCGCGGCGATAAGCGGGCTCGCAATTAACAAGACGACAAATGAGACGTCGCTCAGCTTCATTGAAAGTTTCCTTTACTTTGGTGAGCTGACTTGAAGCAACCCCGCAACCAGCGTCCCACCTTTGATGGCCTGCGCCAAATCTTTCGCCGTGCCTCTGCCCCAGTAATGGAAAAACATGATGCGTGGTTCTTCGTGCGTCATGTGCTGATGGATGGCGACAATGTTGATCTTGTCCTTGAGAAGCGATCTCAAAACAGGTTGCAATTCATCTTCGGTCACCGCGAAATCTCCGTCGACAACAGCGTTGTCATCGCCGCCGGCGAACGCCGCCCATGTATTGACGCCCATATCCTTGTCGATGTTCACGCCGTGCATTTTGGCCGGGCGTCCAATCGTGAACTTGACCATTCCGTTATTCACTTCGCCGTTTATGCCGAAAATCTCATTGAGCGGCGCAGCCGTAATTGAACTTTTCTCCGGCAAGGATTTGGTGCCGAAAGAGTCTTTCGGCTGCGGATTGGCTGCGCGAGTGTCTTTGATTGTGTCATAAACTTTTTTAACCGCGCCTGCTAACTTGTCGACCGTGCCTTCGCCTTCGATGTGCATGAAATAAACCTTTGGCCGATCGAAGAAGAAATGATTATGCAGCGCGGTGACGCTCAGCCCGTTGTCCAGTGCGGCTGACATCGCGGCGTTTACTTCGTCTTCAAAAAGAACGGTGTCGCCCATCACCATCGCCCCGCTTTGGGTCCCCGTGAACGCTGCCCATGTGCCGAGACCCGCGAACGGCGGCATCGTCCATCCGTCCACGCTCACCTTCACGTCGTTGCGCGGGAAGGCGACTCTATAGACGCCCTCCTTTTGGTTCATCTTTCCTTTTAACCCGGTGAGTTCGTCGATACGGGCCGTATTGAGGTCAGTAGCGAATGCGCTTGAGACAATTCCAAGGAGAATTGTGGTACGAAGGAGAAAATTTTTCATGCTTGTCTTCATGTTTGTTTGTCAATGCACCTGTTGATGATTGTGCCGTAATTCTTACAGACACAACAGGTCAGATGTAAGTTCAAATAATATTTGCAATACATCTTTCACTTGACAGGATGAGAGCAGTGAAACCTACTTCGTGGCTTCTGCTGCTGTTCAGTTTGCCGACAAATCGCAACACTGAGCGGGTGGCTGTGTGGCGGCGTCTGAAAAAGTTGGGCGCAGTGCAGATTAAAACATCGACGTATCTGCTGCCCGATGAGACCGCGCAATACGAGCAGTTTCAATGGCTGGCACAGCAGATCCGCGATTACGGAGGTGATTCTACGCTCGTTCGGGCGCAGGAAATCGAGGGGTTAGCCAAAGAGAAGGTGATCGCGATGTTTAATGACGCCCGCGCCAAAGATTATGCCGAGCTGCGAAAATCTCTTCAGGGTTTCATCGGGCGGCGAAAGAAAATGGACGCAGAAGCCGCAGCTTCAGAACTGGAACGCTTCACGCGACAATTCCGTGAAATTCGCGAGGTCGATTTTTTCGAGAGTGCACGTGGACACGACGTCGCGATGCTGCTCCGCCGCGCCGAAGGCCGCGGGGCCGCGCGGCAACTCGCGGTGCTCGATGCGAAGCAATACCAGGGCAAAACATGGCTGACGCGCCCACGCCCGGAGATCGACCGAGTCGGATCGGCATGGCTGATCTCCAAGTTCATTGACAAGAAGCCGAAGTTTGTATTCGCGCCAAGCGCAGACGCTGTGCCAAGCGCGATCCCGTTCGACATGCTTGATGCTGAGTTTTCCCACCATGGCAACTACTGCACTTTCGAGACGCTCATCAGGCGTTTTGCGATCCCTGACAAAGTAGTAGCGAAGATTGGGGAAATGATCCATGACGCGGATCTGGACGACGCCAGATTTCAGCGAGTTGAAGCGGTCGGGATTGATCGTGTTCTCAAAGGTTGGGCGAAGGAAGGATTGCCCGACGAAGAAATCCTGCGGAGAGGCTTCGAGTGCTTCGACGCACTTTACACATTTCTACAACGGCGATGAGCCCAAGCCATCAGGAGAACAGCGCGGACCATCAAATGCCGTCGTGGCGCGAAGTGTTTCTCTATTTTTTGTTCCTCGGCTTCGTCAACATCGGCGGACCGGTCGCGCAGATCACGATGATGTTTAACCACATGGTGGAAAAGCGCCAGTGGTTGTCCAAAGATCGTTTCGTCAAGATCATGGCTTTCTGCCACATGCTTCCGGGCCCTGAAGCGCTGCAACTTGCGATCTACGTCGGCTATCTGAAAAGGAAGCTTTGGGGCGGCATCTTGGCTGGCCTGACTTTCATTGTGCCGGGTGCAGTCGTGATGATCGTTCTCAGTTGGCTGTACGTTAAATACGGCCAACTGCCGCAGGTCCTGAACGCCCTGTACGTGCTTAAGCCTGCCGTACTCGGCATCATCGCCGCTGGCATCATCAAACTCGGTGGTGCTGCTATTCGGAATTTTTTTCTGGCGGTCCTCCTCGTAGGCGCATTCGCAGGAATGCGGTTCGCCGGAATTAATTTCCTGCTGATTCTTTTAATAGCAGGCGTTTTGAATCTGATTGTCGATCAAGGCTTGCCACTGCTGAAAAAAACTGCGCCGACGTTACCGGCAATAATCGGCGGGATCGGTCTACTGGTTCCTTTTGGCGATTCGCGATTATTTCAAGTTGCCTGGCTCTTTCTCAAGACGGGACTACTGAGTTTTGGCGGTGCCTATGCGTCACTTGTTTTCGTGCAGCGCGGCGCCGTTGCGCAATATCATTGGCTTTCGGATGGCCAGTTGCTGGATGGCGTCGCCCTCAGCGTGGCAACACCTGGCCCGTTTATGTTGTTTACTACATTCGTTGGATATATCGCGAGTGGGGTTATTGGAGCAGTCCTGGCTACGTTCTGCGTTTTTTTTACCCTCGTTTATCTTTGTGATTGCTGGTGTGCATTACGTCGAAAAAGTTCGCGAGAATCGCAAGATTCAGGCATTCCTCGCAGGCGTGAGTGCCGCAGTTGTTGGTATCATAGCAGTCGTGTCGCTTGATCTAATTCCCGAAGCGCTCGTCGACTGGCCGAGTGTCGGTATCGCGGTGGTTGCTTTTCTTCTGATCGCGTTTCTGAAGCGGGACGTTGCCTTGGTAGCGGTTGCAGCAATGCTCGGCGGGATCATCTACTCCAGCATTCGAGTGCTCGCGTGAGCTGTAGCCGGGATCGGTGATCCCGACGTTTTGCACGTGTTCTCGCTCTGCGAGCGCCGAAGTCACCGACGTCGGCTACAAAGTTGCAGGTGCTTGATTAACATCGCGCGTCTGGGACGCGGTCGATCTTCTATTAGTATTCCGCGCCTTTTTCTTTGTGCTCTTTGGCTTCGTTGTGTTTGCTCAGCACTTTGCCGTTCGCATCCATTTCCACGCCGATCTGCTTGCCATTCTTCTCGATGACGGCTTCGAAGTTGGCGCCCTCTTTTTCCCAGCGAACAATTGTTCCGCCTTTTGCTTCTGCCTGGGCAGCTTGCTGGACCGCCGCAGGGACATCAGAACTGTTGATGGTTTGTTCTTCGTGTTTTTCTTCCTTCGCTTGTGCAGTCACGCCGAATGCCAGGCCGGCGCTTATCGCTACTACTGTGATTAGGTTCTTCGTTTTCATGTCTGTTAAGTTTTGACTGTCAGTTTCAAGTATTGTTCGAAACTGAGGCCTCAGTGGCGTGGAGAAACCGCAAAAAAGCCGAAATCCTGAACCGATCAGCGCCGTATGTCAGGCAGAGCCCGATAAACGCGCGCACTCCCTTTCGTAATCTTCGATCAACTTTACGATTTTGGATTGAAAGGCGTCCTGCGCCGCATAGACCGCTCCGATTGCTTCAGCGAAAGCCTTTTGCTTGAGCTCTTCTTCGATCGTTAAGCTGAGCTCGGCGAGCTTTTCAATGTTCGCCCGCGAGTGAAACTCCAGGTCCTTAAGATTGGAAAGTACGGCGAGCGATTTCTCTAATTTGCTTGAATCTGGTGGTTGCGCCGGCTTTTCGGCTTCCGGCTTTGGCGCAGTGCTTTGCTCAGTGGCAGCCGATTTCGTTTCCT
>Ga0222622_10000697_pt1 | contig 12920 bp, 12 predicted proteins | sample PLM2_5_b1metaG_FD_177335 | JGI IMG/M metagenome (GOLD analysis project Ga0222622, IMG submission 177335) | Groundwater sediment microbial communities from an aquifer in East River, Colorado, USA - PLM2_5_b1 | ecosystem: Environmental > Terrestrial > Soil > Riparian zone | place: USA: East... | reverse complement strand
GCCCGGCGAGCGAGCCGAGGAACAGCGCGATGGCCATGCCAGCCGCGGCAGACAGCATGACGGCCGCTCGACTCCGATACGCGCCTTGAAACGAGCCGAAGCCGACCGACACCGCGCCGACCGCACCGAACGCGCTGAACGCCGGCTGCCGCAGCACGAGCCCAATCAACAACGGAATCGCGACGCCGAGGGTGCACCGGAGTGCCGCAGTTCCCTCGAATTGCGACCAGTCAATACGGACCGTTGGGGCGAGAATCTGGCGGACGGTGGTTGAACGGGTGGGCACAGTTGACAGCTAGGTGTGGCGTTTCCGGTTGCCGGTTCCCAGTCACTGTAGTCCCAGGAACCGGCTGCCGGGAAATCGAACTGCCAACCGCCAACCGACGCGTCAATGCGTGGTGTAGGTATGACCGCGGGTGCCGTCGCGCAACGCTTCGATCAATGCGGACGGATCCGTCCAATCGCCTTCGAAACGGCGGCCGTTCACATAGAAGGTAGGGGTTCCGCGGACGCCGCTGCGCTGGCCCGACTCGAGGTCTCGCTCGACCCGCGGGCGTTGCGACGCGGATTTCAAATCGTTGGCCACCGCACCCGGGTCCACGCCGGCCGCGGCCGCGTACTCGATGAGTTCGTCGTGCTGCAGCGCATCCTGATTCTCGAACAGCAGCTCGTGCATGCTCCAGAACGCCTCTTCGCCGCCGTGTGCCGCCACAGACTCAGCGGCTTCCGCCGCCGGCATTGCGTGCGGATGTGCGTCGGTCAACGGAAAGTTTCTGAAGACGAACCGCACCCGGTCGCCAACCTCTTCGAGCACGTGCTTCACAACGACGAACGCCACACCACAGTGAGGACACTCGTAGTCGCCATATTCGACGAGCGTAATCGGGGCGTTCGCAGGACCGCGCGCGTGGTCCTCTGGCCCAACGGGCGGTATCAGAATCGAGGGCATGCGCCGCCCTCCCTTCGCGCATCTTCCGCGAACAAAGCACCGACAGTGGGGACAAGGAAACGCGACAGCCGGACCATTTGCCCGAAGGACGCCCGGCACGGCGTCGCGCTCCATTCAAGATATCGATACCAGCATCTCTGCTGCGCAACAGTCGTCATGTTTCAGGTGAAAGCAAGACTGTCGCCCGGCCAGGATGTCCAGCCGGCTATCCCATCGGCTCGTCGGCACTCGGACCGTAGATTTGCGGAACCGTCGAGCCCATCGGGCGAAGGTACGTGGAGAGCTGACCGCGATGGTGGATGATGTCGAAAAAGAAGCCCCACGCATTTGCCGATCCGGTTTCGTTCATCACTTCCTGTCCCTGAAAGACGAACGGAACTTTACGGTCCCAGTTGGCGGTGGACAAGGCCTTGAGTTTTTTGGTGGCGCTCGCGTGCTGCGCGTCGTACGTGGCGAGCACCTCCTTGATCGTTGCCGGCGCCGCAACCTCCTGCCACTCCAGCGTCCCTTTCTCCAAACCATCGGCGAGGACCCCCTCTTCGCGCACGATCAGCCACGCAATTTCGCGAGCGGTTCGGGATTTCGGATCGGGCCTGTAGGTCGAATTCTCAGGGATTCGCGAGATGACTTTGCGCGTCGCGTCGGCTTCCTTGTCCCAGAACTGCAGAAAAAGCGTCTTGTCGTCCATCTTCGTTCTCCTCGCGCTTGCCCACTCTGGCGTCGAGTGGTCGTTTCGAAAAGGGGAACTATGAGCGAAGAAAATACGAAAGTCAAGCTCGCTGCCGTTGTCGCAACGCGAGATAATTGACACCCATCTCATGACCCGAAATGCCTGGACCGCTACCACGCGAACCACGCGATCGCTCCACATCGCGCGTCCGCGTGGCGATCGACTGCTCGAAGCCGGGCGGGTCGTGCAAAGTCCTGAAACCCACCTCCGATATCGGATTGAACGGCTGATTGGCGAAGGTGGGTTTGGTCAGGTCTACCTCGCGGGTCGAGTGGGCGACTCTCGGCTGGTTCCCGCGACGGTGTGCGTGAAGGTCAGCACGCGCATCGATGGCTGGCTGCGCGAGGCGTACTTCGGTCAGCTGCTCGACGATCATCCACGCGCCATCCGCGTCTTCGACATGTTTCCGCAGATTCGCGGCGACGGCACCGTGCTTTACTACCTGGTCCTCGAGTACGCGCCGCATGGCGATTTGAGCGCGTATCTACATCGCGAGGAAAAAGGGTGGCCGGAACGCACCGTCCGGCGCGAGATCGCCGGGATCCTCGACGTGCTCCGCAAACTCCATCGTGGTCAGCTGCTGCACCGCGACCTCACTCCCGTGAACGTCTTCGTCTGCGACGGGCCTTCGCTCAAGCTTGGCGATTTCGGCATCGTCCGTCAGCAGAGCGATCGGCGCGGCGTTACCGCGCACACCATGAATGCGCTCACCGCGCCGAGCGACATTCTGGCAAGAGCCGCACCGAAGTGGCAGGCGCGCGACGATGTGTATCAAGTCGGCCAGCTGCTCGGCATGCTCATTCGCGGGAATGCGAGGGAGCGGATTCGGACCAGCGACGTACGCGGGTTGATGTGCAGCGATCACCTGAAAGAGATCGTGCATCGATGCATTGGCGAACGGAGAAAGCGTTACGAGAGCGCCGAAGAGATGATCGAGGCCCTGCGAACTCGCCCGGCCGATCTCAAGGCCGGTGCCCTTCGAACGCTCAAGGGCGTGCATCTGGCGTTCACCGGCATTCTCACGAAACGCCGGCGCGACGCGATGCTTGCGGCGAGGCGGGCTGGCGCGGTGGTGCATGGCATGCCCTCGGCGCGCACCACGGTGGTCATTCGCGGCAGGCCGAACGTCCAGCAGGCCGCCGGGCGTGAGGGCGGACTGAAGCTGATGGAGATCAAACGGTTGCGCGAGAAGGGTCATCGGATCATTTTGCTCAACGAAGCGCAGTTCTGGCGCCTCGCGGCGAAACGTTGATCCACAATCAGCAATCGGCCACCCGTAGATCCTTGAATCGCTACGACATCATCATCATCGGCACCGGCGCCGGAGGCGGGACCATTGCGCAGGCGCTTTCGCAGACCTCCGCACGGATTCTCATCGTCGAGCGCGGCGACTTCGTGCCCCAGGAAGAGGAGAACTGGGAACCGGAGGCCGTGTGGAAGCACCTGCGCTATCGCGCGCGCGAGAAATGGCTCGACGATCGCGGGCGGGAGTTTGCGCCCTACACGCACTATGGTGTCGGTGGGAACACGAAGTTCTGGGGCAGCGTGCTGTATCGTCTGCGGCGCGAGGACTTCCAGGCGATGGAACACCTCGACGGTGTGTCACCGGCCTGGCCGATTGACTACGACACGCTGGCGCCCTACTACGATCGGGCCGAACGCCTCTATCACGTCAGAGGCGCCGACGGCGATCCCACCGAACCGGCACGCGCGCCTTATCCATACGGCGCAGTGCCCCATGCGCCGGAAATGGCCGCTATCGTCGAACAGCTTCGTGCACAAGGACTCCACCCATCGCCGCTGCCGCTTGGCCTGCTGAGAGTAGGTGAGGACGATGGGTGCATCCTGTGCAATACCTGCAATTCGTTCGCGTGCAAACTGCACGCGAAGAGCGAGGCAGACGTCTGCTGCGTCCGGCCGGCTTTGTCGCGGCCGAACGTGACGCTGTGGACGAATTCGACAGCCACGCGTCTGATGACGGATCCCTCCGGCCACCGGGTCGAAGCGGCCGACATCATTCGCAACGGAGAGATGGTGCGCGTGCACGCGCCGCTCATCATCCTGTCGTGCGGTGCGGTCAATTCAGCGGCGCTGCTGCTGCGATCAGCGAACGACAAGCATCCCACCGGCCTTGCGAATTCCTCGGGTCTCGTCGGCGCACGCTACATGGCCCACCTCGCGACGATGATGCAGGGGTTCCACCCGTTGCGGAAGAATTCAACGGTCTTTCAGAAAACGGTCGCGATCAATGATTTCTATCTGCGCGGGCCGAAGACGTCCTATCCGCTCGGGCAGATCCAGTCGCAAGGCCGTACCCACGGCGTCATGGCGCAGACGGTCGTCCCCTGGATTCCCCTGTGGGCCTACGAAGCGTGGGTCTCGCGCGGCGTCGACTGGCTGGTGATGTCGGAAGATTTGCCCGACGCTTCGAACCGGGTGACGGTCGATGCACAGGACAGGATTCAGTTGCACTATCGGCCAAACAACCTGGCGGCGCACCGGCGGCTCGTCGCCGAGACGAAGCGGATCCTGCGGCGCCTGGGGTTCTGGATCGTCATGACGCATTCGCACGGCAGCACCAACACCACGCATCAGTGCGGCACGTTGTGTTTCGGCACGGACCCGCGATCGTCGGTGCTCGACCCGTACTGCCGGGCCCATGACATCGAGAATCTGTTCGTCGTCGATGCGTCATTCTTTCCCTCCTCGGCAGCGGTCAATCCCGGGTTGACGATCGCGGCACAGGCGCTGCGGGTTGCGGATTACATTAGAGACACCGAACTATGAAAGCGCGATCGTTCAGCCACAGCGGCATCACCGTCTCGGATTTCAATCGGGCCGTGAAGTTCTACTGGGAGATCTTCGGGTGTCCGCTCGTCGGTGTTGCTGACACCCCGCCGGACCGCGTGCGCACGTTTTTCGGTGTGGACGGCGACCAGTGCAGCTGCAAGATCGGGTGGATTCGAGTGCCTGGAGGCGCGGTGCTGGAGATCTTCGCCTTCACGCCGCAGATTCCGGCAGCGGCGATCCCGTGGAATCGCATCGGTCTCACCCACATCTCCTTCGACGTCCACAACCTGCAAAAGTGGTACGACTTCCTGCAGTCGCACGGGGTGGAATGCATCAGCAAGCCGGAGCGCTCACCGCGCGGCCACTCGTTTTTTTTCGCGAAGGATTTCGACGGCAACCTCATCGAGCTGATGGACCTTGGCCACATGTATCACGTCCTCAAGTGGCTCGGCCCGCTTGGCGGCTGGATTTTTCGCAGAGGGATGTATAAGAAGTACTACATCTGAGCCAGTTGCCAGTTGCCAGTTCCCAGTCTTTCCTCACTGACAAACTGGAAACTGGCCATTGGCCACTGGAAACTGGTTCTCTGGACACTGGCCACTGGGAACTGGAAACTTGATTATGAGACTACCCGCGCGCCTGTCTCTGCTCGTCGCACTCACCACCATCACGGGCGTGGGACCTCTCGCGTACACGCAGCCGCGGCGCCCACCCAATTTCATCGTCATCCTCGCTGACGATCAGGGCTATGGCGATCTTGGCAGCTATGGGCATCCGACGTTGCGCACGCCCAACCTCGATCGCATGGCCGCTGAAGGACAGCGGTGGACGAGTTTTTATGCGGCGCCGGTGTGCACCCCCAGCCGTGCGCAGTTGATGACCGGCCGCCTCGCCGTGCGGACGGGACTGGCCGGCGGCGTGTTGTTCCCGGACTCGACCGGCGGATTGCAACCGGCCGAGATCACGGTCGCTGAAGTACTCAAGGCTCGCGGGTATCGAACGGCGGCAATCGGCAAGTGGCATCTCGGCGTCCTCCCGGAATACCTGCCGAACAACCAGGGGTTCGATTCGTACTTTGGCATCCCCTACTCGAACGACATGGATCAGGTTGGAGATGTTTCGTCCGATGAACGGTTCCGCCGCTATATGGATGCCAGGATCGAGTACTTCAACGTCCCGTTAATGCGCAATGGGACCATCGTCGAGCGGCCGGCGCAACAGACGACCATCACCCGGCGATATACAGATGACGCGATCGCTTTTATCAAGGCCCATCGTGAGGAGCCGTTCTTCTTGTATCTCGCGCACAACTTTCCGCACATGCCGCTGTTTCGCTCGAAGGAGTTCGAGAATCACAGTCAGCGTGGCCTCTATGGCGATGTCGTCGAAGAACTCGATGCGAATGTCGGGCGCATCCTCGCCGCGCTTCGTGAGTTGAACCTGGACGGCGACACACTGGTGCTCTACATGAGCGACAACGGTCCATGGGCGCCCTACCTGGAAGAGGGAGGATCGGCCGGATTGCTGCGCGGTGCAAAGGCGTCGACCTGGGAAGGTGGGATGCGCGTGCCAGCGATCTTCTGGTGGCCTGGGACGATCACGCCCGCAGTAGTCACCGGGATCGGATCGGAGCTCGACGTCCTCCCAACACTGGCGGCGCTCGCCGGTAGTCAGGTCCCGACGGATCGTGTTCTTGATGGCTACGACCTGTCCGCCACGCTCAAGCGCGGCGAGCCGAGCCCTCGGCACACGGTGTTCTACTACGCCACCACTGGCAGCGGGGTCCTGAGTGCGGTGCGACGGGACGCATTCAAGGCGTTCTTCGTGGTTCCGACCACCGACGCCCCCGCATCCACCAGTCCGCAGCTGTACAACCTCGATCAGGATCCATCAGAAAAATACGATCTGGCGAAGAGCCACCCGGAGATCGTTGCCGAGCTGCGCACGCTTGCTGACGATCACGCCAAGACCGTCGTGGCCGTAAAAAACCAGCTGGCGACCCGCCCGCCGAGCAAAGCGCCGCGTCCGTGACTCGCCGTCCCGTCACCTTCATCGTCGCTCTCGGGCTTGCCGCCGCTGCGGCATGTCGCGCGCCGTCCGAGACTACGCAGGCGGATGCACACGCGGCAGCAACTTCTCATCAGCATCTTGCCGCGCCGGCCGCAGCATTGCGGAAGCCGGTGTTGAACAGCATGACCCCACCGGGACAGGCTCCGACCGGAATGGTGTGGATTCCCGGCGGCGAGTTTTGGATGGGGTGTGACGGCTGCGGCATGCCGGACGCATTGCCGCTGCACTTGGTGTCGGTGCGCGGATTCTGGATGGATGCCACGCCCGTCACCAACGCGCAATTCGATGCGTTCGTCAGGGCGACGAAGTACGTCACTGTCGCCGAGCGCAAACCGGATCCCCAAGAGTTTCCGGGAGTTCCGGAAGACAAGCTGGTCCCTGGTTCGATTGTGTTCACGCCACCGACCCGTCCGGTGTCGCTCGAGGACTACTCGCAGTGGTGGAGCTACGTGCCGGGTGCGAACTGGCGCCACCCTGATGGTTCCGCCAGTGGGCTCAAAGGACTCGAGAACCATCCCGTCGTCCACATCGCGTTTGAAGATGCGGAAGCGTTCGCGCGCTGGGCGGGCAAGCGATTGCCGACCGAAGCAGAGTTCGAGTTCGCCGCGAGAGGTGGCCGCGATCGCAATCGCTATCCCTGGGGTGATGAGCTCAAACCTGGAGGAAAGGTTCCCGCCAACATCTGGGAAGGCCATTTCCCCGATGCGAACAACCAGGCGGACGGCTACTTCAAAACGTCACCGGTGACGGCGTTCCCGCCCAATGCCTACGGTCTCCGTGATGTAGGCGGCAACGTCTGGCAGTGGTGCGCGGACTGGTATCGTCCCGATTACTACAGCACGTTTACTGATCCCCGCATCCCTGCAGAAAATCCGCGAGGACCCGAGACCAGTTTCGATCCGGACGAGCCTGGCGCGCGAAAGCGCGTCACTCGCGGCGGATCGTTTCTCTGCAGCGGAGAGTATTGCTCGCGCTACCTGGTGGGAAGCCGCGGCAAAGCGGAAGTGAACAGCGGCTCGTCGAATCTCGGCTTCCGGCTTGTCATGCCGGCGCAATAGGGCGCGGTTGCCTTACTGATCACCGCCAACGCTGACAACGTCCAGCGCGCTCAGCTGATGCGCCGCGAGGAAGGTTCGAATCGCTCCATAAAAATGCTCCGTGTCGACGGTCGTTGCGTTGACATGGCCGCCGCGAACCTCCACGAACGTTTTGTCCCCGCGCGCCGCGTCATACAGGCGTCGTCCTTCGCCAATCGGGATGACCGCATCTTCCGGGCTGTGCAGGAACAGGATGGGTGCGCCGACCCGATCGATCTTGTGGAGCGAATCGAATGGATTGCGCATCAGCAATCGAATGGGGAAGAACGGATACTGCTGCTGTCCAATGGCGACGAGCGAAGCGGGGGCTCCCTCGAGAATCAGTGCGCCGACCTCGATGGTTGACGCCAGGCCCACCGCCACCGCTGATCCCAGCGACCATCCATAGATCACGATCCGGGAGGCCGGGATCGCCCGCTGCGTGCGCAGGTAGTTGTATGCCGCGCGAGCATCTGCCGCGAGCACTGATTCGGTGGGCAAGCCGTCGAGTCCGCCGAACCCGCGATACTCCGGCGCCATCACGTTGAGTCCGAGCTTTCGCAGTTCGGTGTAGTGTGCGATGTTGACCTTTGCTGCCACGGTCGCCGCATTGCCGTGCAGAAACAACACCCAAGGCGCGCTGTCTGGCGACGCCGGCGGACGCATGATCCACGCGAACTGACTCGCGCCATCGCTGCGCGGAACGGCTATCTGTTCGAATGCGAACGGCGGTCGCGCTTCTCCGAGCGTCCGACCAGCCTGGAACACGAGCCGTGTCTCCTGCGTGACCAGGTACAGGACGGCACCCGCGTAACCCATCGCGGCAATCAGCAGCAGCGCCGCGATCGCGCGGACGGGTCTGGGCCGCCAGCGAGGCTGTCGGCGGCGTTCCGGACCTGTATATCTGTCTGCGCGCCAGTGCATGGGTCTCGCGATTATAAGGGCTTGCGATATCCTTGCTGCATGCTCGAGTCGTCACGCCGTGTATTTCTCCGTCACGCCGCCACCCTTGCGGGCGGCGCTCTGGTCGCCAGGCATCTTCCGCGGCTCGACGCCTCGTCGACAGCGGGAATGCAGGGCACGGCGCAGACTCAGTCCGATCCCGTGGCGGCGATGCGCGCACAGATGGGAGCCGCGCCAATCACCACGACCAAGCTGACCGATCGCCTGCTCCTGCTGTCAGGGCCGGGTGGCAACGTCGTGGTGCTTCACGGGACGGAGGGCAAACTGGTCGTCGATTCCTTCGTGCAGCCGGCCTGGCCGCAGTTGAAATCGATCCTCGACGGCCTCGGCGGAGCACCCCTCAAAACGCTGATTGATACGCATTGGCATTTCGATCACGCCGACAACAACGAACACTTTCGCGACGCCGGTGCGGGTATTCTCGCCCACGTCAACACCCGCACGCGATTGACGCAGCCGCACGATCTGCTCGGCATGCACTTCAATCCCGTGCCAGCCCGTGCCCTGCCAAGCGAGACCTTCACTGAAAAGCGAAGCCTGACGATGAATGGTGAGCTGATCGCGCTGGCACACGTCGCGCCCGCGCATACCGACACCGACATCCTGGTTCACTACACCCGTGCCAACGTGCTGCACATGGGGGACGTGTTCTTCAACGGGATGTATCCGTTCATCGATGCGGGCACCGGCGGGAATATCAATGGCATGATCGCCGGAGCGGACCGCGCGCTGGCCATGACCAACGCACGAACGAAGATTGTGCCTGGCCACGGCGCGTTGAGCGATCACGCGGGGCTGCTGACGTACCGGCGGGTCATCGCGACAGTCCGCGATCGCGTGCAGGCGATGAAACGCGATCGCAAGACCCTCGCGCAGGTACAGGCAGCCAAACCAAGCGCTCAGTTCGACGCCGAATGGGGGAAAGGCATGTTGTCGCCGAACGATTTCATCGCGCTGGTGTACAACACCCTCTAGGCCTTCGGCCAATGTTCAATGCTCAATGATCAATGTTGAATGCATTGAACATTAAACATTGATCCGCGGCGGTGTGGATCAATCGCCGCTTCCGCACGAACTGGCGCGCATCCGGATGGTTTCCACATCAATCACCGGAATGTATTCGGTCGGGATCGGCGTGGCGCCGCCGGATCCCGCGACCGGCGGACCGCCGCCCACGGTAACGTTCCTTCCCACCTTGACGCCCGGTTCAACCAGCGACGATTTCTTCACGATGCCGGTCACGTCGACGAGATGCCCGTCGTTCTCCTTGACCTCGTTCATGACGTCCTTCTTGCCCGCCACCCGGAACGATCGCGACTTCACGATCGGACCGCTCTGCGTGTCGGTCTGCCGAACATCGCTGACCGCGAGCACGCGGCCTTTCAGGCAACCCGAGACGACCAGCTCGATAGAGTCCTTCGGCACCTTGGGTTTTTCCTGCTTGGGTGTCTCCTGTGGCGCGGCCATCGTCAACGAAACAAGCAGCAATGCGAGTGTGATCATATGTCCCCAGTGTTACACGGCAGGCGCCGCGGCAACCATCGATGAACGGCCGGTCCAGTTCAGAAAATTGTCGGCAAACAGCCGGCGCACATCACGCGCGATTTCAGCCGTGCTGACAGGACGGCCGTTCTCCACGACGCCGGCATATTGATCGGCAAGCGCATCAGCGATATTGCGCCGCGAGTGCGGCCACTTGTACAGCAGCTGTTCGAGAATGCGCGCGTCGGAATGCTGCGGCACGAACGTCGGTCCGAGCAGCTCGAGCCGCTCGCGCGTGATCTCCGAGACGATCGACGGGTTATTGAGAAACCACCAGCAGCCGAACGGCATCAGGTTCGAGAACTTCCGCGCCGCCACGCACAGCTCGTGCTGGTTCTCCCTCGACAGCATGGTGACGAGAAACCGGTTCGACGGGTGAAGACGGCACAGTCGCTGGATCGCTGAAACGTCGGCGCGCCCAACCCCGTCACCGGCGTCTCCGAGCGCCGGATTGACGGCGCGCCGCACGCCAACCATCATTGCGAAAGGTAGCCGGTGATCGCGGCAGACGGGCAGCACCACGTGTTCGATCAGCTGACCGCGCGGGCTGTCTTCCGGCCACACGAAGTCGTCGGGGAGCGACACAGCCAGGTACAACGGATCCATCCGTTCGATCCATTCATCGACGAACCGCCGCGCCTCGGCGATGGAACGTTTGTCCACCTGGGCGTTGACCGCGTATCCGGCTGCCGACAGCGTCTGCCGGGCCACGTCCCACTCATTCAACAGCGGATCGATTCGAAGTGCGGCTTTGAAGCGGGAATCCGCCGGCCGTCCCCTGCGCCATATCTCTGACTCGGTGCGATCGAACGGATCGTTGGTCATCACGACGGCCGAGACACCGGCGCGGTCGAACACGAGATCCACTTGCGCCTCGGCGGTCGTGTCGCTGAAGAACTCTCGCGCTTGCCGCAGATCGCGCTGCGCCGGATCTATCCCCAGCGCAGAAAGCACACGCACGACCCCACGCGTCGCCTCGGACAGCGGCGTGCTTCGGACGAACAGCGCGTCCCAGATCAGGTCCGCCTGCGCCGACCGTGGCATCTGCCGGAACTGCTCGGGCGAGACGTCCGTTGCTCGCATCACCTCAGCCACGAGGTAGTGGTACGTGAGCAGATTGTCGATGCCCCACCGCGACAACCCGCCGAACGCAGGCGGGAAGAGATGCGTGTGCATGTCGAAGATGGCGGTCTCCGCAACAATCCGCGCGGTCTCGCGGCGTACATCCTCGAGCCGCGTCAACGTATTTCCCGATGAACGATCCTGGTCAGTCAACGAAGGGCTCCCGGTCGTCGCTGGGATCGGCCCAGCGGTCATTCGGCACGAGCGGCGCCCAGCCAGGGCGGCCCGGATCCTGATCGTACCCGTAGTTGCCCATCTCGCGATAGAGTTCCGCGTATTTTGCGAGCTTCTGCCGGTCGAGTTTCACACCCAGTCCGGGACCGTCGGGAACGCGCATCGCACCCCCCTCGTACTGCAGCTTCCCGCCCTCGATGACGTCGTCAACGAGGTGGTGATAGTGCGCGTCGGCCGCAAACGAGAGGTTCGGGACGACAGCTCCGAGATGCAGCATCGTCGCCAGCTGAATGCCGAGCTCGCCGGACGAATGCACGGCGACGCCGAGCTGGAACGTTTCGCACACCCCGGCGGCTTTCACGCACGCACGGATGCCGCCCCAGAAGGTGGTGTCGAGGAGAATCACGTCAACCGCGCGATCGAGAACGTTGGCCGCGAGCTGCTCGAAGTTGACGACGACGGTGTTGGTGGCGAGCGGGATGCGGAGCCGTTCGCGCGCGTGTCTCATCCCGGTGAGACCGAAAACTGGATCCTCCAGATAGTCGTTATTCAAATCTTCGATGGCGCGTCCGAACCGAATCGCCTGCTCGGTGGTCCAGACAGCGTTCGGATCGAAGCGGAAGCTGTCGCCGGGAAATGCCGTCGCGAGCGTCCGATAGCACTCCAGGTCGTACTCGAGCGGAAACACCCCACCTTTGAGCTTGTGCGTGCGAAACCCGTGTTGCGTCTTCAGCGCGCGCGCCAGCGCCACGACCTGCTCCGGCGTGCGGACGGTTCCCTCGCCGCGCCGGTTCGCGTAGCGGTAGAACAGATACGACGCAAACGGCACACGATCGCGGACGCGCCCGCCGAGAATGTCACTCACCGGCACGCCCCACGATTGGCCGAGTAGATCGAGACAGGCGAATTCAAGTGCGGCGACGACTTGCGTCCGGTTGTTGTAAAGCGATGCCGTCGGATTCGCGAGCACGAACCGCATCTCCTCCAGCCGCGCCGGGTCGCGGCCGACCAGCGACGGCTTCAACGCGAGCACCGTCGCGATGGCCGACTCACCGCCGCCGCCCATTTCACCCAGTCCGACGATCCCGGTGTCACTCTCAATCTCGACGATCGTTCGGACGAACCGGCCCCAGTGGCAGCCGTTCGCATGCCGCAGCGGAGCGTCGAGCGGCACCGTGACCGTGGTCGCGCGGACGTCAGCGATCTTCATGGGGAGGCGATCATAGCAATTTGTGTATTGGTGAATCGGTGAATTGCTTCAGGTCGGCTCCCGCCCAGTCGGCGGGAGCGAGCCGCGAGTTGATAGAATATCGGTTCGGTCATCCCCCTGGAGTAGCTGCATGAATATCCCGAGATCCATCCGCGTCGCGGCGCTAGGCGTGTGCGCGACGCTGTGTTCGACCCTTGCCTTTGCGCAGATTGACGCGCGCATGTTCCGTCAGCCTGCGGTCTCCAAGGATCAAATCGCGTTTGTCTACGCTGGAGACATCTCGCTGGTCCCGAA
>Ga0222622_10000696_pt1 | contig 12930 bp, 14 predicted proteins | sample PLM2_5_b1metaG_FD_177335 | JGI IMG/M metagenome (GOLD analysis project Ga0222622, IMG submission 177335) | Groundwater sediment microbial communities from an aquifer in East River, Colorado, USA - PLM2_5_b1 | ecosystem: Environmental > Terrestrial > Soil > Riparian zone | place: USA: East... | reverse complement strand
ATCCCCCGGCTCGACAGGCCCCTCCGCTTCGTGGTCCCTCGCGGACAACGCGGGGCCGCTCGCGCCGCCACGCTCGACGAGCTGCAGGACCTCCTCGACCAACCGTGGACAGCGGACGAGATCGCCCGCCTCGATCGACAGCGCGATCAGCGGCGCGACGAGCGAAAACGCGAGCACCGCGAACGGAACGCCCGCGGCGCACTACGACGCGGGCGTGCAGACTCGCGCGGTGATGGACGTGGAGAGAGCGGAGGACGAGGTGCGTCCGGCGGCGAACATGGCCCCGGCCGAAGTGGCCGCGGCGGGCGAGGAGCTACTCCGCCGCGCGGAGGAGGGCGGCGCGGCGGGCGCTCATGATGAGCGGCTGCGCGACACAGCGGCCGAAGCTAGCGCCGGCGCAGCTGGACTGGGCGACCTGTTCGACGTGCTTGCGGACGACGTCCGGATAGCTGTGGCAGGACGGCGTATTGGAGCCCGTCACGCATCCATTGTAGCGAAGGAGGCCAAGGCGCCACGACTCGGTCGTAGAGGCGCTGTCCTTCGCGGGCTTGCGAAGCAAGTAGCCGAGGATGAAGACACCGGTCTTCAGGTTGGTCTTATCGTCTCGGAGGTTGGATCCGAAGCGGGAACGCAACGAGCGCCAGGGCCGCGGATGAACCTGCATCAACCCGACCGCTCCGACGTTGGATCGAGCCGACGACTTGAGGACGCTGTTCTCGGTCAACATGACGCCGAGCACAAGAGCGGGCGGAACTTGCCGAACGTATGCCTCGTGGACCGCGACAGAGGCCAATGAGTCGGCCCGCTTCTGGTCCACCTGGCCGGTGCGCATGAGGTCTTCCGCGAACGCCAGCTTATCAGCTTCGAACTGCGGTGAGTCCATCGCAACGGAGCTATCGGCGTGGATCCATGGCGCTTTCGCGAGCACCGTATCGCGCCAGGCGAGGGTGTTCTGGAGCAGAAGCTCGCCGATGGGCTCTCGGCCGCGAAGCACGGGAAGAATGCCTCCGGCGGTATAGTTGATCGTCGCGAGGGCGATCGTCGCGAGCAGGAACTGCTTGAACACGGGACGGGCCAAATGGCTCCTGACTCGGGTGGGCATACATGACGACGGCGCGCGAGCACCAGGGGCGGCGCCACGACGTCATTTTCGACCTCTCAATTTACACCATTGAGGCGGACTGGTCCCACGTCCCAGCGTGCTCTGCAGGCGATTGTTACAAGAGCGAGCTCGACAGGTATTTCGAGTCATCGCGCAGGTATCGTTCTCGCACTCGAAGGGTGAACATGTCCCGCATGCTTCGGGCGGTCGGCACGCAGGTAGCGATCGTCATTGTTCTCATCCTCGCCGGATTGGCCATTCACATCTACCGCACGCAACCTCGTCCGGCGCGCACCTTTGTCGAGCGAGAGCTGCATGGAGGCGTGCTGACGAAGGACGAAACGCTCCAGAAGGTGATCACGGTGTTCCGACGCCGGCCCAGCGACTACTTCCGCGCCACGCGCGGAATTCTTGCACTGACTGACAGGCGGCTCGTGTACGTGGGCCTCGCTCCACGTGATGTTCTCGGTCCGGAGGAGGCTCTTCCGGTCTTCGAGACGCGGGAGTTTGCGACTGACACCATGCTCGCCCTCTCGCCGTCTCGCACGCTGCTCGGCGCGGCGAGAGCCCTTGTTCTGGAGCGGCATGGAGAGCGGACCACGTTCGGAATCCCGGATGACGAATGGGAAGACGCGCGCTCCATCATGTCGTCGATCGCCGCGCGCCAGACGGTTCAGCGAGGCGAGGCGGAGCGGATTCGGCGCCAACGCGTCGCCGCGGATTCGGCGAGACGGGCTCCGACGTGGCACGTCGTGGTGCGCGGCGAAGCGCTCAGTACCATCGCGACGATGTATGGCACGACGCCGGAACGCCTGCGCGAGTTGAACTCACTTGTTGGCGACAAGATCAAGATTGGTCAGCGCCTGCTCGTGAAGCCCCAAACCTGAACGGACGTCGAACAATGAGGAATCGGAGAGAGTGGCGTGAAGTGCTCGGCCGCTTCGGCGACGACGACCCGTTCTTGCTGGCATGCTACCGGTCGATGGCGACACCGAGCCGCGTACTCGTTCGCGGAAGGGCGCTCGAAGACGAGGGGATCACGCAGGCCGAGGAGTCCGATTCCGTGTGGCGGAACCTCCTGAACAGCTACCGGCGCATCGAGAGCGATCCGCTGCCGTACGCGCGAATCCGCGCGACGGCGGGCGACGTCTCGCACGAGATCGTCGCCGACGATGAAGGCTTCTTTCACGCGTGGATCGACGCCGCGACAACCCCGGATGAGAGCGGCGAATGGGTTCGTGTGCAGCTCGAGCTCGTCGAGCCGCTACGGCGCGACGCGCCACCCGTGCTTTGCGATTTTCGGGCAATCCTTCCGCCCGACACGGCGCGCTTCGCGGTGATCAGCGACATGGATGACACCGTTCTCCAGTCGCATGTCACGAGTCTCACCCAGGCGATCCGGACGACGATCTTCGGCAACGCCCGCACGCGCCTTCCATTCCCGGGCGTGGCCGCGTTCTACCGTGCGCTACGGACAGGCGCTCGCGGCGAGGAAAGGAATCCGATCTTCTATGTTTCGAGCAGCCCGTGGAATCTGTACGATCTCCTCGTCGAGTTCCTCGATTTGCAGGGGATTCCGTCCGGTCCGTTGACCTTGCGCGACTGGGACATCAATCGCAACGCGATCGGCAGCGGGCGCCTGCACAGCTTCAAGGAGGTCGCGATCAGGGAGATCATGGACGCATATCCGGCGATGCCCGTGATCCTGATCGGCGACAGCAGCCAGCGCGACCCGGAGATCTATCGCGAGATTGTTCGCACGTACCCCGACCGGGTGCTCGCCGTCTACATCCGGGACGTGAGGCGGACCGCGGAGCGCCGCGCGGCCGTCGCCGCGCTCGCCGATGAAGTGCAGGCAGCACGGTCTGTCCTCGTACTGGCCGAGGACACGATGGCTGCTGCCCGTCATGCGGCGGAGCGAGGATGGATCGATCCGGACGCGCTCGGCGAGATCAGCGGCGAGAAGCGCATGGACGAAGGCACCGCACCCGGCAAAACCGGCGCTCCCGCCGTGAGGACCGGAACAGAAACGCGCGCGGCGGTAGTTGTCGACGGCGGACCGGGCGGTCGTGAAGCGACGGACGAGCCGCCACAGCGACACGTATAAGAGAAACTCCTACCGACCGTCTCTGTCGCCCCTCTCCGGAGTGCTCTATACTGGTGGCGCTTGCAGGGTACTCCTCGAACCCCGCGAATCACCATGACTACTCCTGATATCGCTGCGCCAGCGCCGGCATCGTCTTCGGTGATCGAAGACATCATCGACATCTTCCACTCGCCTTCGGCTGTTTTCGAGAGGCGACGCACGAACCCGAAGTTCTGGGCAGCATTCTTCATCCTCGTGGTGCTGATGTCGGCGGTCGGCTATGTCATGCTGAAGAATCTTTCCAGCGTGATGGACGCGCAGTTCGCCAGGCAGGCAGCCGAGATCACGCGCAAGAATCCGCAGATCACGGAAGATCAATTGGCCACCATGCGGAGGATGAACGAGACATTCGCGCCGGTCGGCTTCGCGGTGGTGGCAATCATCTCAGTATTCGTGCTCGGTCTCGGCGTGTGGCTGGTTGGCAAGCTGTTCGAGTCGGCAGCTGATCTGAAGCAGTCAATGGTGATCGCGACATTCGCATCGTTCCCCAAGCTGATCGATCTGCTGCTCGCCGCGGTCATGGCGATGACGATGGGAACGGGCAACGCGAAGAACATGTTCGCTGCCATGCCGAGCGCGGCGAAGTTTGCCGGAACGGACGCGAGTATGGCGGTGCTCGGCGCGCTCTCCCGCATCAGTATCGGAACGATCTGGGCGACGATCCTGATCGCGATCGGTTTGCAAGTAATGGGGCGAATGTCGAAGCAGAAGGCGTACACGGCGGCGTTCGTCCTCTGGCTCGTCGGCACGCTGATCACCGTCGCGGCGGCGGTGCGACAGGGCTGAGCCGCGGGCTGGCCGGAATGCAGAAGCGCCTCACGGCTCATGTCGTGAGGCGCTTCTGCATTGTGGTCGGAGAGCCAGACGATTCGCAGTTGATGACTCGTCACCGTTGCGATCGTGCCAAGTTCCGGCTCCCCCAACTGGCAGTCGATGAACTATCCCTAGTCTTGCCGCGAGTCCTCGTCAGTCTCGCGACTGGTCTTCGACTCATGCGCGCGATCGTGCTTTGTCTGCTGCTTCTCCTGTTCAGCGGCGGCGAACTCGTTCTTTTCGCGCTCGAGCAGACCCGACTTCTCGCGGATGCCATCCTTGTCGGCACCGCCGGATTCCGGACGGTTGCTGGGAATGAAATGAGGGGCTTTGCTACCCATTAATCGCTCCTGTATAGGTACGAACGAAATGGTCAGGAACCGTGCCGCTCGGTCTCTCTCCCGACTGAATCAGCGAGCACGGCTTCGTAATTCTCCTCGCGAAATGGCGTGAAGCCGCGCGCGCGGTAGTTGGCCAGCGCGCTCGGATGATCGAGCGTGCAGGTGTGCAGCCACACCGACGTCGCGCCCGAGCGCCACGCCTCGTCGACCGCGACCGTAAGGAGATGGCCGCCGAGCCCGCGACCGAAGAAGCGATCGATGAGGCCGAAGTACGCTAGCTCGACATCGCCCCCGTCGTGGCGCTCGAGCTCGAAGTATCCGGCAACCTCACCGGCGACGCGCAGCACGTGGACGGAGATTTCAGGCCGGGCGAGATGGCTCGCCAGACGATCGTCGTTCCAGGCGTCGCGATCGTGCCAGTGCCATCTGCTGCCGACGTCACGATAGAGCCGCCTGTACTCCGGCACCGAACAGAACTGCATCCGCTCGACGATGACGGCAGGATCGGTCACTCGTCGTGGCTGCAACTCGCCAGGGCTCAGCATACGCAAGTACGTCCGAACGGCTTGAATGCGCGGCATTGGTGAAAGCTACGATGAAAGCGCTGCGTGCGCGGGTGTCACGACGCCGTTCGATGCCGGAGGCCGCCTAACGTTCGTCGGTGGAGCGACGCCAGGCGTCATTATCAGCACCCTCGGCATCGGCCAATGCGTATGACCACCGAGTCCGAAACCGCGTCACAATAGGACTTGCGAGCTCAACAGTAAGCATGGAATAAGATCGTAAATGATTGCTATATCAACTGTTACTCGTACGGTTGCAATGGTCTTGCGACTATGACCGGCCGGTCCTATATTACGCTTCGTGCGCGACCGCAGAGCACAGATCCTCGACGCCGCGGCACGGCTCATCGCCGGCCAAGGCTTCACGCAGACATCCATCGAAGACGTCATATCGGCGTCGGGACTCTGCGGGAAGAGTCATTTCTATCACTACTTCAAGTCGAAGGAAGAGCTCGGGCACCAGGTCCTCAATCGCTCGTTCGAGCGATTTGGCGAGCGCGGTCTGGCGATCCTCCGTGAGCCGCTCATCGACCCGCTCGAGCGGTTGACGCTGTTCATCGACTCGATCGTCGTCGCGCAGGCCGAGCGCGGGTGCACGGGCGGCTCGCCATTCTGCGGCCTTTTCGCCGAGATGGCTGACGCACACGAGGGCTTCCGGACGCGCATCAATTCGGTGTTCGAATCGTGGGCGGAGCAGATCCGATCGCTGCTCGAAGAGGCGCGCCCCAAACTGCGCGACGACGTCGATGCAGCGCGGGTCGCGCGCTTCATCATTGCCACGCTCGAAGGTGCTGTGCTGATGACGCGCGTGAAGCGCGAGATCAGCGTCATGCAGGGGATTGCCGACGATCTGAAGCGCTTTATCGCGATGCACATGCGCGATGGTGGGCTGTCGGCGTCGGGTCGAGGTGCGCACGACCGCCGAGAGGCGGGCGAGATGGCGGGGATCGAGATGTCGTAGGTGTCATATCAGGCGCACGTCACGGGGCGCAAACGCGCCCGTCGCGTGATGTGTATGGTGAGTGGCGGAGAAGAGCATGGACACGACGGTGGCGGACACACGGGGCCAGGTCGACGCGGCAGGCCTCGCGGCGGAGAAGGGAACGGGGGCTGCGGCAGATGTCGCGGAGCGGCGCGCACAGTTCGAGCGCGAAGCGCTTGCGCATCTCGACGCCCTGTATGCATTCGCGCTGAAGCTCGCCCGCGCGCGAGACGACGCGGAAGATCTGGTCAGCGACACACTTCTCCGCGCTTTTGAACGTTGGGATCAGTATCGTCTAGGCACGAACATCCGCGCCTGGCTGTTCACGATTCTCTACCACGTTTTCGTGAGCCGGAAGCGTCGTGTCGACGCGCGCGAGGTGCACGCGCCCGACGACTCCGAAGGCTGGTCGGCATTCGAGGCTGTCGGCGAGATCGATCCAGAGGGCCGCTTCTACGATTCCTTCATCGATGACGAGATCACGCAGGCGATCGACGCGCTGCCCGACGAATATCGCGCGGCAGTCGTGCTCAGTGATCTCCACGATCTGCGGTACGCGGAGATAGCCGAGATTCTCGGTGTGCCGGAGGGCACGGTGAAATCGCGGCTCTTCCGCGGCCGCCGCATCCTGCAAAAGAAGCTTGTCGACTACGCGATCGACATGGGATATCTGAAGAAGGGACGCGCCCGCGAGCTGGGAGTGGTGGCATAGCGCGTTTCGAAGCATGCCCTGAAGACGTACATTGGCGGCGCGCATCATCGGTGAGTCCGATGGTGCGCGCCGTTTCTCGTTTTCCACCCATTGCGCCATGATCACGACTGACACTCCACTCGACGCGAACGGTCTCTCCGCGGTGTCGCGTGTCGCGGTAGGCTCCACCAATCCAGTGAAGATCCATGCCGTCCGAGCGGTGCTCGAGCGGGTGAGAGCCGGTATCAAGGTCGACGGAATTTCCGTCTCGAGCGACGTACCCGATCAACCGTGGGGAGATGAGGAGACGATCCGCGGCGCGCGCACGCGCGCCGACCGCGCGCTGGCGGCAATGGGAGCGGATCTGGCGGTCGGGATCGAGGGTGGTCTGGTCGAACAATCGGACGGTTCGCTGCACACCTGCGCGTGGGCCGTCGCCGTGGCGGCAGATGGACGTGTCGCGACTGGTGGATCGCTGGCCATGCCCTTGCCGCCAAGCGTCGCTGCGGCCGTGCGCGAGGGACTCGAGCTCGGGCACGCGATGGACCGCGTCACAGGGGGGATCGACACCAAGCGAGGTGCGGGCGCCGTCGGGATCCTGACGGCTGGGTTGATCGACCGGCAGAGAGCTTACGAGGTGCTCGTCACGTACGCGCTCGCGCCGTGGCTTGCCGCCGAGTGGTGGCGATGAACTGCAGGCGGTGGGCGGTTGGCGGTAGGCGGTAGAAACGGCAACTGCAACTGCACTCACCACAGAGACACAGAGGACACAGAGAAGGCACACCCACTGGAGCTGAGCGAGGCAGGTGCAGTTTCAAAAGCAATCAAAGCTCAACTGACTTTGTTTGTGAAACAGCGTTAGGCAAGTCTCTTCCGCCCAAAAGCAGTTCTCTGTGTCCTCTGTGCCTCTGTGGTAAAAGCAGTTGCTGTCTCTCTGCTGCTGGGCAACCTGGTAGCCTACACTGACGTTCACACCACTCGTGCGGCTCGCGTCACTGCGAAGTAGATCACGTAGAGCCACGAGAAGAATCCGTGGACGATCGCCCAGACGATCGAGTGGTGCACGCTCCACGAGATCGTGATCGCGAGCGCCGTGCCGAATCCGACGCCCGCTTTCGCCGCCCCGACGGTGCGCTGGGAGACGGTCGGACGGGAAGGGACGGGCTCCTGAACGGGTCCAGTGTATGTCATGAGGGAGAGAGTTGAGAGTTCGCCCGGCGCCTATTAGTTGCTGTCTCTACCGCCCACCGCCTACCGCCTGCCGCCTGCTGTTTACGCGCCGGCGCGAAGTCCCTTGCCTCGACGGCCGTCCATGCGCAGCCCGTCGCGCAGTGCCGGCGCTCCGTTGACGACCACGAGGCGAATCCCGACGGGATACTGAAACGGCTCGGCGAACGTCGCGCGATCGGCGACGGTCGCCGGATCGAAGACGACGACGTCGGCCGCCGCGCCGGGCGTGATGCGGCCGCGATCGGCGAGCCCGATCCGCGAAGCGGCAAAGCCGCTCAGCTTGTGAATCGCCTGCGGGAGTGTCAGCGTGTGCGTCTCGCGCACATAGCGTCCGAGCACGCGCGGAAAGGCGCCGAGCCCGCGCGGATGCGGGTGGCCGGTGCGGGCAGGTCCCTCGAGCGCGAATGCGCCGCCGTCGCTGCAAACCATGCCTAACGGATGGGCGAGAAACCGCTGCAGGTTGTCCTCGCTCATCGCGAAGACTACGGTGCCGACATCGGCGTGGCTGCGCTGGAGCATCGCGACCGCGAGATCGTAGGGATCGGTGCCCGACGCGGCCGCATAATCGCCGAACTTCCTACCCTCTGCCGCGCGATCGCTCGTGTCGCGGACAGACGAGATCATGACGCTGTTCCAGCCGGCGATCGTCTCGACCTTGGCGAGCGTAGCAGCCCGGATACGCGGCGCCGTGTCGGGCACCGCCAGGCGAGCGAGAAAGGCCTCGTCGCCGCCGTCGAGAGCCCAGATGGGAAAGAGGTTCGTCAGACCGGTCTGATAGGCGACGTACGGATAACGATCGAAGGCGACGTCCATGCCGCTACTCTTCGCCGCCTCGATGTGGCCGAGCGCGTCGTCGATCTTGTGCCAGTTCTTCGGCCCCGATGTCTTGAGATGCGAGATCTGGAGGGGACACTGCGCGGTACGCGCAATGCCGATCGCCTCATCGATGGCCTCGATGAGCGTATCGTCCTCGTTGCGCATGTGCGTCGCGTACGGAAGTCCCCGGCGGACGAGTGGGCGGCAGAGCGCGGCCAGCTCCTCGGCGCTGGCGAACGAGCCCGGCGCGTACTCGAGCCCTGTCGAGGCGCCACACGCCCCGTCGGCGAGCGCGCCCTCGACGAGGGCACGCATGCGCGCGAGCTCGGTCGGCGTCGCGGGGCGGTCCGCCTGCCCGACAACCATTGCCCGGACCGTGCCGAGTCCGACCATCGAGGCGACGTTGACCGCACTTGGCAGTGTCGTCACGGCGCGGAAGTAGTCGGCAAACGACTCCGATGCGCCATTCATGCCTAACGCTGAACGGGTGATGCCGGTCAGAGGCCGGTCGGCTGGCGCATTGGACGCCCCATCCTGGCCGACGACGATCGTCGTGATGCCCTGCCGGATCACCGACTCGGCGCGCGGATCGGCGAACAACGATTCGTCGCCGTGCGAGTGGATATCCACGAATCCCGGCGCGACGGCGAGACCGCGCGCGTCGAACTCGTCGCGACGGGAGCCGACGAGCATCGGACCAACAGCAGCGATACGCCCGCTCTTGATCGCCACATCGGCCTCGATGCCGTCGGCGCCCGAGCCGTCGAACACGGTGCCGCCGCGTATCACGAGATCGTATTTGCGACGGCCCGGAAGGTGGAGTGCCGGTGCACAGGCGGCGGCAACCGAAGACGCCGCCGCCACGATGAACGCGCGACGCGAGCTCACACGGTCTCCTCGGCGGGCACCGCGCCGTCTGGGCTCGACAGCGCGTCTTCACGAAATTGCAGCCAGCCCGTGTTTCCCTCGGCGACGAGCTCGACTTCCGTTCCGATCGGCAGCGTGAGGTTAGGCACTTCGTGTCCGGCTGGAAAGTCGGTGAGGATCGGGACGTCCAGGTCGGAGACGAGGTCGAGCAGAAAGTTCTCGAAGTCTTCCTCCTCGGATCGGTCGAGCGAGAGCTGTCCGAAGACGACGCCCTTCACGCCGCGCAGGAGGCCGGCGGCGCGCAGGTGCACGAGACGCTCGTCGACGTAGGACATCGGATCGCGCGTCTCCTCGAGAAAGAGAATGGCATCCCTCGTGTCTATCTCGTATGGCGTGCCGATCGTTTGTTGCACAAGCGACAGGTTACCGCCGACGAGCCGCCCCGTCGCGCGGCCGGGCCTGACGCTGCGCGCGATGTCGCGTCCGATGCGCATCGACGGCCGCGGGTTGGTCATGCAGGCGAGAAGCGACGCCATCGTCGGGTCGCGCGCGCTCGGAATCAGATCGTCGACCGTCGGCCCGTGAAAGACGCGCAGGTTCGCGCGCCGCATGAGCCAGAGGTGGAGCGCGGTAATGTCGGAGTATCCGACGAAAATCTTGGGATTGCGGCGAAAAATCTCGGGTTCGAGGTGCGGCAGCATTCGCACCGCACCATATCCACCCGTTCCGCCGATGACCGCTTTCACCTCGGGGTTGAGCCACATCCCCATGAAGTTTTCCGCACGCCGCTCGTCCTCCGAGACGGAGAAGCGACGCTGCGTGAGAATTTCCTGGTCGAGAGCCACGCGATAGCCAGCGCGCTCGAGCGCGTGGCAGCCGCGTTTGAGCCAACCGGGCCGCGGAGAGTATGATGGGGCGACCACACCTATCAGTTCGCCCTTGGCGAGCGGGGCAGGCCGAAGCAGTTGTGGAAGCGGCTCGCCGGCTGGAGGAAGCATCGAAGCTATGCTAGCCGGAGGGCGCGAAAGGGGGAAGCCTAGTAGATTTGCATGATGGCGCAGTCGGACACGACCTACTTTCGGAAGGGCTTCGGGCTCAAGGCCGAAGTGCAGTCGGAGCTCGCCACCGATTACGATGGCCGGCTCGTCGACTTGCTGCGCGAGCGCGACTTCTCGCTGACCGCCCGCGACGTGACGGTCCGGCTGGCGCGCGAGTTCGGCTTCTGCTACGGCGTCGAGCGCGCGGTGGAGTACGCCTACCAGACGCGGCGCAAATTCCCGGAGCGCCGGATCTTTCTCGTCGGCGAGATCATCCACAACCCGCACGTCAACGCGAAGCTGCGCGAGATGGGCGTCGAGATTCTCGTCCCCGGCGAGGCGGGCTTCGACTACACCGTCGTGCGTCCGGAAGATGTCGTGATCATGCCGGCGTTCGGCGTCACGATGGCCGACTTCGAGACGCTCCGCGCGCTCGGCTGCGTGATGGTGGACACCACGTGCGGCTCCGTGCTCAATGTCTGGAAGCGAGTCGAGAGCTACGCGCGAGACGGGTACACGTCGCTCATCCACGGCAAGTACTATCACGAGGAAACGCGCGCCACGGCGTCGCAGGTGTCGAAGTACCCTAACGGCCACTATCTCGTCGTGCGGCAGATGGAAGAGGCACGCATGGTGTGCGACTACATCGAGGGGAAGGGCATGTCGCACGCCGCGTTCATCGCCAAGTTCGCGCACGCCGCCTCGCCGGGGTTCGATCCCGACCTGCACCTGCAGAAGGTCGGCGTCGCCAACCAGACGACGATGCTGGCTCGCGAATCGCTTGCCATCGGCGAGGAAGTCGGTGCGGCGATGGAACGCGCGCACGGTCCTGAGCATCGCGCCGAGCACTTTCGGACCTTCGATACGATCTGCAGCGCGACCCAGGACCGTCAGGATGCGGTGCGCGCCCTGCTCGAGGAGCCGCTCGACGTGATGATCGTCGTCGGCGGCTACAACTCGAGCAACACGCTGTCCCTGGCCGCCATCTGCGCCGAGCGCGTGAAGACGTTCCATGTCGAGGACGCGGCGGCGATCTACCCCGTGACGGGCGAGATTCGCTATCGCCCCGCGGGGCTGCACCACGAAGAGCGGGTCGAGCGCGGCTGGCTGCCGATCGACGGCGCGCTGCGCATCGGGCTGACGGCGGGGGCGAGCACGCCGAACAACAAGATCGGCGAGGCCGTGGTGCGCATCTTCGCGACGCGCGGCATCGCGCCGGAGGACGTCGTATGATCCGGGCGCTCCCGGTCGAGCGCGCCTGATGCCGGCGATCCTCTCCCGATTCAGGCGCCGCCGCGCGCCTGACGACACGGATGCCCGCGGTCCGGGCGAGATCGACCTCAGCGCCGCGGGCGCACGCGTCGTCATCGTTCCCGACCTTGGCGCACGCATCACGCACTTCGAGCTCGGAGGCCGGCAATGGCTGGCGCAGGACGAGGTGTCGCCGACCGACGCTGACGCGGCGCGCGGCGGCGCGACCGGCTACGAGGAGTGCTTCCCTACCGTTGGGGCGTGCCGCCTCGTCTCGCGCAACAGCGGCCTCGCGATCGAGATCCCCGCGCTCGGCGAGCTGCGGACGATGCGTCCCGCGATGCGCGTGACGACGCTCGACGGCGCGCTGGAAGTCGTGTGCACATGGACGGGCGAGCGGTTCGCCTACCGCTTCACGCGCGGCGTGCGCGTGTCGCCGGGAGTCGTGCGAATGCGCTATGCGACGACGAATACGGGCGCTGCGTCATTGCCCTTCCTCTGGGCTTCGAACATCGCACTGCCGCTCGGGCCGGCGACGAGGATCTCGTTGCCCGAGTCGGCGCGAGGACGCGTGCTCGCCCAGTCCGGCGTCGACTTTCTCGGCGTCGGTGCGGAGCACAAGTGGCCGCGATTCCGCACAGCGAAGAAGCTCGTCGACATGACCGTGCCCGACGAGGTCGGACCGCGCTACGCGTGCCATCTCTCGTTCGACATGCCTGGCGGCATTGTCAGCGTCTCAGAGGGGTCGCAACGCCTCGAAGCGCGCTTCGACGAAAAACAGATCCCGCAGCTCGGTCTCGCGATTCGCAAGCGCGTTGGAACGGGGCTCAACCGCGGCGTGACGCTTCAGCCGGCGATCGGTACTCCCGACGTGCTGGCGCATGCGGCCGGAGTGAGTGCCGGGACTCCGTGGCTCGAGCCGGGCGAAACGAGGGAGTGGGAAATTTCCTGGCGCTCGCCGACCGAGTAACCGCCGGCGGCTGACGTTGCGCTACGTCGCACTCGGCGATTCGATGTCGATCGATCTCTATCCCGCGCTCGACGCGGGCGAGACGGACGTCGCGGTGGCGCTCGAGCGGCGCGCGGAGGCG
>Ga0222622_10000693_pt1 | contig 12940 bp, 11 predicted proteins | sample PLM2_5_b1metaG_FD_177335 | JGI IMG/M metagenome (GOLD analysis project Ga0222622, IMG submission 177335) | Groundwater sediment microbial communities from an aquifer in East River, Colorado, USA - PLM2_5_b1 | ecosystem: Environmental > Terrestrial > Soil > Riparian zone | place: USA: East... | reverse complement strand
TCGTACGGATGCTCAGCAGCCAGCAGATCTCTAAAGCCGGTGCCACGAAATGCCGTCACAAGCTTGAAACCATTATCAAGGCAGAAGAAGGCAACTGCCAGCACCGCGACTTTTATGAGGAGCAGGTGACGGCCGTAGAATAGATACGTGATGATAAAAGGCAGAATCGCTGCAAGGAAGTGGCTGCGCGCTCCTTCGAAAAGGAAATATGGAAGCGAAATAACAAACATCGATCCAGCAAGACAACGCCAGAAAGCGCTGCGCTGAAAGAACACCAACACGCCAAGAAACGCTGTAATTGCATTGAACATGTAGCCAGCGGACGCGATCAAAAATCCAGTTGCTGAAGTTGCTACTGCACTACGTCCCCACATCGTGGCGCCCGCGCGTGAATCGATCGGAAATAACGCGCCGATCACGTCACCACCCATCCGAGCAATGCCAATCAACAGGAGGACAAGCCAGATCGCCCCAGTAACGATCAAGGTTTGTTCGGGCGTGAACCTCTGCACGTGGAACACGTCGGTGCTTCGCCGGCGAACAATCCAACGCTGTGCAACCGGCATGAAAAACCGAAAGCCGATCAAAAAGAGCAGTACCTGCCCATAACTTTGACTGATTAAGAACGAAGGAATGTAGGTGTACTGCTCCGGGTTCAGAAAAGGATCGACGAAATACCATCCGAACACTGTCACATAGACGGCGAGCGTGATTGAAAAGCTATCTCCGTTCAGCAGCTTCACGCAGCTTTCCACGGTCAGTACGAGCAATGCTGCGGCAGCAAGATAGAATGTTAGTTCACTCGTGACCATGAACGAAGGCGACGCGCACAGTATAAAACACAAACATCAAACTAAAAGGCGTCATTGATTTGACGTACATCACTAAACCTTGGAGCCAAGATTTTGCAGTCGTTGGCCGAGCACATCTGTTGTGAATTCATTCTGCCTATACGAGGCGGCAGCCAGTGTTTGCAGTCGCTTTGGATCGGCGACGCAGTCGCGAATCGCTGCTGCAATGCACTCTGCGCTCGGTTCCTCGAGAATAATCCCGTTGCGGCCGTTCTCGACTACGCCGCCACAACATTTGGACGAAATGACGGGCAAGCCGTACGCTTGCGCTTCGAGCTGGGTAATCGCAAATCCATCCGAGAGTGTTGGAAGAATGAATACGTCGGCAGCTCTGTACTTTTCAGCCGTCTCCTTTCGCGTCACCGGACCAAGCCATTTCACGCGCGCATTATCTGCTGCTGTCTCTGCGTTTGCGATTTGAACGGGTCCAACGATCCAAAATTCGACTGGCTCATCGCGCAAAGTTTGAGCCGCTTGCAGTAATCTGGCGACCCCTTTGCGCAAATTCACTTGGCCGAGGAAAAGCACGCGCATCGGTCGGTCTCGCGTAAAGCGCGCAGGATACGATCTGACTTGTCTGATTTCGGTCTTCTGATCTCCGACTTCTGACGCTTCGTATGCCAAGGGTATCAATGTTAATTTTCCATCCGCAACCCCACTGCGCATCAAACCTTCTCGCGACCATTCGGAATTAACGATGATACGGTCGGCGAGGTCGCACTCTTGACGCCAGGAAGCCCAGTAAGCCGCCGGCGCAGCCTGCCATGCGCCTGCCAACGCAGGCACTCGCGCCACCTCTTCTGCAACAATCCTCTCTTCCTCAGGCCCAGGATCAATCTGGAGAAGCAGCGTTTTCCAACCATGCAATTTAGCGAACCGAAATGGTTCGAGCGCAGCGTAGCTGTAGCTCAAAAGAATAGGCTGAGAGCTGAGAGTCGAGAATTGAGAGTTGAGAGCGCCGACGACCTTCCGTTGAAACCACTGATTGCGCGCGAAGATTCTTTCCCATTCGCCAAGCCGGCGCGCGCGTGCACGTATTTCGAACAGAATTACGGACGAATTGAACGCCATTACACGCGCGTCGCTCAGGTCGTTGTGAAACCGGTCTGCGAGGCCGCCAGCGGAGATTTTCGCCAGGAACGAGGAAGGCGGAACCCATGCGTCAGTAAGGAGACAACCGAGCAATCCATGAGATAATAACGCGCGTGGAATCGCGTAATGCTCCCGCGCGCCTAGCTGACAACAGATCCACTTCATTCCATCTCAAACTGTCATTCTGAGCGAAGCGAAGCTGTAACGCAGCGGACGAAGTCCGCGGGGCGAGCCCTTCAATTTCGGAGCAATATTGGAGCGCTCGCGCTCGACGGAAATAAACCAGGGATGTTTCGCTTTGTGCAACATGACAGCGCGGAGAAAGGATTCAGTTCTAAGGCAGACTAAGCCAGCGTTTGTAGCCTGCCCATGAAACAGGCCTGCGCTTTTGAAGGCAATACGGAATTCCCGCCAGCGCCTGAACCCACCAAAACGGTTCGCGAACGACCCACGACCAGCCTCGCTGACAGGCGTAGCGAAATTGCGAAAAAACGCGCCACGCAATCATCCCAACTGCAAAAGGCAAAGGGCACCGTATCAAAGTGCTCCAGAACTCGTTCCGTGCATGATGATGATGAATGCGAATCTCATCTCGCGCTTGCCCGGAGTAATGGTGACGGATCGTAACAACCGAAGAGCACAACACGTCGTAACCCGCCGCCACACATTGCAAGCCGTAGTCCGGTTCTTCGTACATGTGGAAAAAACGCGATTCAAAGCCGGGTAACTGCAGATAAGTAGATCGCCGCAGCACGGCTCCCGAGTTAGCAAACGACCGCGTCAAATGTTCGGATCCAAAGTTTGTTTGTGTAAGTGTTTCAAAATACTCATCAGTGCGCTGAGGAAAATTGAGCACTGCCAGTCCGGGCCGCTGCTCAAAAAACGGCACGATGCGCGATATACAATCTAGCTGCTCCGGATAACTGTCGTCGTCCAAAGCCAGCACCAAATCACCTCGCGCCTCGCGCATCATTCGATCACGCGAAGCCACCGAACCGAGGCCAACTTGATTCACAAAGAGCCGTGCTTCGGGTAACTCCGCTTTCACCGCTTCCACCACATCCTTTGTGCAACCGTCCATTGTGACCAGCGCCTCCAGCGGCTGCGGACTCAATTCTTGCAAAACACGGAAAGTCCGCCGGAAGTCGTCGATGCGACCCCGGGTCGTGATCATCACGGAAACAGTCATTTTAAGAGGCAAAGCCGCTTGACTGACCCGGTTGGGCGCGGCTCAAATTAGAAGTTTTTGAACTCCACGTTCCACTCACGAATCCAGCCACCGACCTTGCGAAATGCCGTAAGCTGTGTTCGGCCGAAAACCTTGGCAACACGGTAGCGCAGGCTCCTTCCCTTATCAGCCGCAGTTCGCGCGAATAAATCGCAGGACCTTCCTTACGTGTCGATTGGTGCTGTCATCGAAAGCGACAATACCACCATCAACTAACAGCTGAGTGGTAAAATAAACGTCAACGAAGACGTCGTCAAAAAAGTGCGATCCGTCAATAAAGATCAATTCGAATCTCGCTCCTTCGCGTACGAGGGTAGGCAGGGCAACACTTGAAAACTCGGGCCGGAAATCCAAGTATCCTCGCAACCCAGCGTTATCGAGTGTGAATAGCGCCATATCGTTCCAGTCGGTTTGGAATGGATCGATTGCAGTGTGTTGAGCCATTGGCGGATGGCGGGCCTGACGTTGGCTACTCGTAAAAACCGTTGCGGAGCCGCCAAATCTTAAGCCGACCTGTAAAGTTCGCTTGGGCGTGATCTCGGTAAACAGGTTTCGGAGTATTACAAGATTGTTGACGGTGGAAAGGCCGAAGACGTTCTGGACAGTGCTCGATCTTCCGTTAGCCTCGCCAGCTCCAATTACCTCAGCGAGTTCTGGACAAAATGAAAGATTGTCTTTCATCAGCGACGCCATGGATTGCCGACCCCGGGGCAGGTTCTTCAATTTCTTTGCAATTTTCGCCAACTGTCGCGCATGAAGCTTAAATGGCGTGATTGAGCCCCACAGAACTCACTCCGATCTCATCAACCACTCAACCAAGCATGAATTCTTTTCTCAGGCTTTTGGTGATGAACCTCGTTCTCCGGATCCTTCCAACAAGCATTCGCACAGTGTATCTTGGCCGCCTTATTCCGGCGACGATTGAGCTACTGTCGGGATTGCCAGTCCGATAAACAACTGCGTTAAATGGCACGCTGCACAGAGTATGTCCCAAATATGCGCATTGGGCCGCATAACGTTGGTGGCTATCGTTCAGAAGAAACGTGCTAGTTCCAGATCCAGGAACGAGCGAATAATGGTCGCTGGCTGCGAACCGCGAACTGGCCGCATCAAGTGCCACGCCTTCCACCTCGGTCAAGAACGGTCCAGTTCGATCCGCCAAGTCGCTTCGGATGATCAAGCAAGAACCGCACACACGGTCAAGATACTCGGTGCGGTGAATGAGGTAACGGGCACCCGACCGCCAAAACCATCCATGTTTTATGAGATAGCCGCCCTCGCCGTCGGCATTGTCTAACCAGTCAACCAGCCTGGAGCTGATAAAATCGTCGGCATCAAGTTTCATCACATACCTTGGGTTGCATGTTGACTTCGCGTAAGCCCAGGCGACTGCGATTTTCGTTAGTCTGTCCAGCTTTAGAGCAACGGGGTAATTTTCACGCGATGGAATGGGGTGATTGACCGTTAACAAATAAAACCGTGAATCAAATCGAACATCGAAATCCGGCGCTTCATGGCCAGCTACAACGACACGAAAACTACCGTTGGTTGAATTTTGTATGGATTTAAGCGTCTGCCGGAGATGAGCGCAGGCAATCTCCCATTTGGACTTGATCTCTCGGGATGCAAATGGAATCAAGAAAACCACAACCGGCCTGTCATTGATCTTCATCGCGCAAGTAAGTTCGCAATCCGTCGATTCACTTTGCTAGCAAGCACTTGGCGATTTTCGTTTAGCACGGTCAACCAAGCATGAATTCTTTCTTCAGGCTCGGCGTGATCAAGCGCGTCCGCCGGACACGTCCTAAAAACATCCGCAGAGTTTCCCTGCCGAGAGATTCGTCGGCGCCGGCGTTGTTTTCATGGATGCGACAAACAGCGGCGTTGAACGGAACTGCCGCTAGTTTGTGCCCCAAATAGCCAAATTGGGCCGCATAACGTTGATGGCTGTCGTTCAGCAGCAGCGTCGTAGTTCCAGATCCGGGGACGAGTGAATACTGATCATTGGCGGCAAACCGGTAACCCGCCTCATCCAGCACCGCGCCTTCGATCTCGCTCAGAAACGGGCCGGTTTTATCCGCCAGGTCGCTCCGGATAATCAGGGAGGAACCACAGTGCCGGTCGAAGTACTCTGTGCGTTGAATGAGATAACATGATCCCGAGCGCCAAACCCACCCATGTTGTATAAGGTAACCAGCCTCCCCGCTCGCATTTTCCAACCACGCCACCAGCCGGGAACTAATCAAGTCATCCCAATCAAGCTTCATCAGATACTCGGGATTCCACGTAGATTTTGCGTAATTCCAAGCCGATTCCAACTTAATCAACTTGTCCTTAACCGCCGCACGGTAATATCCGTTTTCTAGCGATGGCAAAGGATGATCAAGTGATAAGAATTCGAACCTTGGATCTTGTGGCAGTTCAAAATCCGGAGGCTCATGGCCGGCCGCTACCACGCAATAGTTCCCGTGAGCTGAATTAAATATGGATAACAGCGTTTGATTGAAATAAGCGCAGGCAAGCTGCCAGTCCTTTGCTCGCCGACGGGAAGCGATTGGAATCAAGAAGGCAATTCTTGGTCTCTGATTCATCGTAGAGAGGCTGTTCTTTGCTGGCCGGATTTGCCATTGAGCCGTTGCAATCGGCGCTGAAGTTTGCGGATCAACAGATGTCGTTCTTCGTTTAGCACTGCCCACCAAGCTCCTAAATCGCTGTGATGCCTGCGATGATGCTCCAAGCGAGCAATGGTGAAAGGTCGCGAATAAGCCTGCCGGTCAAACAGAAATGGTTTGCGCCCGCAGAAATGAGCGACACGCGGACGGCGAATTTGCTGTGGGAAACGCCAGCCATTACCAGCGCAGTCCTGCTCGAACTCTGCTCTCCCCTGATGGGCCGGAACGTGGTGCAAGTCGGACACAGTTGTCTGGAGCTCCCCTCTCTGTCCCATCGCGTGGACCAGGTAGTTCAGCATTCCCATGTCTCCTTTGGAGCTATTTAGGCCGGACTCGAACAGGCCCGGAACCTGGCGACCCACCGCCTCGAGTTCAACATACCGTTCAAAAGGTATGGCATTGCGTCGGCACCCGAACACTCCCGCGCTAAAATAAGCATGCCCGCGCCATTCGAATTTGGGATCAAGCTGCTGCAACTTGGACGGGTCAAAGTAAAAATGCGGCAGCCATTCTGGAATTTCCCTCGCGTCGGCTGGGATCGAAATCCCGCTCCAAAATATTTGGAAATCGACGTCCCTCCGGATTTGGGGAGTAAAATCGCCCCAAACAATCGCGTCCGAGTCGATCCAGACGTAAAATTCAAATGGCCCTTCCCACATGGCCGCATGTTTGGCGTGAAAACTTCCTGCGATGAGGTTTCGCATTTCTGCAGATGGCAAATCGCCGACTCGCAAAACGATGGGGCGGTAATCGTTCACCAAATCCGAAACATCGACGTCTCCGTCGACAACCAAGCAAATGGGAACCGCTGGGCAGTAGCGCTTCATGCTCGCCAGCGTCGCTTGAACCATGAACTTGTCTCCGGCATGGCAGCCGGTCACAAACCCAAAGGGGGCTCGCACTTTCATGTCACTGTGGCTGCCGTGTTTGCGCAATTCGTTTGCTCAACCCCAACGCATTCTCGATAGAGCTGCGCGAATTCGCGCGCAAATGTAGTCGCCGCATTGCGACTCTGCGCTGTCTCGTGCGCGAGTCGACCTAACGTCAGGCGAAGCTGAGGCGACTCCCGTAGGTTAGTAAGAGCTTTAAGTAATGCCGCGGCATCTTGTCGTTCACACAGAATCGCGCCCTGACCATCAGGCGCTGCCTCCGGAATTCCGCCCGCTCGAAAGGCTACAACCGGTGTTCCACAAGCCATCGCCTCCACGAGGGTAAGCCCGTAGGTTTCCATCAAGGAAGCACTGACAAAAACATCCGCGGCTGCAAGGAACCTTGCGAGATCCTCTCGTTCGCGAATGCCGCCTGTAAACCTCACGTTCAAACTCTGTGGAACTGGCACGCGGCCCTCGCCGAACGCCAACACGATCACGTTCCGGAGGTCCGGCAATTTGCATAACTGCTCGAAGAGCCATGGCACATTCTTGTTTGTATCGTTCAGGGAAGCGCCCCCTGTTATGATAACGAATGCGTCTGCCGGCAGGCTCAATTGCTTCCGGCATACCTGCTTGTCCTGCAGTTTAAAGATCGTCGTATCAATTCCAGGGACAATCACTCGTACGCCACCGCATGCTATCGCTATTTGGCTTCTGGCGGCGATCTCGGCCAGCCAACGGCTATTTGCCACGATGCGTGCTCCACGACGCGGATACGCACGCAATTTCTGCGAATACGCGGCCGTCGCGAGCAGTTGGTTCGCCGGCCATCTCAGGATCGGACATAAATTGCACGGAGCGATCTCCTTCGCATATCTATCACATCCACGATAAAGAAAGCAGCCCCCGGTGATATGCCACATGTCGTGAACACTGATCACGACACCTATTTTGCGTGGCAGAGTTTCTAACCAACGGGGAACGTCAAACCAATCAGCCACCATGTGAAGCTGCACCACATCAATTCCAACCAATTCCGCACCTGCGGGCGGAGGCAGTAGGCGTCGCGTTCCATGCCATGGCTCAGTCGATAACGAAACATATGATCGTCGGATGACGCGATCGAAGAACGGTCTTGGACCCTTGGGCGGTTGCGAACTTTTAGAGAGCAGTCGGCTTTCAATTCCCTGCTCCGCCAATGCGGTACAAAGAAGTGCCGCATGCTCGTAACTGCCACCGGACGCATGCGTGTTGAGATGCAATATTCTCATGCTGCGAACTTGGAGGCGACGAATTTGAACTTCATGCTTTGAATTTGCTCGGCGCGCCTGTGATGAAGTCGACGCCGGCGCCGCGCGTTGAGAACATAATGGAACCAATAACGCGCCACTTTCTGATAGGCGGCACATTTCTCTTTTTGTCCGGCAAATCTGTAAAAGAAGGATGCCAGCGGAAAAGCGACCGCCCGAAAAGGTGCAAGCGCATTGCGAAGGAATTTTTGTCTCCGCGATTTTTTGAAAACTGCGGTTTGCCGATTCACGGGCAACCCCACTTCCACCGCGAATCGTTCGAATAACACCTGGGCTGGACCAGCTGTTCCACCGATCCACGGCGCTGAACTCGTGTAGTGAAGAACGCAATTCAGATCATTATTCTCCTGTGCATCAAAGCGCCACGCAGGCCGATTCCATTCTGCGGGTAGCGCTTCGATCCGGCCATGGAGAAGAAAGTTGATGGCTGACTGGTCATGAAACCGATACTGCCCACTCCGACTATTCAAGAACTCGACAGCGCGCTCAAAGAAGTGCCCTCGCCTGAGTTCATTGAGATTCATCAACATCACTCCGGAATTGAAGTATGCGCATTGGGGAGGAAGCTGCATGGCTCTTGCCACTACTGGTGAGTCTTCAGCGAGGCACGATGTTTCTGCATCAGGAACTGCTGCAATCGCTTTGCCATCCGACAATTGAAGATCATAAAGCTGTGATAGATCGCGGAACACCAAAACGTCGCAGTCGAGATAGATTAAACGCGGAACGTCCAGTAAGTGTGGTAGCAATAACCGGCAGTAAGCCATATGCGATTGGCCGGGTCCGAGTGTGGCCTTTCCAAAAATCGATGGATCTGCTGTCACAAAATCCAGGCGCGTGTGTTTGCCCATGCGCCCAACCAGCTTGGAAAGAGTATCCAGCGAAGACCGCGACAGACCGCCGTCGAGCACCTTCACATCGACTTCTCGTTTGGGGTCCAAGTAACCTAATGCGCTCGCAATCGCGCAGTATAATCCCGGGAAATAGGATTCGTTACTGGCCAAAGTTAAAACAACTGGTTTCATCGAACGGACGTTTTATGAATAACCGCTCCCGAAAATAACTCGACGCACGATGAACAACGCATTAGCCAATGCCATACGGCAGCGAAATTCGATTCGTTTTGCCGCCGACATGCTTTTCAGGTTCACGAACAAGATGTCGTTAAAGTACGGCCAGTTTGCGTTTACAATGCCGTAACCCTCGGAACGCATACGCTCGCAGACGCGATCAATATCGCGTTGGGTTAACGGCGGCCTCTTGTCGTGAAATTCCACCGTCAACTGGCCGCAACTGGCGAGATCAGATGCATTCGCAGCTTCTAACACGCCCACTTCAGCGCCTTCGATATCAAACTTGGCCACATCCACGCGCCCACCCAAGCACCGAAACGCCTCTGCGAGGTCCATTGCAGGGACGTCCACCTGGTCGGCCACGCCGTAAAATCCTGCCCACTCACTGAAAATACTCGACGCCTCGGGCTCGATTGAGCGTGTAAAAGTGATTGCCCCCCCTTTGTTTTCTCCGACAAGCGCAGCATGAACGACGTCGGCCTCGTCGCCGAATGTTCGTTTCAGAGACTCCGCCAGTGCGGGGTTCGCCTCGATGAGAAGTGCTCGAGCAATCGAACATTCGGCTTTCAAAGCGGAAAAGAATTCTCCGCGGTGCGCGCCAAAGTCGGCTACGGCCGCCGGTCGTGCGAGAAGTGTCTCAAAAAATGAATGCTCTCTGAGACGTCGAATTCCCAGCCGACCGAGAAGGCAATGAAATATGCGCTTGCACAGGGATCGCGCGCGCATGCGAAACCCATTGCCCTTTTGCATCAGCATTGTTCGTCGATGTGAGCCAAAATCTGACGTAGGTCACGCTCGCGCACTTTCATCCAGCGGTAGTGCCAGCGCACGGCTAACCAATGAAGGAGCGTTATAGGATAGGTCTTTATCCAAACTCGATCACCGGAGAAAAGCGAGCCGATGAAAAGCTTAACTAGGCTTCGCAATCTCGCCCACCGGCCCTTGTGCATCGGGAACGTGGACCATTGCATCAGTAAGAGGTTTCTTAGTTCAAGAGAGTTTAGGCTGTCGTTCGAATCATGTGACCACGTGCCCTGATGTCGATGCCACACGACGCTGCGTGGCTCGTAAATGCAACGCCACCCTCGACGCCACGCACGAAAACAGAGGTCCACATCTTCACAGTATGCCGGCGCAAAGAGTCTGTTAAAACCTCCCAGCTTCACAAACTTGTTTCGATCAACAGCCATAAAGCCGCCGGAGGTAAACAGAGTGTAAGACGTCTTCTGGTGTTGAGTATCGAATTTCCAGCCATAAAAGCCGCTTTTGAAATTCAAATGGGCCGGGCCACTGGTAATTTCCGCTCCGTTCCAATCATAGCTGCGCGCCGAAACAGAAAAAACATCGGGCGATTCGAAATGTCGCAATAGCGGAGCGAGGAAATCCTCATCCACTTTCAAGTCGTTGTTCAGCAGAACGAAGATGTCCTCACTCCTATTTTGCGCAAGCCAGTTGTAAGAGAAGAGAAAATCGTTTTTCGGCGCCACAATTGCCTCGATAGAAGGAAATTCGTGCTGCACCCAGGCCACATCATCGCCGGTGCTTTGGTTATCGAGGACTACAACCGCACATGTGCCGCTAAATTTCCTGGCGGCCGCGCAAGCAGTGGGCAGCAAATGCTCCAGATGTTTTCTCCCGTTGTAATTCAGGATCGCCAGACAAACAGACTTCATTGATTCGCGCGACCTGCGACAAGCTTTTTAATCTCGCCGACGAAAATCGACTGCAACCGGTCCGGATTAAACAGCGTCTCATGCAATTGCAGCGCTTGTTTTGAGAGCTCGTTGCTCAATGCTGTGTCTCCGCCGATTTGGCGGCAAAGAGAGATCACCGCGCCGGCGTCATCAGTAGCTACGGCCGCTGCCCCACCGTGCTTTCGAGCGACTCGAACCGGCCCGCAGTACTCCGGTCCCCATAAAATCACCGGTTTTCCAAATGCGACGTAGTCCAGGAATTTCGTAGTGAAACTGGTGCGCATGAAAAGTTCGTATTCTCTCTCGAAGCTCATCACCGCCAGCAATGCATCCGCACCTGCCAACACCGCCGCTGCTTCTTCGGGCGGTTTGAATCCAAGATAAATTCCGTTCGCTTTCGCGCGTTGTAAAATTGGGGGCGGCCAGTCGGCGTTTGGCCCGACTACGATGATTTCTAAATCGCTCGTAATTTCGATTTTTTCGATGAGCGAACACAACATCCGGCCATAGAAATTTTCCACCGAGCCGACATAGACCAGACGGAATTTTCCGGTGGGAAGCAGCCAGGACTTTTCGGGCAGACGATGCCTGCCCGGCATTGGATAAATCACATGGCTGTTCGGATGCGGGCCGAGCACTTCCTGCATTCCATCGCTCGTGCAAAACGCCAGGTCACAGGCGGCATAAAGCTCGCGGTAGTATCGGCTCAAAATTGGCCGGGTTAATGTGTGACCGTAGTGACCCTTCATCATCGGAAACCAATCGAGAAATAGTCCGACCAGCGGCAACCCGTGGCGTTCTGCTGTTTTTCGAGCAACGTGGCACAACCCACATTCCGCCAATGTCAGGACCACCTCCGGTTTGAAATCCTCGACCGCCCCTTCCAGCGCTCCGTTAGTTGTCAGCGGCCAGATGAGATTTTCATAGTCGGTAATCCATGCAGCCAATCGCGGTCCGAACCTGCTCTTTCTCAATTGATAAATAAGATACGGCAGCCGCAGCCTCGTATGCACGAGAAGGTTGTCCTCAAAATTCGCGTTGCTGGCGACATGCAGTTCAAACGGAGAATCCACCACCAACTGCCGGTGCATGACTATGCGCACACCGCAATCGTTTTTAGGAGGTACTATGCTAACGAGAAGTACCCTTAATTTTTCTTCCGACTTCAAGTGCGCTCCGCCGTTTCGATGGAGATTAGGCATCCTGCCTGACTCGGCCCGCGGTTTCCAGCGTGCCGCGATGCAAACGGAGTTTAAGGGCGTCGCGGTAAAGCAGGTGCCGCATCCAGTTGACGTAGTGCCGGGAGTAATAGCTCTCAGCCTTCATGCTGCGGGAACGGAATCTGTGGACGTCGTCGAATTCAACGAGGCTCAATTTCTCCGGGAAGAATTCTCCACCCAGCTTTACGGCGGTGGCAATGATGGTTTGCTCACACGAGCTGTCCTTTGGATCACGCAATGCATCTCCCACCATGCTGCGCAGAAGCGCGGGGGTCATTAGTTCGCCATGCAGAGCGACAATTCCGCTATTCACAAATGGTGGCTCCAACACCTGCACGCAATACTTTCGCGCGATGTCTCGACGCTGGTGGCAGTTGCTTTCCCGTAGCGCTCGAGGTTTCTGCCATAATGCGGGATCACCCAAAAGCGGCGCCGGATCTCTGAACCAAAGGATATCAGCATCCACGAAGACCACCGGCTGTTTTCTTGCCTGAGTCACAATCGCGGCCAGCTTAAGACCGTAGGGACTTTCTCGGGCGTAGTCCGCAAGGTCTGGAAACCCGGCGGACGAAACCGCCGACAAAACCTCTTCCCGCGTCAACACAGAGATCGGCGCGGGCCACCAGGCGAAAATCTCTGCAAATTCATCCGTCTTCCAACTTCCGTCCGACACGACAGTAATCTTCGGCAACGAATTCCATGAGCGGTACAACGAAAACAAACTTTCCCGCAACATCAGCCAATGCGCGCGGTCGCTGACTGTGAGATAGCAGAAGTTCAAGGTCGAAGTCGGTTTGGCTGTTTTAGGAGGAATTGACCAGCGCGAGAGGAGGGTTTGTGCGATCTCGCCCAGGCGCACGGAGACATTCATTCCGCTGAATGGCTGCAGAAGGCCGGGAGCGAATTTTCGCCTTAGCGCCTTTCGCTG
>Ga0222622_10000692_pt1 | contig 12940 bp, 15 predicted proteins | sample PLM2_5_b1metaG_FD_177335 | JGI IMG/M metagenome (GOLD analysis project Ga0222622, IMG submission 177335) | Groundwater sediment microbial communities from an aquifer in East River, Colorado, USA - PLM2_5_b1 | ecosystem: Environmental > Terrestrial > Soil > Riparian zone | place: USA: East... | reverse complement strand
ATTGCGGCAGTGCGGGCGCTCGGCACCGATCCGGTGCGAAAACTGGTGCTGCCGCGAATGCTGGCCGGCGTGTTCATGGTGCCGCTGCTGACGGTCGTCTCCGGTGGCGTCGGCATGGTCGGCGCCTGGATTGTGACCGTCACGCAGCTCAAAGTGGCCTCGAGCGTGTACTGGAACAGCGTGGTGGCGGGACTTTACATGCAGGACGTGTGGATGGGCCTCATCAAGCCGTTCTTCATTGGCTTCACGATCGCCAGCATCGGCTGCCATGTCGGCATGCGGACCCGCGGCGGCACCCAGGGCGTCGGCCGGGCCACTACCAATGCGGTCGTTGCCGCGTCGGTGGCGGTCATTGCGGTTGATTTTCTGGTGACCAAACTTCTCATAGCGATCATGTACTGATGGCAATCCAGCAGGCACCGCGCGCGGCGCTTCTCGATGAGGCCCTCGGTCCGGGCGGCCCGATCGTCGTCTTTGACGGCGTGTCACTCGCGTTCGACGACAAAGAGATTCTCCGCACTGTGTCGTTCACGCTCAAGACCGGGCATACCAAGATCTTTCTCGGCGCGAGCGGCGCCGGGAAATCGACCATCCTGCGGCTGATCCTCGGATTGCTCAAGCCGGATGCCGGGCGAATCTTCGTCAACGGCGAGCGCATCGACGATATGAAGGAAGATGACCTGATGAAGGTCCGCGGAGACCTGGGCATGGTCTTTCAGGAAGGGGCGCTGTTCGACTCCCTGACAGTGCGTGAAAATGTCGGCTACAAGCTGTTTGAGGAGTCCGACGCCCCGCTCGACGAGGTCAATCGAAGAGTGGAGGAAGTGCTGGGCTTCGTCCGCCTGGCGGAGTTCATCGACCGGATGCCGTCGGAGCTGTCCGGCGGGCAGCGGCGACGCGTCGCCATTGCCCGGGCGATGACCGCGAAACCGCGCATCCTCCTGTACGACGAGCCGACGACGGGGCTCGATCCGATCACCTCGCTCACCATCGACGAAGAGATCATCAAGCTGCGCGACATCGAAGGGGTCAGCTCCATTGTCGTCACGCACCAGCTCCGCGACGCGTTCTTTGTGGCCGAGCACATGGCCGTGCAGAATGGGCGTGAGCTGGTATTCGAGCGCTCGCCGCCGGCAAAAGCCGACGAGGCGGAGTTCATCATGTTGAAGGACGGCGGGATCGCCTTCGAGGGAAACGCGACGGAGCTGCGCGAGGCAGCCGCGAAAGACCGATACATCGAAGCGTTTCTTTCATGAACGCGCGAAACGAGTGACATGCCGAGAACACGATCGCTTGCCTGGTCTGAGCTGAAGATTGGAATCGTTGCCGTGGTGGCCGTGGCGCTGGCGATCATGTTGATTGTCGCCGTCGGCGGGCAGGGCGGGTTTTCCTGGCAGCGCTACAAATTGAAAACCACGTTTGCCAACGTGCAGGGACTCAAGTCCGGGGCCATCGTGCGGGTTGCCGGTGTCGAGGTCGGGAAAGTCACCGATGTCGACTTCGTCGGCGCCGACGTCCAGGTGGTCGTCGAAGTGAACAAGGAGCAGCGGGCGCGGATTACCGATCAATCGCGCGCGTCGATTGGGTCGCTCAGCCTGCTCGGTGAACCCACCATTGAAATCAGTCCATCGTCACAGGGCGCCCCGCTGAAGGACGGAGACTTCATCCCGAGCGCACGGACCCCCGGACAGATCAGCGACGTCGCAGAGAATGCGACGCAGACGCTGGAGCAGACCACCGCGCTGATCAAGGAGATTCGATCGGGGAAGGGAACCGTCGGGAAACTCTTTACCGACGACAGCGTCTACCGCGAAGTGAATGAGTTGGTGGCATCGGCCCAGGCGGTCACCCTCGCGATCAATCGCGGGAACGGCACCCTGGGACTGCTCCTCCGCGACCCGGCGGTTTACAAGGAAGCGAACGCGGCGATTGGAAACCTGCAGGAGATGACGCGTCGCATCAATGCGGGGGAGGGCAGCCTGGGGCGGCTGCTGCACGACGATCAAATGGCCAAGTCGCTCAGCTCCGCCAGCACGAATCTCGATCAGGTGACAGGCAAGCTGTCGCGCGGCGAAGGCACGGCCGGGAAGCTGCTGACCGATCAGCAGCTTTACGACCGCTTCAATTCTGTTGCCGCGCGTATCGACAAGTTGACGTCCGATCTGGAGCAGGGGCGCGGAACAGCCGGACAGTTTCTCCAGGACAAGCAGATATATGAGAACATGAACGGCGCGGCGAGCGAGCTCCGGGGACTGATTGGCGACATTCGCAAGGATCCCAAGAAGTACCTGAACGTGCGGGTGAGCATATTCTGAAGGCGGAGGAAGCGATGGCGAGAGACGATGCCGGCGCAGCGGGAACGGTGATCGTGGCGTTCGTGCTTGGCGCATTGACGGGTGCGGCGGTGGCCCTCCTGGTGGCACCGGCGACCGGGGAAGAGACGCGGCGAACGCTGGCCGAGAAGGCGCGTGAAGGCCGGCAACGCGCGACCGAGGCGGCGCGCCAGGGTCGCGAGTTCGTCAACCGGCACAAGGATACGATCTCGACCGCCATTGAGCGCGGTCGCGACGCCTACGAACAGGCGCGCGATGCCGCGGCGCGACCGGCTGGCGGACCGGGCGGAGACGCTCTGTGAGCAGCGGCTGGTCCGACCTGTTTCTCGGCATCATTGCGGCGGCGACGCTGGTGATGGCGCTGATTCAGGTTGGGGCGATCATTGCGGCCCTGAAGCTCGCCCGCCAGGCGCAGCAGGCGATTCAATCGGTCCACCAGGAAGTCAGGCCGCTGGTCGCGCGCGCACAATCGATCGTCGAAGAAGCCTCGCGGACTGTCGCCATTGCCACCGCGCAGGCCCAGAAAGTCGACCGCTTGATCACCGATCTGTCGCAGCGGGTCGACGAGACGGCAACGGTCCTCCAGGACGCAATCATCACGCCCGCGCGCGAGGGATTGGCCATTGTCGCCGCGGTGAAAGCCACCCTCGCCGCCCTGCGCGGCGTCCGCGGGCTCGGTACCAGAAACGGCCGGCACGCCGAAGAGGAAGATCCGCTGTTCATCGGCTGAAACACGTCTTTACGCGGCGCGCGCGGCCGTGTTACAAGGTGGGCACACATCATTCGAAGTGAGGTCCACCATGTCCCGTTTCGGTCGGCCTTCTCACGTCTCCGCCATTGTTGCAGCGTGTTCCTTGACTGTCGCGGCACTTGCCGCGGCGGGCGACGACTCGAAGTCCGCGCTCGCCGCCAAGCAGCTGGTTCAGGCACTCGACGCGGCAAAAATCCAGTCGATTGCGATCGCCGACCCCGACACTCCCGGCGTCTTCGTCGCGGCGCTCTACATCCCGGGGACGCAGCTCCTCGTGGTCTCGGCGAAATACGCGGCGCCGCCGCTGCTCGTCGATCGGATCACGGCGAAGGATTACCAGGCGGTGTACGTGGATCTGCAGTCGGCGTCCGTGCACGGCAGCAAGGTGTTCATCATGGACCAGGGTGCCGATGGCCTCGTCGCCAAGCCTGGGGGCGACCAGGTGGCCGACAGTTTTGACGACGGAGACAAGTCGGTCTCGTTCGACGGAGACTGGAAGAAGGCGAAGATCCCCGAGGCGGACTACACCAAGGCCTTCACCGCTGCGGACGATCGATACGCGAAGATGCTGTCGTTGCTGACCGCGCAGGCGAAGAGGGCCAAGGCGGGCTCGTAGATTGCCGCTGTGCGGCTGTTGATTGTCGATTTAGGTAGCGTGCGATACACTACGAGCTTCCTCAGTTGGGCGCTTGGCTCAGCGGTAGAGCATCGCCTTCACACGGCGGGGGTCAGTGGTTCGAATCCACTAGCGCCCATTACCCCACTCTCGTAGCTTCCGCCTTCAGGCGGAAGATCCATGCTCGCCTTTCGGCGGAAGATCCATGAATGCTCAGTCTCCTCGCCGTCTCCGGATACCGGTCGCTGCGCGACCTGGTGATCCCGCTGGAACGACTGAACCTGGTCACCGGGCCGAACGGCAGCGGCAAGTCCAACCTCTATCGCGCCCTCCGGCTCCTCGCTGAAATTGCGCAGGGACGAATCATTCCGTCGCTCGCGCGCGAAGGCGGCCTGCAGTCGACGCTCTGGGCCGGTCCGGAATCGATCTCTCGGGCGATGCTGCGCGGTGATCAGCCGGTCGCCGGCAGCGTGCGGAAGAATCCGGTCAGCCTGCGCCTCGGCTTTACCGGAGGCGACTTCAGCTACGCAATCGATCTCGGACTGCCGACTCCGCCGGTGAACGCGTTCGGCCACGATCCGGAGATCAAGCGCGAATGCGTGTGGACGGGAGCCAGGCTGCGGCCATCGGCGATTCTGGTCGATCGGCGAAATGCCGTGGTGAAAACCCGCGAGTCGGGCGGCGAGTGGTCGATTGTCACGCATCAACTCGCCAGCTTCGACAGCATGATGACGCACTGCGCCGATCCGCGGAGCACGCCGGAGTTGCTGATGCTGCGCGAGGAGATGCGATCGTGGCGATTCTACGATCACGTGCGCACCGACGCCGCGGCATCCGCGCGAAGGCGGCAAGTCGGCACGCACACGCCGGTGCTCAGTCACGACGGATCGGATCTCGCCGCAGCGCTTCAAACCATCCGCGAAATCGGCGATTCCGAATCCGTCGATCGCGCCGTGGACGACGCATTTCCAGGTGCACGCGTGATCGTGCGGCACGAGGGCGGCTGGTTTGATGTGCAGATGCAACAGCACGGACTGCTCCGTCCCCTCAGTGCGGCAGAACTCTCGGATGGAACGCTTCGGTATCTGCTGTGGATCGCCGCGTTGCTCACTCCACGGCCGCCGGCTCTGCTGATCCTCAACGAACCCGAAACGAGCCTGCACCCTGACTTGCTCCCCGCGCTCGGCCGTCTCATTACTCAGGCCGCCGAACGCTCGCAAGTCGTCGTCGTCTCACACGCCCCGGCGTTGATTGATACATTGCAAGCTCTGCCAGAATGCCGGTCGATCGCGTTGGAGAAGCGCCTGGGACAGACCTTGGTCATGGAAGCGGAGCCGCCGGAGGTCTCGTGGCAGTGGCCGACCCGGTGAAGAACGAATTGGTGCATTGGCGAATTAGCGAGAGTGCGAATTAGAGTGTCCTTTTGGGAGGTTCGGAGTATGAGATTCAAACCAATGCGCCCGGCACTTGGACGATGGTGCAGCGCCCTGGCGGGGGCCGTCCTCGCCTTTGGCATCAGCGGTGTGCTCGATGCGCAGCAGACGCAGGCGCCGACGCCACAATCGCCGGCGGGTCAGCCCCAACCAGCAGCTCCCGCGCAGCCAGCAGGTGCGCGCGGCAATGCCGCCGCCGCGCAAGCCGCGCAAGGCGCGGTGCGTGATGCCAATGGCGCGATTGTCGGGTTTACGGCACTCGCCGAGATTCCTGGTACGCCCTGGCGCATTCATGACGCCGCGCGTCCGCATCCGCGGGTGATTACTCCCGGCGCTGGTCCTGGGGCCGCGCCGTCAGACGCCATCGTGCTCTTCGACGGAAAGGACTTGTCGAAGTGGGCTCGGTCACGGAATGGGGAATTGTCCGATGCGACCTGGCCCGTGAAGGATGGCTACTTCGAGACCGGCGCCGGCTCCGGCTCGATCGTGACGCGCGAGAAATTCGGCGACGTTCAGCTGCACGTTGAATTTGCGACGCCTGCTCCCGCGCGCGGCTTCAGTCAGGATCGCGGAAACAGCGGCGTGATCTTCATGGGGCGCTACGAGGTGCAGGTGCTGGATTCATACGAGAACGTGACGTATGCCGACGGCCAGGCGGCAGCGATCTACGGCGAGTATCCGCCCCTCGTGAACGTGGCGCGGAAACCGGGAGAGTGGCAGACCTACGACATCGTGTTCGAAGCGCCAAAATTCAATGGAACCACGCTCGTTTCGCCGGCCTACATCACCGTGTTCTGGAACGGCGTGCTGGTGCAGCACCGTCGTCCGGTGATGGGATCGACCTCGGCGACCACCACGCAACATGCCTACACGCCGCACGATCCGGAACTGCCGTTGACATTGCAGGATCATTCGCATCCGGTTCATTACCGGAACATCTGGATTCGAAGGCTTGCTGGGTACGACTTACCGGAAAGTAAGTAACGCGATCCGCGATCCGGATAGTCGCTACGTCATTTCGGATCGGATCGCGCACTACGGATCCAGACCCATGGATTACGCAGCGAACCGTTTCAACGGAATGGGCGCGAGACCCCATGCTGCGTTGACTGCGTCCACCGCCGCTTGCAGCGCCGTGGCCATCTCGTAACCATCGCGCGCGAGCGCGCGAAGAAACACCTGGTCTGGAGAGACGCCGCGATCGAATGCCAACAATGCGTTGGTTTCTATCGTGAGCGTGGGACCGGCGGGTATTCCGTACCAAAAACCGGATGCCACGTACCGGTGGGTCTCAAGGATCCCCGTCACAGCCGCGTCAGCAGTCCCAGGTTCAATCTCGAGTGCATCTGCAAAGATCGGTCGCCCGTCGATCGCGACGAACGTCCGGCTCGAGAGACGACGGAACCGCAGATATTCGTGGCGAGTCGCACGTCCCATCGCCCAGCTTTCGAGAATGCCGACGCGTGACTCGCGGTGCGCGGAAACCGTCACCCGCTGTTCCAGGTCGCTGTCGGCGAAAGGGATCGTCAGCCCCGGGTAGTACTCGAGCTGCCCGCCTGGTGCGACCACCAGATTCACCCTCTGCGTTGCCGACGCGCCTTCGCACATCCCGAGGATTCGTGACGCGGTCTGCATCATTACGACGGCTCGTGCCCCTGGTTCGACCGTGACATCGATGGTGCAGGTGTCGCCGCCGCAAAGTCCCGGGCCGAGCGTCACGATCTGCACGAGCGCCCGGCCGCCATCGAGGGCGAACGGCCGCACAATTTTCAGCGGTGCGGACACCCGCGAGTACGCCAGTGAAGTGCCGGCGCGATGCGGGCGGAATACCAGTTCGACATGACCGCGGAGCGCGTCGGCTCTGTGCCGTTCGGCAACGATCACGCGGCCTCGAAGCGCACCTGACGACGGATCCATTCGATGACGTCGCTCAGGCCATCGCCTTGTTTGAGGTTGGTGAAGATCACGGGCTTCCCGCCGCGTATTGCCGCAGCATCGCGCGCCATCACGGACAGGTCAGCGCCGACGTGGGGGGCAAGGTCAATCTTGTTGATGACCAGCAAATCGCTGCGGGTGACCCCCGGGCCTCCCTTGCGCGGCACCTTGTCTCCGCCGGCGACGTCAATCACGTAGATACTCACGTCCACCAGTTCCGGACTGAACGAGGCGGCGAGATTGTCGCCGCCGGATTCGAGAAACAGGATCTCGACCTCGGGGAACTTCGCCCGCATCTCATCCAACGCCTCGTGATTGATCGACGTGTCCTCACGAATCGCGGTATGCGGACAGCCACCGGTCTGCACGCCGCGAATACGCTCGATTGGCAGTGCGCCAGAGCGCATGAGAAACTCCGCGTCCTCGTGCGTGTAGATGTCGTTGGTGACGACGGCGAGACTGTATTTGTCCCGCAGTTGCTTACACAGGTTATCGAGTAGTGCTGTCTTGCCTGATCCCACGGGACCACCAACACCGATCGTGACGCTCATAAATTCATCGTCTGATATTAATCAACAGCGTTCAATTGTCTCGCTATGACGAGCCGACGGCTTACGCGAAGAATCGAAGAATCGAAGAATCGAAGAGGAACTGAGAAGCTGACGGCCAGTGTGAGAGGTGCGCTGGCGGACGCCGGCCTCCGGCCGGCGTACGAAGGGGTCGTACGATCGAGAATCCAAACACCTCATGATCGGAAGGTGCTTGGATTCTCGATCGTACGACCCCTTCAACCGCGCGGAGCGCGGTTCCGCCAGCATCATTCGTTCGCAAAAGAGTGGTCCTCTTCTTCGCTTCTTCGGATCTTCGTATCTTCGTCGTAGCCGTGGGCATCGTTCAGCGGAACAGTGGAAGATGCTACGACTGAAACAACCGCGTTCTCAATCCTGCCTGTTGATGACAGCGGATATCCAGTCCCGGCGTACACGTAAACAGGTCGTCTTCGGTTGCCTCGAGCGCGCGGGCTACAGCGGCATCAAGAGAAGTCTGGAATTCGACAATCAGTTCCTGTCCCTGCGCCGGGCTGATCGACATACATCGCGTTGCAGCCGCGACTGACCCGGCAAGCAGGCTGTGCGCGTAACCGGTCAGCAGGCCCCGATGCGGCAATCCCAGTCGCCGACCTGCGGCTCCAATCACAACGGCGTGGTGGGGAGGATCGATCGCCAGCGAAGAACAGACGTCTGGATGCAGTCGGCCCAGGAGGCTCAGTGTTCGTCGGCCCAGGCGTACGCTGGTCTCATTCATCGATGGGATGGTCTTATGCGCGGTCACCAGACTTGCCAGGCGCGGCAGTGCGCTCGCCGAATCAATTCCACCGGCAGCGCTCCAGGCGAGGGACGCAGCGGCCAGATCGGCGCGGCCCCAGCCAGAGCGAATCTGGGCCCCCAGAATCTCTCGCAATTCGGCAAGGCCCGCCCCCGCCTGGCCGTAGGTCTCCAGCCCTCCCGAATGCGCAAACGCGCCCACAGGAAACTGCGAATCAAACAGTTGAAAGAGTTGTAACAGCTGGAGGTCGCGCATCAGTGCGAATGCTCTCCGGGCGCGCGGCCGAGAAACGGACGACGGGCGCGGTCGACGCGAAGACCGGCGCGCGAGAGACGTTCGGCGAGGACCTCGTCCCCGAGCGCGATGATTTCGTTGCCGCTGGCGTGGATATCGCGGTGCATGTTTCCAATGAGGTGTCCGACCCGGGCCGCCTCGGCCAGGTCGCGGGGTGCGACCACCAGCACGTCTTCGTCAGCGGCGCTGACGACGTACGCCGTCTGCGCATCGTGGTGCAGCAGCTGGCCCGGGTGAAGAATGGTGCCGGTCGGCAGCTCGAGCGCGAACACCACGCCATCGGGCGCTTCGACCAGGCGGCGAACGCGGCGTCGATCGCTCGCACTCATGGGCAGCTCCACCACGTGCAGCCCCAGCGGCGCGTCGGTGTGTGGGTGAACCGCGCGAACGGAAATAGGGGGTGATGAGGAGGCCATGCTCGCCGACTAGAAGAGAAAGTAGCGCTGCGCGAGCGGCAGGGAAGTCGCGGGGTGCGGCTCGATGCGTTCGCCGTCGATCGTCACCGTGTAACGCTCCGGATCGATCTCGATCGACGGCAGCGTGTCGTTCAGGATCATGTTGCGCTTGCCAATCGTCCGCGTGTTCCGCACGGGCAGCAATGTTCTGTGGAGCGTAGGCGGCAGCCGCTTCCCGTCGAGAGCGGCGCGCGAGACAAACGAGGCGGCCAGCGAGTTGCGTGCCTGTCCCATTGCGCCAAACATCGGCCGGTAGCGGACGGGCTCGGGCGTTGGAATCGACGCGTTCGGATCGCCCATCAACGCGGCCACGATCAGTCCGCCGACCAGGATCAGGTCGGGCTTGACACCAAAAAAAGCCGGAGACCAGAGCGTCAGGTCAGCGCGCTTGCCGACTTCGATCGAACCGACGTAGTCGCCGATGCCGTGGGCCACCGCGGGATTGATGGTGTACTTCGCGACGTAACGCCGCGCCCGCCGGTTGTCGTTCGGGGCAGAATCACCGGGCAGCGATCCGCGCGTGGTCTTCATGACGTGCGCCGTCTGCCACGTCCGAGTGATTACTTCACCGACGCGGCCCATCGCCTGCGAATCGGAGGACATCATGCTGATCGCGCCAATGTCGTGCAGCACATCCTCGGCCGCCATCGTCTCGGGCCGGATGCGCGATTCCGCGAACGCGACGTCCTCAGGAACCTGCGAGTTCAGGTGATGGCACACCATCAGCATGTCGAGATGCTCGTCGAGCGTATTCACGGTGTAGGGCATCGTCGGATTGGTACTCGACGGCAGGACGTTCGGGTGAGCGCACACTTTCAGGATGTCCGGTGCGTGACCGCCGCCAGCGCCTTCGCTGTGGTAAGTGTGAATCGTGCGGCCCTTGAAGGCGGCCAGCGTGTCCTCGACGAACCCTGACTCGTTCAAGGTGTCGGTGTGAATCGCCACCTGGACGTCATACTCGTCGGCGACCGAGAGGGCGGTATCGATTGCGGCGGGGGTTGTGCCCCAGTCTTCGTGCAGCTTCAATCCGATTGCGCCGGCGGCGATCTGTTCGACGAGCGCTTCCGGCCGACTCGCGTTTCCTTTACCCAGGAACCCGAAGTTGAGCGGCAAGCCTTCGATCGCTTCGAGCATCCGATGAATGTGCCATTCGCCCGGTGTGCATGTCGTGGCGCGCGTGCCGTCCGCAGGGCCTGTGCCGCCTCCGATCATCGTGGTGACGCCGCTGTAGAGCGCCTCCCACGCTTGCTGAGGGCTGATGAAGTGAATGTGTGTGTCGATCCCGCCCGCCGTCAGGATGCGATGTTCACCGGCGATGACTTCGGTGGACGGCCCAATTTCGAGGCCCGGTGTCACGCCGTCTTGAATGTCGGGGTTGCCGGCCTTGCCGATGGCGCAAATCCGTCCATCACGAACGCCGACGTCGGCCTTGACGATGCCCCAGTGGTCCAGGACGATGGCGTTGGTGATCACAAGATCGGGAGCGCCCGACGCGCGCGTCGCCTGGGATTGTCCCTGGCCGTCGCGAATGACCTTGCCACCGCCGAACACCACCTCGTCGCCGTAGTGCGCGAAGTCCTTCTCGATTTCGATGAGCAGATCTGTGTCGCCGAGTCGAATGCGATCGCCAACCGTTGGCCCGTACAGGTCAGCGTACGTCCGTCGCGCTACCTTCACGTGCCGTCCCCAGTGAATCCACGCTCGGATGCGCGGGCAAGTACGGTCATTTCGTGTTCATCGAGCGGCCCGTTGACGAGCGCGTTCATGCCAAAGGCGATACGACGTCCTCCAAACGGAACGAGATCGACCTCGCGCCCTTCTCCGGGCTCGAAGCGCAGGGCCGTTCCGGCAGGAATGTCGAGCCGGCGCCCGTACGCCTGCCGGCGATCGAATCGCAGGTATCGGTTCACTTCAAAGAAGTGCGTATGGGAGCCTACCTGAATCGGACGGTCGCCATGGTTGTCGACGCGAAGCCGCACACGCGGCTGTGCCGCATTGAGCTCGATCGGCTCGGGTCTCAGGATGTATTCGCCGGGGATCATGGGTCAGCGGATGGGATCGTGAACGGTCACCAGCTTGGTGCCGTCAGGAAAGGTTCCCTCGACCTGCACTTCGTGAATCATTTCGGGTATTCCGTCCATCACGTCGTTGCGGGTGAGGACCTGCGCGCCCAGCGTCATCAACTCGGCGACCGATTTGCCGTCGCGAATACCCTCCAGCACTTCGGCAGTGATCAGAGCCACCGCTTCGGGATGATTGAGTTTCAGGCCCCGCGCCCGGCGACGCCGTGCGACATCAGCGGCCGTAAAAATCAGCAGCTTGTCGATCTCGCGTTCGGTGAGACGCATGGCGATCCGTCAGTCGGCGCCGACCGGCTGGACCTCGCGCGTCGTCGTGCGGCGGTGGCCGCCCGGCGGAGCGAGTCGCAGCCGCGGCAGAATCCTGGTGAGCGTGTCCATCATTTCGCGCACCATGCGCGGCACTCGATCCGCCTTCAGGTGGACCCATCCGGTTTCGCGCACCAGGGTCTGTCCTTCTATACGTGCAAAAGACAAACTGCCGCCGCGGATCTCGCGCGCGACCGATTGATACGGAACGATGCTCACGCCAAGGCCGGACGCGACCATCGACTTGATGATCTCGACGTTCTCGGTCTCCGCCACGACGCGCGGCTTGATGTCGGCGCGGACGAAGAACTCGTCGATCACGCGTCGCGTGTTGGATCCTCCCTCGAACAGGATGAATGGTTGCCCCACGAGTGCGGCCGGCGGGACGGCCCGTCCGTTGGCGAGGCGATTGGACGCGGGTGCGACGAAGAGCAGCTCTTCGCGGATCACCGGCACCGTCGCCAGCGCGGAGTCGTCGGTCGGCAGTGTCAGCAGGCCAAGATCGGCGGACCCTGACCGCAGCTTACGCACGAGGCGCGGCGTGCCGCCCGTAATGACCTTGATGTCGACGTCTGGGTGGCGGCGCCGAAACTCTTTCAGGAGAGGAGGGAACACGTACAGACACACCGTCATGCCGCCGACGAGGCGAAGCGTGCCCGAGAGTGTCTTTTTGGTATCGAGAATGCTTTCCGACGTGTCGCGGATATCCGCGAATACTCGGTGGCTCAATTGCAGCAGGACTTCACCGGTCGGCGTGATCTGAATGCGCCGTCCGAAGCGGATGAACAACGGCTCCTTGAATTCTTCTTCGAGGAGCAGGATCTGACGGCTGATGGCGGACTGCGAGACGTTCAGGCGTGCGCCGGCGGCCGTGAACGAGCCGCTCTCGGCAATGGCGCGCAAAATCTCGAGTTGTCTCAGATCCATCACTTCGACTTCCGGCGAAAGGCGGAAGCCACACGTATTGTAGCTTCCGGCTCGAGCCGGAAGGGCCTTATACCCCCGCCGGCTGCCGATGCTTGACCGGCTTCAGGAACGGCATCAGGTCCCGCAGCCGCGCGCCGACTTCCTCGAGCTTCTGGTTCTGCTCGCGCTCGCGCTGCGCGTTGAACCATGGACGTCCCTTGCGGTCTTCTTCAATCCAGTTCTTGGCGTACGTGCCGTTCTGGATCTCGCTGAGCATCCGGCGCATTTCGTTGCGGGTTTCGTCGGTAATGATTCGCGGGCCGCCGGTGTAGTCGCCGTGCTCAGCGGTGTCGCTGACCGAGTAGCGCATGTAATTGAGCCCGCCCTGATACATCAGGTCCACGATCAGTTTGAGTTCGTGCATGCACTCGAAATACGCGATCTCGGGTTGATACCCGGCTTCGACCAGCGTTTCGAATCCGGCCTTAACCAGGGCGCTGACGC
>Ga0222622_10000690_pt1 | contig 12945 bp, 12 predicted proteins | sample PLM2_5_b1metaG_FD_177335 | JGI IMG/M metagenome (GOLD analysis project Ga0222622, IMG submission 177335) | Groundwater sediment microbial communities from an aquifer in East River, Colorado, USA - PLM2_5_b1 | ecosystem: Environmental > Terrestrial > Soil > Riparian zone | place: USA: East... | reverse complement strand
GGAGGCAAGCAGGCCCTCACGCCAGAGGGACACCGGAGGGGAATTGTTCACGGGCGCGGCGATTTTACCGCAGAGACGAGCGCGCGGTAGTGCGCGCGCAGGCCGGGCGGCGCGGGCCCGTCCGACAGCAGCCGGCCCTCGCGGATGAGCGCCACGCGGGTGACCAGGCCATCGGCCAGATCGAGATCGTGCGTCGCAAGGACGACGATCGCGCCCGCGGCGGCGATCCGCCGGAGGCGATCGGACACGATCGCCACGGCGCGGTCGTCGAGGCCGGTGAAAGGCTCGTCGAAGAGGACGAGGCGCGGGTGATGCAGCAGCGCGCGCTCGAGCGCGAGCCGCTGCCGCATGCCACGCGAGAACCCGTTGACCGGATCGTCGGCACGATCGAGCAGGCCCGCCGACTCCAGCGCCTGGTCGATCAGGCGGCGCGGGTCGAGGCCGTACAGCTCGGCGAAAAAGGTGAGGTTCTGGCGCGCGGACAGTTCCGGATAGAGGTGCAGTTCGTGCGCGAGCAGGCCGATCCGCGCCCGCAGCGCCGCGCCCAGCGAACGCGCAGAGCGATCGCCGTAGCGCACCTCACCTTTGGTCGGGGCCGCGAGCGTCGCGAGCGTCCCGAGCAGCGTCGACTTACCGGCGCCGTTCGGGCCGAGGAGCCCGGCGATCTCGCCGGACCGGAGCGTCAACGACACGTGAGACAACGCCCGGCGCCGCCCGAAATGGCGCGAGACATCGACGAGCTCGACGGAGTCGAAGTCGAGATGGGGGGGCGTCACGACCGTTCGGCGCTCAGGTCGCGCCGAGGTTGTCGGCGGTCGACTCTGCCCGCGGCGACGCTGACACTCTCGGCGGACCGAGCGACGCCGCAACGCCCGGGCGGAGGGCCGGGTCCAGTCCGGTATCGTCGGCGTCGAGCGCGCTGTAGACTTTTTCGAGGGCGCCGACGATCTCCTCGCGGCGCACGGCGTAGCGGCGGTCGTCGACGCGGCCGTTCGCTCGATCCTGTTCGATCCGGACCAGATCGTTGAACAGCTTGTCGCGGCGCGTCAGCAGCCGCTTGCGCTCGGCCGCAAGCGTGGCCGCGCCGTCTTGCGCCGGACGCCGGGCGACGGTCCACGCGCCGGCGAGCACGATGACGAGCGCCAGCGTCAGCGCGACGCGGCGCGGCACCGCGCTGTGGTGCGGCACGCCGCCGACGGTCAGCACGATCGGCTGGCCGGCGGCCACCGCTCCTCCGGTCGCAGCGATGAACACTTCGCCGTCCGCCGGCAACTCGCGCTGTTCCTTGAGCTGCGCTGACTGCAGCGTCGTGTCGCCGACCTTCTTGACGACCACGGCGAGATGGGTCAGCGCCGCCGGGAGCCGTTGCTCGATGTCGATCCGGCCGCTCTCGGCCGGCATCTCGCACCCGACCTGCACGAAGGTGCTGCCCGGCGGGAACGGACCCTGGACCACCACATGAGTGCCCGTGACGACCGCCTGTGGGGACGACCCCTGCAAAAGGCCGCAGCCCTTGGCATCGCCGGGCATGTCGAACTCGAACGGCTTGGCAGGATTCACGGGGCTGCGCGCGGTGTTGCTGACGTCGAGCAGGTAGAACAGCTCGACGGCTTCATCGCGAGGCTGCATCACGATGCGCGACTGCTCGCCGATGACCACCTCTCCGGTGACCGGCGGCGCGGCCGCCTCGGCGGTCGCCTTGGCCTTGTCGGTCGCGACCAGCATCAGGCGAATGCCGCCTTGCGCCGGCGCCGGGAATTCCTGCGACTCGAGCCGCTCGCCGTCCACTTCGGTCGTCGCCTTGACGGTCGCGCCCGGCGTGACCGCGTCAAACTGTGCGCGCCCGGCCTCGTCGGTCTTGACCGTGATGACCTTCGACCCGACGTGCAGGTCGACCGGGTGGCCGGCGATGTTGTTCGACAGCTCGCCGCGAATCAGGCGGACCGAAATCGATCCGTTCGGCAGGTCGTCCACCGGCCGCGGGATGCCCGACATCTGCTTCGGATCCGGCATCGCGAAGCCGCCTTGCGCACGGAGCGGCTTCGCACAGAGGACACAGAGGGTACAAAGGGCACAGAGACACGAAACCCACCTGCCCCAGCTGGCCGTCCTGCCCCACCTGCCCCACCTGGCCGTCCTGCCCCACGTGCCCCACCTGGCCGTCCTGCCCCACCTGCCCATGTTCACAGCTTCGCCCCGCAGCCCTTGCAGAACTTCGCGTCGCTATCGTTGGCCGTGTCGCACGCGGCGCAGCGGCGCTCGGCTGACGCCTTCGCGCTACGGCGATCTCTGTCAACGTCATGCTCGGCCGAAGCCATAGCGGCCGGCGTAGCTTCCTTCTCGTAGCGCGAAGGCGTGAGCCGAGCGCCCGATTCGCCGATTCGCTTCTGCAGCTCCCGCTCGATCTGTTCCCGGTACCCGACCCCGGCGTCGAGCTGACGGATGAGCCGCGCGGCGCGGACGCGCAGGCGCCCCGACATCTCCTTCCAGTCCTCGTCGGACAGCCGTCCCATCGCGCGATCGAACTCGAGCTCCTTGATCGACCGGAGCGCCAGCATCTTCTCGCGCTCGAGCGCGACGCGCGTCCGATGCCCGATCATGACCGTCCGATCGTCCTCCGGAGACACCAGCGGGCGCAGCATCCGCAGCGCGGTCAATCCAACGAACGCCGCGGTCGCCATGAGGATGGCCAGGAGCACGACCGCCACCGGACCCTGCCCGCGGGCGACGAAGGTGACGGCGGTCGCGCAGCCGAGCGCCGCCAGGACGAAGAACTGCCAGGGTTGGTGGCCGGGATCCGCGCTCGGCGCGGCGAGGGTCGTCGTGTCCGGCTTCAGCCGGACGTCCTTAGTCGAGATCTCGGAGCTCATCGTCGATGCGCTCCTCGAGCGCCGCATCGAGCGGCGCGGCCTCGGTCGGCGTCTCGGGCTTCCGCGTCCACTTCACGGCCACGAAACCGACGGCGATCGCGCTCGTGGCCCCGACCAGATACGGGAACAGCCATGCCAGGCGGTTGAAGCCCTTGTCGATCGGCGCGCCGAGCACTTCCTGGCTGCCGTACTTCGCGATGAACCAGTCGATGATCTCGTCGTGGTTCTTGTTTTCCTTGATCAGCGTCGACAGCTCGGCCCGCATGGCAATCGACGTCGCACAGGGATCCTTCTTGCACTCGGCGAGGTTCTGATGGCCGCAGGTGCCGCAGATGCAGACGATCTCGCGCTGCAGCTGCTTTTCGAGCGGCGTGCGCGGCGCGACCTCGACGTGATTGGGATCGACCGTGCCCATCGTGTGCGTCTGCGCACCGGCTGATCCTGCCAGGGCGAGCATCAGCATCAGCGTCAGCGCCGTCGTCGCCGCCGCTTCAGTCGCCGGCAGCTTCGCCAGCGCGAACGAGTAGGTGCGCTCCGGCAGGAGCGCGATGCCGGTTCCGAGCGCCATGATGCCGAAGCCCAGCCAGATCCAGTTGACCAGCGGGTTCACCACGATCTGCAGCGTCGCGGTCTGCGTCGCGAGGTCGCTCGGCTGGAACGCGAGGACGATGTACAGGTCTTCGGCGAAGGTCCGGCGGATCGCGACTTCGGTCGTCGGCTCGTTCTCGTGGTTCCGGTACGCCCACTTCGCGGGATACATGCTGTCAATCTGCTTGTCGCCTTCGAAGATCGACAGATACGCCGTTGTCGCCTGCTTCTGCCCGTCGTCGGTGACCTTCAGGGCGTTGTTCTTGATCGTGTACTTGCCGACCGTGGCCTGCTGCCCCGGCTTCAACAGCACCTGTTCGTCGAGCTTGAAGCCGTTGCCGGCAAAGCCGAGAAAGATGAGGACGATGCCGAGGTGGACGATGTAGCCGCCGTAACGCCGCTTGTTACGGCCGACGAGGCCGATGATCGCCGTCACCATGTCGGTGCCGGTGTTCTTGCGGCGCACGTTCCCGCCGCGCCAGAACTCCTGCAGGATGGTGCCGATGACCATCGCCGACAGCGCGAAGCACAGCCCCGACACCCACACGCGCAAGCCCAGCGCCGCCAGCGTGCCGGCGGTGGCGATCGCCAGCCCCACCGGGAAGATGAACGAGCTGCGAAGGTTCGCGAACGTCGACTTGCGCCACGCGAGCAGCGGGCCGACGCCCGTGAGGAACAGCAGGATGAAGCCGATCGGCACCATCCACCGGTTGAAGAACGGCCCGGCGACCGTCAACCGGTTGCCGGTGACCGCTTCGCTGAGCGTCGGGAACATCGTCGCGAACAGCACGAACAGGGCCGAGAACAGCAGCACCCAGTTGTTGACCATGAACGCCGCTTCGCGCGACATCCACGAGTCGAGCTCGTTGCGCGCCTTCAGGAGCGGCAACCGCCAGATGACCAGCCCGAAGCTCACCGTCAGGATCAGGATCATGAAGCCGGTGAAGAGCTTCGCCAGCACCGGGTCGTCGCCAAACGCGTGCACCGACTGCACGACGCCGGAACGCGTCATGAACGTCCCGAATATCGTCAGGAAGAACGTCATGATGACCAGCGTGACGTTCCAGACGCGGAGCATGCTGCGCCGCTCCTGCACCATGACCGAGTGGAGGAAGGCCGTCGCCGTGAACCAGGGCAGCAGCCCGGCGTTCTCGACCGGATCCCACGCCCAGTACCCGCCCCACCCGAGTTCCTCGTACGCCCAGATCATCCCCAGCGTCAGACCGAATGAGAGGAACAGCCAGCTGAACATCGTCCAGCGGCGCACGGCGCGCAGCCACGAGTCGTCCAGGTGGCCTGTGGCCAGCGCGGCGATGCCGAACGCGAACGGGATCGTCATCCCGACAAAGCCCGTGTAGAGCGACGGCGGGTGAATCGCCATGTAGAAGTTCTGCAGCAGCGGGTTCAACCCTTCGCCGTCGGCCGGAGCCGCCCCGAGAAACTGCTGGAACGGATTGCGATGCGCGACCATCAGGTACAGGAAGAACATCTGCACCGTCGAGATCGTGGCGACCACATACGGAATCAGCTCACGGTGCCGCTCGCGGTTCACATACACCGCCAGCGATCCGAAGACCGACAGCAGGAACACCCAGAACATGATCGAGCCGTCGAGGCCGCCCCAGTACGACGTGATCTTGTAGAACAGCGGCTGCACGCTGTCCGAATAGTGGACGACGTACTTGATCGAGAAGTCGCCGGTGATGAAGGCATTGATGATCACGGCGGTTGCCGCGGTCATCAGTGCGCAGATCAGGTAGAACGCGCCAATGCCGCTTTCCACCAGGCGCCGCGATCGGCGGCGGGCGCCGACGACCGAGATGACGCCGGCGTAGCTGCAGGTGACGAAGGCGGCGAGCAGGAGAAACGTGCCGAGGGACGCCATGAATGCCCCCTACGAGCCGGCCGCGGCCGACTTCGCTTCATATTTGGACGGACACTTGGCGGTGACGCCGTTCGGATCCGTGTGAAATCCGGTCGGGGTCAGCTTGCCTTTCAGCACGACCTCGGCTTCGTCCTTGAACGTGTCCGGCACGATGCCGGTGTACGACGCTTCGACGACGTGATCGTTCTCGGCCTGGTTGGCGCGCGCCGGGCCGTTCTGGACTTTGAACTTGTACTCGAGCGAGTCGCGCTTCCGATAGATCGAGCCGGGCACGATGTAGCCGTGCAGCTGCAGCTGCTTGCCGTGCCACTGCTCCTGATTGACCATGACCTCGTCGAGGTTCTTGTAGTACTCCGCGCCTTCCCGCAGCGTGCTCCACATCAGGCCGGCGAAGGCCAGCACGAGAACGAGGGCCGTGGCGCCAATCTTGATATATCGGTGTGTCATAAGGACTTCCGGGAAAAGGAACGGCTTTAAGAATAGTCCGTCCCTACATTGGATGCAAGGAGGGACGTCAACAGTTCAGCCACGGTTGCCACGGGCAAGCCGACGACATTTGCATACGACCCGTCGATACGCTGGATGAAGCGCGATGCAAGCCCCTGAATCGCGTACGCGCCGGCCTTGTCGCGGCCTTCCCCGCTCGCCAGATACCAGTTGAGGTCGTCGTCTGACAGGTGACAAACGTACACGTCGGTCGTGACCACCGTGCCTAGCTCTTGCGGACCGTGACGCAGGCTGATCCCGGTCATCACAACATGTGGCCTGCCGGAGAGCCGGCGCAACATCGCCGCCGCCTCCCCGTCGTCTTTCGGCTTGCCCAGGATGTCGCCGTCCACGACGACCACCGTATCGGCGCCGAGAATCGTGGCCTCATCTGGGACAGCCCTTTCAGGAGGTGGGGCGGCCCTTTCCCGTTCAGGACACGCCACGATTTCCATCGCCGCCGCCGACTTCTCCGCCGCGAGCCGTCGCACGTAGGCCGCCGGCGCCTCGCCGGCACCGACCGACTCGTCGACGTCCGGCGCCACGATCTCGAACGCGTATCCCGCCGCGCGCAGCAACTCGGCGCGACGCGGCGAGCCCGACGCGAGAATCAATCGCACGAGCGCAATGATAAGATCAGATCGGCGATCGCTCGAAGGCTGCCGATCGGCCGACCGACGATGAAACGATTGACCCACGCCGTGCCGGGCGCGTTGATGGAGCTGCTGCGGGGCGCGCCGCTCTCGGACGGCAAGGTGACCTTCGCGTGGAACGCCGCGGTCGGTCCGGCGCTCGAGCGGGTCACCACCGTCAAGCTCGAACGCACCGTCCTCATCGTCGACGCCGCGAGCGCGCAGTGGTCGCGCGAGCTCGAGCGGTTGCGCGGCGTCATCCTGGCCCGCCTGCAGTCGCTGCTCGGCAAGGACGTGGTGAGCTCGATCGTCATCAGGGCCGAGGGCTGAGAGCGCGTTGGCCAGATGTAGTGCAGACCTTCAGGTCTGCCGTCAAGAAGGCCGGCCTAAAGGCCTGCACTACAGCAGATTTTGCAACACTCTAAGGGCAGAGCTGGCAGCTCAGAGCTGACCGCTCGAAAGCTTCCCCATGCGCGAATCGGTCATCGTTTCCGCCGTCCGCACGCCGACCGGCAAGTTTCTCGGCGTGCTGAAAGGCTTCACCGCAACCAGGCTCGGCGCGCTCGCCGTCGCCGAAGCGGTGCGCCGCGCCGGCATCGACCCGACGATTGTCGACGAGTGCCTGATGGGCAACGTCGTCTCCGCCGGGCTCGGACAGAACCCGGCGCGGCAGGCGGCACTGCACGGCGGCCTGCCGGACCACGTCGCCGCGCTGACCATCAACAAGGTGTGCGGCTCGGGGCTGAAGGCGGTGATGCTCGCCGACCAGGGTATCCGCGTCGGCGATATCGATGTCGCCGTGGCCGGCGGCATGGAGTCAATGAGCAATTGTCCGTACCTGCTGCCGCGCGTCCGCGACGGGCTGCGGATGGGCAACGGCGAGGTCGTCGACTCGATGATCAACGACGGCCTGTGGTGCGCGTTCGAGCAGTGCCACATGGGCAATTCGGGCGAGGTGGTCGCCGAGCACTACAAGGTCGGACGCGCCGCGCAGGACGACTACGCCGCGCGCAGCCATCAGAAGGCCGCGCGCGCGACCGGCGAGGGCGCGTTCAAGGACGAGATCCTGCCGATCGTGATTCCGCAGAAGAAGGGCGACCCGCTCGTCGTCGATCGCGACGAGGCGATCCGGGCCGACACGACCGTCGAGTCGCTTGCGGCGCTGAAGCCGGCGTTCAAGAAGGACGGCACGGTGACGGCCGGTAACGCCCCCGGCGTCAACGACGGCGCGGCGGCGCTGGTCGTGATGGCGGCCGAGCGGGCGAAATCGCTCGGGCCCGCCCCCCTCGCGCGCATCGTCGCGCAGGCGACGAGCGGGCTGGCGCCGAAGTTCGTCCTGATGACGCCGGTCGAGGCCGTGCGTCGCGTCGCCGACAAGGCGGGATGGGATCTGAACGACGTGGATCTCTTCGAGCTGAACGAAGCGTTCGCCGTGCAGGCGGTCGCGGTCCTCAAGGAGCTCGGCATCGATCCCGCCAAGGTCAACGTCAACGGCGGCGCCGTCGCGCTCGGCCATGCGATCGGCTCGAGCGGCGCGCGCGTGCTGACGACGCTCCTCTATGCGCTGAAGCGCAGAAACCTGCAGCGCGGCATCGCCACGCTGTGCCTGGGTGGCGGCAACGGCGTCGCGCTCGCGGTCGATCGTGTCTGACACCGATCAACGCAGAAATCGCAGAGAGTCGCTCAGCGTGTTCCGCGGGTTCGGTGTTTACCGTCGTGACGTCGAACAAATGCAACCACGAAAGCACGAAGACTCGAAGCTACACGAAGAAAACCAAAGATGCTCTTCTTCGTGTTTCCCTTCGTGCTTTCCTGCCTTCGTGGTCCCGGCAGAAACATGATCAAGACCGTCGGTGTGATCGGCGCGGGGACGATGGGCAACGGCATCGCCCAGGTGTTCGCCCAGGCGGGGTTCTCGGTCCGCCTCGTGGACATCGCGCAGCCGATGCTCGATCGCGCGCGCGACGCGATTGAGAAGAGCCTGGGCAAGTTCGTCGAGAAGGCCAGGCTGACCGCGGCGGATCGCGACGCTGCGCTCGGCCGGCTGTCGACCGCGACGAGCGTCAACGAGCTGGGCGACGCCGACTACATCGTCGAAGCCATCGTCGAGAATGCCGACATGAAGTGCGAGCTCTTCGCCGGTCTCGACGCCATCACCCGGCCCGACGTCATCCTCGCGTCGAACACATCGTCCATCTCGATCACATTGCTCGGCGCCGCCACCAAGCGGCCGGACAAAGTGCTCGGGATGCACTTCATGAACCCGGTCCCGCTGATGACGCTCGTCGAGATGATCCGCGGACAGGCGACCTCGAACGAGTCGATGCGCATCGCGTCGGAGTTGTGCACCGCGCTGGGCAAGACACCTGTCGAAGCCGCCGACTACCCCGGGTTCATCGCGAACCGGATCCTGATGCCGATGATCAACGAGGCGATCTTCGCCGTGATGGAAGGCGTCGGCAGCGCCGAGGCGATCGACGCGGTGATGAAGCTGGGCATGAACCACCCGATGGGACCGCTCACGCTCGCCGACTTCATCGGGCTCGACGTGTGCCTCGCGATCCTCAACGTCCTGCACGACGGCCTCGGCGATCCCAAGTACCGGCCGTGTCCCCTACTCCGCCGCATGGTCGCGGCCGGCCACCTCGGACGCAAGTCCGGCCAGGGCTTTTACACGTACTAACCAGAGCGCGGCGGCGAGCGGTCCGAGTATCACCACTTCCTGGAGGATCGCCCGGACGTTCTTCACCATCGTGGCGACGGTCCACAACTGACGGCGTTCCGTCTGTGGAAACAGATCGAGGCCCGAGATGAACCATTCGAACCGGAACGGCCACAGCGCTTGAATGCCTCGAGGCGTTGACAGGTCGACGGAGAGCCAGTCGAGCAACAGGTGCGTCGCATACGCCGCCGCGCACATCAAGGCGACCCGGGCCACTGGGCGATGGGCGTTCGCGGCCAATGTCGCCGCGAAGAGGGTGACCAGGATGACGGCGCCGACACTGTGGGTCACCGTGCGGTGGGTGACAAACAGGAGATCGAGATCGGCGGCGGCGCCGAGCGCGACGCATGCCCCGGTGAGCCCGTCCCCTGCCCGCGGGTACCACGAGGCCGACGCCGGCGCCGTCCGCCAGGCGCGCTCCCCCGGCACCAGATCGGCGGCCCAGGCCGCCGCGAGTCCGGCCAACGCATGGCCAATTGGGCTAGGCACCTCGGGCGCTATCATCGCAGATTCTGCAATCACCGAGCGCGAGGGGCGAAAGTCGCCGGTACGCTAAACTGCTGACATATCGCCAGTTCTGCCGCTGGGTTCACAATATTGCCCTTGACTTTCGCCAGGCACGCCTTTAGAATAGCCGGGCTTCCGGAGGACCGCACACTATGCCGCAGATTGAACGAGACGAACGACAAGAGCGCGAGAAAATCAAGGCCGTCGACCTGGCCGTCGGGCAGATCGAAAAGCAGTTCGGGAAGGGCTCGATCATGCGCCTGGGTCAGAAAGGCGCCATCCAGCCGATCGACGCGATCCCGACCGGCGCGATCAGCATCGATTTCGCGCTCGGCGTCGGCGGCGTGCCGCGCGGCCGCGTCGTCGAGATCTTCGGGCCGGAATCGTCCGGCAAGACCACGCTGTCGCTGCAGGTCATAGCGGAAGCCCAGAAGCTTGGCGGGATGGCAGCGTTTGTCGACGCCGAACATGCCCTCGACGCCGCCTACGCGCAACGGTTGGGCGTCGACATCGACAACCTGCTCGTGTCACAGCCCGACAACGGCGAGCAGGCCCTCGAAATCGTCGAAGTCCTGATCCGGTCAAACGGCGTGGACGTCGTCGTCGTCGACTCGGTGGCCGCCCTCGTGCCGAAGGCCGAGATCGAAGGCGAGATGGGCGAAGCGCAGATGGGCCTCCAGGCGCGGCTGATGTCACAAGCGCTCCGGAAGCTGACCGGCGCCGTGTCCAAGTCGAAGACGTGCCTGATCTTCATCAACCAGCTGCGCGAGAAGATCGGCGTCATGTTCGGCAACCCCGAAACCACCACCGGCGGCCGCGCGCTGAAGTTCTACGCGTCGGTCCGCATGGACATCCGCCGCATCGCCAGCATCAAGGACGGCGACGTGGTGGTCGGCGGCCGGACGCGCGTCAAGGTGGTCAAGAACAAGGTCGCTCCCCCGTTCAGGGAGGCCGAGTTCGACATCATGTACGGCGAAGGCATTTCGAAGAGCGGCGACCTGCTCGACCTCGCCGTCGACAAGCGGATCGTCGAGAAAAGCGGTGCCTGGTTCGCCTACGGCGGCGAGCGGCTCGGCCAGGGGCGCGAGAACGCGAAGCAGTTCCTCAAGGACAACCCGGAGGTCTACAAGGCCATCGACGACCGGGTCCGCCGCGAGCTCGGCCTGACGCGCGAGGCCGAAGCGGCGGCCGTCTGACACCGGGAAGGGATCAGGGATGAGGGCTTAGGGATTAGGGCGCCAGGGGGCTGATCCTCAATCCTTCGGTCCCTCGTCCCTGATCCCTGATCCCCTGATCCGACAACCTTCCGCCACCGCCTTGCATCCAACGGCAAGAGGAGGGGCGATGACTCGTGTGTTCAAGTTCGTTCTTTGCTTCGCGTTCGTAGCTGCCGCCGCGCCGCTTTCCGGTCAAACGGACGTCAAGGGCACCTGGACGGCCGAGCTTCGCAACGCCCGCGTGTTCCTTCAGGTCCGTACGACACCTCCGGCGGACTGGAACGGCGGCCGCTGGGACCACGACTGGAACATGGGCCAGACCTTCCCCATCGAGGACTTCGCCGGCCTCCCGGCCAACGACGAGCAGTTCACGGTCAGCAGCATCAAGTTCGATCTGCGCCGCGAGGCGGGCACGCTGGCCATGGACGGCGCTTTCCGCGACGGGCGCGGCGCCGGCCTCTTCACGTTCAACCCGCGCGCCGACTACACCGCCGAGATGAAGTCGCTCGGCTTCTCCGACGACCTCCCGCTGTGGCGGCGGTTCCAGCTGGCGATGCACGACGTCGGGCCGAAGTACATCCGGGCGCTGAAGGCGGAGGGCTACGACAAGCTGCCGCTCGACGACATCCAGCGCGCGAAGACTCACGGCGTCACCATCGAGTACATCCGCGAGCTGAAGGCGCAGGGATTCCGCGGCGTCTCGCTCGAAAACCTGGTGCGGACGCGCGACCACGGCGTCACTGCCGACTACATCAAGGCGATGAAGGCCGAAGGCTACACGGGGACGACGCTCGAAGACTTCGTGCGGACGCGGGACCACGGCGTCACCCAGGCCTACGTCCAAGGCATGAAGAAGGCCGGCTTCGGCAGCGCCACGGTCGAGGATCTGGTCCGGACGAAAGATCACGGCGTGACCCCTGAGTTTGTCCAGGAGATCCGCGGTCTCGGCTTGAACCTCACCACGCTCGACGAGTTCGTGCGGCTGCGCGACCACGGCGTCCGCGCGGCGTTCGTGCAGGAGATGAAGACGGCGGGCTACGACAAGCTGGCCGCGGAGCAGCTCGTGCGGCTGCGCGACCACGGCGTCAGCGGCGCCTACGTCCGCGACCTCGCCGCCCAGGGCTTCAGGAACGTCCCGCTCGAGGACGTCGTCCGGTCGAAGGACCACGGCGTCTCGGCCGAATATGTCGCCGACATGAAGGAGCTCGGGTTCAAGGACCTCACGCTGGAGCAGATCGTGCGCCTGCGCGACCACGGCATCACGCCCGGCTTCGTGAACCACGCCAAGGCCCGTGGCCACAAGCCCGAGAGCGTGGACGATCTCGTGCGCCTGAAGAACGGCGGCCTCTGGAAGGACTGAGCGCGCCTTGCCCTGCGGGCGGAGGAGCGGCTATGATCGTCGAATTGGTGAGTCGGCGAATTGGCGAGTTGGTGAATGGAGGGGCACTTCATTCACCAAATCACCAATTCACCGACTCACCAATTTGCGCGTTCCTACCCGTGGCGAGGTAGCTCAGTTGGTAGAGCATACGACTGAAAATCGTAGTGTCGACAGTTCGATTCTGTCCCTCGCCACCAAATTCTCGAACAATTTGCAAAGTCTCGAGAAGAGTCAGTCGCGAAGCCGTAGCCGGCTGACAAACGGCTGACAATCGGTGGCGCCTCACACGCATTCTCAGCCCACCTCGACCTGTTCTTCATCGTGACGTGCGAGTCGGTTCACTCGCCGTTCTCGCGCGTGCCGCATCGATTCCGCGAGTGAGTTCGCGCGAGCATTCATGTAGCGCTGCGTCGTCGTGATGTTCGCGTGACCGGCCAAGAGCTGCAGCTCGTGGACCGGAACGCCCTCGTCTGCGAGGCGCGACAATGCCTCGTGTCGCAGGTCGTGCCAGTGAAGGTTGATCTTCCGAAGTGCTTCGCGTTCCAGTCGCCGCTTGCCGCGTGAGCGCGCGGCCGGCTCGACGCCGTGGCTCAGAAGCAACAACGTTTCCCACGCCGACCGGAAGCTACCGACGTACTCGCCGGTCTTCGCATGGCC
>Ga0222622_10000689_pt1 | contig 12945 bp, 12 predicted proteins | sample PLM2_5_b1metaG_FD_177335 | JGI IMG/M metagenome (GOLD analysis project Ga0222622, IMG submission 177335) | Groundwater sediment microbial communities from an aquifer in East River, Colorado, USA - PLM2_5_b1 | ecosystem: Environmental > Terrestrial > Soil > Riparian zone | place: USA: East... | reverse complement strand
ACGGTAAAGCCAGGTCAGATATTTGGTTTCCTCGGTGGTAATGGAGCGGGAAAGACAACAACCATCAAGCTGCTGATGCGCCTGATCTTTCCAACTGAGGGTACGGCTAAAATACTCGGGCACAACATCGGCGACGTCCAAATGCACCATCGTGTCGGTTATTGTCCCGAGAACCCGTACTTTTACGATTACCTGACACCTCGCGAGCTGATGGAGTATTTCGGACAATTATTCGGCCAATCGCCGAGCCATCGCAAAGAAAGAACTGAGGAGTTGCTGACTGCTGTCGGGTTGAAAGAAAAGGACTGGAAACGCCAGCTTCGCAAATTTTCAAAGGGAATGCTGCAACGCGTGGGCCTCGCCCAAGCTCTGATCAACGATCCTGAGATCGTCTTTTTGGATGAACCCATGAGCGGCCTGGACCCGATGGGCCGCCGAGAAGTGCGTGAGCTTATTGCCGGACTTCGCGAAAAAGGCGCCACTGTCTTTATGTCCACCCACATTCTGTCCGATATCGAGGCCCTTTGTGATGAGGTCGCGATACTCAGATCGGGACGGCTGGCTGCGGCAGGAAATCTGGATGAACTGCTTACCTCGAGCGGTGAGTCGCGGTCGCTCGAAATTAGCGTCCAAGGCGTGGACGGTGAAGCGATCCGAAACGAGGTCGAGTCTATTGTTGGCGCAAAACTTACTGCCGAAGCCAGCGGTGCGGTGATCCAGGTCCTGGACGAGGCGGACGTGGAAGCAGTTCTTCGAATCACACGAAAGGCCGGCGGCCACCTCGCGTCTATTCAAACTGTAAAGCAATCTCTTGAAGAGTTGTTCGTTAAAGAGACCGCCGAATGATCTACCCGGTAAACTGCGACAGGTAACCGCAAACATCGGCGATCGCGACGTTACCCCCACATAGAATAAGAACGACATTGCTGTCCCGCCCAAAATTACCCCGCAGGCGTTCGGCTGCCGCTAAGGTGCACGACGCTGCCGGCTCGGTGATCACCTTTAGCCGCTCGGCGATGTACTGAAGCGCAGCGACGGCTTCCTGATCGTTCACCACTGTCACACTTTCAAAATACTTTTGAGCCAATTCCAGAGTTGCGTCCGATACGGCCGGAGCACCCAGCGTTTTTGCTATCGAGGTTATTGCAGGCAAGGTGACAGGTTGCCCGGCAGCAAGAGCTTGCGCCATAGCGTCGGCACCCAAAGTCTCGACACCCCACACCCTGATCTCAGGTTTTGCCGATTTCACGGCAGTCGACACGCCGCCGGCGAGACCGCCGCCGCCAATACTTACGACGACGTCTGTCGCCTCCGGGAGTTCATCCATTATCTCGAGGCCAAGAGTTCCCTGCCCCGCCATTATGAGCGGATCGTCGAACGGATGCAGGAACGCACGGCCTTTGTCCTGGTAGGCCTTCACCGTTTCAAATGCCGCTGCGATCGTCGGCCGCAGATCGACGGTCGCACCGTAACCGCGGGTTGCATCGACGTAATTACGCGGTGTTGACTCAGGCATAACGATTACCGCATCGGCACCGAGCACAGACGCCGCATAAGCCACCGCCTGCGCGTGATTACCGCCGCTGACAGCAACAACACCCTTTGCGAGTTCTTCGGCGGAAAGGCTTAACATTTTGTTAAAGGCACCCCGCACCTTGAATGAACCCGTCTTCTGAAACAATTCATACTTAACATAAACGTTCGTACCGAGCCGCTTAGAGAGCGAATCGCTGCGTTCAAACGGTGTACGGCGCACATAGGGGCGGACACGATCCTGCGCCTGGCGTATGTCATTGATGTCCATCGTCGGTAATATAGCACGCCGCTGACATGCAAAGTGCTGTAGCAACGCAACTTTCACAACCGTCACTCACAACGTAGAATAAACGGCATGTCAGACCGCGAATTAATGACCGAAACGGACATTCATGCGTTCGGAGTGGAGATAGTTTTCGGGCAGCTGGAAGAGGCTGGCTGGGCAATTGAGTCCACCGACGTTCTTGCTGACCGTGAATCTCATCCTCAACTGATTGCGAACAAAGATGGTGAGACGGGATTCTTTGTTGTCCGCACCGCTATGTACCCGGAACGCGGCCGTATTGAAGGTGAGGACGTTTTTCAAAAGCTTGTCCGCCATGCAAAAGCACATGGTGCGTCCTGCTATTTTGCCAGCGTCAGTATCGCCAATTCAGAGGGAAAGTCAGAAGAGGAAATGAGCGTCCCCGTAAAGGGCGTCGCTTACCAGGTTGCCTTTGACGGGCTGGTAAAAATGGAACTGCCGGCGGACGTATGAACAAAACCCGGCTCGAAGCATTTTCTGACGCCGTCATCGCCATCCTGATGACGATCATGGTGCTGGAGCTAAAAATACCCCACGGTACAGATTTCGACGCTTTGCTGCCGCTGCTGCCCGTCTTTCTGACGTATGTGATGAGCTTTATTTACCTTGGGATCTATTGGAACAATCACCACCACATGCTGCAGGCGACCCGGGCTGTTAACGGCGGGATACTATGGGCAAACATGCATCTGCTATTCTGGCTTTCGTTAGTACCTTTTGTAACCGGGTGGATGGGCGAGAATCATTTTGCACCGTTGCCCACAGCGATCTATGGAGTGGTCCTGTTGTTTGCGGCGATCGCTTACACTATTTTGCAGACCGCTATAGTCTCGCAACACAAAGGGGAGAACAAGCTACTGGCGTCTGCTGTCGGACACGATCTGAAAGGAAAACTCTCAATTGCCTGTTACATTGCGGCTATACCTATCGCTTTTTACAATCAGTGGATCTCCGATGCCATTTATGCGGGCGTTGCCCTCGTATGGCTTACACCCGATTCCCGGATCGAGAAAAAGATCAATAAATAAATAAAGACACTTACGCCGGCTATTGCGAGGCGCATGTGTCTTATTCTTTACTATGGGTTAGTTCCGGTTAAACGGTAGTTGTTGTCCCAGCGCGCCCAAAGATCAGTCGTACTACAAGCAGCAAAATGATCGAGCCCACTATAGACATGATCCAGCCGACGGCATAGTTATCGCCAGCCCAAAGCGAACGTGCGATAAATCCGCCCAAAAAAGCGCCGGCGATCCCCAGCAAGGCCGTCAATAACCATCCAAGAGCGCCAGGGGGAAAAGCCTCGCGTCCCGGCAGCAAAAGCCTGGCGATCACGCCTACGATCAACCCAGCGATCAATTGTCCAATGATTCCGAACATGTTGTTCTCTCCTTTCTCCTATCAGATCTCGTACGCAACTATAGTGTGTACCATATAAAGTACGAAACAACTATAAAAGGGTTCCCGTTAGACTTCGGTCTTCCGGTGAACAAACATTCTGAGAAGTCCATTCACTGCGAGATGAAGCAAAAGATAGACAACAAGGGCGATAACTATGGGCAATGCCAGTGTGTACCCTTCGGGAGTGGTCGGACTCGCCACAATTCCCCGAAAAGGGGCGTAAAAAAGGTCGCTGATGCCTCGTATGAACTGAACAAAAGCATTGTCAGAACGGGCTGCGAACAACGCCAGTAAAAGCCTGATGAGCAGGAGCCCATAGATCAGGAAAAAAATGTAATCTACGACCTGAGAGACGCGAGCGACAGCTCTGCCGCGTTCGACCTCGCGTTCTGTGTCCACGACTTCGGCGACGGCTTTTTCTCGCATGTGGGTCGAGATCTCATCAATTTCGGCCGCCTGCTCCCGCGTAGGGATCTGTGCTTCGGCAGCTATCTCGCCACCCACTTCGCCCTTGACCGACGATTTGATCGCTTCATAATTGGCGGCTCTTTCCGCCTCTTCGACCGCTAATTTGTCATCAACCATTTACAGTTATTCTCCCCTTGCAAACGCTTTAGTCTACGAGCTTCGAGTGTGCCTGAATGTAGGCTATCCGACATAGCGGCCGAATTGCGTTGAGCGAGATCCGTTGAAGCAGGCGGTCTCTTTGGCAGGTGCGAGCACGTGGATGTACAAGATCTCGGCCGTTCTTGGTGAAGTGCTACATCCTTATCCACTTCAAAACCTCGGGAATTGTCGCCCGCTTGCCATACATCAGCATGCCGACGCGATAGACACGCGAGGCGAGCCAGATCAGGGTGGCAATTGCCAGGCAGTTGAGAAAGATCGCGAGCCCTATCTGCCAGAAGGGCGGTGTCTCGGCAAGAATCCGGACCGGCATGGTCAGCGGGGCAAATAGCGGGGCGATCGACACCCAAAAAGACAAGCTTGAGTTCGGATCACGTATTACCGCAAAGCTGAAATAAAATCCGATCAGCATGATCATGATCGGTGGGAACGCGAATTGTCCGCCCTCTTGGACGGTGGTGACCATCGAGCCGATCAGGGCAAATATCGAAGCGTACAAAAAGTAACCCACGATAAAAAAGACAAAGAAATATATGATCATCAACGCTGTGATATGCGGCAGTGAAATGCCCGCCTCAGCCACGTCTGCCTGTGTCGACAAAAATCCTATGACGGCAACAAGCGAGGCGACCCAGATCCCAAGCTGAGTCAGGCCCGCGAGCCCGACACCAACCAACTTGCCGGCCATTAATGCGAATGGCTGTGCCGACGAGAAGAGGATCTCGGCGATGCGTGTCTCTTTTTCCTCAACGACCGCCCCCATGATCACCTGGCCATATATCGTTAGCGTTATGTAGATCATCATTCCGATAACAAGCGAAGCGATAAACAGGACATCGCTGTCCTTTTCCTCGCCTTTGTCGTTGATGGATTTGGCATCAAAATCCACGTCCCGGCTCAGGTTTTCGACCAGGCTTTCACTGATATCGGCGTCGGCCAGCCGCTGCGAGCGAACAGCGGAATTCACTGCCTCTCTAACGGATTCGTTAGCGACAAAATCCCCGCCCTTGCGTGAACGAAACTCGACCTTGGAATCTGGCGACTCTATATTTTCAGGGATCAGCAAATATGCGTCGATCTCATTGCCTGATGCCATGGCGTTCAGTTCCTGACGGACATGCTCGGTGGTTTTCCCCTCTGACTTAAAATCGATGAATACAAAACCAGCCGCCAGTTGTCGAGCGGCATTTTTCATCTTTTCATCCTGCGGAGCAGCTACATCAGTCCGGGAGCGTTCGGCGGCCTTTTTCGCAGCTGCGTCGAGTCGTTCCTGCGTAAGATTCTCTAGCAATCTCGCTGCGATCTTATGTGACTGGTCGACAACAACCATACGAGTGGGTTCGCCTTTCAGCGAAAAGATGATCGCCGGAACCACAGCAAATCCAGCTCCGATGACCGGAAACAACAGGGTTCCGAGCAGAAAAGTCCACTTATAGACGATCTTTTTGTACTCGTGTTTTACGACCGCTCGAAACTTTCGCATGATCTCTCAACTACCAACTTTACCTACCTGTTGAATGAAAATATCGTTCAAGCTTGGTTCCACGGTTTCAAACTTTGCAATCTCTGCGCCGCTCGCAACCAAACGCTGGAGCAGGAGCTGCGGATCGACGCCGTCGGCCAATTCAACTTCTTTTTCATCTGCATGCTCCACAGCTCGTTTCACGAGGGCCGCGTTGGCCAGCACTCCGTCACCGCCCGTCGCCCGCAGGGCTATGAGGTTGCGGCCGTAGCTCGCCTTTACCTCTCGCAGGCTGCCGCCGATGACCTTTGTGGCCTTATCGATCAGCAGAATATCGTGACATAAGCGTTCGGCGGTTTCCATCAGGTGGGTCGAAAAGATAACTGTCTTTTCGGCTTTACGGAACTCGCTCAGCACGTCGATCATAAACTCGACATTAACAGGATCGAGTCCCGAGAATGGCTCGTCTAATATCAACAGGTCCGGATCGTGCAGAACAGTAGAAATAAACTGTATCTTTTGCTGCATACCCTTTGACAGGTCGGTTGTTTTTTTGTTCTTCCATTCGGAAAGGTTCATCCGTCCCAGCCAAAAATCGATCCGTTTGTCCGCCTCGGTGCGAGATACATCCTTCAGCGCCGCAAAATAGCGAAGCTGATCGACGATCTTCATTTTTTTATAAAGCCCTCGTTCCTCGGGCAAATATCCGATCCGATCCTGTAGACGCGGGGACATCTGTTCGCCAAACAACTCGATCCGGCCCTTATCGGGCGCTGTAATGCCAACGATCATCCTGATCGTCGTCGTCTTGCCCGCTCCGTTCGGGCCCAGGAATCCAAACACGCGGCCCGCCCGAACGTCAAAACTCAGGTCCTCGACCGCGACAAAATCGCCGAACCATTTGGTCACATTTCGCACCCGTAAGGTTGCGTCTTCGTTACTCATAAAGTCAGGGCCGGGAACAGCAGCAGCTCAGGTATTCGCCGCACGTCTAAAACGGTCAGAATAAAAGGTTAACATAAACCTGAGCTACGCGTCGGACAGGTCGGTGGCAGCACATAGGACGCCGAGCATCAACTTCTCTCCTGGTGGCTTGGTGGTAAAAACCTCTGTGCTAAAATCTCTTACCGTGCGGAACGAACAAGGGGAACCAGCCGGTAAGGTAGATCTCAAAACCGAAGCAATTGCAGGATTTACGACATTCCTGACGATCGTATACATCGTCATCGTCAACCCATCGGTTTTGGCTGCGGACGGGGCCACGGGGATAGCTTTTAGCGGAGCACTAACAGCGACTGTGCTGGTTTGCTTTACGATGACATTGCTGATGGGAGTGTATGCCCGACTGCCGTTCGCTGTGGCACCCGGCCTGGGATTGAACGCCTTTTTTGCCTATTCGGTGATCATTGGACAAAAAGTGCCGTGGCAGACGGCGCTTGGAATCGTATTTTGGTCAGGGGCGTTGTTCTTATTGGTTTCAGCAACGCCATTGCGCAAAATGGTCGCGACCGCGATACCGCGAAACCTGCGTTATGCTGCCGGCGTCGGCATCGGTATCTTCCTCACATTTATCGGTCTCAAGAATGCCAATTTTGTCCAGGCCGATCCAGTGACATTTGTAAAGTTCGGTGCTTTGGGCTGGCAGTCGGTCGCGACCCTCGCGGGCGTCGTCCTTACCGCCTATCTGGTCAAGAAAAAAAACTCATTGGCGTTTCTGGCCGGTATCACGTTCGTGACCGTGGTTGCTCTGCTCGCGGGATGGGCACATCCGCCGGAAACCATTGTCGATCTGCCCGATTTCTCGAGTGTGTTCTTTAAGCTCGACATACTAGGGGCTCTCAAATTGAGTCTGCTGCCCGTGATCGTTTCAATAATGTTCACCGACCTGTTCGACTCGATCTCAACGCTGATGGGCGTGAGCCACGCCGCGGGTTTGATAGACCAGGATGGCGAGCCGAAGAATTTGCAAGAAGGTCTGGTTGTAGACTCTTTTGCCACGTTTGGCGCGGGACTGTTTGGCTCGTCGCCCGGAACAGCATACATCGAGAGCGTTGCCGGCATAGAAATGGGTGGGCGAACCGGCTGGACAGCCATCTTTTGTGCTATCTGCTTTCTGCCGTGTCTGTTCCTGGCACCATTGGCGGCAATCGTTCCCCCGTACGCCACCGCCGTCGTGCTGCTGATGGTCGGAGCATTCATGTTTCGAAGCGTCAGCCAGATCGAATTGGAAAATCTCGAGGACACGCTGCCGGCATTTATCACCATCATTCTCATCCCCCTGACATTCTCGATCACACAGGGCATTCTGTGGGGCTTTATATCGCACACCATGTTTTACATCTTGGCCGGGCGGGCCCGCGAGGTCTCGCCCATAATGTACGTCCTCAGCCTGATCTCGATCGGCTTGGTTTTATTGGAGCATTGGCATTCAGGATTCTAGATTTTAGATCTTAACTTCAGTCTAGATTTTGGCTTGAGTCTGAGTGGGATGGAGGCTAAATGAATCTAATCACTTACCACTTATCACTCATCACTGCTTAAATACAAAACTCTTCGGATACTCCCCAAATGTATTCGACGTGATGCCGTTGCGGGCAGTACTGCCGTAGATCTGGCGACCCGGACGATATTCGATAGTCACAACACCGCCACTCTTTAACGATATTATCCCGGCATGCACCGCTGCCGTGCAGATCGAAGAATCTGCTGTGTAAATATCGCTGCCCCAAATCACTGCAGACGTCCCCTCAGGAGGGCATTCGAACTTGTACGTCTGACCGACGTCATTCTTGAAACCCGACGCAGCCGTAGTCCAGGATATCGGCGTTACCTCATCAGAACCGTTGGAGCCGTTGTCATCATCCATAGACTTTGGTGCCACTTGTTGCGGGGTAGGAGCCGATGTACTTGGTTGTGAAATCGACGGCCTCGGCGTCTCTGAACGCTTTGGCGAAAGAGCGGGGTTCGCGTTGATCGCCCGATTCGATGCTGCTTGATCGATGTTGCGGGACAAATAGAACAGCAGCCCGGCAAAACCCGCGCCGCCCAGCAAAATGACAAGGACCAGTAAGACGATCCAAAACCCAATACTGCTGCGGCGTCGAGGCCTATGCGCAGTTTGGGTCTCCGCAGTGGGAGATCCCGCCCGGACTGTCGGAACACTTGAAGGAGATTTCCCCGAGACCACCGTAGGCACGCTGCCCGTCTGGATCAACGCGGCCCCGTCCATCAGGCAAAAATTCAAACTTCCGTCATTATAGGTCTGGCCGCATTTGGGGCACTGTTTCATAGCCTTTTGATCAACTCAGCTCCTGCCCAGATATTATCAAATCGGACGTGCAAAGTTAGCAGGTATGATTAAATTGATACATGCAAACGACCCAGAACCTGATGATGGTCAGGCCGGCCGCTTTCCGATATAACTCCGAGACGCAGGGGACGAATGCCTTCCAGTCGGCGGCCGCACTGCCTGCTGGGGACATAAACGCAATGGCCGCGGCGGAGTTTGACGCGGCGGTCGACAAGTTGCGGGCGGCCGGGGTCAGTGTCTTGGTTTTTAACGATACGCCCGAGCCAGCAAAGCCCGACGCAGTGTTTCCAAACAACTGGGTATCATTTCAAAGGGACGGATCCGTCATCTTGTACCCGATGCAGGCGAAGAGCCGCCGGGCGGAACGGCGGCCAGAGATCATAGAGGCTCTGGGGCGGGAGTTTCGGATTGATGACGTCGTTGACCTTACTGGCTATGAGAAAAGCGACCGTTTCCTTGAGGGAACGGGCAGCATTGTCTTTGACCACGTCGGCCGCATCGCCTACGCATGCACGTCTGTCCGGACAGATCAATACCTGCTATCGGCGGTGTCTGAACGCCTCGGTTACCGGCCAGTGATTTTTCATGCGACGGACAAGACCGGGCAGGCGATATATCACACAAACGTAATGATGTGCGTCGCGGAGCGTTTCGCCGTAGTTTGCCTCGAGAGCATTTCCAATGAGCGGGAACGGTGGATGGTGATGAATTTTCTCACCGGCGGCCGGCGCGAGATCATCGACATTTCTTTGGATCAGATGTACAACTTTGCGGGCAATATGCTGGCGCTAAGATCAGCCGATGGCCGGAACCTCTTGGTGTTGTCCCAGAGGGCGTTTGAGAGTCTAAAGCCGGATCAGGTGAAGGCCGTAGAAAACTACTGCGAGATGTTGCCGATAGAGATCAGTACCATCGAAACTGTGGGCGGCGGCAGTGCCAGATGTATGATGGCGGAGATCTTTTTAAGCAAAAAGTAAAGAGATAAAGGCAGGCTCCTTATAAGGCGAATGAGACCCAGTCCGGGGCTGAGTTGGTCTGTTGTCTTAGAATAAGGTTTAACTGCGCCGTGTGATGCTGAACGTGCCGCATACAGTAGATCTGTAGTTCGCCAGAATCGATCTCGCGCGTTAGAACGCATGTCGAGGGATGCACCGAACTGGCGCCATACATCGTGTTGAGTTGATCATTCACTATCGAGTGTGGACCTGCGGGTCAGCTACGAGTTGATCTTCTCATTGACGATCGCCAGGATTTCTGACTCCGCCTGAATAGCCTGACGTTCGATCTCGGCTCCCTGCGCGATCATCGTTTCGGCATAGTCACGGTCTTTTATTCCGGCGGCGTTGATCTTGACGTTGAGAAACGCGCCCATTACTGCGGACCGGGCGCAGAGAGCTCCGACGCCCGCATCACTGACGGAGTTTGGGTTTCCATCCGCGGCCATCGCTTTGATTATTTCAAAAGCGTCATACGAGCGCTGCATTGTCCGCAAGGGGACCTCGGTGGCGTATTTTGTCGCCTGCTGGATGGCGGCAGACCGGGCCGCCTTTTCTTCGTCAGTGGTTTTTGGCAACGCAAAAGCGTCCATCACCTTGTTAAATGATGCAGTGTCCTCATCAACCAGCGTCAAAAGCTCCTCCTTGATCTGCTGCCCTTTCACGGCCCAGTCAGAAAACTCTTGCCAACGGTCGTCCCAACCAGCCTTGTGCGATGAGAGATTGGCCACCATCGTACCGAGGGACGCGCCAAGGGCCCCAAGGTATGCCGATATTGAGCCGCCGCCCGGCGCCGGAGATTCGGACGCCGTCTCGTCCGCAAAATCGCGGCAGGTCATGTCGATGAGGTTGTCTTCCTTTTCTTCGGCTGCCAGCATATATTCGATGATCTTTTCTGATGGGTTGAACGGTTTCAGGTCGTCCAGTCCCATTGATTTAATGGCGATCTTGACGATCTCAGATTCGGCGACACCCAGCGAGCGCCGCTGCTTTGCCAGGTAATACTTTCCGGCGTCAATAATAGCTTTTTTTGGTACGAGCCCGACTATCTCAAGGCCCGTTACGCGCAGGCCTCGTTTTTGAGCCTTGTCACCGACCTCGTCAAAAGCAACGTGTAAGGGTGTTTGCGATAAATTTGTGATATTCATTGAGACCTGGGCAATGCCGTACTCCGCAATGTACCAGCCGATGGCCTTTGTCCCCTTGAGAGTTCCCGGCTGAGTTACCGGTTCGCCACGTGTGTCTAAAACGATTTTACCCGTGATGGGGTTGCCCTCACGCAGTGGACGCCCTTTTTCACGAACATCGAAGGCGACCGCATTCGCGCGCCGGGTCGATGTTGTATTAAGGTTGAAATTGACCGCGATCAAAAAGTCCCTTGCACCGACAGCCGTCGCACCCGATCGAGCCACGCTTTCGGTGAACTCGGTTGGGCCAAAGTCAGGCTTCCAATCGTCGCTCGTAACACGGTCCTTTAAGCATTCGTACTCGCCTTCACGGCAGTTGGCCAGGTTTCTACGGATCGGCTGCCTAGCCGCGTTCTCATATAGATAGACAGGAATGCCGAGTTCCTCGCCGAGACGTTTGCCCAATTGGCGGGCATATTCGGCGACCTCGGCCATTGTGACGCCTGAGATGGGAACTAGCGGACACACGTCTGTCGCTCCAAAACGCGGATGATCGCCTTTGTGACGGCGCATGTCGATCAGTTCCTGCGCCTTTTTAACCCCGCGGACGGCGGCCTCAATAACTTCGTCAGGCGTTCCGACAAATGTCACTACGGTTCGGTTGGTCGTGGCACCCGGATCGACATCCAACAGCATAACGCCAGCGACCTTTTCGATCTCGTCCGTGATCTCTCTGATTATCCCCAGATCTCGTCCCTCGCTAAAATTTGGAACGCACTCAATTAGCTTTTGCATAGGTAGCGAAAATTTGTATCTTTGGTACCGATCTGATGTTAAGTTTTCTTTGACACCAACATCAACGCCAAAAAATCGGCGACGACCTGAACGGCTATAATAGCGGAACGGAACCAGTTCATAGTCGTCCATTGTGACCACACCGCCTTTAGTACTTCGGTATTCGGACCCAGCGGATCGGTGAACATGATCGCATTTCGAGGGAAAAAGTAAATGTATGTAAGGGCTTCGCCCGCTACAGCACAAAGCAATGCAGCTCCGCAAAAAATTCGCACCGTTTTCCCTGCACGCCAGCAAATTATCAAAGCCAGCAACGTAAGCATCTGATTTACGGGCGAGGTGACCCGGAAGAACGTGCCCGGATTTGCCGCACGAAAATATTCGCGGGCGGCAATGAGTGACGCCGGAATATCGCGGCCCCAGTTTTGTGCATCGACGACCGAAGTATAAACATTAACAAACAGGATGCCCGACGCCACTATTGCGGACAGGATCAGGACCGTTCTTTTCATGTTTTTGGAGTAAAAGCCGACTTAAAGCCTCACCTGTTTGACCAGAATCACCGCATCGATCTTTCTGAGTTGATCGAGAACAGTGTCGTCGAGTGGCGAGTCGATCTCTATAACAGCCAGCGCCTCCCCGCCCTTTTTCTGCCTGCCGAGATAAAATCGGCTGATATTAACGCTTGCTGATCCGAGGGTCATTCCCAACTGTCCGATCACCCCGGGGACATCCCGGTTCTTGGCGACCAACATATAACCGTGGGGCACTGCCTCGATCGAGAAGCTCCCGATCTCAGAGATCCGGCCTTCGCCATTGGCGAATACGAGGCCTGATATGGTTTGTTCGCCGGCACCTTTAGTTACAACCGTACGGATGTCCGCATTTGAGGCTTTTACTGATTTGGTATAGCTAGTCGTCACCCGTATGCCGCGTTCCTCAGCGATGAGCAACGCGTTCACCACATTCACCCTGGCCGAAACGTCGCGCAGCAAACCGGCGAGGAATGCCCGCGTCACCGGCGATGCATCTCGGTCGGCCAGCTCGCCTGTATACTCGAGACGGACCTCAGAGATAGCACCTTCGTCGACGACCTGGGCCTGGAACCTGCCGAGTTTTTCGGCAAGGTCGATAAACGGCTGCAAAGCCTCGACGTCGGCCGCCGCCATCGAAGGTGCGTTCACCGCCCCGCGAAGAGTTCCCGTGACGAGATAATCGCGCATCTGTTCAGCGACAGTTAGGGCAACGCCCTCCTGGGCCTCGGTTGTCGAGGCACCCAGGTGCGGCGTTGTGATTATGTTTGTTCTCCCCAACAAGGGCGAGTCGGCGGGCAGGGGCTCAGTTGAGAAAACGTCCAGTGCCGCTGCCGCAACCGTTCCGCCGTCGATCGC
>Ga0222622_10000686_pt1 | contig 12994 bp, 11 predicted proteins | sample PLM2_5_b1metaG_FD_177335 | JGI IMG/M metagenome (GOLD analysis project Ga0222622, IMG submission 177335) | Groundwater sediment microbial communities from an aquifer in East River, Colorado, USA - PLM2_5_b1 | ecosystem: Environmental > Terrestrial > Soil > Riparian zone | place: USA: East... | reverse complement strand
TCGATATTTGAAGAGTTGCATTGTGGGCAGCGAATCAGCGCAGCAGAGATGTCTGGATCAGTCGATTCCCATTCGATCATCAGACTTTGCGCCTTCTCGAAATCGTTGTCCTCCACCATGACCTTGGCGTTCGCTTGCGGCTTGGACATGAAGCCGAACTGCTGCATCGGCCCCTCATTGTGAACGTCGGCCTTAATTCCTGAATCCTGAAAACGCCGTTTAAGCTGACGCGCCTTGGCGGGCTCATTAAACGTGGCAATGGTCACCATAAAGTCTCCTTCATACGCGGCGGCACATCGCCCTGATCAAACATCAAATCGCCGTTGAGCGCAAGATTTTGACGTCGACGGGATTTGCCGATGGTCCGCTGAGGACAGCGGACGATACAGCGGTTAATGCGCCGGCGGAGGGAACCATTGGTAGAGCATTAAGTAAACGAGAACTCCGGTAACCGACACGTACAGCCAGATTGGGATCGTCCAACGCGCGATCCGCTTGTGCCGGTCCCATCGGCGACGGAAAACCGGAACAAGCGTCAAAATGACCAACGGCAGCGTCACAAAGGCCAGCAGAACGTGCGAGGCAAGGATGGGAAAGTAAATCCCCGCGATCCAGCCGGTGTATCCAGAAGATTTTTCGCCAATGCGCGCATGATAAGTGATGTAGCCAACCAGAAAACAGACAGACGAGAGAAGGGCTGTGATCATGCATACCATGTGACGGCGCCACGCGCCCCGCCGGATGAAGTACCAACCGGTGGAAATAAAAATGGTGCTCACGAGATTAAACGTGGCGTTGAGGGCGGGCAGGTCGGAGGTTGAAATCACGTTGAAGCGGCTGAACCGTTAAAATTAAGATGTCATTCCGACCGAAGTCGAGGCTGCAACGCAGCGGACGAAGTCCGCGAGGCCAGGCTTTCAATCCCGTTGCATCACTTCTCGGTAACACTGCGGGATCCTTCGACTCCGCTTTGCTTTGCTCAGGATGACCAATTGCCGCTCCAACGGTTTAACGCCTCATTACGCATGCCCGTCGCTTTGGAACAACCTCAGCTTCATCATTCCGCGCAAACGCCACGATTGCGCCGGACGCATCGCGTTGTTGTAATTGCGATTCGTCTGACAATTCTCGCCGCCATCGTCGCAATCTTTGGCGGTGGTTATTATCTCGCTCGACGGGGATTTGGTCGTGAATGGCGAACCCGCGTCGTGGAAGAGCTACACAAACGCGGGGTCGAAGCTCAGATCGGACGGTTAACGCTGGACCCGTTCCGTGGTCTGGTTGCGAAAAACGTAAGGATTTTCGATTACAGAAACCGCGAAAACATACTGGCCCTGATCAGCGAAGTCTCTCTCGATATTAATTACGCCGCCCTGATCCATCATGAACCGTTTCTTAACGCGCTGGATGTGCGCGATGCCCAGATCACATTTCCAATCAAGACTGCCGAAGGAAAAGCCAGTCGCGCGCACCTGACTAACCTCCGTGCGCACATTTATTTTCCGCCGGAACAGATTTACGTCAGTCAGGCGGAAGGAACTTTTTGTGGGATTCGACTGTCGGCGAGAGGACAATTAATCAAGCGCGCCGATTACCAGCCATCGGCATCAATCACACCGGAGGAATGGCAAAAACGATTGTCGCTTGCCCAGCGTGTGGTGGCTGAACTGCAAAAATTCAGTTTCCCCGCAGGACCTCCTTCTTTGCAATTGAAGTTCAGCGGAGACATGGCAGAGCTCGAAAACGCCAGGGTCGAGGCAACCCTGCGCGGCGATCGACTGCAACGAGGCAGCTACGAAATTAATTATCTGTCCGCCGCGGCCGAATGGAACAACCAGCGATTGGCTATCGCGCATTGTGAATGGAGCGACGGGAAAGGCGCCTTTGCCGGTCGCGGGAATTGGAATCGAGAATCCAACGTCGCCAAATTCCAGATTCACAGCACTCTGAATTTGAAAGGATTCCTCGACGCTTTCGGCGTTGGTGAACCGATGGCAGACGTAGAATTTCAGTCGCCGCCTCTGCTCGAAATCACCGGCTCGATAAATCTGGGCGCCGAGCAGTTCCATCCGGACATGATTGGACATGCTGCTTTTGGACAGTTCACGTACAAGAAGGTTCCGTTTTCTGAGCTCAGCGCAGATTTTTCGTGGGATGGCGAGCGCACTTTTGTTCGGGAGTTGCGCGTGCGCCATCAGACGGGCCAACTCAGAGCGGATCTCTTCGACGCACCCAACGATTTTCGATTAAACCTAGAGTGCACCATATCGCCAGAGGCTGTGCGACCGCTCGTTCCGCCGAAGGCAAACGAGTTTCTGCGGGAATGGGAGTGGCAACGTTCGCCTGCAATTCGAATTGCAATTCGCGGCACAGATCGCAATCCCGAGAGTTGGCAGGGCGACGGCACAATTGCTCTGGGGCGCACCCGGTTTCGCGGAACATGGATGAACGGCGCCAACGCCCGGATTCATTTCGCCGACGGCGCGGTCACTTACGAAGATATTCAGGTCACGCGGAACGAAGGCACCGGTTCCGGTAGTTTCACGTACGATTTCAAAAAACACGAGGTGCGGATCTCGAATGTCCGCAGTTCGTTGTATCCGGCAGAAGTAATTTTCTGGATCGATCCGAAGGCCTCGAAAACTATTGCTCCTTACAAATTCCGGCGTCCCCCGAATGTTGTCGCCAATGGTGTTTACCAGTTCCGCGGCGGCAAGAATACGCGGTTGGAGATCAAGGTCGATGGCTCAAGCGGAATGGAGTATGTCTTTCTTGGCAAAACGCTGCCGTTCGATCGTATCTCGGCGCGATTGCTCTTCACGAACGGACACTTGCAAATTAACGATGTTCGCGGCGATCTCCTCGCGGGCACGCTACGCGGGAATGCCGACATTTCGCTGGCACGAAACGATCCGCATTACCGCGCCGCCCTATCCGTAAGCGAAATCAATTTCCCGCGCCTGACTGACTTGTACTTCAACTACAAAACTGCGCAGGGGCTGTTACGCGGCTCGTTTGACTTCAACGGCTTGGGCAGTGATTGGCGAACGATGCGAGGTAAAGGGAAAGTTGAGGTAAGCAACGGGGACGTTTTCGCCATACCGATTTTTGGGCCGCTGTCAGGAATTTTAAATCACATCGTGCCCGGCAGCGGATACAGCATCGCCCACAAAGCAAACGCCGAATTCACTGTGGGAAACGGCATTATTCACACCGAGGATTTTGAGGCCGGTGGCTCTCTCTTCAGTATGCTCGGCAACGGCGACATTCATTTTCTCGACGACAAACTCGACTTCAATCTGCGGCTGGATATGAAAGGCCCCGGGATCGTGCTACTGCCGATGTATAAACTTTTCGAATACGCCGGCGAAGGGAGCCTCAAGAAACCCGATTGGCACCCGAAGAGATTTTAGTCATTCCGAGCGAAGTCGAGGAATCCCGTGGAGTAACACTGAGATCGAATATCGAGATTTCTCGACTCCGCTTCGCTCCGCTCGAAATGACAAATAACATTCTACTAGGCGCGCACATGTCCATCCGCGGAGGGGCGAGCATGGCCATCGAGCGCGCGCGATCAATCGGCTGCACCGCGATGCAAGTGTTTGTGAAAAACAACATGCAGTGGTTCGCCAGACCGCTAACCCCCGAGGAAATCCGCGTTTTTCTCAATCACGTTCAACGCGGTGAATTGTCGTCTGTGTTCGGGCACGCCAATTACCTGATCAACCTCGCGGCGACCAATCCGCAATTTCACTCCAATTCCATTCGAGCGCTCGCCGAAGAACTGGTCCGGGCAGATCAACTTGAACTCCCATTTTTGGTGTTGCATCCGGGTGCGCACCTCGGCGCGGGCGAAGAAGCGGGTTTGAAAAAGATCGTTGATTCAGTCGACGAGGTGTTTCGGAAGATTCCAAAAGTGAAAACGAAAATCGCACTCGAGATTACAGCCGGGCAAGGTTCGTGCATCGGTCATCAGTTCGAGCATCTGGCGCACATCATCGCAAACGTGCGCGAGCCGGAGCGTTTGCGCGTGTGCCTGGACACCGCGCATCTGTTCGCCGCGGGTTACGACATCGGCAACGAATCAGGTGTGAAGAAAACATTTCACGAATTCGATCGCGTCATCGGTCGCAATCGTCTTGTTGCGATTCACGTAAACGATTCGAAGACACAGCGCGGTTCGCGAGTAGATCGACACGAGCATATCGGCCAAGGCCGGATCGGTCTGGACGCGTTCCGCTTCATCATGCGAAGCCCGCGATTCCGCAAAATCCCGAAAGTGCTGGAAACGCCAAAAGGGAAAGACCTCGCCGAGGACGTGACGAACCTAAAGACGCTGCGCCGATTAGCCAATCAGCGCCAGGCTAGGGTGTCATTCTGAGCGGAGCGAAGTGGAGTCGAAGAATCCCGAGGCGTTGGCTGAGAGTAATTCACCGGGATCCCTCGACTTCGCTCGGGATGACGGCGCTGAGCTATTTGATCAGTCGGATCGTGAACGGATACTGATACAACTTTCCTTCGCTGGCCTTAACCGATGCGATGATGACCAGCACGGTGTTCGCCACCCAGAGCGCTATCAAGATTGGGATTCCGATCAGGAAGATGCAGAGAATCGCGGCGATCGCGTCGTAAATCAGCATCGAGATCTGGAAATTCAACGATTCCTTTCCGTGCGCGTCAATCTCAGGTGAGTCGCCGCGTTTTAACAGCCAGACGGCAAGCGGGCCGAGAATGTGACCCAGAAAGTGAAAGAACAATCCGAGCAGTGCGCTGGCGTGGCACAAAACGCACCACGTTCGAACGTCAGAGGAAGTGGTTGGAGTCTGCGGCGGTTGTGAATCCATATGCAACCTTTCGCCCAAGGACAGGATGCTCGCCAGTAGAAGCGACAGAAAAAGATACGCGCTATTCTGATTTCACCCGCTCGATGTGCGCGCCGAGTTCCTGCAGTTTTTCGTCAAGATGCTCGTAGCCGCGGTCGATGTGATACACGCGGCTGACTTCCGTTATGCCATCTGCTTTTAGCCCTGCCAACACCAGCGCAGCAGACGCGCGCAGATCACTTGCCATCACCGGCGCGCCGAGAAGGCTATCCACTCCTTCAATCACCGCGGTGGCGCCTTCCAAGCGGACCTCAGCTCCCATGCGTTTTAGCTCAGCCACATGCATATAACGCTGCGGAAAAATGTTTTCAGTAACTGAACTCGTTCCTCTGTTCGTCGAAAGTAACGCGCACATTTGAGCCTGCATATCGGTTGGGAAACCAGGATAGGGTTCAGTAACGATTTCCAACGCGCTGGCATCGCCGTTGGGCAGGACCGAAATGGCATCCTCTGCGATATCCACGGCGTAACCGCACTTTGCAAGCGCATCGGTGACCGCACGAACGTGCTCGGGCTCTACGCGTTTTACCGTCACTCCGTCTCCGGCGATTGCGCCGGCTACCAGAAACGTGCCTGCTTCAATTCGGTCCGGAATCACGCGATGTACTGCGCCGTGCAACTCAGACACGCCCTCGACGACAATCCGCTCCGTGCCCGCACCTTCGATCTTCGCGCCCATTTTATTGAGGAAATTTGCCAGGTCCACGACCTCGGGTTCGCATGCCGCTCCTTCAATGACAGTCACGCCATCGGCTAAGACAGCTGCCATCATCACGTTATCGGTACCGAGCACAGTCGGACCGAATTTCCCCTTCATGTCGATTTGTGCCGCGCGCAGTTTAGGCGCAAAAACCTTGATATCACCGCCTTCCACGCGCACTGCTGAGCCGAGGGCTTCAAAACCTTTCAGGTGCAGATCAATCGGCCGATCACCAATGACACAGCCGCCGGGCAACGCGACGCTGGCTTCCTTGCACCTGCCCAGCAACGGTCCCAAAACACAAACGGACGCGCGCATTTTCCGGACGACATCGTACGGCGCCACACTGTGGATCTTCTCGGCAGTCACAGTCACGGTGCCGCTCGCGCGTTCCACCTGCGCACCGAGGTGAGCGAGAATTTGCAGCATGTAATTCGTATCGCTCAGGTCGGGAACACCGTGAACGACACATGGCTCCCGCGTCAGCAATGTCGCCGAGAGGATCGGTAGCGAGGAGTTTTTTGAACCGCTGACCTTAATAGAACCGGAAAGCCGGCGGCCTCCGTGAACAAGAATTTTATCCATACCTCGCGAACAAGAAACGTATCACACCCGAGTAATCTTTTTCCGTCGAAATGTCGCGATAATTTTTCTCAGTCAGCGCTGCCACAAGCGCCTCGCTTTGGCCGATCCCGATCTCCATCGCCAGCATTCCCCCAGGCCGAAGCCACGACGGGGCTTGCGCAATCAATTGCCGCATCAGCTCGTCCCCACGCGCGCCTGCGAAAAGCGCCATTTCGGGATCGTGTAATACTTCGCGAGGAAGATTCTGTCGATCTTCGGTCGAAACGTACGGAAGATTCGCGACGATCAGAGCGAAGTCTGGTTGTATACTTTCAAGCAAGTTGCTTCGCAGGAACCGGACACGATCGGTCAAGCCGAGTCGATTGGCATTTTCGCCGGCCAGCGTGAGAGCGTCTTCAGAAATATCGGCCCCAACGATCTCAGCTTTTGGAAATTCCGCAGCCAGAGTGAGCGCTATGACGCCGCTGCCGGTTCCAACATCGATCATGCGCGAATAAGCAATTTCGGATTTGACGTGTGAAATCAGCAGTTCAACGAGTTGCTCGGTTTCAGGTCGCGGCACCAGTGCCCGTTTGTCGCAGCGAAAGCTGCGCCCACAGAACTCGACCGTGCCGAGCAGATGCTGAAGTGGTTCGCCTAAGCCGCGGCGCTTCACCAATTCGCGCAACGGCGCAAGTTCTGATTCCAGCAACCGGCGCTCGAAGTCCAGATATAACTCCATCCGTTTCCGGCCGAGTACGTACGCCAACAGGTGCTCCGCATTTAAACGCGGACTGTCGATGTTGCGCTTCTGGAAATAGCCCGTCGTCGATTGCAAGACCTCGAGCACAGTCATGTGACAGCTTACTACGGAGGCGCTCTTCGCGCGCAGTCGGCTACGCCATTGCGCGGCTGATGGCCCAGGCAACTTCTTTGCCCGTAACGAAGCCGTGCGCATCGCGGCCGCTTGGATCTACGATATATTTGCTGCCTTCCAGATTGTGAAAATGACCGGACTGCCAGCTGTAGGCGCCTCCCACCGCGAGGAGCCGATCAACACCCAGCACAACTTCGCCCGGCTCCATTTTCTGTGCACCGTTTCGGCCGAGGCCGCCGAATTTATCAGTCGCGTCGCCAAAAGCTGACGCGACCGTGCCGGATAACCGTGAGGCAACCGGATAAGCAATGCCTACGGCGCGATCGTTCGGCGTGTAAGTAAGGACGATCGGGCCTTTGATGCGGTGGTTATCCACTACGCTGCGAAAAAATCCATTCATCGATTTCGAGAATCCGTTGTGCGAAAAAGCTGCCTGCAAAAGCGACATGCTTTGTAATTTGTCTGTCGTAGATGTCGCCGCGGCCGCCGTCACGACGCGACAGCCAAAGCTGTGGCCCACCAAATGAATCCGCTGCACGTGGTCGGCGAGCCGATCAAGCAGTGGTGCCACACCTTTCTGGCCGACTATTCCAGCGCGCTTTTTCATTTCGTAGTAAGCCAAATAATTCAGAAACCGAATCGCGCCGGATTTGATTCCAGAAAAAATATCACCCAGTCCAGCTGCGCCGCCGCCCGACGTGGTTGTCCGATGAGCGCCAAGCGACGCGGCGCCGCCTCCACCCCCTGCGCCCGAAGCAACCAGCGGGGTCGGCATCTTCAGCTTCTCGAGCATCACGGATCCATCGAGCTTGAAGAAGAGCGCAGAATTGTCTTCCTCGTGCGCGGCGCTGTCATCGAGTAAGCTCCGCAGCTCGTCTACAAATTTTCGCCGCGCATCGAGATCACTCTCCAGCTTGCCAATCTGGTTCTTCGCAGCGGTGATCTTTTTCGCCGCTTTCTTGTCGAACATTGTGGCAATGACGTCGAGCTTGGCTTTGATGGTTTCGTCCGCCGCAGCGGAGCTCGTTGCCAATCCCGCTCCAGCGCCGTGCCCTTGTTCCGCAACAGCAGCGTCAACGACATCGGTAAATTTCTTCGACGGCCAGATGACTCCCACAATTGCCATCTTTTTCTCCTGAAGCTGATCCGACGCGACTGCCGCAAAGTTGGTGAACAACGGGATGTAAAGCTGCTCCGCCTGTTCTTCGGTGTTATTCCACCCATGCGCCGCGACGATAACGTCCGTCGTGCCGTCGGGCAGCGTGATTTTTTGTTTGTCTAAAGCTGCCCCGTCTTTATCGAAGTGAGCGGCCGCGTAAGGAATACCTGCGATATCATTCATAAGCTTCTTGCATCATGTTTACACAGACTGAATGGCGCGCATGAGATCAATCAACCCCGCGCCTTGAAAAGAGCGCTCCCGTTTCAAATCGGTAGCTGCCCCCAGAAAAATCTCCTTTACCCGTTCCGGTTCGCCGATGAACTCCCGTCGCACGGACAGGAATGCCGCAATAACACCGCTGACATGCGGGGCAGCCATGCTGGTCCCGCTGTCCTCGACGTATTCGCATTCTTTCCCCTCTGCTCGATCCTTTAACAACTTTCCCGTGGCGGCAGAGAGAATTTTCTCACCCGGAGCCACGATGTCGGGCTTCATTCGTCCATCGCCAGTCGGGCCTTTTGAGGAAAAATACGAAACGCCATACACATGCGGCATCTCGCGATGCGTGGACCCGACGGTGATGGCTAGGTCCGCGTTGCCTGGATCGTTGATTGTGACTTGCATCCCGGCATTCGTTGTCCGCTGTTGCGCCGCCAGCGCGCCATAGCCTGTGTTGCCTGCGGCCACTACGACCACAACGCCCGATCGCACCAGGCGATTGATCTCAACGCACAGCGGACTTTGTCCACAGGCAAACCACTCCGGATCGAAATCGTATCCGAGACTGATGTTAACTCCGTGTATCAGATTCAGACGACCGTGGCCGTTCTTTTCCTGGATGTGCGCGATTGCCGCAATCAAATTGCTGACTTCGCCGTTACCTTCGTCGTCGAGCACTTTCAGACTAACGAGACGACAACGAGGCGCCATTCCGCGAATGGAATTAAGGACAACCTCACGAGTCTCTACTGCAGGCGAGTCCCCGTCTTCGTAGCCCTTTACTGACCGGGTGACGGCGCGCATTTTCTGCGCCTGCGCTTTGGTGCCATCAGCCAATTGTTCTCCCGCCACAATTCCCGCCACGTGTGTGCCGTGTCCAAAGCGATCGATCAACGCGGGGTTACCGCCGCTCGGAACATTGGGCGTATCGGTAAAATCCTCATGGAGCGGAGAAGTGGGATCCACGTTCCCGTATCGCACAAAGTGCGGATGATTCGCGTCGATGCCCGAATCCATAATAACCCAAGTGATATCCACGCCGTGCGCGCAGAACGAAGTTTGCGCCGCGTCTGCTTTCACTGTCGCGAGCGACTTCGTAATGCAGGGTGAAATCTTGAAATCGGGCCAGATACGGTAGATGGCACGAAAACGGTACAGTGCCGCTGTACCCGACTGCATTGAGGCTTTTCCGCGTTTCTTCGGCGGCCGCGGCTTTTTGGCCGTTTTAGCTTGGCTGCCAGCGTGCTCGACGTCCAGCCGGACGAGTTCGCGAATTACTTTTCCACTTAGACGGGCGAAAATGTATTGATTGCTCAAGTCCGACTTCTTCTCTCGTACGCCTTGCTTCTCGTCGGACGGTGCGATTATGGCTATGGCGTTTTTGATCGCCTCTCGAATCCATTTCCGGCCTGCCTCGCGACCTTCATCGTAATCAAGATTCACATCGATAATGACCGCGTGAACTTGATTCTCGTCCTTGCTGATTTCCTCTAGCAGCGGAATCGCAATAACGCTGCGATCGAGAATCCGCGGATCAAACCGCTTTATTCCGTCTTTCTCCTGCTCTCGCCGATCAGATGCAGCCATAAAATTGACGCGACTGCGTTCAGATGCGGAGTACAACAAAGGGGCGCGGTTACGTCAAGCGCCCTTCAGCGAAATGCCGAGCCGGTTACGCGGCGGCGGCTGATTGCTTCAACCGCTCAGCGACATCGGCAGCTTGCAGTGACTGAATCAGCTCACCGAGATCGCCATCCATTACCCGATCCAAATTGTAAAGCGTGAGGCCAATGCGATGATCGGTCACGCGGTTCTGTGGAAAATTGTAAGTGCGAATTTTTTCTTCGCGCCCGCCGGTACCGATCTGTCCCCGTCGTTGCGCGCTGTATTTCTCCGCTTCCGCGCGCTGCTTGTGCTCCAGCAACCGCGCCCGCAAGATTGATAACGCGCGCTCCTTATTTTTAAGCTGGCTGCGACCATCCTGGCAGCGAACAATCATGCCAGTCGGAATGTGCATCACCTGCACGGCTGAGTCGGTTGTGTTCACGCCTTGCCCGCCCGGACCGCCGGCCCGCGAGACTTCGATCCGCAAATCGTCCGGTTTTAACTCAACATCGACATCTTCCGCCTCCGGCAACACCGCTACGGTTGCTGTGGATGTGTGAATGCGGCCCTGAGCCTCGGTGGCGGGCACCCGTTGCACGCGGTGCACACCGCTCTCGTAACGAAGCTTTCGAAAGACCGATTCGCCCGAAACTCGGAAGATCGCTTCCTTGAACCCACCAAGCTCCGACGGACTGGATTCGAGGTCCTCAGTCTTCAGTCCCGCCGCTTCTGCGTAGCGATGATACATCCGGTAAAGATCGGCGGCGAAGATAGCGGCCTCGCTGCCGCCCGTCCCGGCGCGGACTTCGACGATCGCGTCGCGCTCTTCCGTTTGATCAGCCGGCACTAACGCAATCTGAACGTCGCGTTCAAGGTCGGAGACGCGCTTTTCGAGCTCTGGAATTTCGTCGTCAGCCATGGCCGCGATCTCGACATCGCGCGACGTGACCAGCTCGCGATTATCGTCTAATTGCTTGCGCGCGGTTTCGAGAGCGCGCGATTTCTCCAGCAAATCCTTCAAACTCGCGTGTTCGCGCATAATCTCCTCCGCGCGTTTGCGATTATCGAACAGACGCGGATCGGCAATCTCGCGTTCGAGCTGTTCGAAGCGTTCGCGTTTGAGCTGGATGAGGGAATTTAAGTCCATGAGGGTGTAGTGGCGGCTGTGTCAGCCGCAGAGAAAGCGGTCGCCGCAGGCGAACGCCTCTACAACGAGCTAAGCTTTCTTCCCGGCGCGGGCAGCTTTGGTGCTGCCGTAACGGCGGGCGAATTTCTCGACCCGGCCCGCGGTATCGACAAATTTTTGTTCGCCGGTGAAAAAGGGATGACAAGCGGCACAAATGCCGATCTTAATATCGCGACGCGTGGAGCGAGTGTGATAGACCGTGCCGCATGCGCACACCATATCAGTCTCGTAATATTCTGGATGAATGCCTGCTTTCATCTTCTTAATGGAGCGCGGAATGTATTCGCGACCTCGGGTTTTTGCAAGCGATGAAACATGGCGATCCACTGCTACTTGCATGGCAGACGACGATCTCACGCAAAGGCGGTGATGCCGCGATTTTCGATTCAAGTGGCAATATCGCGCGGAGCTTTCGGGACATTGAAAGCCACGCACGTGCTTTCGAAGCCAAAATGGACAAGCTCCTCCCCGAGGCGGTCGTGGCTGTGCAAATTGGCAACCACGAAGATTGGCCAGCGGTTTTCATCGCGTGTCTACGAAAGCAACTGATTGTTCTGCCGCTGGACCAGTCCATTGGGGAGCAACAACGTGGTGCAGCGTTGGAGATATGCAGAGCGAGCGCTCTAGTATCCGCGGTCCCCAGCGAAAATTCTCCGCAAATCGTTCGGCTGAGCACAACCGACACAACAGCAGATTGGGGCGAGAATGTACCCTCGCTCTTGAAACTCACCTCTGGCACAACGGCGGCGCCGCGTGCAATTCGATTTCGCAGCCATCAATTGCTAGCCGATTGCAATCAGATTTGCGGCACGATGGATATTTCAGATGACGATCTGAATTTTGGCGTAATCCCGGTCTCACACTCGTATGGGTTCAGCAATTTGCTTACACCATTGATTGCGCGTGGTGTGCCGCTGGTTGTAAGTCGCGACAGAACGCCGCGAGCCGTTCTTGCTGATCTTGCGCGCACCGGCGCGACGGTTTTTCCCGGCACGCCGATTTTTTACCAGGCGTTTTGCGATATGGATGACGTGCCCCTGTTACCAAATCTTCGGCTGTGCATTTCTGCCGGTGCGCCGCTCTCCAGCGCTATCGCGAAGAAATTTTTCGAGAAATTCAGACAGCCGATCCATTCCTTCTACGGCGCATCGGAATGCGGCGGAATTTGCTACGATCGCGACGGCACTACGTTCGACGACGGTTTTGTCGGCCAGCCGATGCAGGGTGTCGAAGTTAACCTTATCGATCCAACGGAGTCAGCCAGCCAGATTCGCGTCCGCAGCGCGGCGGTGAGCGAGGGCTATCTTCCCGAACCCGACGAGCAGAAGCTTGGCAACGGTGTTTTTGTTCCGGACGATCTGCTCGCGCGACACGATTCCGCGCTGAAGATCGTGGGCCGGATTTCGGACGTAATCAACGTCGCCGGAAAGAAAGTAAATCCGGCGGAAGTAGAAGCGCATCTGCTGCGTTTTAAGGGAGTTCGGCAGGCGGTAGTGTTTGGCCGTTCCACAGGTACAGGATTACGAAATGAAGAAGTGGTGGCGTGCGTGCTGGCATCACCGGACGTAAGCGAAAGCGATCTTTTACGATTTTGCCGCACTACCTTGAGCGGATGGCAGGTGCCCAAACGAATCTTTATCGTCGACATAATTCCAACAAACGAACGCGGCAAGATCAGTAGACGCGAGCTGGCGCGACAATTCTCAGGACGGCATAAGAGTTCTCCGTTGCGAACATTGGCCTCTTGATAAAGCCTTGATAAGGGGTTTGCTTACAACGACAGAGCAGTCACGGCGAC
>Ga0222622_10000685_pt1 | contig 12997 bp, 10 predicted proteins | sample PLM2_5_b1metaG_FD_177335 | JGI IMG/M metagenome (GOLD analysis project Ga0222622, IMG submission 177335) | Groundwater sediment microbial communities from an aquifer in East River, Colorado, USA - PLM2_5_b1 | ecosystem: Environmental > Terrestrial > Soil > Riparian zone | place: USA: East... | reverse complement strand
CGCGAGACTGCGGGCACTCCAATTGAGCGAGCGATTGCGCCGCTCTGTGATCTACGGTGCCTGGCAAGCCTGATCCGCCTCATGCGCACGGAGCGTTTCGATCTCGTGCACTCGATGACACCCAAGGCCGGACTGTTGGCGATGGTCGCGGCCCGGATCGCGCGGGTGCCGGTGCGTATCCACACGTTTACCGGTCAGGTTTGGGCAACGCGAACGGGCATTGCTCGCGCGGCGCTCAGGTGGCTCGACAAAATCTTGGCGAGCACCGCAACCTTCGCACTCGCCGACAGTCCGTCGCAGCGGTCCTTTCTTGCGAGCGAGCGCGTGGTCTCCGCGTCGAAGATCGCGGTGCTCGCCAACGGCTCGGTCAGTGGCGTCGACGCAACCAGATTCCGGCCGGACCCCGTGCGCCGCCGCATCGTTCGCGAGTCGCTGGGCATCCCCATGACTGATGTCGTGCTGCTCTTCGTGGGGAGGATCAACCGCGACAAGGGCGTGATGGATCTCGCCCGTGCATTTGCGATCCTGGCGGATCGCCGAGCCGACATTCGCGTGCTGGTGGTCGGACCCGACGAGGAAGGCCTCACCCGAGCCATCCACGACGTCTGCAGCCGCCATCTCGCACGCCTGCACTTCTGCGCCTACACGAACGCGCCAGAAGATTTCATGACCGCCTCCGACATCCTGTGCCTGCCGAGTTACAGAGAGGGATTCGGCACCGTGATCATCGAGGCCGCCGCGGCTGGCCTGCCCGCCGTCGCGTCGCGCATTTACGGCGTCGTCGATGCGGTCGTCGACGGAAAGACGGGTCTGCTGCACGAACCTGCGGATCTCGACGGGTTGGCCGGTCAGCTGGAGCGATTGATTTCGAACCCCGAGCTCCGACGATCACTCGGCGCAGAAGCGCGGGAACGGGCAGCTCGGGATTTTTCGCAATGCACGATTACATCCGCCGTCCTCGACGTCTACTCTCGATTGCTCGACGTTGCCCCGCGTAACCAGACGGCGCCTTCGGCCCGAGCGGCACAGATTGCCGAAGCCTCGTTCCTCGCCGAAACGCAGGGGGGCACGAAATGATTGCACCCGGTCGGTACGCGCGACACGGCAAGCGGGCCTTCGACGTCGTCGGCGCGAGCGCGCTGATTGTGCTGCTGGCGCCGCTTGCCGCATGCCTCGCCGGCCTGATTTGGTGTTTCCTCGGCGCCCCCGTTCTATTCCGTCAACGTCGCCCGGGACTTCACGGCATGCCGTTCACGCTGATCAAATTCCGGTCCATGACAGATCGGTACGACTCCTCGGGCAGACTCCTGCCGGACTCCGAGCGTCTGACGACGCTCGGTCGCTGGCTCCGTGCCTCGAGTCTCGACGAGATTCCAGAATTGTGGCACGTGCTCACCGGCCGGATGAGTCTGGTTGGCCCGCGGCCGCTGCTCATGAAGTATCTGCCGCTTTACACCCCCCAGCAGGCTCGCAGACACGATGTCCGCCCGGGCATCACCGGACTGGCGCAGGTGAAGGGGCGTAATGGACTGAGCTGGCAGGAACGTTTCGAACTGGACCTCTATTACGTGGAGCATTGCTCGCTCGAACTCGACCTCCGAATTCTTGCCCGTACGGCACCCGCAGTGCTCGCCCGGCGCGGCATTGCGCAGCCGGGTCGCGCCACCGTCGATGATTTTGAGGGAACCACAAGTCATGGCTGATCAGAGGCTGAATATCGCGTTTGCCGGCGATCGCGACGTCTCGGTCGACGTCCTGACGGCATTGCTGGAACTGGGGGACGTACCGCAAGCGCTCTTGCTGTCCGATCAGGACCGTGCGTCGCACGATACCGCTCTGGTGAGGCTCTGCGAGCGCGCGGGCGTTTCGCCACCGGTCATCCGCGGACGGCAGTTGGCCAGCGCCGCATCGGTGGAACTCCTTCAGCGGCTGGAACTCGACTACATCGTTTGTGTGCACTTTCCTTATATGCTGCGACGCCCGGTCCTGGATACCGCCGGCCGCGGCGTGCTCAACCTGCATCCCTCTTATCTTCCCTACAACAGGGGATGGCATACCCCGACATGGGCCATTCTCGATGACACGCCGGCGGGCGCGTCTCTTCACTATGTCGATGAGTCTCTGGACACCGGCGACATCGTTTACCAGAGGCACGCGGCGATCGACCCGGCGGACACGGCTCACACTCTCTACGGCAAGCTCAAAAAGCTGGAAGTGGAGGTCTTCAGAGAGGGTTGGCAGCAGATCAGGGATGGCAGCGCAAGCGGAACTCCCCAGTCCGTTGGACACGCCACGGCCCATCGACGGCAGTCCCTTTTTGATCCGACCGTGCAGCGACTCGAGCTCGACGCCGTGGTCCGAACGCGCGATCTCTTGCGCCAGCTGCGAGCGCTGACGACAAACCGTCTCGACGAAGCGGCGTACTTCGAGACCGGTACGCAACGGTTCCGGGTTCAGGTGACGATCACTCCCGAGGCTGTAAGCCACGGGACGAATCGTGAGCCACGTTTGTCGCCGCGATCGGATGTCGCGAGATGAAGCGCATCTACTTGTCGCCGCCGGATGTCGGCCAGCTCGAACGCGAGCTCCTGCTCGACGCCTTCGATTCGAACTGGATTGCTCCACTCGGTCCGCACGTCGACGCCTTCGAGCGCGAGTTCGCCGCCACCCTGGGGGTCCCGTATGCCGTTGCGCTTTCGAGCGGCACCAGCGGGCTGCACCTGGCCCTTGCGGCTCTTGGCGTGGGACGCGGCGATCTGGTGGTGACCTCGACACTGACCTTCGCCGCGACGGCCAATGCGATCACCTACGTTGGCGCGACACCGGTGTTCGTCGATGCCTCGCGTGACACGTGGACGATGGATCCCGACCTGCTGGAGGAGGAACTGGCGACGCAATCGCGATCTGGCCGTCGTCCCGCTGCAGTGTTGGCCGTTGACCTGTATGGGCAGTGCTGCGATTACGAGCGGCTCACCGCGGTGTGCGAGCGCTACGGTGTCCCGTTGATTGAGGATGCGGCCGAAGCGCTGGGGGCGTCGTGCGGAACGCGGCAGGCCGGCGCATTCGGCGCCTGCGCGGCCTTCTCGTTCAACGGCAACAAGATCATCACCACCAGCGGTGGCGGGATGCTCGTGTCCCACAGCAGAGCCCTGGCGGATCAAGCAAGACACCTGGCCACACAGGCTCGTGACCCGGTGCCACATTACGAGCATTCCGAGATCGGGTTCAACTACCGCATGAGCAATCTGCTGGCCGCCATCGGACGTGGGCAGTTGACCACGCTAGGCGACAAAGTCCACCGCCGCCGCAGAATTCGCAGCCGGTATCAAGACACGCTCGGCAGCTATTCGGGGATTCATTTCCTGCCCGAAGCGCCGTACGGCCGCTCGAACGCCTGGCTGACCTGCATCACGGTGGATTCATCGCGCTTCGGCGCAACCAGCGAAGAGATCCGTCTGCACCTGGAATCGTGCGACATCGAGGCGCGCAGCGTCTGGAAGCCGATGCATCTCCAGCCGGTGTTCCGCCACTGCCGCACTCGCGGAGGCAGCGTCTCGGCGGACCTCTTCGACACGGGCCTTTGCCTCCCGAGCGGCTCCAGCATGTCCGAGGCAGACCAACGGCGTGTAATCGGCGCGATTGCTGACGCGCCGCGACGATCCACCGGCACACCAAAGAAAGAAACGATGACGGAAAGGGCGATCCGTGTCTGACAGACCTTCTCATGCTGCGAGGCTGTTGCTTCAGCTGCAGCGCGCGCTCATCATCGTGGTCCAACTGGGAGTCGTGGTGCTTTCGAACCGGCTGGCGTTCATGCTGCGATTCGACGGCGACGTGCCGGACCGCGCCAATGAAGCGTTCTGGCTGATGCTGCCGTGGCTGGTCGGCATTCGCGCCTTGACCTTCATCCCATTCAAGCTTTACGAAGGCCTCTGGCGTCATACCAGCGTCTACGACCTGCGCGCCCTCGCCGGCAGTGTCATCGCCAGCTCAGGGATCTTTTTTCTGTTCACCCAGACGCCGCTCGGTCCCGTCATGTATCCGCGGTCCATTTTTGTGGTCGACGCGTTGATTGTGATGCTGCTCCTTGGCGGCGTGCGCATGGGCCATCGGCTTTCCACGGAGCTTGCTCGCGGAAAGCCGCAGAAGCGTGTCCTGGTATTCGGTGCGGGCGATACCGGCGAACTGATCGTGCGTGACATGAAGCACAGCACGTCGAACAATCACCACCCGATCGGGTTCGTCGACGACGATCTCGCGAAGTCGGGACACTCCATCCACGGCGTGCCCGTGCTTGGGACCCGACAAGATCTGCCGAAAATCATCGAGCGCTTCCAGCCGGACGAAGTACTGCTGGCGCTTCCCAACGCGGAACCCGCCGCCGTCCGCGCGATGGTGCGCGTGCTGCAGCCGTTCAAGATACCGATCAAGACGGTTCCAAAACCGCGAAACCTTCTCGCTGGCGAAACCAATATTTCGCAGATTCGAAGCCTGGCCGTCGAGGACCTGCTCGCGCGCGCGCCGGTCGGACTAGATCCGGAGCCGGTGAAATGTCTAATCGCCGGCCGCCGGGTGCTTGTCACCGGGGCGGGCGGTTCGATTGGGTCGGAGATCTGCCGGCAGGTTTCAAAACTGAAGCCGGTGTCTCTGATCATGCTCGACCGCTACGAGAACAGTCTCCATGCGATTCGCATGGAGCTCGAGGATGGCGTGCACGCGTTCGGCCTCCACGCCGTGATTGGCGATGTCACGGACGCGACCCGGATCGCCGAGGTGATGGAGCAGCATCAACCCGAGATCGTCTTTCATGCGGCGGCGCACAAGCATGTGCCGCTGATGGAGGAAAGTCCCTGCGAAGCGATCAAGAACAACCTTCGCGGCACCCGGCTGCTGGCAGAGGCCGCCGAACGGTATGGCGTCGACCGCTTCATCCTGATCTCGTCAGACAAGGCGGTCAACCCGACCAGCGTCATGGGCGCATCGAAGCGGCTCGCGGAGCTCGTCGTTCAGGCGAAGGCGATCGGCAGTGGCACGTCGTTCGCTGTCGTGCGGTTCGGCAACGTGCTCGCCAGCAACGGCAGCGTGGTTCCGCGTTTCATCGATCAGATCAAGAAGGGCGGGCCGGTCACGATCACCCACCCGGAGATGCGCCGGTTCTTCATGCTGATTCCGGAGGCCGTGCAGCTCGTGCTGCATGCGGCCGCCCAGGCGCACAGCGGCGAGATCTACGTCCTCGAGATGGGAGAGCAGGTGAAGGTCCTGGATATGGCGCGGGACCTGATCCGCCTCTCGGGATTCGTCCCGGAAGAGGAGATCGCGATCGAATTTATCGGACTGCGTCCGGGAGAAAAACTCTACGAAGAATTGGTCGGGAAAGACGAGCATGTCCAGGCCTCGGCAATCGAGAAGATCCTGCGCGTGACAAGCCGCACGCCACCGGCCGATGATTTCCCTTCATCGATCGCAGCACTCGAAAGGGCCGCCGCAGAGGGCAGGCGCGAATTGGTGATCACTGCCCTGCAGACGCTTGTCGGACTGTCCTCGGCGGGCGAAGACTCCACGCAGTCCTCCCCGGTCGCCGATCGATCTGATGCTCTCGTCGACAGTTCACCGGCCAGGGTGAGTCCGGCGGCCGACGCCTTCCTCAAGCAATCATGTCCGCACTGTCAATCGGCCACCCTGCATCGATCGCGCGCCCGCACGATCTCTGAACGACTGCGTCGTACCAGCTCCGTACAGCGGTTGTTCCGGTGCGACACGTGCAATTGGCGCGGCTGGTTGATACCACTCGACTTCGGCGATCATGAATCGCCCGAGCCGGTTGCGATGCCCGATCTCGTCGCACTCGACACGGCGGTGCAGGATCGGCCGAAGGCAGTTCGCCCCAGCTTCTCGCCGAGGGATCTGCAGTGATTCACGCGGCACCAGCTGTCGCCGCGAATGCCGGGACCCCTTTCACGAATCGCGCGGTCGCGCTGGCACAAGCGCTTCCTCTGTGTGCAATCGCGTGGGGCGCACTGGCCTTCGGCGGAGTATATGCGTGGGCATACTGGCCCCTTGCTGGCGTGTGCTTCCTGTCGGGATGTCTGGCAACCTATGTCGCACGCGACGCGGCGGCAAGATCAGCCGACGCACCGCTGGTAGTCGTCCTCGCCGTGCTAGCAGGCGCCATTCTTGTTCAGTTGTTTCCGCTGCCAGTACACGTGCTATCGGCCTTCAGCCCGCACACGGCGGACCTGCTTCACCGGCTGAATCCCGCGTTTGCGGCCGGCCTGATGCGTTGGCATGCCATCTCGGTCTGGCCCCACGACACGCTCGTGGCCTTCGTGCTCTACGCTTCATTGGCCCTGCTCCTGGTCGGAACGGCGCGCCTCTTATCGATGACGGGAAGCCGCCGCCTGGTTCAAGCGCTGACGGTTTTCGGCGTAATCCTGGCGCTGATCGGAATCATCCAGAAACCTCTGTACACGGGAGCCATCTACGGGCTTTGGCCTCTTGACATCGGCCGGATGCCGTTCGGACCGTTCGTCAACAGGAATCATTTCGCCGGATGGATGCTGATGGCGCTCCCCCTCACGTTGGCGCTGCTGTCCGGCGGGATTCATCGCAGCATGCGCGGACTCCGACCCGGCTGGCGCCACAAGGTGCTGTGGTTCTCGTCCCCCGAGGCAAGCCAGCTCATTCTGGTCGCCGCCGCTGCGGTGATCATGGCGCTGTCGCTGATGTTGACGATGTCCAGGTCCGGGATCGCGGCGTTCATGTTGTCGCTCGTGATCATGGCGTTGTTCGTGGTGAGCGCGTCTGACACACGTTCCCGAAAGCTGGCCTCTACCGCGTGCTTGGTGCTCCTCGTCGTCGTCGTCGTGGTCTGGTCCGGCCCTGAGGTCCTCGCCAGCCGATTCGCCGCCGGCGACTGGGGGGAGTTCAACAATCGGCGGGGCGCATGGACTGACGCCTGGAGCGTTGTGCGAGACTTTCCGCTGTCGGGGACGGGGCTCAATACGTACTGGGCCGCCGCCCTCTTCTATCAGCGCCATGAGCTCGATTATTTCTTCGCGCAAGCACACAACGATTATTTTCAGATTGCCGCCGAGGGTGGCCTCCTGCTGATCCTGCCCGTGATCGCTTGTATCGGAATCTTTGTTCGGAACGTGTCGCGTGGCATGTGCGATCGACCGGGTTCGATGGCATGGTGGATTCGGGCCGGTGCGGTGACGTCACTGCTGTCGATTGCCTGTCAGGAGACCGTCGAGTTCAGCCTGCAGATGCCCGGTAACGCCGTGCTCTTCACCATCGTCTGCGCAATCGCGTTGCACAGGCCTGCGAACATCGACGATCCGGCAGAAGAGGGTAATCTGGCGGAGTCACGATTGCGGCTTGCCACACCATCGACCGCACGAACGGGAACGGGCCAGGCGTCTTCGCGACCGATCAGACTCGAATTTACCAGGCGAAGTTGATCGCTGCTGAGGGAGGGCAGGATTTTTCGAATGCCGCTGAGAATCGGATTCGATATGGACGGCGTGCTCGCGGACTTCTCATCCGCCTTTCACGAGGTAGAGGTGCGTCTGTTTGGCCGGGAAAGGCCGATTCGGCCGGAGTTGCCGGAAGAAGCGGAGGAAAAACAGTCGGGCCGGTCAGCTACAGAAAATTCCGGCGCCGGCAATGTCGATGATAGTGGACGGCGCTCCGATGCAATCTGGAACGCGATCCGGTCGACGCCGGGCTTCTGGACAACGCTCAAGCCCCTCGACCCAACGGCGGTCCGGCGGATTCGGGATGAGATGATCCGCCATCGCTGGGAGGTCTTCTTCATTACCCAGCGGCCGGAGACGGCCGGGGAGACGGTTCAGCGGCAGACGCAGCGCTGGCTGCTCGCGCAAGGGTTCGATGTTCCGAGCGTGCTGGTGATCGGCGGCTCGCGCGGCGCCGCGGCGAAGGCCCTGCGGCTGGATTACCACGTCGACGACAGCCCCCAGAACTGTCTGGATGTGATGTCAGAGGGGCACGCGAAGCCAATCCTAATTGTGCCGCCAGGCAACGAGGCGATGGCTCGCCGGGCGCGCAGCGTGAGGATTGGGGTGGCAGAGAGTATTGGCGAGTCCCTCGATATTCTCGATCAGGTCTCGGACGCCGGCGAGGAGCCTGGCATCTTGCAGAAGCTTGCCGCCGCAGTGGGATGGAAGTGAGGGGCATTCCTGCCCAGTGGCCGGTCCACGGTAAAAAGGACACTGGAACGTATCTCATAAACCTGACGCTCACGCCAAGATGCGAGCGACCCGTGCGAGCGAGCCACGCGATCGCAGCGAGCCGGCGCAGCGGCGAGCGAGAGCGCGTGTAGGGGAGTTCGAGGCCTCGGATAAGACTAGTGCACCGCCCGATAGTTGTTTTGAACGACCCATGCCATTGCGGAATTCGCCGTGACCATGAAGATGATCGAGGCGGTCCTGTTCCTCTTCCACATCTTTTCGCTCGCGTAGATGAGCCCAGCCGTCCCGGCGGCTTTTAGCGCAACCAGACCGGTCTGATTTCCAACGACCCCCCGCAACATTGGATTGGCTTCAACGGCGCCGCGATCGACTGCGCGCCATGTCGAGTGGGTATCAAGTACCTGCAAAGCGCAGAACGAGACGTACAGCGGGACGAGCGGACCAGGACGCCGTTCCCGGGCCCAGCCGACTTCGGCCGTGTTGGGTGAAGACGGCGCGGGGGCGGCCAACGGCGTGGGGGCGGCCTGTGGCGTGGGGGCCGCCACTGGCGTGGGGGCGACCATGATCGTGGGCGTGGCCAGCAGCGCCACTGCACTGTTGCCAAGAGTTGCACGCTCGAGTTCCTGTGCCGAAAGGCGTCCGGGAAAACAGGCGGCACAGATCACCATGACGAAGGCGATCCGTAAGCAAGCGAAGCGCACCATGACGAACCTCCGTTGCGGCGGGCGTGCGGCCGCATCGACGGGCCCGGCAGATTCCGGGCGTCAGTTCGTCGTCACAACTCACAACCGAGCGGGCAGATATTCACCCAGTCGGGCCGCCCGGTTGCGGGGGAGACGATCCGCGGTGGTGATATCAACAGTGCTGCCACAAGAGGCAGCCACAGGGTCCACCGTCAACTTCGTGAAAACTGCAGGGGATTACGCCTTGGGACGGGCGCGTTGGGGGTCGATCGAGTCGAGACGCGCTCGCCGTTTTCCTAGTATGGGCAGAACTTTGCCACGTCCGCAGGTGACTCTAGGTGTTCAGAAGAAGTGGTTCGCCACGCGCGCTTCCGGCATCGCGCGTGGTTTCCCTGGCTGTGCGTCCGCGTTTTTCTGTGGCGCGCTACAGCGTCCAATACCTGCAAAAGGAACATCGGCCGGTCTCGTTGCAGTTCGACAGCGTGATCGAGGTTGGAAGGGAGTAGCCGAAAGCTGTCCGGTTGTCGGTATTGCAGCCTCGACGAAGCAGAGTGTTGACCGCGCCCTTCAGGAGGTTTTGAACCACTTGTGGACCGTCGCGCATGATGGGCGGGGCGGGGTGACGCGAATCACGCGATCGCCCGGGTGGGCGATCGCGTGAGTGAGATCGAGATCTGGTGTGGATTAGTTGATCGAGAAAATGCCGCTGCTCTTGTATGACTCGTAGGCGACGGATGAGCCGGCGCTCCGCACCCAGACCTGAAGTGCGTGGTCGCCCACGTCGCTGGCAGTCGGGGTCCACGTGTAGCTGTTCACAGGACTGTAGTCCCGCGCGATGACCCACCCGGTGCTGCTCCACCGCCAGAATTGATACTGGAGGGGCCCCGCCGTTCCGCCGCTGGCTGCCGCCGTCCACGTGATGGGCGTGCCAAACGTCGTGGGCAGCGAGACGTTCGAGGTCAAGCTCACGAGTTGTGCCGGACCTTGAGATACCACCAGCTCGTTTGTGCTGCGATAGACCTCGTAGGAGACGGACGAACCCACCCGTCGCGCCCACGCCTGCAGGTAATAGCTGCCGGTGCTGGCCGGTATCCACCTGAACGCGCGGTCGACACCATAGGGCTTGCCCAGCGACCAGCTGCCAGTTGCCACCGAGTAGACCCAGAACGCGTATTCCACGTTCGCTGTCGGATCCGCAACGTCGGCTGTCCAGTCCACCATGCTTCCGGGCGCCACCGGAAAGAGCGCATTGGTCGTCAGCTTCATCTGCGCGCGCTGGACGGTGAACGTGTCACTGACGCGCGAGCTCTCGGAATTCGCCGTGGAACCATTGCTTCGGACCGCAACCCCTACCTGGTAGTCCCCTTCACTCCCCCAGGTGGGCGTCCAGGTGAACGTCTCACTCGGGCCATAGGGCTGGACCACGTTCCAGCCGGTTGCGGGTGAATAGAGAGAGAACTGGTACTGGATTGGGCCCGCCAACCCGCCCATGACGCGCGCAGTCCACTTGATCGTGGTGCCAGTGCTCGCCGGAGAAGGCACGTCGGAGGTCAGCCCGGTGACAGTGAGCGGCGACTGGGAGACGGTGAAGTAATTAGTCGTACCGAGGTACTCATACGGCGCGGTGCTGCCGACGGTGCGTGCCCATCCCTGAATCGCATAGAAGCCGTTCGCCGTCGGAGTCCACGTCGCGACGTTGCTAGTTGCGTACTCGCGGAATACCGTCCAGTCGGGACTGGGCTGTTGGTTGACGAGGAACCTGTACTCAAGGGCACTCGGGTTCGGATCGTCAACCAGGGCCGTCCACGTCACCTCGTTTCCAGGTGGCGTAGGAAAGTCGACATCGGCCGAAAGCTCGAACGGAAGAACCGTGACACCGAACGTTGGGGTTCCCGCCCAGCTTTCGTACTGGGCGCTCGAACCGACAGCTCGAGCCCAGACTTGAATGGCGTACGGCGCCCCTGCGTCGGCTTGCGTCGGCGTCCACGTGAACGTGTTCCTGGCCGTATAGTCCTGCGCCAGTGTCCAGGTGGTTTTTCGGTACAACCAGAATCGATACTCGAGGGGAACCGACGCAGTCGCGGTGGCAGTCCACGTGACAGATCTTCGCGCGAGCAATGGATAGCCGGCGCTCGCCTGGATGCCGGTGACCCTGGTGGGAACCCACTGAGCTTCGTTCGACAGAGGACTCGTCAACCCGCCGCTGGTGTACGCAACCACGGCAAAGTAGCGCGCAATCGACCAGTCGAATCCTGAGGGGCGATAGCTCACGACATTGCCGACGTCCACCTGGTTGGTGTAGACACCAGATTGAGTTCCATAAACGATGCGGTAACCGGTCACATTGGGGTCTGGACTCGGGTCCCATGCGAGCGCCTGCGCGTGGAGTGCAGACGGCGCACAGAACATGATCACGGCCGAGACCATCACACCGCGGACAAGTCGCATTCCAAATCTCCTCTTCGGGTGCGGTGTCGAGGGGCAAGTCCTGTTCCGTCGGGAAACGGGAGCGTGCGAGCGCGTTACTCCTGTGTAATCAGCGGCATAGATGCTTGTGGGGGAGCTGGTGGCGAAAGGAGAGAGGAATTTCCCTAACAAGAATGTAACGGTTTCGACGGGCCCAGTGGGTTCCCTCGCATACTTTGCGACGCTGGCTCAGGGCGGGGTCAGTCAGTCCACCAAATCACAAGATTCGACGTACGAGCAGTTTGGTCTTGCCATTTACGCGGGGTATTCGTCGCGCTGCGGGTACGGACCGCGTCAGCCCCTGCTCGTCATCTCGCCATACGCCCGAACGAACTTCGTCGACCACACGCTCACCGATCAGACGTCCGTGCTCCGCTTCATCGAGGACAACTGGGAGACCGGGCGAATCGGCAATTTCTCGTTCGACGAAAAAGCCGGGTCGATCGAAAACATGTTCCGCTTTGCACCCGTTGGCCCCGTCGGCGGAGAGAACAAGCTCTTTCTCGATCCGGTCACGGGAACGAAAAACGGCAGGTAGCGGTCGTCAGATTCGGGTCGTGGCTCGGAGTGCGAGCCTCCGACAGAGCTAACGGTCGTGCATGCTGCTCTCGCGGTGATCGAGGCCAGGCTCCGCGGGGCAGCCAAAATGAGAAGGGCCGGCTTGCGCCGGCCCTTCTGTTTCTGGCATGGCGTGAAAGCGCTGACTGAACCAAGGACTTCTTTTCCGGAATGCCCGATAATTGGTGGGTGTCCGTCATGCCCCGCGCAACAATTGCGCAGACTCCACTCCGGTCGGTGCGTATCCGAGGCCGTCGTGCGCGCAGCGCGACCGCGTCGCGCGTAGGACGACGGGCGTTTCGGGCCATGCGGATCGCACCGTTGACCGTTCAGATAATCGTCGGGACGGTCCTGCTGGTGATCGTCTGGGCGGCTGCGAACTGGGTCGTGCAGGTCGTCCGCAAGCCCACCGAAGTGTTCGGCGCGGTCAGCGGCTCGCTTGCCAAGCCGCCGGCGGAAACGTGGCGGCAATACGGCCCGCTCTTCGAGGAGCAGTCCACGGCGGTCATTACACCGGAATTACTCGCCGCTCTGGCCCAGGTCGAGAGCAGCGGCAACCCGGTAGCACGGACCTACTGGCGGTGGCGGTTCAACTGGAACCCGTTCGAGCTTTACGCACCGGCGTCGAGCGCCGTCGGGATGTTTCAGACTACTGCTGGAACGTTCGAAGAGGCCCGGCGCTATTGCATCCACGGTCACGTCGTCGCCGAGAACGGCAGCTGGTACGACCCGCACTCGTGCTGGTTCAACGCGCTCTACACGCGTGTGGTGCCCGCTCATGCGGTGGAGATGACCGCCGCGCTGCTGGATCGCGCAGTGGCGCGCATTGTGGTCCGCAACCGCTTGACGACCGCGTCGCTGCAGCAGCGGCAAAACCTCGCGGCGATCGTCCACCTGTGCGGAGAGAACGCCGGTGATGGGTACGCGCGGCGCGGCTTCCGATTCAATGGCGGACAGCGATGCGGCGACCACGACCCTCGCCGCTACCTCGCACACATCAATGCGCTGAAGCGTCAATTCGCTCGGATGGCTGCCGCCGACTGACGTTCGTCCTCGACGTCTGTCGCGGGCAGGAAGCCG
>Ga0222622_10000684_pt1 | contig 13004 bp, 14 predicted proteins | sample PLM2_5_b1metaG_FD_177335 | JGI IMG/M metagenome (GOLD analysis project Ga0222622, IMG submission 177335) | Groundwater sediment microbial communities from an aquifer in East River, Colorado, USA - PLM2_5_b1 | ecosystem: Environmental > Terrestrial > Soil > Riparian zone | place: USA: East... | reverse complement strand
ACGACGACGCCGTCACCGAGTTGACCAAAGCGCTTGGAATCAACCCGAAGAGCGCGACAGCCCATAACTACCTCGGCATTACCGCGAGCCAGAAGGGCTGGCAGGAAGCCGCGGAAAAGGAAATGCTGGACGCCATTGCCGTGAATCCGGATTACGCGGATGCGCATTTCAATCTCGCCGTCGTTTATGCCACCAATCAGCCGCCCGCCAAGGAACAGGCCAAGGTGCATTACATGAAGGCGACTTCCCTGGGAGCCGCGCCGGACCCGGGGCTCGAGAAACTGCTCCGCTAAAGGTGGACCGTGCGCTCCTGCGCGCGATGTTTGTTTCCGTTGCATGCTGAAACCATTTCTGACCGCGGATTGGCGCTACCTGGCGATGTTGAATTTCGCCGCCGATCCGAAACTCCTGGAGCCATTGTTGCCCCGCGGGACAGAGATTGATTTTCACGAAGGACAAACCTTCGTCAGCATCGTTGGATTTCTCTTCCTCGACACGCGCGTTTTCGGTCTGCCCATTCCCTGGCATCGCGACTTCGAGGAAGTGAATCTGCGTTTTTACGTGCGCCGAAAGACCGCCAATGAGTGGCGGCGCGGAGTGGCCTTTGTCCGCGAACTTGTCCCGCGGCAGGCGATCGCCTTGGTCGCTCGAGCCTTCTACGGTGAGCCTTATTCCGCGTTACCGATGCGCCATTCTCTTGAGCACAAGGCAGGTCGTGTTCTCGTGGAGTACTACTGGCGCCGGGGAAAACGCTTTGAAACCCTGGGCCTGACTGCGACCGGCGAACCGCAGGAATCGGCGCCAGGATCGCACGAAGAATTCATCACCGAACATTACTGGGGCTACACGGCGCGCCGTTCCGGGTTAAGCGAGTATCGGATCGAACATCCCCGCTGGAGACTCTGGCCCGCGCAGACGACGAAATTTGAGGCAGATGTCGCGACCCTCTACGGTCCGCAGTTCGTCGAAACGCTGTCTGCGCGGCCCGCCTCGGCCTTTATCGCGGAAGGCTCGCACGTCGAAGTGCTTCGACGGACGCGGGAGCCCGAGATTTAGAGGAGCTCGCCTCTACACTTTATTTTTCTGTCCGAAACTCCCGGACGAGCGTCTTCCTTTTCTCATGCCGGGAGATGGCAAGATCGACGAGCCTTGAGAGGAGTTCCGGGTAACTGATTCCGGACGCTTCCCACAATTTCGGGTACATGCTGATCGAAGTGAAACCGGGGATCGTATTGAGCTCGTTGAAGAAAAATTCGCCACTGGTCCGATCCACAAACAGATCGACCCGCGCCATCCCTTCGCATTCGAGCGCCATGAAAACCTTTCTTCCCATCTCCTGCGCACGTTTGGTCTCTACTGGATCCAGCTCCGCTGGAATGATCAGCGCCGCGCCTTTCTCGTCGAGATATTTGGCCTCGTAGGAATAAAATTCGTGGGCCGGAGCAATCTCACCAGGAACGCTCACCAGGGGATCGGCGCCCGGCTCCAGATTTTCCAGGACGGACAACTCGATTTCACGCGCGTTCACGGCAGCTTCGACCAGGACTTTCCTATCGTAGCTGAAGGCATTTTCGAGCGCTGCCTTGAGTGCGCCCGGTTCCTTGACCTTTTCCACGCCAACGCTGGAGCCAAGGTTCGCCGGCTTGACGAAGACCGGATAGCCCAGCTGCTCGGCAATGCTCTGGGCGAACTGCGGCGCTTCCCTTTTCCACACGTCGTGCTTCAACGAAACATAAGGGACGATCGGAATACCCGCGTCACGAGCAACGCGTTTGGCCATTTCCTTGTCCATGGCGAGAGCCGATGCGAGCACCCCACACCCGACATAAGGGAGATCGGCCAGCTCCAGTAATCCCTGAATGGTCCCGTCCTCGCAAAGAGGTCCGTGCATCACCGGAAAGACCACGTCGATGCCGCGGGCCTCTCCGGTTTCGCCCAGGCGAATCAACGCGCTCTCGCTCCCGATGTCCGCGGCGCCCGGCGGCAGAACGACTTTCGGCGCGTCCTTGAATACGGGCAGAGATTTTTTTCCTTCCAGCAGAGAGATATCGTTCAGATGCCAGCGTCCCTGCTTGTCGATGGCGACCGGCACGATTTCGAAGCGATCGCGATCCAGGTAATTCAGGACGGACGCAGCCGATTGCAGTGAAACTTCATGTTCTCCTGAACGACCACCGTACAACACCGCCACGCGCAGTTTCTTCATACACCCTTGTGTCCGGGGGGAATCGTTTCGCTAGATTCTCACTGGCGCGCCATCAACTCGCGCAGCACGAACGGCAAAATCCCGCCGTGGCGGTAGTAGTCGATCTCAATTGGGGTATCGATCCGAAGTTTCACGGGGACTTCCTGTCGCTTTCCATCCTGGCGGGTGATCTCGAGCGTAACCATCTGCCCCGGTTCAATCGTATCGGACAAACCGGTGATTCCGTAAATCTCCGATCCATCCAAACCCAGTGTTTGCGCGTTCGTGCCGTCGGCAAACTGCAGAGGCAGCACCCCCATGCCGACAAGATTCGAGCGATGAATCCGTTCGAAGCTCGCCGCCACGACCGCTTTCACTCCGAGCAACCGTGTTCCCTTCGCGGCCCAATCACGGCTCGATCCGGTCCCATATTCATGCCCCGCCAGAATGACGAGCGGCATCCCATCCTCTTGGTATTTCATTGCCGCATCGAAGATCGACATGGTCTCTCCGGTTTCCGAATTCCGGTTTCCGAAATATTTCGTCACTCCGCCTTCGGTGCCCGGCACCATCAGGTTCTTGATTCGAACATTGGCGAACGTGCCACGCGTCATGACGAGGTCGTTTCCACGCCGGCTCCCGTAACTGTTGAAATCGACCGCGCTGATTCCGCGCGACACCAGGTAATGACCCGCCGGGGAGGTCGGTTTGATTGCGCCCGCCGGAGAAATGTGGTCGGTCGTGACCGAGTCACCGAAAATGCCGAGTGGGCGTGCCCCGCGGATTTCCGCGATTCTTCCCGGTTCCATCGAGAAATTCTGGAAGAACGGCGGCTCATGAATGTAGTCGCTCTTTTCGTCCCACTGATAGATGTCGCCCGTGCTGGAAGGAATCTCGTTCCACTTCGGATTCTGGGCGGCGAAGTCACGGTAGAGGCGCTGGAAAACCTCCGGTGTGAGAGCCGACTGCATGGTGTCCCGGATCTCCTGCAAGCTGGGCCAGAGATCGCGCAGGAAAACGTCGCGCCCGTCGGAACCTTTGCCCATGGGCTCGGTCGATAAATCGAGGTCGACCCGCCCGGCGAGAGCGAACGCCACCACCAGCGGCGGTGACATCAGGAAGTTGGCTTTGATGTTTTGATGCACCCGCGCTTCGAAATTGCGATTCCCGGAAAGGACGGAAGCGGCGACCAGGTCGAATTCGCTGATCGCCTGTTCGATCTTCGGGTGGAGTGGCCCGGAGTTTCCGATGCAAGTCGTGCAGCCGTACCCGACCACGTTGAAGCCCAGTTGATCGAGATACGTTTGGAGTCCCGTTTTCTGAAGATAATCGGAGACAACGCGGGAGCCGGGCGCGAGTGAAGTTTTCACGGCCGGATCGATCGTCAGGCCACGCTCCACCGCTTTTTTCGCGAGCAGGCCGGCGGCGAGCATCACGCTGGGATTGCTCGTGTTGGTGCAGCTGGTGATCGCGGCAATTAATACGCTGCCGTGGCCGATCCGGCTCTGCCCGTGCGCGAAGGTATCTCCAGGTTTTGCTTCGATTTCCTGGACCGAGTCCGGGGTGGGGCGGTTCGCCACCATCTCGACTTTGTTCCGCTCGTCGCCTGGCTCGATGCCCTGGTCGCGCTTGTCGGTGGAAACCATTTCGCCCTGTTCCGGCGGCGTGCCGTTCAGATTGACGAAATGATGCTTCCCGAGGTCTCCATTCGACTTGCCGTAACCGCCATCCTTGACTGGTTTTTCGAGCAGCGAACGGAAGACGGCGCCGAGCTCCGGCAGATTCACGCGATCCTGGGGACGTTTCGGACCGGCGACACTGGGCTGCACGGCAGCCAGGTCCAATTCGAGATCGATGCTGTAGTCGACCTCACCCTTTCGCGGCATCCCGAACATCCCCTGGGCGCGGAAATAGTTTTCGAAGGCGGCGCACTGCTCCTCGGTTCGCCCGGTCGCCCGCAGATAATTGACCGACTCGCTGTCCACCGGGAAGTACCCCATCGTCGCGCCGTACTCGGGTGCCATGTTGCCGACCGTGGCGCGATCCGGCAGCGGCAGCGACGCGGCGCCTTCTCCGTAAAACTCGACGAATTTACCCACCACTTTTTGGGCCCGTAGCATCTGGGTGATGTGGAGCGCGAGATCCGTCGCGGTGACTCCCTCGCGCAACTTTCCGGTCATGTGCACGCCCACGACTTCCGGTGTCAGGAAATAAACCGGCTGACCCAGCATCCCTGCTTCCGCCTCGATCCCACCCACGCCCCATCCAACGACGCCGAGCCCGTTAATCATTGTCGTATGCGAATCCGTGCCGACCAGCGTGTCCGGGTAGAATATTTCCGGTTTCCCGTTTCCGGTTTCCGGTTTCGATGAAAGAACGCCTTTGGCGAGAAACTCCAGATTCACCTGGTGCACGATCCCGATGCCGGGCGGAACGAGTCCGAAAGTCTTAAACGCCTGCTGACCCCACTTGAGGAATTGGTAGCGCTCCCGGTTGCGCTTGAACTCCATCTCCATGTTCAAACGCAGCGCCTCGGCCGAACCGGCGAAATCAACCTGAACAGAATGGTCGACGACCAGGTCCACCGGCACCAGTGGCTCGATGATTTTGGGGTCGCCGCCCAGTTCCTGGACCGCGCTGCGCATCGCGGCCAGATCGACCACGAGCGGGACGCCGGTGAAATCCTGCAGGACGATGCGCGCCACCACGAAGGGAATCTCCTCATTGGCCGGCGCCTTGGCGTTCCATTTCGCCAGCGTCTCGACATCTTTCCGCCGGACCTTCTTGCCGTCACAATTTCGCAGGACCGACTCGAGCACGATGCGAATGCTGACCGGGAGCCGCGAGATCGGCCCGATGCCCTGTGCCTCGAGTGCCGGGAGCGAGTATAGAAATCCTTCGCGGCCGTTGCCCGCGTCGAATTTTTTCAGCGTCTTGAATTCGTCGCTCACTTCAACTCCGCGAGCTTGGCTTTGATCTTGTCGAAATCAGGCAGCGCTTTCGCATCGTCATTGCTCTCCGCGTATTGAATGACGCCGTTCTTGTCGACGATGAAAGCGGACCGCTTCGGCACGCCGCCCATGCCCAGATTGATCTGGGGCAGGAACGAATCGTACATGACGTCGTAGGCTTTCGCGATCTTGTGCTCGTAATCGCTCAAGAGGGTGACGGTGATGCTTTCCTTCTTGGCCCAGGCTTCCTGCGCGAACGGATTATCGCCGCTGATTCCGTAAACGGCGGCGTTCAAGTCACCGTAGTTCGGAAGCTCCTTGCTCAGGTCGCACATTTCAGTGGTGCAGACGCCGGTAAAGGCCATCGGGAAAAACAGCAACAGGGTGTTCGTCTTGCCAAAGTTCTCGCTCAACTTGATCTGCTTGGGGCCGTCGGCGGTTTTGGTCGGGAGACTGAAATCTGGAGCTTTGGTTCCGGTTGCGAGTGCCATGGAAAATCCTTTGGTTGAGATTACTTGGGGGAGATCACTCTAAAAAGGGGATGGGGGTGGGTCAAAGGATTAGGAGTCAAATCGTGAATCGTTAAATCGTGAATCGTGACGCCGTTGAAACGTTAAAAGTGTCGATTCACGATTCACGGATTACGGTTCCGAATGGATTTCATTTGGTGGCTCGTCGCGCTCATCCTGATGGCGGTCGGCTTAATCGGCACTCTGCTGCCAGTCGTCCCGGGCGCGATCATCATCCTGGCCGCGGCTGTGATTCACCAGGTTATGCTGGGGAGCGAGAAGAGCCTGGGGTGGTGGAATATCGGCGCGCTGGCCTTGCTGACCCTGTTGTCGTACGCGCTGGAATTTGGAGCCGGCTATTTTGGCGCGAAACGTTTCGGTGCGACCAAATGGGGGGCCTTCGGGGCCACCCTCGGAGCGGTCGCCGGGCTTTTTTTCCCGTTTCCAGGATTGATCGTGGGCCCAATCGTGGGGGCAATCGCCGGGGAACTCGTGGTGGGGAAGCGCCTCGTCAGTGCCGGACGCGCGGGCTGGGGGACATTGCTCGGCAACCTGGCCGGCATGTTGGGCAAGCTCACGATCGCCCTGGTCATGGTGTGCTGGTTCCTGGTGACCGCGCCATCGCCGATTTGATTTCCTCTGCCAAGACATCCGGAAGGCCTCACACAAAGTCCACGAAGGACACAAAGGATTTAGTCAATTCAGACCGTTGTGCCCTTTGGGTGAGGAATTCTTTCCAGCGCTGGAGACTGTGGTAGGTTCACCCCGATGGCAGATGATCGCTGGGGCGGGAGCAATCCTGCGCCAGAGGAAAGTCCGAACACCATACGGCAGCATGCCGCGGAAAACACGCGGGCGTCGCGCTGGAAAGCGCGGTGACGGAAAGTGTCACAGAGAAAATACCGCCGGTTCTTTGGCAACGAAGGTCAGGTAAGGGTGAAAAGGTGAGGTAAGAGCTCACCGCTCGCGGAGTAATTCGCGAGGCAGGAAAAACCCCATGCGGTGCAAGACAGAACAGAGGTAGGGCAGCCGGTCCGTTGATCCTCGGGTATCGTCGCACCACGGTGGCCTGTAGCGGTGGTCTCTGACCGCCGGTCATGGGTCCCGGGTCGTTCGCGCAAGCGAGCGGAGATAAATGATCATCCTCCGAAGCAATTCGGGGACAGAATTCGGCTTATCGCCATCGAAATGGAGGGCGCTTTCGGAAACGAAGGCGCCCTTCCTCTTTTTTGTCGACCTGCTTTGCAGTAAAATACGACTGTTCTTCGATGATTCGCTGGATCGCGCTTGTTGTCGCCGCCGCGCTGATGCTTTTCGGCCTTTGTTTTTTCGGGATCTGGATTCCAAATCAACCAGCGAAAGCCGAATATCCAATTCGCGGCATCGACGTGTCCCATCATCAGCGAGATATCAAGTGGGACGCGGTCAAGGGTTCCGGAATTGATTTTGCCTACATCAAAGCAACCGAGGGCGCTGACTTCAAAGACAAAGAGTTTCAGGCGAACTGGGTGCATGCCGACGCCGCTGGAATCGCCCGCGGCGCGTATCACTTCTTCACCTTGGGCACGCCCGGAAGTCTCCAAGCCGCTAACTTTATCGCGACAGTGCCGGTGGCGGCTAACTCATTGCCGCCCGCGATTGATCTCGAATTTTCGGGATGGAACACGAGTCATCCACAATCGGCGAAAGACTTTCAGCGAGAATTCTCGGCTTTGTGGGACGCACTCCTGACGCGCTATGGCAAAACACCGGTTGTGTACACAACGAAGGACTTTCAGAAACAATATCTCGCGCAAATGCCCATCGACCGATTGTGGATTCGCGAAGTCCTGCTCAAACCGCCACCACCCTGGATGTTCTGGCAATTTAGCCCGCGGGGAAGGGTGCCGGGCGTTTCAACATTCGTCGATCTTAACGTCTTTAACGGAAATGCCGCGGATCTCGAGATGTTGCGGAAATGAGTTACAAACAATCATCGAGGCATGCGAGAAGATGCGAAACTGTTTCCTCGGTCTCGTCGCCCATGTTCGAGAGGCGGAAGGTCTTGCCTCGAATCGGGCCGTAGCCGGGGTCGATGACGAGGTGATGTTTTTCGCGCAGCTTCTTCGTCATCGCCAGAACGTCGATGCCTTTGTTGTTCTTCACGCAGGTGAGCGTTTTGGTGCGGAAACCCTCTTCGGCAAAGAAATCAAGGCCGACACGACGGACCCAGTCGTGCACGAGCGCGTTGGTGCGGGCGTGCCGGGCGAAGCGGGCATCCAGGCCTTCCTCTAAGATTTCGTCGAGCTTCGATTGCAAAGCGTGGATGTGACCGATGCTCGGAGTGCTTTGCGTCATCCATTCGGCCTGCTGACTCTTGAACTCGAGGAAGTCGAAATAGTAGCCGCGGTTCGGGATTTTTTCAGCGCGGGCGAAGGCTTTGTCGGAAGCAGAGAAGAGCGAAAAGCCAGGAGGAAGGGCGAGGGCTTTTTGCGCGCCGGTGAGCAGGACATCGATGCCGAGTGAGTCCATGTCGATCTGAACGCCCGAGAACGATGAGACGGTGTCCACGATCAGCGCGACCTCGGGGTACTTTGCGAGGGTGGAGCAAATCTCCGCCAACGGATTCATCACGCCGGTGGAGGTTTCGCTGTGAATCAGGACAACGGTGTCGAACCTCCCCGTAGCGAGCCGGACGTCGATCTCCTTTGGATCGATGTGTTTTCCCCACTCCACCTGTAACGGTTCAGCGTTCCTGCCGCAGCGCTTGGCGACGTCGAACCATTTATCGGAAAAGGCGCCGCACATGCAGCAGAGCACGCCACGATCGACCAGATTACGGATCGCCGCCTCCATCACGCCCCAGGCCGACGAGGTTGAGAGAAAGACGGGCTGCTCCGTCATGAACAGTTTCTGAAGCTTTGGATGAACGTCGCGGTAAAGATTCTTAAAGTCCTCACTGCGATGGCCGATCATGGGGCGAGAGAACGCGGCCATCGTTTTCGGAGAGACTTCGACCGGGCCGGGAATGAAGAGCTTATCGTGAGACATTGAGAAAACGTCCAACGTCCCACCCCTAACGTCCAACGCTCAACTCAGAATATTTTCCAACGAGCGCGCGCTTCAGCTCTTAACGAAGCTGATATCGCCGCTGCGCTCGATGCGGGCGCGGTGGATCTTGGAAAGGTCTTCGACCTTGGCGTCGAGGCGCAGATCTTCTTCGAGATCGTGGGGCGAGATAAGATTTCGCCGCATTATGTCGAGGAGAGGCTGTCCGTTTTCGACAATGACGTCGGGACAGCCTTTGATGAGCCGTCCGAAGGCGTGCGAACGGCATGCGATCCATGAGAAAGAGCGGTGCAAGAGAACGAGAACAAAGCCGCCTCCAATCGTGCTGAAAAATGCGGCGCTGCCATTGACCGCACGCGACAAGACGGAAGCCAGGATGACGATGAAGATGGCGTCAAAGGCGGTCTTCTCGGCCAGCGAACGTTTGCTGCTGAGGCGCACCATCACCAAGGTGAGGACAAAGATGATCACGCCCCGCAGCGAGATTTGCGCGAACGTCAGGTCCCTGGGCTCGGCGCCGAGGCCGAGGAGCGGATCGGCGAAGTCGGACAATGCTTTCACCTCATCAATTCATCGCTCCCGGAAGGCCAGCTGAGCGTAGGCAATCTTCGCCGCGGCCGAATAAATCCAATCCCGGGGTCAGATACGTTCTCTTACTGAATTCTAACCAGGAGGGAACATGCCACAGGGGGACAAATCGAGTTACACGTCCAAACAGAAACGCAAAGCGGCGCACATTGAAGAAGGCTATGAAAAGCGCGGCGTCTCCAAGAAGGAAGCCGAGAAGCGTGCCTGGGCGACGGTGAACAAATCGGACAAGGGCGGAAAGAAGAGTGGATCTGGCCGCGGGAAAAAGAGCAGCAAAGCGAGCTCGCGGAAAGGTGGGAAAAAAGGCGGAAAAAAATCCGGCGGCCGGAAGAAGGGGTAGATGCCGGTCAGGAACGACGACCTTAATGGCAGCGCGCCGGACAAGTCCAAGTTTGCGCTGTTGCTAATCGACGTCATTAATGACTTCGATTTTCCGGAAGCGGATCAGCTTCTGCGCTTTGCCCGGCCCATGGCGCGAAAACTCCTGCGATTGAAGAGGCGGGCGAAGCGGGCCGGCGTGCCGGTGCTTTATGTGAACGATAACTTCGGACGCTGGCAGTCCGATTTTCGCCGGCAGGTGCAGCACTGCCTGCGGGCGGATGGGCGCGGGCACGAGATCGTTAGATTGCTCCAGCCGGAGGAGGACGATTATTTTGTGCTCAAGCCGAAGCACTCCGGCTTTTTCTCCACGACCCTCGAAACGCTCCTCCGCTACCTCGGGTCGGAGACGCTGATTATTACCGGCCTGGCCGGCAATTTTTGCGTGCTCTTTACTGCGAACGACGCCTACATGCGCGATTACGACCTCATCGTCCCGGCGGATTGCACGGCCTCGAATTCGGCGGCGGAAAACAGGGAGGCGCTCACCTTGATGCAAAAATTCCTCAAAGCGGATACCCGTTCGTCGCCCAGGGTTCGATTTCCCGCGGCCCGGAAGAAACGCCGCTAGCAAATCGGACACTGCTTCTCGGGCTTGCGCAGGAAACTTTCGCGTGGCATAAGACCAAGCCTCGCGCGCCCCAACCGGGCCGCCAGCTCCCAATTTTCATCATGCCGACTCTTTCCTCGACCGATCCAGTGCTGGAAACCCAGGTGTTCTGGGAACGGCACAAAACGACAGTATTTGCGGTGCTCATTCTCGCGGTTCTCGCGGTCGCGGGCTGGGGGGCGTTTCGCATCTATTCCGACCGGCGTGAGGCGGCTGCGGCCAATACCCTGACCTCCGCGAAGACCGCGGCGGATTTTCAGAAGGTTATCGCGCAATTTCCATCGACGCCGGCCGGTGCCTCGGCTCATTTGTTTCTGGCCGAAGAACAGAGGAAGGATAAGAAATTCGCGGAGGCGAACTCAACGCTCCAGACCTTCCTGAACAAGTATCCGAAACATGAGTTGAAAGGGTCGGCCCGACTGGCGATGGCCGCGAATCTGGAGTCGCTCGGAAAGCGCGACGAGGCGTTGGCTGCCTATCAACAGCTGGCCAAGGATGATCCCCAGGGTTTCAGCGCTCCCATGGCCTTGATTTCGCAGGTGTACATCCTCAAGGAAAAAAAGCAGGCCGACGAGGCCCGCCGGGTTTGTGAGACGATCCTGACCAATTATCGCGACAGCATGATGGCCAGCGAGGCGACCCGGCAACTTCGGTTCCTCAAGGGCAGCGAACCAGCCAAACCCTCGCCTGATGCCATCTCAGCCGCGATTCCGACCGCGCCCGCCAGTGCGCCGGTAACGGCGGCTACTCCCGTTCCGCCAGCGGCTGTTCCCGCTGCTCCGCCCGCCGCCGCCCAGGCTTCCGCGAGCAAGGCGAATACGACTGCGGCTCCGAAAAAGCCATAGCTTGACTGACCCGACAGCGTCGGGATTGCTGGCAAAAAGAGGGCGACGCGGAAGCGCGCCCAGGGTCGCTTAGCGCTTCGAGAATTGGAAGCGTTTCCGGGCACCAGGCTGGCCGGATTTCTTCCGTTCCTTCATCCGCGGATCGCGCCGGAGCAAGCCCTCGGCTTTGAGCGTTCCACGCAGATTGGCATCCACTTGCAACAGAGCTCGAGAGATGGCGAGGCGAGCCGCGCCGGCCTGGCCGGTAGCGCCGCCGCCTGTGGTATTGATGGAGAGGTCGTACGAATTCGTCAGTTTCACCACCTGGAGCGGTTGCAGAACCGTGTTTTGCAGCGGCACCGTGGGAAAATAATCTTCAAAGCTTTTCCCGTTGATATCTATCTTGCCGCTGCCCGCGGTCATGCGAATGCGCGCCACGGAAGTTTTGCGGCGGCCGGTGGCGATAAATTCCTGTGTTTGTGCCATGGGAAATTCCTAGGAAGCGAACGAAACGGCCGCCGGTTGCTGAGCGGAATGGGGATGCAAATCGCCGCGATAAACCTTGAGCTTCCGGTAAACGGCACGCCCGAGTTTGTTGTGCGGAATCATTCCGCGGATGGCGTGTTCGACCAATAGCTCCGGGTGACGCACGCGTCGCGCCCGGGCATTTTCGGTTTTGTGTCCACCGACGAAACCGGAAAAGCTCATGTAGCTTTTCTGTTCTTCCTTCTTGCCCGACAGGCGCACCTTCTCGGCGTTGATCACGACCACGAAGTCGCCCGTATCAACGTGTGGGGTGTAGATGGCCTTTTCTTTTCCGCGCAAGAGATTGGCGGCTTTCACGGCCACCTGGCCGAGAATCATGTTATTGGCGTCGATGATCCACCACTTGCGCGGAACTTCGTTGGCTTTGGCGGAAAACGTCTTCATCAGGGTGAAAGGGCACGGAAATTACGAGTGTGCCCCCCGGGTGTCAAATGCTTCTTGGAGCGCGTTGTGCAATCGATCGCGGAACGTTGACCATTGGCCGGCGACTCGGGCTGGCACCTCATCTGCTTATAAATATTATAATGCGTGTCCGGCTTCTCGCTCTCCTTTTTTTCGCCTGCGCGACGCAGTCCACCAAAGCCGGCGGGGAAAAACCGGATACGGGCAGCACCTCATCGCGCGCGGTCATTCGTGAGTTGAATCTGGCGCGACAGAACCCTGCCCTCTACGCCACGTTCGTCGAAGAATTGCGCGGGCGGATGAGTGGCAACATCATGGTCTTGCCGGGACGAACGAGGGTTCGGACCAAAGAAGGCACCCGGGCGTTGGATGAAGCTATTCGCTTCTTGCGGAGCGCTCAGCCCCAGGCCCCGCTGACGCTTTCGCCCGGAATGAGCCGCGCCGCCGCGGACCACTGCGCCGACCAGGCGGCCGGGGGATTCGGACATGTGGGGCGAGATTCGAGTCACGCCGACCGACGCATCTCCCGTTACGGGATGTTCGGCGGCTGTTGGGGCGAAAATATCTCTTACGGCAAAGCGACCGCGCGCGATGTCGTCCTTGCGCTCATTATCGATGATGGCCAGCCAGCCCGGAAGCACCGGCACAACATCTTCAATTCAAGCTTCAACTTTGCCGGCGCCGCCTTTGGGCGCCACGCGCGCTTCGGAACGGTTTGCAGCATGGATTTTGCCGGCAGTTATACCGAGCGCGGGCAGTCGTCCGACACGCTCGTCGCGCGCAATTTCTGAGTCGAGTTCGAGCTAATCCCGGTCCGGCCGCTCAGCGCGCATCTTCTCCAGAATCGGCTGGATCGACGGATCCGCCTTTAAGAGAGCCGGGCGCAGAACCTCGCGGAATTCCCGGCGCGCTTGTTTGAGCCGGTCGCGCGCCGCCTGCACGGTGGGATCGCTCATGGCCTTC
>Ga0222622_10000682_pt1 | contig 13007 bp, 10 predicted proteins | sample PLM2_5_b1metaG_FD_177335 | JGI IMG/M metagenome (GOLD analysis project Ga0222622, IMG submission 177335) | Groundwater sediment microbial communities from an aquifer in East River, Colorado, USA - PLM2_5_b1 | ecosystem: Environmental > Terrestrial > Soil > Riparian zone | place: USA: East... | reverse complement strand
ACGGCGTCCCCCAGCCCACCCGATGCATAGTGGTCCTCGACGGTGATGATCGCGCCTCCAGTAGCGCGTCCGGCCTCGGTCATCGTCTTCACGTCCACCGGTTGCAGTGAATACGCATCAATCACGCGAATCTCGATACCCTGCGCCTTCAACACGTCGTACGCCTTCAGTGCCTCAAACAGCGTGACCCCGGCGCCAATCACGGCGGCCTTATCGTTCGCACTCTGACGAACGACCTTGGATCCGCCGATCGGGAATCGCTCGTCGGGCCCATAAATAACCGGCGTCTTCGGACGCGACGTGCGCATGTAGGCCATTCCCTTGTGCTTCGCCATCTCGACGACGAGATGGTGCGTGCTCACCGCTTCTGACGGATACAGCACGGCGCATCCGTGCACGCTCCGCATCATCGACAGGTCCTCGAGCGCCATCTGCGACGGGCCGTCTTCGCCGATCGACACGCCCGCATGAGACCCGGTGAGTTTCACATTGGCAAACGAAATGGCGCCCATCCGGATGAAGTCGGCAGCGCGCGTGAGGAAGCAGGCGAACGTTGAGGGGAAGGGGATCGCGCCGCGGGCGCCGAGCCCCATGGCTGCGCCGACCATGACCTGCTCGGCGATGAAGTTTTCGTAGAACCGTCCCTCGGCGATCTTCTCGAACTTGTCGCTGAACGTCGAGTTCTTGACGTCGGCGTCGAGGGACACGATGCGCGGATCGGCCGCGCCCACAGCCGCCAGCGCAACACCCCACGCCTCGCGCGTCGCGACCTGATCGCCGAGTTTGTAGGCCGGCGGCGGAACCTTCGAGTAATCGGCCGCACTCTCGGGCCGGCTCTTGGAGCGCGGACCTTGAATGTCCGGTTTCGCGTTGCCTGGCACCATCTGCTTCTCGAGCTCAGCGATCGCTTTGTCGGCCTCGTCGCCCTTCTTCAGCGCCTTGCCGTGCCATCCTTCCTTGCCTTCGATGGCGGCAAGCCCCTTTCCTTTGATCGTGCGCGCCAGAATCATCGTCGGGCTGCCGTTGGTCGCGCGCGCTTCATCGTAGGCGTTGAGGAGTGCCTGGACGTCGTGGCCGTCGACGACAATCGTGTGCCAGTCGAACGCCTTCCAGCGGCGCGCCAGTTCGTCCATGTCGTGCCGGAACTGCGTCGGCTGGCTCTGGCCAAGAGCGTTCACGTCGATCACCGCGCACAGGTTGTCCAGCTTGTAGTGGACGGCGACATTCGCCGCTTCCCACACCGAACCCTCGGCCATCTCACCATCGCCAAGGAGCACGTAGGTGCGGTACTGCGAGCCGATCCGGCGTGCGTTCAGTGCCGTCCCGATCGCCGCACAGATCCCCTGGCCGAGCGAGCCGGTCGCGACGTCGACGAAGGACAAGCGCGGCGTCGGATGCCCTTCGAGGTCGGAATCGATGCGTCGCAGCTTCAGCAGCTCTTCGCGCGGAAACAGACCGGCTTCCGCCCACGCGGCATAGAGAATGGGCGCGGCGTGCCCCTTCGACAACACGAATCGATCGTTGTCAGGATTCTGAGGGTTGCGCGGGTCGTAACACATTTCCGCGAAGAAGAGCGTCGAGACGATCTCGGCTGCCGACAGACATGTCGTCGGATGGCCGCTGCCCGCTTCGCTCGTCGAACGAACAGAGTCGATACGCAGTTGAGTGGCGACGTTTTTCAGGGCGGCAACAGAGGTTGTAGAGGTTGTCATGACGCGTTCCGACTCATCGGCGCAAGGCGCCTGTGGGGCCAAAAGAGCGAGTGTATCACCGCGGTGTGGCGCCTCGCACGGCGAGCAGCCAGTGAGCCGCGAGCGGCCCCTGGTCGGCGGCCGATGGGCGCATCGCGGCCAGTGTTCGCTCGGCCGCCCGCACGAATTCCTGGTCACCCGAAGCGCTGCCGAGACGCCACATCGTCCTGGCCGCATCACAATTGATCACGAACGGCTTCAGCGGCTGATTCATCAACCCCAGGGTCTCTTCTCCACCCGCGTTGCCACGATCGAAAAAACCGCCGGCGGCCGCATCCCACATCGTGCGGAGGGCGTAATGCCCCAGTTCCTCGGCCATCATCTCGTACACGACATTGTCGGTGATCTCGAAGGCGTCGAGGCACGCCGCCGCCATGGCGAACTGGTCGCCGAGCAGGCCCCTGACCCGCGGCTGCCCATCGTTGTAGTGCGCCACGCCCTCTCCTGGTTTGTAGTTGGCGAGCAGCACGCGTTCGAGCGATCTCACCGCGAACTCACGCAGCCCGTCGTCGTTGAACACGCCCGCGGCGAAGAGCGCGGTTGACACCATGACCGCATTTGAATCGGCGTAGAGCGACGGTGACACGGCCGGCGGCGTGAGCGCGCGCCGCGCGTCACTGGACGCTTCGGCATAGTAGGGATCGTCGGCCCGTTGTGAGCTGTGCCAGCCGCCGTCGACCGGGTCGGCCAGCGAGTTCTGGATATATCGAAGTGTGTCGGCGCCGCGCTCGGTGAATCGCGCGAGCTGCAGCGTCGCTCCGGCCTGCAGAAAGATCCGCGCAAGGGCCGCGTTCACGTCGAGTAGTTTTTCGACATGGGGCAGTTGCCAGTCGCGGGTGGTCGCGTAACGAAAGAACCCCCCGTCGACGGGGTCGTAGAGACCTCCCCAGCCGATGTGATCCAGGGATTCCACAACGATCCGTTCCAAGCTCGCATCACCGGTTTCCGAAAAGACGTCCAGCGCCAGATGCAGCGCTGCCGTGTGCGGAAACTTCGGCTCGGTGCCGAAGCCCCCGAACTCCGCGTCGAACGTGGCGAACACTCGGGTCGTGAGCTCCACGTCGCTGATCGTCGAATCGTCGCCGCTACCCGAGGCGTCCGCCACGGGTGCGGCGGCGCGAGCGGGCTGCACGTGGAACGCCTCGGCCACCTGCATCAGCACGGCGCGCATGCGATCGAGCGGCACGAACGTGCCGCCGGCGAGAATGTCGCCAGCCGGCGTCAAAAACGCGGTGGTGGGCCATCCGCCGAGGCTGTACCGTTCGCTGACGTCGGGCCGATCCTCCGCGTCGACGCGGATGGGGACGAAGCGATCATTAATCAGGGCGGCGATTTCCGGGTCGGCATAACTGGTGCGATCCATCTCGGCGCACCAATGACACCAGGTCGTCGCGATCGACAGCAGAATCGGCTTCTGCTCGTCGCGCGCTCGCGCGAACGCGGCGCCGCTCCACGTCTGCCATCTCACGCCGTTGGCCGGACCATCCGGGAAAGCCATCAGAATCTCGTGATTATAATGAGGAGGATGCTCGCGCTGCGGTACGCTGGCGTGCTCGCTCTTACGGTATGGGTGGGCGGGTTGCTCGTGCTCGGCGCGATCGCCGCCCCTTCCATATTCGATGTGCTGGCGCTGCGCCACGTCGCTGACGATCGACTGGTCGCGGGGGCGATCTTCGGCGAAGTCCTTCGACGGTTTCATCTACTGAGCTACGTCTGCGGAGCGGTCGTTCTCCTGACGCTGGTGATGCGCGGTGTGATGGGGCCACGACCGATCTGGTTCGCGGCTCGTATTGGCACCGCGTTCCTGATGCTTGCGGCCACCGCCTATTCCGGGCTGGTCGTGTCACGGCAAATTGCGCGACTGCAGTCGGAGATTGGCGTTGCGCCATCGAGTCTGCCGCCCACCGATGCGAGGCGGCTGGCGTTTGGCCGCCTTCACGGCGTGTCCACTGGCCTGGAACTGGTGCCGGTCCTGGGGGGCCTCCTGCTGCTCTTTCGCGAACTGAAGGACTGACGAATGCACGTGGAAACGCAACAACGAACGCTCGCCCTGATTGACGACGCGCTTCGCTCGGCGCAACAGCCAGAGGTCGCGATGGAACGCGTCGTCGAGATCCTCGAGCGCGAGATGCCGCACTACACGTGGGTCGGCATCTATCTACTGGAAGGGGACGAACTGGTGCTCGGCCCCTTCGTCGGGAAGCCATCGCCCCACACGCGGATTCCGATCGGTCGTGGGATTTGCGGTGCCGCGGTCCAGGAACGTCAGACCATCGTCGTGGACGACGTGAACGCTGATGCGCGGTATCTGGCCTGCAGCCTCGAAACGAAATCGGAGATTGTGGTGCCAATCATGAACGGCACTCGCGTGCTCGGGGAAATCGACATCGATAGCGATCAGCCAGCCGCATTCGGTCCCGCCGACACCGCACTGCTTGAATCGGTCGCGTCACTGCTCGCGCCCGCGCTCGATCGCCGCCACAATCGGTAGCTCCACGGAAAGAAGACGATGAGCCAGACGATCACGCTGATCCCCGGGGACGGCATCGGCCCCGAAGTCACCGAGGCAGTCGTCCGCATTTTCAAGGTCGCGCAGGTCGACGTCGAGTGGGAGCGGCACGACGCCGGCGTCACGGCGTTCAAGCGATACGGCCAGTCGCTGCCGCCGGCCTTGCTGGATTCGATCCGCCGCAACCGCATCGCCCTGAAGGGACCGGTCACGACGCCGATCGCGGAGGGTTTCACCAGCGTCAACGTCGGACTGCGAAAGGCCCTGGACCTCTACGCCAATCTGCGCCCGGTTCGAAACCTGACCGGCGTCGAGAGCCGTTTCACCGGTGTGGATCTCGTGATCGTCCGCGAGAATACGGAGGACCTGTATGCGGGACTCGAACACCAAATCGTGCCCGGTGTCGTCGAGAGCCTGAAGATCATCACGGAAAAGGCCTCGACGCGGATCTCGCAGTTTGCCTTCGAGCATGCGCGGCGCATGGGCCGGAAGCGCGTCACGGCGATTCACAAAGCCAACATCATGAAGCTCAGCGACGGCCTCTTTCTCGAAAGCACGAGAAAGGTCGCGCGCGACTATACCGACATCAGCTACGACGAACGGATCGTCGATGCCGCGTGCATGCACCTGGTCATGCGGCCCGAGAAGTTTGACGTGCTGCTGCTCCCCAATCTCTACGGCGACATCGTCTCCGACCTCTGCGCAGGCCTGGTCGGTGGACTCGGGGTCGTTCCCGGCGCGAACATCGGGCTCGAGTCGGCGGTGTTCGAAGCGGTTCACGGCAGCGCACCCGACATCGCGGATAAGAATCTGGCCAACCCGACGGCGCTTCTGCTGTCCGCCTTGATGCTGCTCGATTACATCGGGCGCAGCGATGACGCGATTCGCATTCGCGGCGCGCTCGATCGAGTGCTCGCTGCGGGCAAAGTTCGGACGACCGATCTCGGAGGGACTGCGTCCACGACGGAGTTCACCGAAGCGGTGTGTCGCGAGATCGGTAAATGAGCGGCGGAACAGCTGACAGGACCGTTTCCCTGATATAGTCCAACTCGTGATGCTCGACGACATCACCCAGGCCGTCCTCGCCCGAGATGATGTGGCGCGGTACCTGCGCGGCGGCCATGGGCAGACGGAACTCGAGGCACGCGAACGGATCCACGCGTATCTCGACGAACTGCGTACGACGCAGCGCTATCCGATTTACCGTGCGCTCAAGCACCCGCTCTATCCAATCCTTCGCAAGATCGAACGCATCGACGAACACGTCGACATCGCCCAGCAGGCGACCAGGGCCGGACGCGTCATTTACATATCGAACCACAAGTCGCACCTCGATTACCTGGTCGAGCCGCTGGTGCTCGATGACAACGCCATTCGCCCGCCGGTCATCGCCGCGGGGATCAATCTGTTCGGCGGGCCACTCGGCCTGATCCACCGGCACGTCACGGGCGCGATTCCGATCCGGCGCAACACCAAGGATCCGGCGTACCTCGTGACGTTGAAGGCGTATGTCGCCGAACTCCTGCAGCGCCACGACCTGCTCTTCTACATCGAAGGAGGACGGAGCTATTCGGGGGAGTTGAAATCACCAAAGACAGGTCTTCTCCACGCGACAATGCACGCTGACACGAGCGCCGTGATCGTGCCGATGGCGGTGGCTTACGACGTCGTGCTGGAAGATCACATCCTCGCGCACCAGGCAGAGAAACGGCGGCAGCGGCCGTTCGCGCGCGAGATCGCGGAAATGGTTCGATACGCCGTCGGCTATCAGTCGCGCGCCTTCGTCACGTTCGGATTGCCGATCACGCTCGACGGCGTCGATCCCGAGTCGAGACGCGAGATCATGGATCTCGCCCACGTGATCCGCGAGACGATCGGCCGTCTCCACAAGGTATTGCCAACGGCAGTCCTGGCCGCTGCGCTGAAGCCGTCGATTACCCGCCGCGAGCTCGAGGCCCGTGCAGAAGCCATCATCGATACCGTCAGGTCCGCCGGCGGCAACATGGGCGTGACATCAGGACGGCAGGCGCTCGAAGAAGGAGCCGGGCCGCTCGAGGCTCGTAACATCATTCACGTCGAGCGAGGCGGACGATTTCGCGTACGGGAGCGAACGGTTCTGCGTTACTACGCGCGCGCTCTTCAGCACCTGCTGACGGGTTCGAAGCGAGTACCGCGAACGCACTAATGATCGGATACGTTTCCCGAGCTTTCTTCCACACGCTCGCCGGCAGCCGCACTCTTCAACAACTCGCATCCCGGTACGGGATGCGCAGCCCGAACAGCTTCGCCCGCCGATTCATCGCCGGTGAAACGATTGACGAAGCGATCGTCGCCGCCAGAAACATCGAAGCCAACGGCCTGATGCACACCCTCGATCTGCTGGGCGAGAGCGTCGCGACGATGCCGGAGGCGGATGCGGCAACGCGTGCGTATCTGGCGACCTTCGACCGCATTGTTGCCGCGGGGATCGGCAGGAACGTGTCGCTCAAGCTGACGCAACTGGGGTTGACGATCGATCGCGCGACCTGCGTCGACAACTTGCGCCGTCTTCTCGATGCCGCCGCGGCTCACGATTTTTTCGTCCGCGTCGACATGGAGAACTCGGAGTACACGCAGGTCACGCTCGATATTTTCGAAACCGTGTGGCAGCAGGGGTACCGCAACGCAGGCATCGTGCTGCAGGCCTATCTCAAGCGCAGCGCCGCCGATGCCGAGCGCATGAATGCGCTCGGCGCGCGGGTCCGACTCGTCAAAGGTGCGTACCAGGAGCCAAAGACCGTCGCGTTCCAGCGCAAGATCGAAGTGGATGCGTCTTTCGTGGAGATCATGCAGGTGCTGGTCGAACGCGGCACCTACCCGGCCGTGGCGACCCACGACCCCGACATGATTGCCGCAACGCGCGCGTTTGCCTCAGCAAAACGAGTCCCCGCCGATCGGTATGAGTTTCAGATGCTGTACGGGATCCGACGGGACCTTCAGCGATCGCTTCGGGATGCGGGGTATCGCGTCCGCGTATATGTCCCATTCGGGCGTGAATGGTTCCCCTACTTCATGCGCCGCCTGGGCGAGCGCCCGGCCAACATCGGTTTCGTAATCAACGGGTTACTGCGGGAACGATAAACCCGCGTGACCGCCGCGAAAGTACGTCGACAGGTAGCTTATGTGTACTTCGCCAGCTACCTTCCCGCCCATGCCTGTGTTTCAAATGCTACACACTTGCCAGGACCAGATTTATTGGCTCGACCATAAGTAATTGGCCTGCCAGCTGATCCACCTCCTGTGCAATCCGTGGCACACCTCTTGATACTCCTGAGGCAGGAAGACGGAAACGGAAGAGTACTTCCGGGCGTCATACCTTGTAGGGTCATAGGAGAAGGGACAGGGAGATCGTCCATGGTGACCAATTACCCCCAGCAGCTCACGGCGACTGCACGACTCACAACCGACACGGCAACCGGCGTCGTCGCGCGGACGCTCGGACGTCTCGGCCAGCTGGTCTGCGGGCTTCGCGGACACGATTCGGTGCTCCACTTCGAGGGCAACCGCGTGAACATGCGGTGCACCTCGTGTGGCCACGACACGCCCGGATGGGAGATCAGCGGACGCGGTCCGCGCCGCCGGTATGAGGGAGACGCGCGCCGTCACCTGCTCGCCACCAAGAAACTCGTGCTCCGCAAGAGCGCGTAGCCATCTGGGGGTCAGACTTCCCATGGGAGTCTGACCCCGCCGTTACGGCCAGGTGATGGCAAGTGACGCCAGGGCGTCACGACACATGATCACCTCGCTGACCCTGACGTATTCCTCCAAGCTGTGAAGTCCCGCTCCGCCGGGGCCGAACAACACCGACGGAATCGCGGCGCCGCCGAGAATCGCGGCGTCGGTCCAGAAGCTCATGCCCACGCTGGATGGTCTAATTCCGGCGCCCATCGCTGCTGTCTCGAGCGCCCGCGGAAGATCGCTCGTCGGTGGCAGTTCGTAGGGCGAGCGTGAGAACAGCAAACTGACAGACGCTTCGAGCTCGCGATCCTCTTCACGCAAGGCACCCAGCAACTCGCTCAATTCAGCGGTCAACGTTGCGGCGCTCTCGCCAGGCACCGTGCGGCGCTCGAGCTGCAGCCGACACAAATCGGGATAGCTGCTTAGCTCTTTTCCACCTTCGATGATCGAGGCGTGCAGCGAACCCGTTCCTAACAACGGATGCGGCGTGCGGGCTTGCAACTCGCGATCGAGACGTTCGAGGCGCGCAAGCACGCGTCCCATTCGCAGGATCGCATCGCGTCCCTCGACCGGCCGGCTTCCGTGTGCAGCGCGCCCCCGAGTCTCCACCCTCGCCCACGCGAACCCCTTATGCGCCACGCCAATTTGCAAGTCGGTGGGCTCGGTGACGACGGCGGCATCCGCTTTCCATTCACGGACGAGCGCATCGGCGCCGATGCTCGCATACTCTTCATCGACGACCGCCGCGACGATCAGCCGGCCTTTCCTGAATCCCGACGCCTGTGCGACGCGTGCTGCATCGATCATCGCGGCGACCCCGGACTTCATGTCCTGAGAACCGCGGCCGTATAGCCGCCCGTCGCGAACGACCGGCGTGAACGGCGACGCCATGCCGTCGACGCCCACCGTATCGATGTGTCCACACAGCATTAACGACCGGCCGCGCTCGGATCCCTCGAGCACGCCAATGACGTTCGGACGTCCCGGCGCGGCTTCCTGACGCTCGACGTCGAGTCCAATCGACCGCATATGCGCGTCGATCGCGTCCGCAATCTCCGCTTCGCCGGCGGCACCAGGAACCAGCGATGGATTGACCGAGTCGATGGAGACGAGATCGTTGAGGAGAGAGATGACGGGGTCGATCATGGAACTGACGCTGAAAATGTTGAATGTCGAATGCTGAATGTTGATAGAGCGTCCGGGTTGCTGAATGGGGGGCTTTCGAGCTGTCATTCACCTTTCAGCCTTGAGCCTTGAGCCTTGAGCCTTTTCAGGTTCATCGGCCGGGACTGTATCATGCCCGGATGGAACTCTCCGGCCGCGTCGCGGTCATTACCGGCGCATCGTCCGGCATCGGCCTGGCGACTGCGCGGCACCTGGCGCGCGAAGGTGTCGCCGTGGTCATTGGCGCGCGACGCCGCGATCGCCTCGACGAGGCGGTGGAGGAGATGCGAAGCCGCGGCGGCCGTGCCGAAGCGCTCGTCGGCGATGTGACGTCAGAGAGCGACGTGCAAGGTCTCGTCGAGCACGCCTGCCGCACCTTCGGACAACTCGACATCATGGTGTGCAATGCCGGATTCGGATACTACGGCACCGTCGAAGAAACACCGACGGCGACCATGCAGCGGATGATGGACGTGAACTTCATGGGCACGTTCTACGGCGCCCGCGCTGCGCTTCCTCACTTTCGCGCGCGTGGGGGCGGCCATCTGATCATCGTGTCGTCAATCGTCGGACAGCGGGGCATCGCGATGATGAGCGGCTACAGCGCCACCAAAGCGGCGCAGGTCGCGTTCGCCGAATCGCTGCGGACGGAGTTCAACGGAACCGGCATTGCGATCAGTGTCGTGCTTCCCGTGTCGACTGAGACCGAGTTTCGTTCGGCCATGGAGCGCGACTACGGCTACTCCGTTTCGGGTCTCGGGCCAAAACAGTCAGCCGACGACGTGGCCGGTTCGATTGTCGCGTGCGTGCGAAAGCCGCGGCCCGAGGTGTATCCGCACGCGTCGGCGCGGGCGCTGGCGATCGTCAATGCCGTGGCCCCCGGCCTCACCGACAAACTCGTGAAGAAGTACGGTCGCCGGCGCGAGGGCCACTGAGTGCAGGCGGGCACCGGCGCGCTCTCGAGTTTCGATCTCGCGATGGCGATCGCCTATGCGGTTCGCGATGCCGGCGGCCGTGCGGTGATCGTCGGTGGATGGGTCCGCGATCGGTTAATGGGGCGCCCGTGTAAAGACCTCGATCTCGAGGTGTATGGGCTGGCACCCGATCGGTTGAAATCGCTGCTCGCCAGATTCGGGAACGTCAACACGGTTGGCGAGAGCTTCACTGTCTACAAAGTCGCTGATGTCGATGTCGCGCTTCCCCGCCGCGAGTCGCGCGTTGGCCGCGGGCATCGAGCGTTCGAGGTCACCGGCGATCCGGCGCTGTCCTTCACTGACGCGGCGCGCCGTCGCGACTTCACGATCAACGCAATCGCCTGGGATCCTCTCCTCGACGAATACATCGACCCCTTCAACGGCCGGCGCGACATCGCCGCCAGAATCCTCCAGGCAGTTGACGTTCGAACGTTTCCGGAGGATTCGCTGCGAGTCCTTCGCGCCGTGCAGTTTGCCGCACGGTTCGAATTTGCTCTTGACGACGCAACCCGTACGGTGTGCCGGCAGATTGCACTGGACGATCTCCCGTCCGAACGGATCTGGGCAGAGATCGAAAAGCTGCTGTTGCAAGCGGCCCGTCCGTCCATCGGGTTCGACGTCGCCCTCGATCTCGGTGTGATCGACCGCTTGTTTCCTGAAATCCTGGCACTTGTCGGCTGCGAACAGGAACCGGAGTGGCATCCCGAAGGGGACGTCTGGATTCATACGCTGATGGTCATCGACCAGGCGCGAACACGGATCGATGATCTCGATCATCCGCGGCAGGTCGTGGTCATGCTCGGTGCGGTTTGTCACGATCTCGGCAAACCCCCGACGACGGCATTCATCGATGGCCGGATTCGATCGATCGATCACGAACAGGCCGGCGTCGCACCGGCGACCGCCGTGCTGGATCGTCTCAACATCCACAGCCTGGACGGCTACGACGTCCGTCAGCAGGTCCTCGGCATCGTCGCGCACCACCTGAAGCCCGGCATGTTCCACCAGTCGCCGACGCCCGTCTCCGACGGAGCCTTTCGGCGGCTGGCCGCGAAGGTCGACCTCGAACTGCTCGCGCGCGTCGCAAAGTCCGATTGCCTCGGCCGTACGGGAAACTTCAACTGCTCGGCGATGGACTGGTTCCTCGAACGCGCCAAGGCGCTCGGTGTCGAACACGCCCCGCCCGAGCCGATCGTGAAGGGACGCCATCTTCTGGCGCTCGGACTCGCGCCCGGCCCACGCGTCGGCGAGGTCCTTCGCCAGATCTACGAGAGACAGCTCGATGGATCCATCGCAACGCTCGAGGACGGGATCGCGCTCGCTCGCGAGATTCTCGCTGAGCGATCCTGATACGCTTGTCCGCAGATGCGACGCGCGAATTCAACTGCCACCTCTCTGTTGCGTGCTGTTTTTTTGATGACCGCGGCGTTCGCGATGGCGCCGCAACAGGCCTTCGCCCAGGATCCGCAGCCCGAGGATCTGCCGATCGGCAGGTACGTGGCGGACGCGCGCGTCCAGTTTCCTAAATTCAAACAGGACCCCGGCGTCTCCGGGGCGCTAGGCGTCGCGACTGACAATCTGCCGACTCGCGGATTTGGTTACGCGCTCGGAGCGCACTGGTACCCACTTCGGATCGGAGTCATGACGCTCGGTGTCGGAGGCGAGATCAGCAAGGCTGGTCGCAACAAGACGAAGAATACTGGCACGGAGGCCGCTCCGGTCAACGTCGCGGTGAACACGACATTCTCCGCCGTCTCTCCCCAAATCTCGTTCAACTTCGGCGCACGCGACGGGTGGAGCTACATCAGCGGCGGCCTTGGATGGGCGACGCTCACCACTCAGCTCGTCGAGCAACCGCTTCCCGATCCGGAGTCGGGAACAAAGACGATTAATTACGGCGGCGGCGCGAGGTGGTTTTCCAGGAAACACCTGGCGGTCACCTTTGATATTCGGTTTTACGCGGTAAACCCGCAGCTGGCCACCGCGACGCGGCCGGCTTACCCGCGAATGACGATCCTGACGATGAGTGGAGGGATCAGTCTCAGATAGGTTCCAGTTTCCGCTTCCAGCTCAATCAAATATCCCAGATCCGCTCCTGCTGATCGTAGAAGGTAATGAGGCCGTCCTCGCTGACCTTCAGGACGGCGCCGTATCGCCCGGCCGCCATAGCCGCGGTCGTCCGGGCGCCTTCGACGGCGAGATTTGAATGGGGTTCGGGGGGCTCAGTGTGCAGCAGGATCGCACCGACGGCAAGCAGCCGCCCTGTGCGGTCGAGCACGGTCGCCCCATCGGTTCGCGCCAGACCTCGAAACACGGCGCGATCGAGTTCCTGGACGCTTCGGCCGCGAAGCATGTGCATCAACTGGCCGCGCGTCGGGACGGAACCACCTGTGTGCCGGACGAGATCCAGTTGATCGGCCGGCGCAACAAGTTGCGACAGCGACGCAACCGGGTCGCGCAGCACGACGAACAACGCGCCTTCACGGGAGTCCGCGAGATCGATCGCCGTCTGAAAGAGACGCTCGCCGAGGACCGCGTTCTCGATTGCCGCCTGCCACATTTCGTACTTGGCCTGGAGATCCAGCAGGTGCCAGCGCGCGTTTCGAAAGCTGAAGGTCTGCACACCTTCTGCAAACACTTTGATCTCGTGCGACGGGCTCAAGACGATGCAGATCAATCCATTGCCGGAGGTGGCCAGCGCGTGCTGCCGATAGCGCACCGCGGACGGGACCGTCAGCGAAACCGGCTCCGCATACCGCGCCACTTCGACGATGTCCAGCACCTGGCCGTTGCCGTTGACGAGAAAGACCGTTTCCATCCCGTCGCTGAGACGGTAAAAGCTCTTGATCGCGGTGAGCGCCTGCGAATAGCCATACAGCTGGTCGGGTGCCA
>Ga0222622_10000678_pt1 | contig 13031 bp, 8 predicted proteins | sample PLM2_5_b1metaG_FD_177335 | JGI IMG/M metagenome (GOLD analysis project Ga0222622, IMG submission 177335) | Groundwater sediment microbial communities from an aquifer in East River, Colorado, USA - PLM2_5_b1 | ecosystem: Environmental > Terrestrial > Soil > Riparian zone | place: USA: East River... | reverse complement strand
CATCGGCTTGGCGATCGAGAAGCAGCTGCCGGAGATGCTGTCAGTTCGCCAGGGTACCGAGCTCGCGATCTCACGCCTGAACGACGAGCGTCCGCGGAATTCGCGCCCCTTTGTGCTCCGTCTGCCACCGACGAGCACGACGAGCGCCGTGCAGATCGCCATCGCGCTGCGCGAAGATCCAACCGTCGTCGGCGTCGTCGGCCACACCGACAGCAACAGCTCACTCGAGGCGGCCCCGATATATGAGGACGCCGAGCACGAAGGCACGGGAGCGCTCATCGCCATTTCGCCGACGAGTACGAGCCCGGCGCTCAGCGGGCGAAGCAAGTGGCTCTTCCGTGTCTGCCCGAGCGATGTCGCGGCGAGCAAGCAAGCCGCTCGCTTCGCGCTCGACTCGCTGCACTCGCGCCGCGCGATCATCGTCTACCGCAACGATCTCTTCGGTCGCGGCTGGACGCGTACGTTCGCCGACACCTACATCGCCGGCGGCGGCAGTGTGCTGGAGCGAAACCCGCACCTCGTCGGGATGGTCGAGTGGGACGCGTATGCCGGACAGGTGCGCCAGCAGTCGCCCGACCTCGTGCTCTTCCCCGGGCGTGCATCCGATGCCGCCAACTTTCTGCGTGCGCTTCGCGCCACCGGCACGAGCCCAATCTTCCTTGGCAGCGACGCGGTATCGCAGCTCGAGGCGCAGGGGAAGGAATTCGCCGGCGTCTACTACACGGCGTTCTTCCTGCCGACGCGAGTTGAGAGCAAGGACGGACGCGAGTTCGTCGCCGAATTCCAGCGCCGCTATCGCATGCTGCCCGACCAGCGCGCCGCGCTGAGCTACGACGCGACGATGCTCATTGGTCGAGCCGTGTTCGCTGCCGGCGCGAACCGCGCGCGCGTTCGCGACTACATCGCGGGAATCGGATCGACGCGGCCAGCCGTGACCGGCGTGACCGGCAGGATCGCCTTCGACACGCACCACGACCCCATCGACAAGGCGATCGTGATCGCTCGTGTCGGCGAGGGAGGCAGTTGATGCGGAGGTTCTTCCGGCTGCGTACGATTCGGTCGCTGCTGTGGGCGGGTTTCGGCTCGACGATCTTCTTCCTTGCCGCTTCCGGCGCGGGCGCCATCTACTCGCTCCAATCCCTGGAAGGCCAGAGCCGCGCCGAGGTGCGAGACCTCTACGACGAGTTGTCGGCGATGCAGCGGGTCGCGAATGCAATCATGCAGGAGATCGCGATCGGCATGCAGTACGTGAACACCGGCTCGGAAACGGAGGGCGACCGATATCGTGCGGCGGCCGACGAAGCGGACAAGCTGCGCCGCGATGCACTCGGTCTCGCCGTCCTCGCGCCCGACGAACGCAAGGAGCTGGAGGAGATCGGCCGTCTTCAGGCGTCGGTCGAAGTCGGCATCGGGCTCACGCACGCCTACAGCGAAACGGGTCGCCGTGCGGACGCGACGCGCGTCCTGCGCACGACGACTGCGGACATCGAGAAGATCGGAAAATCGGTCGATGCGATCCGGAGCGTGGCAACCGCCCGTACCGCCGCACGCGACCGTGCGCTGCGCAGCGATGTCACGCGCAATCAGCGCGCGCTCCTGGTCGTCATCCTGGCAGCGATCGGCGTCGCGATCTATTTCAGCATCCGGACGCTGCGCGCAGTCACGCGGCCGCTGACTCAGCTCGGCCGCGACGTCGACGCGATGGGCGACGGCGACCTCCGGCTGCGCACGCAGGCCGCCGACCTCCCACGCGCACGCGGCGACGCCCGCGAGTACATGCACCTCTCGCAGTCGCTCCTCCGCACGCGCGACCGCCTGCGGGCGCTGCTCGACAGCGTGAAGTCGGAAGCCGAGATCGTCAACAAGGCGGCCGGTGCGCTCTCGCAGACGGCGACCGGCGCGTCCGACGCGACGCACCACGTCACCGCCGCCGTAAACGAGATGGCGCGCGGTGCAACCGGTCAGCTCGACTCTCTCACTAACGCCACCGAGGCCGTACGCCAGCTCGCCGAGGAAGGTGCGGCGATCGGCGAGGCTGTCGGGGCCAGCCAACAAGCGGGAAAGGACATCCGCACGACGGCCAACGCGACACGCGCCGGCATCGCCGAGGCGGTCTCCACGCTGCTCGGCGCGCGTGAAGTGGTGGACACGTCGGCGCGCGAGATCGCCCACCTGCGCGACGCAACGGCGGTCATCGACCGTTTCGTCGCGGTCATCTCCGACATCGCCGTCCAGACGAACCTCCTCGCGCTCAACGCGGCGATCGAAGCAGCGCGCGCCGGCGACGCCGGCCACGGCTTCGCGGTCGTCGCCGAGGAAGTGCGCACACTCGCCGACCAGAGCGCGAAGGCGGCGAGCGACGTCACCGAAAACGTGCGGCGCATTCGCGAGCGCGTCGGCAGCGCGTCGGCAGCCGTCGAAGCGGGCACGCAGCGCATGAAGAACGTCGAAGAGGTCGCGAAATCGGCGTCGAACGCACTGAGCCAGATCGAGAGCGCCGTCGAGCGCGTCGAGAACGCATCGGCTCGTGTGACCCGCGCCGTGGAATCGAACCAGCACGCGCTGATTTCGGTGCGCGACGCGATTCTCGGCGCGAAGGAAACCGCCGAGGGCCACGCCGCCTCGTCAGAGCAGGTCGCCGCCGCCGTGCAGCAGACCTCCGCCTCGGTCGAGGAAGTGAGCGCGACCGCCGCCGAACTGCAAACGGCAGCCGAGCGGGTGAGGGCGATGGTCCTGGAGTTCAAGACCTGAACTACGGGCGGTAGGCGGTGGGCGGTAGTAACTGCAACTACTAATAACGAACCGCGGGCCAAAGCGACTTGCCGCCGTCGTGCGGCGCGATTAAAACCCACGGACACACCGTCGTCCCCTCACATTGGAGTACTCGTGTCGATCTCCCGCCGCGACTTCCTCGGCGCAGGCGCGACTGTCGCCGCCGGCCTGACGCTCGCTCGCCCCGCATCGGCAACGCCGATTCATTCCATCATCGACCGCGCCGCGTCGCTGACCCCGGCCGGCCGACCGACGGTCGTCTCGTCGGCCAACGGCATTCGCGGTGTCGCCCGCGCGTACGAGATGCTCGGCAAGGGCGCCGACACCCTCGACGCGGTGATCGCCGGCGTGAACATCCAGGAGCTCGACCCGGAGGACCAGTCGGTCGGTCTGGGCGGCCTGCCTAACGAAGACGGCGTCGTGCAGCTCGATGCGAGCTGCATGCACGGTCCGACGAAGCGCGCTGGGGCGGTCGCCGCGCTCGAGGACATCGCGACGCCGTCGCTCGTCGCCAAGGCGGTCATGGACTACACGGACCACATCATGCTCGTCGGCGCGGGCGCAAAGAAGTTCGCGCTCGAGATGGGGTTCAAGGAGCAGAACCTGCTGACCGAGCAGAGCCGTCAGGACTGGCTGCGCTGGAAGACGCGGCTCAATCCGAACGACAACTGGCTCGAGCAGCCTGAGGCTGGCGCGGCGCACACGTCGTCGCGCGACGGCGAGCGTGAGAAGCTCGAGTACGACGTGAACGGCGTACCGTCCACGTACGGCACGATCAACATGAATGCGGTCGACGCGAAGGGCGACATCAGCTCGGTGACGACGACCAGCGGGCTGTCGTGGAAGATCCCCGGCCGGATCGGCGATTCGCCGATCGTCGGCGCGGGCCAGTACTGCGACAACGGCGTCGGCGCCGCCGGCTCGACGGGTCGCGGGGAGGCGAACATCAAGGTCTGCGGCGCGTTCCTCGCCGTCGAGTTCATGCGACAGGGGATGTCGCCGGAGCAGGCGCTGATGAAGGTGATGGAGCGCGTGATCGCGATGACCGAGAAGCGTCTGCTCGACGAGAGGGGCCGGCCGTACTTCGACCTCAACTTCTACGCGGTCTCGAAGGACGGCCGCTATGCGGGCGCCTGCGCGTACGAGGGCTCGAAGTTCGCCGTCTGCGACGCGAAGGGCGCACGACTCGAAAACAGCGCCTTCCTCTTCAAGCGTGACGAGCGTCCCACGCGCCGGCCGATCAGCGGCACGATGACGCCGCGGTAGGTCAGACCGGCGTCGGCTCGTGCTCGGCGAGCGACTCGTGCGTCGGCACGCCCGGTGTTCCGCGCGCGGGTGCGGGCACCGGCGCTGGCAGTGGCTGAGCCTCGAGCTGCTCCGACGTCGTGACCCCGAGTTGGAACGTCGACACGATGCGCGACAGTTCATCGGCCGACGCGGCAAGCGCCTTCGCGACGTGCGCGATATCCGCCGTCGACGCGCTCTGCTCTTCGCTCGACGCCGCCACTTCCTCCATCGACGCCGCGAAGCTCTCCGTCGTCCGCGACACTGATTCGAGGCGCTTGGTCATCTCGCCGATCAGCGCGTGTGTCTCCGCGGACGCGCGTGAGATCGCCCGCATCCACTCCTCGTTCTCGGCGACGGCGGACTCGATCTGCGCGAACGACTCGAGACCCTGCTTCGTCGCGCCGAAGACGCTCTGCACCGCCTGAACGGTGCGTAAAGTCGAGTCGCGAGATTCTCCGACGCGGGCGAGCACCTCGCGCACGAGCTGCTCCGTCTTCTCGGCGGCCTCGCCGGCGCCGGCGGCCAGACGTCTGACCTCGCTCGCCACGACAGCGAAACCCTGGCCGTGCACGCCCGCGCGCGCCGCCTCCATCGCCGCGTTGAGAGCCAGCAGCTTCGACTGCCGAGCCATCTTCTGCACGAACGTCACGAAGTTGCGAATCTCTTCGGAGGCGCCGGCGAGAGCGTCGGCGGCACTCGCGCTCGCCGACACGTCTGCCGACAGAGCCTGAAGTGCCATCGAGTTCTCGTCGAGGCGCTGGCGATTCTCCGCCGCGAGCTCGCGCAGCGTCACGTTGCGCTCGAGTCCTTCCTGCGAGCCGGTGTCGAGCTCCGACGAGATCGCGACGAGCCGTGTCGCGTCGCCGGCGAACTGCGTGATCATCGTCGACATCGTGCCGGACTGCGCGCTCAGATCGTTCGACGTCGTCGCCATGGCTTCCGCGGTCTGAGCCATCGCCCCGGCGCCGCTCGTGATCTGCGATGCCATCGCCGCCGTCTCGCTCGACGTCACCGACATCGCGCCGACGAGACGCCGCAGCTCCTCGATCATTGAGGCGGTCGCGCGGCTGAGACGCCCGATCTCGTCGTCGCTCTGCGAGATGTCGCGCAACTCGATCGACAGATCGCCGGCGGCCACCGCCTCCGCCGCTTCAGCGAGCATCGCCGCCGGCGCGCTGATGCGGCGAGTGACGAAGCGGTCGAGCGACCAGAGGCCGGCGAGCAGGAGCAACCCGAAGCCGGCAGTTCCGAAGAGCAGTGCGCGGCGCGACGACTCGGCGCCCGTCAACGCCAGACGCTCCGGCATGTGCGCGACCACGCGCCAGCCGAGCGTGCCGACGGGTACCGCGGCTGCCCAGGTGATCTGGTTGCCGGCGCCGTAGGTCACCACTGAGTCGTTCGCCATCGCGAGCACCCGAACACTGGCGAGCTGCTTCATTCGCGTCGCATTCGTCGAGCTGGCGATGATGTTGTTGGTTGCGTCAACGAGGTCGACTTCCACGCCGCCCCCGGTCGCCGCGGCACTAGCGAGCGCGCTGTCCGTGCGGGCAAGGCCGAACGTGAGCTTGAGGACGCCAGCCGTGTTACCTGCCGGGTCGCTGACCGCGGACGCCATCGTCACCACGACCTGTTTCGACCAGTCGTCGAACGCGGCTTCTGTTGGCGCGCTGCCGTTGTTCTTGGCCGCTTCCCACCACGCCTCGTCGCTTTGGACGAAGTCCTGTGTGCGTGCCGTGATGACCGCATTATGACCGAACCGGTCGGTGAGCATCGCCTCGATGACGCCGATGCGTGGCGAGACGTTGGTCAGGTACGAGCGAAGGCGATCGTCGATGCCCAGCGTCCGCGTCTCTGAATAGCGGCGCTCGAGCGATTCCATCGACTCGTTGGGGAGTCCGAGCGACTCCGACCGCCGGGTGCCAGCCCGTGCCGCGTCGACCACCATCGGCGAGCTGATGAGGAGATCCATCTCCCGTTGACGTTCGACCAGCAGGTGGTCGATCAGCGAGGAGGAGCGTTGGGCGGCATCCCGCAGGCGCAACTTCGACTCGCTGGTGAAGACGCCCGCGATGCCGACGCTGCCGAGCCACGCCAGAGTGCCGAGGACGATCATCACGCCGAGCGCGGAGGTCAGCATGATGCGCCGGCGAAGCGTAGCTCCACGCATGCCGTCCCGCCGTCCAACGTCTGGTGCTTCTCTCTCTGTCATGGACGTACGCTCACTCGCGCCGCTAGATTGAACTTCACCACCTGACGCCGCGCCGAGCCGACCGTACGGCCACGCGGTACGATGCTTCACGATCCCATGGCAGATCCGACCACCACTCGTCCCGCCGCCGACCCGGAGGGCTACCAGCCGACCGCCATCGAGCGGAAATGGCAAGAGCGCTGGGCGTCCTCGCGCGCCAACGCCCCGGACCTCCAGGGCGGCGCGCGGCCGTTCTACCAGCTGATGATGTTCCCCTATCCCTCAGCGGAGGGGCTGCATATCGGCAACCTCTATGCATTCACGGGGAACGACATACAGGGACGATTCCAGCGACTCCAAGGGCACACGGTATTCGAGCCGTTCGGCTATGACGCGTTCGGCATCCACTCGGAGAACTACGCCCTCAAACTGGGCATCCATCCGAGCGAGCTGATTCCGCGGAACATCGAGAATTTCCGGCGGCAGGTGCACCGTGCCGGCCTGATGATCGATTGGCGTCACGAGCTCGCGACGACGGACCCCGCCTACTACAAGTGGACGCAGTGGCTCTTTCTCCAGCTCTACGAGCGGGGGCTGGCGTACAAGAAGAAAGCAGCCGTCAACTGGTGCCCGACCGACAAGACGGTGCTCGCCAACGAGCAGGTCGAGGGAGGCGTCTGCGAGCGGTGCGGCACGCCGGTCGAGCAGCGCCAGCTCGAGCAGTGGTTCTTTCGCATCACGGACTATGCGCCGCGGCTGCTCGACAACCTCGACAAGCTTGACTGGTCGGAGTCGACGAAGACCGCGCAGCGCAACTGGCTCGGCCGGTCCGAAGGCGCGCGCCTGACGTTCAACATCGTCGGCGCGGCGTCGAACGGTGGGGGCAAGAGCGCGTCGGATGGTGCCGTCGCCTTGCGTAAGGCGGTCGCCGGCACGGCTGGTAGCGGCGGTGCTTCGCTGACCGTCTTCACCACGCGGCCCGACACGATCTTTGGGGCGACGTACCTCGTGCTCGCGCCCGAGCATCCGCTCGTCGACGTCTTTACTACCGACGCGCGCCGCGCCGAAGTCAACGCCTATCGCGAACGCTCGGCGAAACAGGATCTCGTTTCGCGGAAGACGAACCGTGAGAAGACGGGAGCGTTCACCGGCTCGTACGCGATGAATCCGGCGACCCGGCAGCCGATCCCAATCTGGCTCGCCGACTACGTGCTCATGGAATACGGTACCGGCGCGATCATGGCTGTGCCGGGACACGACCAGCGCGACTTCGAGTTCGCGACGAAATTCGGATTGCCTATCGTTCGCGTCGTCGCGGGAGTTGGTCACGATGCGGACACGCCGCTCGAAGCCGCGGAGCACGAAACCGAAGGTGCGGTCCTCGTCAACTCGGGCGAGTTCAACGGAGTGCCCGTGGAAGCGGCGAACAAGCGTATCGTCGTCTGGCTCGCCGAGCGCGGCGCGGCAGAAGCCGTTACGACGTACCGGCTGCACGACTGGTGCATCTCGCGCCAGCGCTATTGGGGTCCACCGATCCCGATCATCTATTGCGACGCCTGCGGCACGGTACCGGTGCCGTTGAAGGACTTGCCGGTGGAGCTGCCTTTCATCGAGGACTTCCGCCCAGACGACAGCGGCATCTCACCGCTCGCGCGCCACAAGGAGTGGTATCACGTCTCCTGTCCGAAATGCGGGAAGCCCGGGCGGCGCGAGACCGACGTCTCCGACACGTTCCTCGACAGCGCGTGGTATTTCCTCCGCTACCCGAGCTCGGATCGAGACGACGTCCCGTTCGACGATGCGCTGACGAAGAAGTGGCTGCCGGTGAACATCTACATCGGCGGCAACGAGCACGCGGTGCTCCATCTGCTGTACGCGCGCTTCACGACGATGGTGTTGCACGACGCCGGCTTGCTCGACTTCGAGGAGCCGTTCCCGAAGTTCCGCGCGCACGGGCACATCATCCGTGATGGCGCGAAGATGTCGAAGACGAAGGGAAACATCGTTACGCCCGATCTGTATGTGGATGACTGGGGCGCCGATTCGCTGCGCACCTACTTGATGTTCATCGGTCCGTTCGAGGAGGGTGGCGACTTTCGTGACCGGAGCATCTCGGGCGTCAGACGGTTCCTCGAGCGGCTATGGTCCACCGTGCATGTCGCGAGTGACGACGGCGCGCCCGACGCCGACGTAATGCGTAAGCTCCAGCAGACGATCAAAAAGGTCGGGGATGACATCCCGCGCCTCGGCTACAACACGGCGATCGCCGCGATGATGGAGTACATGAATACGCTTCGCGCGCACGAGCGCGCGCCGCACCGTGCCGAGGTCGAGCCGCTCGTGCAGCTGGTCTCGCCGTTCGCGCCGCACATCGCCGAGGAGCTGTGGGAGAAGCTTGGCCACGCGAAGTCGGTCTTCGACTCCGGCTGGCCGCGGTTCGACGCGTCGCAACTGGTGTCTGAAACGGTGGAGATTGTCGTCCAGGTGAACGGCAAGCTGCGCGGCAAGATCACCATCCCCAAAGCTGCCACGCAGGACGACGCGTTCGGGGCAGCGACCGCCGTTCCGGCGATCGCGAAGTTCGTGGCCGGCACGCCGAAAAAGGTGATTTACGTGCCAGGCCGCCTGCTCAACATCGTGGTCTGAGCCGTCGTATCATACGCAGTGAGGCGCTTGTGACGGGGAGTACGAACGCCGGTGTGACGGCGAGCCGGTGTCGGTCGTTCGACTTGAGGGTAGCCCGTACTCGGCAATTACGGAGGGAACGCGTGAAAAAACACAGTGTTGGAGGACCGATGAACGAGAAGCAGCTCGCCAAGCTCGTGAAGAAGATCTCCGGCAAGGCCGCCCAACCGAAACGGCCGCCGCGAAAGACCTACGACGCCGCGCTCGACGCGACGCAGAAGCCGGAAGAAGCCGACGCCGAGGAGCTGAAGGACTTCTTCAAGGAAATGAAACGGCGGGAGTTTTAGAAGCAGGCGGTGGGCGGTAGGCGGTAGCAGCTACGAACGGCGCAATGAATACGCGGCCGATGGCTTTGCCATCGGCCGCGCTTCCTTGTTGGTAGTTGCAGTTCCTACCGCCCACCGCCTACCGCCCACCGCCTGCTATCCAGTGCTCCCCACGCCCCCCGTCCTCGACGTCGTGATCCCGACCTCGCCTTCCACCCACGGCAGCACGGTATGGCGGGCGAGGACGATCTGCGCGATGCGCTCGCCGTGCTCGATGCGCAGCGTCGCGCCGCTGTCGTTGCGGAGCATGATCAGCCACTCGTCGGGGTAGTCGGCGTCGATGGTGCCCGGAGCGTTAGGCATCGTCAGCCCCTTCTTGAAGGCGGCCGAGCTGCGGATCCGGATCTGCGCCTCCACTCCACGCGGGACCCGCGCCTTGAAGCCGAGCGGCACGACGACGCGCTGGCCCGGCATGAGCGAGATGAACGGTACGCCCTCGCTGTCGTCCGGCCCGCGCTCGAAGATCTGCAGTCCCGAGCTGAAACGCGTCTTCGTTCCGGTGAGATAGGCGCACACGTCGTAGCCCGCCGAGTGCTCGGTCGCGCGGTTCGGCAGCTGCACGTCGGGATAAAGCCGCTCGAAGACGACGGCGTCGGTCGTCACGCCGCTGCCCTCGCTCGCGAAACCGCCGGTCGGCCCATTCACCTCATCGCCGTCGCTCACAGCATGCGCGCGATCCACTCGCCGACGTAGTAGCCGATGATCGCGACGCCGAGGCCGACGACGAACATGTCGAGCCCCGAGCGGAACACCGACCGTCCGGTGAAGACCGACCGCATCGCGCCGACGACGAAGTGGGACAGCATCGACAGCGAGAAGCTGAGCACGATCGCGACAGTCCCCTGCCAGATGAGGAAGGGAAACACCGGAATCAGCGCCCCGACCGCCGTCGCGACGCCGGTCAGCCACGCCTCGCGCATCGGCGACGTCTGTGCGGCGCTGATCCCCAGCTCATGCTGCACCTGCTCGGCGAGCATGCGCTGCGGATCGGCCATCGCCGCGTCGGCGAGCGATCGCGCCGTGTCTGGCACGATGCCCTTTGCCTCGTATATGAGGGCGAGCTCGTCGCGCTCGACCTCGGGCATCATCGCGATCTCGTCGCGCTCCATCGCGATCTCGTGCGCGTACACCTCCTGCTCGCTCTTCGCGGCCAGATAGCCGCTCGAGCCCATTGAAAGCGCGTCAGCGATCAGCCCGGCAATGCCGGCGACGATCACCGTGTGGTGCTGCGTCGCCACCGTCGCTCCGATCACGCCGGCGACGAGACCGAAGTTCGCCGTCAGGCCATCGTTGAAGCCGTAGACGACGTTGCGAAGGAATCCGCCGCTCTCCGTCCGGTGCCACGGCTCGCCGGTGCGCCCGGCGATATGGGCGAGCGTCGTCGCATGCTCGGCGCTCTCGCGGGCGAGCGTCAACGCCTCGCCTTTGCCGGCGACGCCGCCCGGAGTCGCTCTGTGCATCGCCAGATAGCCCTTCACCTCGCGGCCTTCCTCGCGCAACAGCATCGGAAGGAGAAAGGCGGGGCCGAAGCGGTTGCCCAGCACCGCCAGCATTCGGGCGCGGAAGCTTGGGCGGAACGTGGACGGCTGGCGCCCGTGCTGGCGTAGCAGCGAGGTCCAGATCTCTACGTGGCGGTGCTCGACGTCGGAAAGGCGGCGATAGAGGTCGCTCTTGTGCGCATCGCTTTCCGCGTTGGCGAGAATCTCGTACAGGAAGGCGGCATCCGCCTCATCCTGCCAGTGATGCTCGAAGAGATCGAGGTCTGGCACCTCGGAGATGGGGGTCGAGTCGAGCGTGGAAGCCATGTGCTCTAAGATACAGGCGACTCCCTACGTCCGCTCGTCGCCCGACCCCTCTGCTTGCCGGATGCGCGCCCGGTCGCGGGCCTTCATGCACCATCGCTCGAGCTCGTAGTCGGAGATCGAGTGCCAGTTCCTGGGGAACGGTGCGATCCGACAGGCCATGACCGCGCAACGGAACGACAACCAGCCGTTCTCGTAGCCGGGCCGGGTGAGCAACGTGCGATGCAGCGTCGCGCGCGGCTCAGGGATGATCTCGCGCACAGCCCAGCGTACGCCCAAGCCGTCGACCAACTCGCGAGTCAACGCCTCCGGCGTGTAGCGCGTCGACGACGGATCGCCGTCGAGAGGGTCGCTCGAGGAACGCAGCGTATCGCGCTCGCGCTCGGGTGGCCACATGGCGAGATAGGGGTTGGGACTGTGTCGGATTCGAAAATATTCGACCGGAAGAATTGCGCCATTAGCGAAAAAGGGCAACCTGGCGTGTGATCGGTACGTACGGAAAACGGTCCGGGGCAACCCTCCGCGCGTTGGCCGTGTCTATCTCCCGGACCCCTGAAAGACATCATTCGCTGAGGACCTATGCGAGCCATCACCCTCTTCACTGCTGCGCTCACCCTCTTCCTCGTGCCCGGGATCGCCGGTACCCAGGAGAAGACCCCCAAGGCGAAAGCCGACGAAAAGGCCGACAAGGCGCGCACCGAACGCATTGTAGCGCGGACCCCGCGCGTCCGGATCTTCTCCGGAGAAGGGGGCGATTTCGCCCGCATCGGCTTTGATGCCAAGCCCCGCGCGATGATCGGTGTCAACACCAGCTCGAGCGGCAAGCGCGATACGCTCGGGCTCCTCGTCACTAGTGTGATGGCTGGCGGACCGGCCGAGAAGGCGGGAATCGTCGAGGGCAATCGCATCGCGGGCGTAAACGGCGTGAATCTTCGCCTCACCGCCGCGGACGCCGGCGAGACGGATATGGAAGGCATCACCGCCCGCCGGCTGACGCGCGAGCTCGGAAAGCTGCAGCCAGGCGCCGAAGTCGATCTCCGCGTCTATGCCGACGGGCAGTGGAAGAACGTCAAAGTGAAGACCGTCTCCAGCGACAGCCTGATGGGCGACCGCTTGATCGCGTACTCGCGCGGCGCACGTGACGAGCGCGCGGTGCTCGGCTTCTCGCTCAACTCGTCAGGCAACAAGCGCGACACGCTCGGCGTGCTGATTGGCGGTCTCGATGAGGATGGCCCGGCGGAGAAGGCGGGGCTCATCGAAGGTGACCGCGTCGCCGCCGTGAACGGGACGGACCTTCGCGTGAAGCGCGAGGACGTCGGCGACGACTACGTCAGCAACGCGATGGTGAGCCGCTTCCAGCGCGTGATGCGCAACGTGAAGCCCGGCGACAAGGTCGAGCTACGCATCTACAGCGGTGGTCAAACGAAGACGGTCAGCATCACCACGGCGCGCGCCGCCGACGTCTACAAGGAAGGCGACCGCCGCGTGCGCATGATGATGCCAGGGATGTCCTCGTTCGAATACACCCCCATGCCGCCGATGCCCGCCATGGCACCGATGCCGCCGATGCCAGCAATGCCACCGATGCCCGCTTACGGCGGCGACATGTGGTACGAAGAGGCGACGCCGCCCACCCCCCCGACGCCGATGCGGCTTCGTTCCCGGATCCACTCGATGGACCTGAACGACATCGACGACAACGACTTCGATGACGATACGGACTTTGACCTCGACGTGGCGCCCGACGTCGACTTCGAGATGTCGCCCGACCTCGACTTTGAAATTACTCCGGACATAGACGTCGAGATCGCACCGGACATCGAGGTGGAGATCGAGCACACGCATGCGATGGAGGCGGCGCGCCGTGCGCTCGAAGCGGCCGAGCTGCCGCGCGCCAATGCGAAGTCCGACAAAGAGTCGGCGCTCCGCGCCCTCGAGGAGGCGAAAGCACTGAACGAGCAGACGCGCCGC
>Ga0222622_10000677_pt1 | contig 13040 bp, 7 predicted proteins | sample PLM2_5_b1metaG_FD_177335 | JGI IMG/M metagenome (GOLD analysis project Ga0222622, IMG submission 177335) | Groundwater sediment microbial communities from an aquifer in East River, Colorado, USA - PLM2_5_b1 | ecosystem: Environmental > Terrestrial > Soil > Riparian zone | place: USA: East River... | reverse complement strand
AGCCGCGCAGCCAGGTATAACTGGCCGTCAACATCAGTCCTGTCACGCTGATCGCGAACAACAGCAGCAGCGGCAGGATGTCCTGCCCGAACTGCTGCACCGCGACCGCGCCGTGGTCGATCATGCGCCGCCGGAACGCGAGCATCACGCCGGCGATGACCAGTATCGACGACCACACGAGCCCGTGAAAGATGACGAAGGCTGCGGCGGACTCGACCGGAAAGTCCTGGACGGGAATGCCGAACACGAACGTGCGATACATGTGCAGATTGCCAGGGACCGTCTCGAAGTGAATCCAGCCCCACACCAGAGGAAACGTGATCGCCGCCGCGATCAGGCACCCCCACATGATCAGCCAGTGCGCGAGCCCGCGCAGCCGGCCGCGACGGAAGATGAACGTGTTGCCGGCGAATTCCAGCAGCGCGCGACGGCCGAGGCTGACGGTATTGCTGGCCAAGCGCCGTCGTGCGAAGAATGCCTGCCACCCGCGACGCCAGTACATGCGCGTGGGCGGACGCTGGAGCCACATCGCGTATCGATAGCTGATCCCGAACGCCGCAAACAGTGTCGCAAAGGTATACCCGATGAGCGCCGCGTCGAAGTGTGCGAGGTTCCGCGATCCAACGACAATCGCGGCGGCCAGCGTCGACGTGACCAGCGCCGCCCATGCCCCGGCTCTGACACGCTCCAGGCCCTGGCGCGCGGCCATCGGCAGAGACTGCATCCAGGCGATGTCGCCGGGGCGAAAGACGCGCTGATTTGTGAAGCGCAGCAGCAGTGCCGTCGCTGACAGCAGCAGGAATCCCGGCCAGATGACGCCCAGCCGATCGCGGAACACACCGAGCAGCAGCGGCGGAAAGAACCCCCCCAACCCTCCGAGCGCGCCGACCAGACCGGTGACCGTGCCGGTGTCTTTCGGAAAATGCTCCGGCACCAGTTTGAAGACGGCACCGTTTCCGAGTCCCAATAACATGGCGCACACGAGCGCGCCGACCGTGAAGGGCACCATCGACGGCCAGGCCAGAAGCAGCGAAAACACCGCCACACCACCGAAGACCCACGACAGCACCTGCGCCCCGCCGATTCGATCCGCCAGCCATCCGCCGACGGGCCGCATGAGCGTCGCCAGCACCACGAATCCAGCCGCGCGAAATCCAGCATCAGCGGGTGCCAGGCCGAACTGTGCCCGCAGCAGCGTCGGCAGATAGATGGAGAACGCAACAAAACCGCCGAAGGTCAGAAAGTAAAAGGCGCCGAGCAGCCAGGCGGTCGGCGCGCGCCGCAGAACGGCCGTCATCGCCGCGACAGTCGCGGGACGTCCTGCCTGCACAGGGTTCCGCGCGAACAGGAAGTACACAATCGCCCATCCCAGGAGCACGGCGCCAGTGCCGCGAAACACCATTTCCCACCCGAGCCGTGCCGCGACGATCGGTCCGCCGAAGACTGCCAGCGACTGGCCCATCGTTCCGAGACCGTAGACGCCGAGCGCCGTGCCCTGCAGCGCCGCCGGAGTCCACCGGGAGACGAAGGCTGCCCCGACCGCAAACGACGAACCGGCCATCCCGATCAGAAACGCGGCGACCAGCAATGAGCGGTAGCTATGGGTCTGCGGAACCGCAAAGGCGGCCAGCGATGCAAAAAGAAGGAGCGCCGTGAAGACGGAACGGCCGCCGAATCGATCCGTCAGCATCCCCATCGGCAGGCGAGCCAACGAGCCAAGCAGGACGGGCACCGCCACCAGTAATGCGGTCTCGGAGGCGGACAGGTGGTAGAGCCCCGCGAACACCGAGGCGAGTCCGCCAATCAGACCCCACGCCGCGAACGAGAGCGCGAATGAAATCGTCGCGAGCACCAGCGCGCGCGATGGTGAGGCGGCGGGAGGCGTGCTCTGGCCGACGACGGTCATGGTGTCGAAAGATCCGTTGCCATATCGTCCGATGTCTAGAACCTATCTCATAAAGCTCGGCGTCGGGCAACCATTGGCCGGACGAACCGTCGACACTACAATTGCTCGCATGGCAACGTCTGACGCGGCAGTTCCCACCCGTCCGTTCGGCCGCACCGGCATCAACGTGTCAATCCTCGCGCTCGGCGGATGGCATCTGGGCCTGCCGAAGACTGACAAGGAAGCCACGCGGCTGGTTCATGCCGCCATCGATGGCGGCATCACCTTCATGGACAACGCCTGGGACTACAACGATGGTGTCAGCGAGATGCGGATGGGCAAGGCCCTCGCCGGACGCCGGGACGAAGTATTCCTGATGACCAAGGTGTGCGTGCACGGCCGCGACGCGCGCACGGCCATGCGTCAGCTGGAGCAGTCGCTCCGCCGCTTGAAAACCGACTATCTCGATCTCTGGCAGATCCATGAAGTGATCTTTGCAGACGAGCCGCGCAAGTACTTCGCTCGAAACGGTGTCGTCGAGGCGCTGGATCGCGCGCGGCAGCAGGGCAAAGTACGGTTCGTCGGGTTCACCGGACACAAGAATCCCGACTTGCACCTCGAGATGCTGTCTCACAACTATGCCTGGGACGCGTGTCAGCTTCCGCTCAACTGCTTCGACGCCTCGTTTCGCAGTTTCGAGCAGCGCGTCCTTCCGGAACTGAATCGCCGCGGCATCGCCGCGATCGGGATGAAAAGCCTGGGCGGCGATGCGCGGATGGTGAAGGCGCGTGCGGTGACGCCGCAGGAATCCATCCGCTACGTGTTGAGCCTGCCGATCACGACGCTGGTGAGCGGGATCGACACGATGCGCGTGCTGCGGCAGAATCTCGCCATCGCGCAGGGCTTCCGGCCGATGACCTCGCGGCAGCGGCACGCGCTCGTCCGTCGGGTCGCGTCGAAGGCGGTGGATGGTCGGTTCGAGCTCTACAAGATTTCGGCCGCCTTCGATGGAAATGAAGCGCGCCGTCAGCATGGCCTGCCGCTGATGGACTCGTTGACCGCGTGAGCGGGATTCCGGAGCGTCCTCATGATTCGCTTCTCTTCACGTGTGCTCCTCGTTCTGGTCCTGTTCAGTGGTTCGCCATCGGCGCAGCGCGGCGGCCCGATCGCGCAGCAACTGGTCTTCACGCCCTATCACGCGAGCGGCATCTACGACGTCGGCGAGACTGTCGGCTGGACCGTGACGCCCGGCCCGACGCCGCCCACTTACGCCTACAAGTGGACGGTGCGCAGAAACAATGCGGTCGTGCTCAAGGAAGGAAAGCTCGATCTGACCGCCGGCAAGGCGACGATTGAAGTCGTCGGCGATCAACCCGAAATGATCTATGTCGCGGTTGAAGCCTACGAGAATCTCTCACCGGACGCCGCCGCGCCGGCAGGAGAGCCCCCGCATTTCCTTGGCGGCAACACCGGTCGCAACACCGGGCTCTACGCCGTGGGTGCCGCAGTGGCGCCGACGAAGATTGGATTGTCCACACCGCGCCCGGCAGACTTCGACGACTTCTGGGATGCCAAGCTCGCGGCGCAGGCCAAGGTGCCGATCAATGCGGTGCTGACGCCCGTGCAGACCGACGTGCCCGGTGTGGAACTCAATATGTTCGAACTCGACGCACTCGGATCGAAGACACACGGGTACGTCGCGAAGCCTGCCGGAGACGGAAAATTTCCCGCGCTCATTCAATTGCAGTATGCGGGTGTCTACGCGTTGAACTCTCATGCTGCCGCGGGACGTGCCGCCGAAGGCTGGCTCATGATCAACGTCGATTCGCACGACAAGCTGCCGTCGGATCCCTCTGGCAACGTGCCGCGCGGGTACCAAGCCGTGGGCAACACCGACCGTGAATCGTCGTACTTCTTGAACATGTATCTGCGCGACTCTCGCGCGCTTGACTATCTCCTGACCAGATCCGACTGGGATGGCAGGACCATCGTGCTCACCGGCGGCAGCATGGGCGGCCAGCAGAGTCTCGCACTCGCTGGACTGCGAGCGGAGAAGATCAGCGCGGTCCTGGTGTGCGTGCCGGCCGGCGCCGACAGCAATGGTGATCTTCACGGCCGCAAGGCAGGGTACCCCAATTGGCCAACGGTCAATCCTGACGTGATGAAGACGGCGCTGTATTTCGACACCGTCAATTTCGCGTCGCGAATCAAGGCGCCGGTCATGGCCGGGATGGGATTCATCGACACGATTTCGCCGCCCGCGGGGGTCTGGACGGCGCTCAACCAGGTGCACGGTCCGGTCGAGGCCTTACCGCTCATTGAATCCGAGCACGACAATCTCACGCCCGAGAAAGGCCGGGCCTGTCCCGCGCGCACCAACGAGATCCTCGGTCAGATGGTCCACGGAGAGAGCTTCACGCCCAAGGCGCTCCAGTGATTAATCCATCCGAAGCATGCGGCTCACGATCGCGAAGAAAAAGCCAGTGGACCATCCGCACATCAGGATGCCCGTGAGCGCCTCGATCGCACCAGCGAGACGCCATGGCTGCGGCAGCACCAGGTCGCCATACCCGGTCGTGGTGTAGGTCACCGCACTGAAGTAGAGAGCGGATTGGAGATCCGGCATCGCGTCCCGCCACGTATAGACGATCGCCCATGCGGCGATCTCGATCATATGCAGCAAGATGATCCAGCCGGCCACGCGAACGAATAACCACGTCACTCCCCAGTAGTGTGACGTCACGTTCGCAGGCTTCCGCAGCCAGCGCACCATGGACGTGACGCCGGTGGCGTGGATCACCACGCACAAAGCCATCAGGCCCCACGCGACCAGAAGTTTCGACACCATAGTGGAAATGAGCCGCGCACAGCAGGGCACGCATCATGCCGGAAATGCGCAGTCAGCCGGCGTGCGCACCGGCCTCCGGAATGCCGGAGATTGGCCGCGCTGATCCTGCGCGGCAATGTTCAATGTTGAATGTGCAATGTTTAGCGGATTTGAACTGGAATGGCAATTGCGGCGCGGGCGGCGTGGACCCTGCGCGCCGGAGAGAATCGCATCACATCATTGGCTTGACTTCTGTCGAGCGGCAGGTGCGCACGGACGGCTGTGCGACGTCACCGAATGTGGTGAGCCGTCAACGGTGTTCGCGGTGACTCGACACGAGTCGGGCAGGCGAGAATTCGAGAGTCGACCGACACGTCGAGCACTCGCAACGAACGCGTACTCGTGCCCGAAGCTCGCCGCCGGGATCGTCTTCGCTCTGCTGCTGCCGCTCTCGGCCTCCGCACAGGAACTCGAGCCGGGCGCGTACTGGCCGATCCCTGCCGGACTCAACATCGCCACCGTCGTCAACAGCTTCAACTGGGGAGACGTGGCATTCGATCCGGCGGCTCCCATCGATCAAGCGACCGCCCGGATCAATACGACGGCGCTGGCGTTCACGCGCGCGCTCGGCGTCGCGGGACGATCGACCAACCTCAGTCTCGTCGTACCGATGATCGCCGGACACGTCGAAGGCCTGTATTTTGGTGAACCGGCAGAAGTGGGTCGCTTTGGGCAAGGCGACCCGCGCTTTCGCCTGGCCATGAATCTCTATGGTGCGCCGGCGATGACGCCGCAAGGCTTTGCCTCGTACCGTCTGAAGACAATCGTTGGCGCAGCGATCACCGTGGCGCCCCCGCTCGGACAGTACGACTCTGCGAAGTTGATCAACCTCGGCACCCATCGCTGGTCGTTCAAGCCGGAGATCGGACTGTCGCGCGCCTACGGCAGATGGGTGGTCGAAATGATGGCCGGGGTGTGGATGTTCACGACAAACAGCGACTTCTTTGGCGGCCGCACGAGGGAACAAGATCCAATCGTCGCCACCCAGGTGCACCTGACCTACCGGTTCGCACGGTCGCGGGCGATGTGGCTCGCCGGCGACGCCAATTATTTCACCGGCGGGCGCACCACGATTGGCGGGAACCGGAACCTGGATTTGCAGCGCAACTCACGAATCGGCGCGACGTATTCGTCGGCCATCGATCGCCACCAGGCGATCCGGATGTCGGTGAGCCGCGGCGCCTACACGACGATCGGCGCGGACTTCACGTCGATTGCCGTTGGCTACAACTACGCGTGGCTGCGCTGAGCGTCCGAAGTATCTGACGGGATACCGGCAAACGCTGGCATCGGTCGAGCCACGAACAGACGACGACAGGGACGAGCGATGAGCCGGGCCCAGCGATTGGCGCGATTCACTCGCGCGCTGTCGGTGGCGATGCCGGTATTGGCGTACATCTGCCGGTACAGCTTCGAGATCAACACGAACGCCAGGCGCGCCCGAAGCGTCGGCGTGCAGCGCGATCGTTCCCAGATCTTTCGGAAGCTGTAGAACCGATCCCAGACGGCCTGAGTACGCGAGCGGATCTCGTCAGGCGTCATCACCGGATGGGCCGCGTACACTTTCGGCCGGTGCTCCTGCGGGATGAGCCAGTGGCGCGTAATGGGAATGCCGGCGACACGCGCGACGTCTTCGCCGACCGTTTTTTCCCACGCGGCGAAATCAACGGTCCCGGGATACGGTGTCAACATCACAAACTGCGCGAACGTGAGCCCGGCGCGCTCGGCCACGTCTGCCGTCGCGTCGAACGTCGCGGCGCGGTCACTCGGCAGACCAAAGATGAAGGACCCGAGCACGTGCACGCCGTGCTCGCGGAACTTCCGCAGGCGCTCGACCAGCGCTTCCCCCGCGTGGTTGAAGCTCTTGTAGACGTCCTTGAGACCTTCCGGGGTGACGGCTTCGACGCCGACCAGCGCCCCCTTGATGTTGGCTTTCCGCATCGCATCGAGGAACGCCTCGTCCTCGGCGGCCTCCATCGTGATTTGCGTAAAGAACACCATGTCCCGCGGCAGCTCCGACAGCTTCGCCATCAGCTCGAAGCGTTCTGCGCGCAGGGCGCGAAGCTGGTCGATTCGCGGCTGATTTTTCTGACGCTCGGCCATGGCCAGGTCGGCCAGCGTGACGGGATAGAAGTTGTCGTCGGCAAGCGCCACGAAACGGAACCCGCGGCGGCGCAGCTCGACAATCTCGCCGACGACGCTGTCGACCGCACGCTGGCGGGGCTTCTGCCCGTCGGTGCGCCACACCGAGCAGAACGAACAATGCTTGGGACATCCGCGAATCGTTTGCACGGATCCCCACATGTACCGCCCTTCGGGCAGCAGTTCCCAGCGCGCGGCGACGAATCGGTCGGCCTCGACTCGTCCGCCATCGTACATCCGCTGCAGCACGCCGCGCCGCGCCTCGTCGAGGACGATCGGCCAGACCACGTCGCCATCGCCGCGCACCACCGCGTGCGCGCCGCCAAGCTCGTGCGCCTCGTCGGGATACAACGTCGCGTGAATCCCGCCGAAGATCACCGTCGCTCCCCGCTCGCGCATCTGCGTGCCGATTTCATAGCCGCGCAGCGCGTTGCCGGTGTGAATGCCAATGCCCACGATGTCGCCCGATTGCACGGAATCGATGTCGAAGGTTTCGAGCGTTTCGTCGGTGATACGAGGCTGCCCGCACCACTCGGGCGTCGCCGCCGCCAGGACGAAGAGCCACCGCGGCGTGATCACGCCGACGCCGAAAGAAAGGTGGCTGGGGTTGACCAGATGGACCGTCATCGCTCGTGCCGTCATCAAATATTTATCCTCACCCGATCGCCAGGCTTGCGCGCATCAGATCGATGGAATCGTGCGTGTCCGAGGACACTGAAGAACGTCTCGCCGCGGCGCAGAGCGCCGGAAGCGCGGCGTCATAAATGGCGTGCCACGAACCCTAATAGGTCGGAGGTCAGCGTGCGGCTGATCCGTGCCGGCCTGGATCGCATGGTCCAGCTTGCCACGCCGGGAAACGCGAGCGGTGTCGATCGAACACTGCGCATGGAATCAGGGCACCAGGGTCAGCGGATGTTGGACGGAGAGACACTGTAGGTCTAGTGGCGCAAGCCTGTCAAACCGGGTTTCCTTGATTTTGGATCACAACACCTGAAATTGTGACGACTATATCAGCGTATAGATGCGTATATTGTTCCCCCGACCGACACCGTAGCCGGTCAGTCGACCACCAAAAATGAAACGATATTATCGCCGGTCGGCCAAGAACGGGGGTCAGCGTCCCGTTCGCGCACGGGGTCTGACCCCGCGCTCGCCTGCCTCGCGACAGCACATCTATATAAGGAAACGTACACCAATGACCATGCGACGGTACGTCGGACTTGCGGCACCCCTCTTGATTCTCAGCGGTGTGATTTTCTGGAGCAGCGAGATCTTCCTCGCCGCGAGGGGTCGTGATCTGCAAGGCCAGACCGTGCCGGCAGCGCCCGCGCCCGCTGGTGGGGGCGCACAGGCTGCCCCGCCGGCCGGACAGGTTCCTCCGGGACGAGGAGGTGGCCGCGGCAACGCGGCAGCCACGTTGTTCACGGCGACCTGTTCTGGATGCCATGGCACGCCGGAATTAACCGGACGCGCGCCGTTTCTCTTCGATCAGAAGTGGCTTGATGGCACTGATGACGACAAGATCGCCAACACGATTCGTCACGGCGTTCCTGAAAAGGGGATGATTGGGTTTACCCCGGAGCAACTCTCCGATGCGCAAGTCTTTCAGCTCATCGCCTACATCCGCACGGCGACCGCGAATCTGAAACCGAAACCGACCTACGTCGCCGATCCGGACGGCCAGGTCATCACTTCCCAGAAGCAGGCGTTCAAGATGGAAGTGCTCACGCGCGACCTGAACACGCCATTCGGTCTCGCATTTCTGCCGGACGGCCGGCTGCTGATTACCGAGCGAAACGGCACGCTGCGCCTGCTCGACAAGGGCAAATTGTCGGAGCCGGTGGCCGGGACGCCCAAGCCCCACGTCCAGCAGGACGGCGGATTTTTGGACGTCACCGTTCATCCGAAATTCGCCAGGAACGGGTGGATTTACCTGTCGTACTCGGAGGTTCAGCCCGGGTATGTCGCGCCTCCGCCACCGCCACCGGCCGATCCTGCGGCGTCTGCGTCGCCCGCGGGGGGGAACGCCGCTGCCGCCCCTGCACCGGGCGCGGGATTTGGCGGCGGTCAGGGCCGCGGCCGCGGAGGTCCTCCGCAGCCGCCCTCCAACACCGTGATCGTTCGCGGAAAGATCAACAAGAAGAACGAATGGACGGAACAGCAGGTGATTTTTCGCTCACCGGCAGAGCTGTACGTCTCGAGCGGCGTCCATTTCGGATCGCGATTTACCTGGGATCGCGAGGGACATCTGTTCTTCACACTCGGTGAGCGCGGCACGATGCAGAACGCGCAGGATCTGAAAAACGGGCTGGGCAAGATTCACCGCGTCAACGACGACGGAAGTGTGCCGAAAGACAATCCCTTCGTGAATACGCCTGGCGCCGATGCCACGATCTGGAGCTACGGTCATCGCAATCCGGAAGGACTCGCGTGGGAGCCCTCGACCGGCCGGCTCTGGGAATCGGAACACGGCCCCACCGGCGGCGATGAAATCAACATCATCGAAAAGGGTCACAACTACGGGTGGGGCGTTGCCTCGAAGGGAATCCAGGGCGGCATTACGAAAACGTCCGAACCCGGAATGGACGATCCGATCGTCTATTACACGCCCGCGATCGCACCAGCAGGCATCACGTTCTACACTGGCAGCCGCTATCCGGGCTGGAAGAACTCGAGCCTCTTTGTGGGCGGCCTCGTGGGACAGCAATTCCGCCGCCTCGAGATCAGCAACGACAAGGTGGTAAATCAGGAAGTGCTCTTCGCGCAGTTCGGTCGCGTGCGCGATGTCGTACAGGGCCCCGATGGATACCTGTATTTGGCGCTGCAGACGCCAACCGGTGGGCAGGGTGTGCCATTGTCGGCGGCCACACCGGGCATGATCGTTCGCCTGTTGCCCAACGCGACAGCGACCGCGGCGAAGCAATAATGTTTGGTCCCTCATGAAGAGACTTATCCCATACGCCATCCCGCTCCTGTTCGTCGTCACGATATTGAACGCCCGGCAAGCGCCTCAGACCACGGCGCCCGATCCCGTCGCCTCTGTCGCCGGGACAGCAAAGACACCGGGAAACATCTGGACGCCGGTCAAGAAGGCAGGGCCGACGTCTCCCGCGCTGACGCCGCAAGACGAGCTGAAGACGTTTTCGTTGCCGCCGGGTTATCACGCGCAACTGGTCGCCGCCGAACCGCTGATCGAGTCGCCGATCATCATCGATTTCGATCCGGATGGGCGCATGTGGGTGCTCGAACTTCAGGCCTTCCTGCCCGACACGTCGGGACGAGATACACAGGATCCGATCTGCGATGTGGCCGTTCTCGAGGACACGAATGGCGACGGCGCGATGGACAAACGCACAGTGTTTGCGGATCACCTCGTCTTACCGCGCGCGCTGAAGGTCCTCGATCACGGCGTGCTCGTCGGAGAACCGCCGAACCTCTGGCTGATGAAAGACACCAATGGCGACCTCAAGGCCGACACCAAGGACAGCGTCTACAAGAACTACGGCCGGTTCATCGCCGGCGTGGAGCACAACGCGAACGGCTTGCTCTGGGCCATGGACAACATCCTCTACACGTCGGAGTGGAACGAAAACCTCCGGTTGAAGGATGGCAAGTTCGAGGTGCTGCCGTCGCTCAGCAGAGGGCAGTGGCAGTCGTCGCAGGATGATGCCGGGCGGATTTATCGCAACGTGAACGATGCGCCGCTGTTCGTCGACTACACACCCGCGCGCTACTTCCTGCGCAACCCGAACGCTGCCCGCACGCGCGGCCTGTACGAGAGCCTGATCGATCAGATGGACGCCACGATCTATCCGCTGCGGCAGAATCGCGGGGTCAATCGAGGCTATCGCGATCCGTTCTTTCGCCCTGACGGGTCGTCCATCATCATCCAGGGCGCGGGCAGCCCGACGGTCTATCGCGGCGACAAGTACCCCGCCGATGTGCGAGGCAGCGTCTTCATCACCGACTCGCCGACCAATCTCGTGCATCGCTTCAACATCGTCGATGATGGAACCGGGCGGCTGGCGGCGAAGAACGCGTACGCGCGGGGAGAATTCCTCGCCTCGTCAGACGAGCGCTTCCGTCCGGTGAATTTGGTGTCGGCGCCCGATGGAAATCTGTATGTCGTCGACATGTATCGCGGGGTCGTCCAGGACGGCGGCATCTGGTCGGACTACCTGCGTGACTACATCAAGAGCCGCGATCTCGAGCTGCCGGTCGAACGGGGACGCGTGTGGCGGGTCGTGTATGGAACTGCCGCGAGCAATCGCGGGGCGAAGCCCGCACTGTCGTCGGCGACGCCGGCGCAACTGGTGGCGGCGCTGAGCCACGTCAACGGATGGTGGCGCGACACCGCGCAGCGGCTCCTCGTCGAGCGCGGCGACACGTCCATCGCGCCGGCACTTCGCAAGCTGGCCGCCTCCGCGCCCGACTGGCGCACCAAGCTGCACGCCCTGTGGACGCTCGATGGCCTGGACGCGATCGATCAGGAATCGGTCGAGCGAGCGCTGTCCGATACCAAGCCGGAGGTTCGAGCCTCCGCCGTGCGTCTGGCCGAGCGATTCCTTGGTTCAGGCAATCCGGCGATCGTGAAAAGTGTCCTCGGGTTGGCGAATGACAAGAACTGGAACGTGCGGCGTCAGGTCGCTGCGTCGATCGGCGAGCTGCCCGCGTCAGCCCGCACCGAACCAGCGATCTCGTTATTGAAAAAGTATGGCAGCGATCCACTCATCGTCGATGCGGTGATCAGCAGCATTCCCGGTGCAGAGGAACAGGTCCTCAACGAGGTTCTTCACGTGGCACCGGGCGAAGCTGGTCCGACCGAAGCCGCCGTCGCACTTGCCGCGGCCATCACACGCAGCGGAGACGTTGCCGCGATCCAGAAGCTCTTTGCGCTGGTCACTGACGACGCGCGTCCTGCCGCGGTTCGATTGGCCGTGCTGCAAGCGATCGATAAAGTTCTGCCCGCGGCCGGTGCGCCAGCGGGTCGCGGCGGTCGCGCAGCTGGTTCGGTCGCACTTGCGGGGCTAAGTACGCCAGGCGCCGGTGAAGCGTTCACCGCAGGCCGGCCGGTGACGTTGAACGCCGAGCCGATCGAACTGGTACGGTTGGGTGCTGGTGGCGATCCGCTCGCGTCACTGGCGAAATCAGTGGTCAATAAGTTGGACTGGCCGAATCGGCCTGCACCAACGGTCGTGGTGGCGCCGTTGACGCCGGATCAGCAGAAGCAGTTTGCCGCCGGCGCAGACATTTACAAAGGGCTCTGCATCGGGTGCCATCAGGAAGACGGCAAGGGAAAGGACAAGATCGGCGCCAGTCTTGTCGATTCCGCGTTCGTCAAGAACCCCGATCCGAATGCCGTCATTCGCGTCCTGCTGTCAGGGAAAGAAGGAACCATCGGGCTGATGCCGCCGGTCGGCGCCACCTATAGCGACGAGCAGATCGCTGCGGTGCTTACCTTCGTACGGCGTTCGTTTGGAAACACGGCGCCCCCCGTCGACCCGCTCAGCGTCCTCGAAGTTCGTGGGCTCACCAAGGCGCGAAACAAACCATGGACCGACGACGAATTGAAGCAGCTCGCGGGCCGGGGCGGCCGAGGTAACGCGGGTCGAGGCGGCCGCGGCGGCTAAGACTGAAACTGGGAACTGGAAACTGGGAACTGTTCGGGCCACACCTTGCGCAAAGATCATTCATCCGGACGCACCGCTTCCGTCGCCAGCCGCACTCGTGGCTTTTTCCTCGCCCTCGTCGGCGTGGCTGGTTGCGTGGCGGGAACGATCACCGTCGCGGCGACGCAAGGGCAGGTGCCGCCGGCAACGGTGCCTCAACCAGCGGCGCAAGGCCCTGGTGGACGCGGCGGGATCGACCAACAGGGCGCTGCGGGGGCCGATTTCCTCAAACGTCCTCCGGTCGTCCGCCTCTCGCCTGAGATGCAGCAGAAGCTGTTTCTGCTTCCAGACGGCTACAAGATCGAGCCGGTGCTTGCCGATCCGACGATTGAGGATCCGGTGGGCGTGAGCTTCGACGGCAACGGCAGGATGTACGTGCTCGAGATGCGATCGTACATGCGCGATGCGGACGGATCGAACTCACGCGCGCTGGTGAGCAGAATTTCACGACACGAAG
>Ga0222622_10000675_pt1 | contig 13059 bp, 12 predicted proteins | sample PLM2_5_b1metaG_FD_177335 | JGI IMG/M metagenome (GOLD analysis project Ga0222622, IMG submission 177335) | Groundwater sediment microbial communities from an aquifer in East River, Colorado, USA - PLM2_5_b1 | ecosystem: Environmental > Terrestrial > Soil > Riparian zone | place: USA: East... | reverse complement strand
GCACGTATATTTCTCACAGCTATATGGCATGAGCGACAATCTCTCTTACGTGCTCGCAAAAAACGGTTACAACGTGTCGAAGTACGTTCCCTACGGCCCCGTTGCCGAAGCCGTCCCCTATCTAATGCGCCGGGCTGAAGAAAACTCATCAGCCGCCGGCCATGTCACCCATGAGCTGCACCTGATCGAAAAAGAGCTCAAACGGCGGAAATCTTCCAGAGGCTAGATCCGACATACAACGCCTTTTTCAAGGCCTAAATATCAATAACAACTCACTCGCAATTTTTTCGCTATTAGAACGGCGGCACAGACGTTTTTATTTTTTTGCAGCCTCTGCAAAAACTGCGGAGCCTCTCAAAAATTGCTGCAGACTCCGCAAAGTTTGGTCCGATCCCGGGGTTTTTTTGCAGCCTCTGCAAAAATGCCAGAGGCTCTCAGATAAGGGTGCAGGTCATAAATAGTTTTTTAAGAGCTTAAAAAAACTATTTAGAACTTGGGACGACAGCAGTGAAAAACGGTAACTGCTCAAAACACAAGGTTTATGTATTTGATCGTAATTTGGGGTTGGCCGAAGCTTATCGAACACCCAACATCAGCCGAACCGAGCGGTCCGAGACAATAGGTTCCTCATCTTCCAGCCAGGCATTCAGCGGTGCCAGTTCCTGGTCGGTTAAAGGTTGGTTGCGGATGGCAGCAGTCTGGGTGCTTTCGAAAGCACGTGTTGTGAGAGCCAGATGGCGAGAGTTGACCGAGAGTGAGGATGGATCGGCAGCCGCAGCCTCGGCAGACTCAACATCAGGAAAGAAGTCCCCGTACACCGTGACGTGCCAGATGCCGTTTGCCTCAGCAAGCAGGCGCATCATGGCAAATCCGCTTTCCAATTGGAAAACGAGAAAATCCCCGGGTTTAAGGCCGTCCTGCATCCGCTTCTCCTCTTTAATAATATTGCTACGTCGATGGCATATCAATCCGGCCACTCGTCGTTTGCATCTCTTGGATAACTTAGGTAGCTTTCTCATATTTCCTGTCGATGCCATATGAATGATCAACTGGATCCCGAATCAATGCTCGCGATAGCCATCGAGGAGGCTCGGCTTGGCCTGGCAGAGGGCGGCATTCCGATTGGTGCAGCCCTGTTTGATGGCAATGGCAACCTGCTCGGCCGCGGCCACAATCGCCGCGTTCAAGAGGACGATCCATCCATCCACGGCGAAACCGATGCATTTCGTAAAGCCGGCCGACAACGCAGCTATCGCAACACCATAATGGCAACAACCCTCGCCCCCTGCTGGTACTGCAGCGGCCTGGTGCGGCAGTTTGGTATCGGCACTGTCATAGTCGGCGAGTCAGAGACATTCCTAGGCGGCATCGACTGGCTGCGTGAGATTGGCGTTGAGGTGATAGAGCTCGATAATGTCGAATGCAAAAGATTACTCGGACGCTTCATTTCAGAGCATCCGGAAATTTGGAACGAGGATATAGGAGAATGAGGCTACGATCTCTAGAAATCGCCGTATTGTTCGTTCTGCTTGCGCCGATCATCATTCGCTCACAGCTGACCGAGCCTGTGCTAGTTGATGAGTTCGACAAACTAAATTCAGAGTCAATTGAAGCGCGGCTCGACAATACCTCGATCCAACTCCGAAATAATCCAGGTTCACTCCTCGAGTTCGTGTTTCGGCGTGGAAATGCCGAGTCACCCGGACAACCTTATCGCAGATTTGGAGTATTCAAAACTTACTTACTCACCAGGAAGATCGCAAAGAAGGACAATATTATTGCCACGTTTTGCGGGCCAGGATCTGCGCCTGCCACGCAAGTCTGGTTAATAGGGGCCCTCGCCCAACGACATTCCTGCACGCGGGAAGAGTTACCATCGAGCAACGCCACTCTGTTCGTTACGTCCTATGTAAGGAATCCAAAGTACGAAGAATTTGGTTGCTGTATTGTCGATAATTTAGATCTCCCTGCCACTCTCGAAGCGGTCGAAGCATTCGCCGACTATCTAAAAGCGATGCCTGACGCCACGGCCTACGTTATCGTTTATGGCGGAACGAATGTTTATTGGACAAGCGATACACGCGGCCGAGACAGAACTGTGAGGCATCTGGATCGGCCGTCCTGGGTGGCTTACGTTGGTGCGACAGTTCGTCAACGGCTGTTTGCCAGCGGCATCGAGCGTTCACGCATCATTTCTTTGGCCGGCGGCTACCGCGACGGTTATGCCGAAGTAGAGCTATGGATCGTTCCGCCTGATGTAAAAAGGCCAAAGCCGTCTCCGAACTACTTTAAGAAGCGTTAGGGCCGGGGGTGTTATCGCCGAGAATCCGGAGATCGGAATGACGATATTGGCGAGCACTAATAACGAGGCAGATTATGAAGCGAGAAACAGCTATCCGTGTGCAACAGAGCGGCCGAGCCGCGGTAACGATCCTGGTCGCCATGTTGGAGCAAGTAGAGAACGACTGTTCAAAAAAGGAATTCGAAACAATCAAGCGAGGCGTGGGCCTCACGATTGGCAGGCTTCAAATGGAACTTTTAGAGCCTTTGTACGTCCAACACCCGGATATCGATGACTTGCCAAAAGATTAATCCGCAGATGTCCAAAACCACCACTCCACAAGATGCCGTTCAGTGCATTAAGTCAGGCGATCGTGTCTTCATTCACAGTGTCGCTGCGGCTCCGCAGACGCTGATCAGGGCGATGACGGCGCGGGCTCCTGAATTGAGAAATGTCGAGATCGTCCATCTGCATACTGAGGGTGAAGCTCCGTACGCAAAGGCCGAGTTAGCTGAGAGTTTTCACGTCAACGCTTTCTTTGTCGGGGCTAACGTACGCCGGGCTCTTGCCGAGGGGCACGCGGATTATATACCGGTGTTCCTGTCCGAGGTACCGGCTTTGTTTCGAAGAGGCGTGCTGCCACTCGACGTTGCGCTGCTCAATGTTTCTCCACCTGATAAACACGGGTTCTGTACGCTGGGCGTGGCGGTGGATGTCGCGAGGGCCGCGTTCGAGACGGCAAAATGCGTCGTAGCTCAGATCAACCCGCAAATGCCGCGGACACAGGGCGACGCACTTATTCACGTCAACGATATCGATGTAATGGTTGAGGTGGACGAACCGCTTCACGAGGTCCAGATGCCTGAACTGACCGAAAACGACCACGCGATCGGGCGGCACATCGCAGAGATCATTGAGGACGGAGCCACCATCCAGATGGGGATCGGCTCGATACCAAATGCCGTTCTCGCGGCACTCGGCGATCACAAGGACCTCGGGGTTCACACCGAAATGTTCTCGGACGGCGTTATTCCGCTTGTTGAAAAGGGTGTGATCAACGGACGTCTAAAGGCAAAACATCCCGGCCGAATGGTCGCGGGCTTTGTCATGGGCACGAAAAAGCTTTACGACTTTATCGACGACAACCCGCAGGTCCTGATGCTCGATATTGCCTATGTTAACGACACGGCCGTCATCCGCCGCAACCCTAAGGTTACCGCGGTAAACTCCGCGATCGAGGTCGATCTCACGGGCCAGGTCTGCGCTGATTCGATCGGGACGCGCCAGTACTCGGGAGTAGGCGGGCAGATGGATTTTATACGCGGTGCCTCTCTCTCTGAGGGCGGAAAGCCGATCATCGCACTGCCTTCGACGACAAAGAGTGGCGAGAGCAAGATCGTCCCCTTCTTAAAAACAGGAGCCGGCGTCGTTTCGACCCGAGCCCATGTCCACTACATCGTCACCGAGCATGGGGTCGCTAACCTCTACGGCAAAAATCTGCGGCAGCGTGCGAGCGAACTCATCCGCATAGCACATCCGGACCATCGCGAGGCGTTGGAACGCGCCGCTCACGAACGGTTCCATCGTTAAACAAGAGCCTGACCTGCCCGACATTAGATACCTTTTTTCTTCATACATACGAAAGTGACCGTCATCACGGCAAAGAACTACCTCTTTGATTACCTTTCCAAGGAGTCGTAGAATTCTCGTTTGAGCATATTTGCGAATTTTTAACAAAGGCAGACATAAAAACATGGCAGATACAAAACACGCAGTAATAATCAGTGCGGCGAGAACGCCGACCGGGAAGTTTCAGGGAGCATTAAAGGGATTTACGGCACCTGATCTCGGAGCGATAGCTATCCGCGAAGCGGTGAAACGTGCAGGCATAACCGGCGATCAGGTGGACGAGGTCATCATGGGCTGCGTCGTTCAGGCGGGTATCGGGCAGGCCCCCGCCCGGCAGGCAGCGATCAAAGCCGACCTGCCGCCCGAGGTTTCGGCATTGACGATCAATATGGTCTGCGGCTCAGGGCTTAGAGCTGTCGCCCTTGCATCGCAATCCATTCAGCTCGGCGATGCCAATTACGTAGTCGCCGGCGGTATGGAATCGATGTCAAACATCCCGTACGCAATGCCGGGTGCCCGTGACGGTTATCGGATGGGCAATCAGACGGTCGTTGACCTGATGGTCCAGGATGGCCTCTGGTGCCCGTTCGAGAACTGGCATATGGGCAACACGGGCGAAGTTGTTGCCGAGAAATACCAGATCACCCGTGAGGAGCAGGACAATTTTGCCTTCAACTCGCATCGCAAGGCTCATGAGGCACAACAGGCCGGCCGGTTTAAGGACGAGCTCATCACTATCGAGATACCGCAAAAGAAAGGCGACCCCATTATCGTCGATGCGGACGAACCGGTCCGTCCCGAAACGACTGTCGAGAGCCTGGGCAAGCTCCGCCCGGCATTCAAGAAAGATGGCGGCACGGTAACTGCCGGTAACGCGCCCGGTGTGAACGACGGTGCGTCGGCTCTCGTCGTCACCTCGGCTGATAACGCTGCAGGCCTCGGTATTGAACCGCTGGGACGAGTGGTAGCATGGGCTTCGTCGGGCATAGAACCGAAGATGATCATGATGGCCCCCGTCAAAGGAGTACAGAACGTTCTCGCAAAAGCCGGCTGGCAGATGGAGGACGTCGATCTGTTCGAGCTCAACGAGGCGTTCTCTGTCCAGGCACTCGGGGTGATGAAGCAGCTCGGGCTCGATTTTGCCCGGGTGAATGTCAACGGCGGTGCAGTAGCCCTCGGCCACGCGATCGGCAACTCAGGCGGACGGGTTCTGACCACGCTGCTTTACGAGATGAAACGTCGTGACGTAAAACGCGGCGTGGCTGCACTGTGCCTCGGCGGCGGTAATTCAGTGGCATTGGCCGTCGAACGAGACTGACGTAAAGACTTAGCCCGAGAAACACGCAAAAAGGACGCGAACTAAGACCTCTTTTCTTAATTTCGCGTCTTTTCGAGTATTTGACCGGCAAATTCCTTATGGCCTTGCCTAGGCAGGTTTCGATTTCGGGAACTCCCTAATACCCATCTTCGTTTTAGTAGTAGATCGAAACTTTCGATACTCAAGAGAGCTAAATGACACCGAAAGAACATAACAGAATGGTGGGGATATTCCTGATGGCCCACGGCGCTCTGCAATCGGTAGCTATGATCATCGTTTGCGTTATATACGGCATTATCGGCAGTGCGATATTGGTGGGCGGGCAGCGTGGCGAAGAAAAGATCGTCGGTCTCGCATTCCTGCTTATTATTGCGGTTATCGGCATCATTGCGTTATTCCTCATTCTGCCGCAAATTATTGGCGGCTATAAACTTTGGAAAGAACGTCCCAACGCCAGAACATGGGGCATTGCGGGCAGCATCATTTCTTGTCTGTCATTTCCCCTCGGCACCGCGGCAGGTGTTTACGGGCTCTGGTTCTTGTTCGGCGACGTTGGTAAACAATTCTATCTCGGCGGCAACCCGCAATACGCGTTTGATATTCCGCCGCAGCCGCCGCCTCCCAGTAGCTGGCAGTAAGTACAGATTACAGAGATCCGACGCGGCGAGTTACCGAACTCGCCGCTATTTGTTTTGCCCGTCGATTTCGTTTAAGTTTATTGATTCGGCTTTATATCGATAATTGAGAGGAGTTCATAATGGGTAAGACTATTGGGGTAATTGGTGCCGGAACTATGGGCAATGGCATTGCGCAAACTGCTGCTAATGCCGGTTTTGACGTAATTATATGTGACATCTCGCAGGAACTGGTGGACAAAGGCGTCGCGAATGTGAGCAAGAGCCTGGACAGGTTCGTCAAAAAAGAGACTATCACCGAGGACCAAAAGGCAGAGATTTTCGGCCGCATCGGTACAACTACTGACCTGAATGGCCTATCGGGTTGTTCTCTGGTCGTCGAGGCGGCGACAGAGAACTTTGAGATCAAAAAACAGATCTTTCAAAAGCTGGATGAGATCTGCCCGGCAGATACCATTCTCTCCTCAAACACCTCATCCATCTCCATCACCAAGATCGCCGGTGTTACGAAACGCCCCGATAAGGTCATCGGAATGCATTTCTTCAACCCAGTTCCGCTTATGAAATTGGTTGAGGTTATTCGTGGAATTGCAACATCTGATGAGACTTACGAACAAGTTAAAGCGCTTTCTGAGCAATTGGGCAAGGTGCCGGTTGAGTGCAACGATTTTCCCGGATTTGTATCTAATCGTGTGTTGATGCCAATGATCAACGAGGCGGTTTTTGCCCTGCATGAGGGCGTAGCAACACGAGAATCGATCGACGAGATCATGAAACTGGGCATGAATCATCCCATGGGCCCGCTGACGTTGGCAGATTTTATCGGCCTGGACGTTTGCCTGGCGATCCTGAATGTTATGCACGAAGGTCTTGGCGATCCAAAATACCGGCCATGCCCGCTTCTCAAGAAATATGTAGACGCCGGCTGGCTTGGACGAAAAAGCGGCAAGGGGTTCTTCGATTATCAATAACCTTCCGGCAAGCTAAACGTAATAAAAAAGGCTTAGCTCCCAACAAAATTATGAAAAATATCATAGTTGCTGGCTTACTGACGGCTCTCACAGCGATAGGCGGGCTAGCACAGGTAAAAGTAGCCCCGCTGAATATCAAGGAGCGGACGCTGCCGAACGGGCTAACGGTAGTTTCGCTGCAGGACAATTCGAGCCCAACAGTAGCCATCCACCTCTGGTACAACGTCGGTTCTAAGAATGATCCGCCGCACCGCAACGGATTTGCACACCTTTTTGAGCACATCATGTTCAAATCGACCAGGAATATGAAGTCGGAAATGATGGACCGCCTGACCGAAGACGTCGGCGGTTACAATAACGCCTCGACGAACGACGATTTCACAAACTATTTTGAGGTCGTGCCGTCAAATTATCTCGAGACGCTGCTGTGGGCTGAGGCCGAGCGGATGCAGAACCTGACAGTCGACGAGGCCAACTTCAAGTCGGAACGAGCTGTCGTTGAGGAAGAGTTCAGGCAACGGGTCCTGGCAACGTCCTATGGCAGGCTGCTGCAATATGTTCAGCAGCTTTCGTATACGGAACATCCTTACAAGCGAACGACGATCGGCACTATAGAGGACCTCGACACGGCGATGGTCGAAGACGTGCAAAAATTTCACCAGACATTTTACCGGCCTGACAACGCATACCTGGTAGTGGTCGGTGATCTTGACCAGAAACAATTTGACGGCTGGGTAGATAAGTATTTTCAGAAGATACCGAAACCCTCCGCCCCGATTCCCCAGGTTACGGAGAAAGAACCTGCCCGGACCAAAGAGATGCGGTACGAAAAGACCGCTCCTAATGTCCCGCTGCCGGCGGCGGCAATAACATATCTCGGACCGCGTTCCGACGATCCGGACATGCCGGCCCTCAGGATCGCCGAGGCGATATTGTCATCGGGCGAGAGTTCGCGCCTCTATCAGAGCCTTGTTTACAAGAAGCAGCTAGCTCAGGAGGCCAGCTTTGGCATAGACGACCGTGCTGATGGCGGGTTGCTCGCGTTCCTGGCTATCGCGGCCAGCGGCAAGACACCGGCCGATCTAGAGGCGGCCATGCTCGAGGAGCTAAAGCTGATGCAGGACAAGGGCGTCACCGCACAGGAACTTGAAAAGGCAAAGAATCAGTTGATATCCGAGGCAGTCCGCTCTCGCGAGACAAACGACGGCAAAGCGACCGCCATCGAGCGAGCCATCGCCTACGAGCACGATCCGCGTGCAGTAAACACCACGATCCAGAAATTACAGGCCGTTACGGCAGCCGACGTGTCGCGTGTTATGAAAAAGTATTTTGCCGATAATAACCCGGTTGTCATTCATTACCATCAGGAGGCCGCCGGGAAATGAAAAGGCTAATAATCACCCTCTCAATTGCTGTAGCTGCTCTCGCCCCGTCGTTGGCCTCTTACGCACAAGAAAAGCCGCCGGCCCCCGGTACTCCCAAGCCTGTCAGCGTACCGCCGGTCCAGGAGAAAAAACTGCCGAACGGCCTGACCGTTGCCGTTGTTGAGCGCAACTCGGTTCCCTTGGTTACCATTCAACTACTAATTAAAGCCGGGGCGGACGCGGAACCTGAAGAAAAGGCGGGCCTCGCCGATCTAACGGCGTCGATGCTTACCAAGGGAACTGCGACACGCTCCGCTACTGAGATAGCAGAGGCGGTCGATTTCCTGGGCGGATCTATCCAGAGCGGTGCCGGATGGAATAGCTCTTTTGTTTCAATAACCGTCACATCGGACAAAGTTGATAAAGCGCTGGCGATACTCCAGGACCTGGTCCTGCATCCAAAATTCGCCGAGGATGAGCTTGACTTGCTCAAGTCGCAGACACTTGACGGGCTGACCTACAACTTAAAACAGCCGTCTTTTATTGCGAGCTACGTGGCCAGCAAATACAGCCTTAAAGAACATCCCGCAGCCGGCACTCTGGATTCTGTCAAGGGACTTAACCGTTCAGACGTAGTTGCATTTCACCGGCAGAATTACGTTCCAAATAATGCGGTGCTGATTTTTGCAGGCAATATCAGCGAGATCAAAGCGACGGCTTTGGCACGAACGGCGTTCTCGGCGTGGAACGAGACTTCATCTCCGGGAGGCGTCAAAGCCGCGGAAGGGACGACGCTCGGAAAGTCCCCGATAAAAAGGATCCTCGTGATCGATCTTCCAAATTCCGGTCAGGCCGCCGTGAACTATTACAATCGTGTTGTCGGCATCGGCCGGGCAAACGAGAGTTACTATCCTGCGCTCGTTCTTAATTCGGTGCTGGGAGGTGGGTATTCCTCGCGCCTTAATTATGAGATCAGGATCAAACGCGGACTAAGTTATGGTGCCGGCAGTTCATTCGGATGGCGAAGCGGATATTCTAATTTTTCCACGCGTGCTCAGACAAAGAACGAATCTGCCGCTGAGGTCGCCGAACTCATGACATCGGAGCTGCTGAGGGTTAGCAGTAACTCGGTTGGTAAAGACGAACTCGTGCCTCGCAAATCGGTTCTGACAGGTAACTTTGGACGAAACCTGGAAACCACCTCCGGCCTTGCAGATGCTTTGAGTGATCTGTATGGCTTCGATATTCCGCGTAATGCTCTAAATGGTTATGTGAGCAGCATTAATAGCGTTTCCGACGCTCAGATCAGATCATTTGCCGAGACGTACCTGCCGGGCGGCGACATTATCATCGTGGGGGATTACTCGGTATTTAAGGACGACCTGGCAAAGCGGTTTCCGAATGTGAATGTCGAGGTTATCAAGGCGGATGACCTGGACATAAGCAAGCCGAATTTACGCAAGTAGCACGATTGTCATTACGCACAACCAACGAAAGCTGTTAGATTATTTCTAACAGCTTTCTGTTTTAGCCGCACACATTTGCACTGGATGCATCGTAACCTCCGGACATTCCTCGATACTCTAAGAAAGGAAAATGAGCTTGTTGAAATAACAGCCGAGGTCGATCCGTATCTGGAACTCGCGGAGATCCACCGGCGAGTGATCGCCGAGGGTGGTAAGGCCCTGTTGTTCAAGAACGTAAAGGGTTCGACCTTTCCGGTTGTGACGAATATGTTCGGCACGGTCAGGCGTATCGAACTGGCATTTGGAAAGCGGCCGCTGGAGCTCGTAAAGCGTCTGGTGCAGGCCGCTGAGCAGATATTGCCGCCGAGCGTTTCCAAGCTGTGGAGCTTTCGCGATCTGGGCCAGGCGTCCCTGAAGTTGGGAACGAGACAAGTAAATAAAGCTTCTCTGCTTGAGACTCAACAATCACCGGTCGATCTCACCGCTATACCGTTCATCCAGCTTTGGCCGGAGGACGGCGGCTTTTTTAATACGCTCCCGCTCGTTTATACCGAGAGTCCCGCGACCGGCAAACACAATCTGGGCATTTACCGGATGCATCGCTATGACGCGACTACCACGGGCATGCATTGGCAGATAGGGAAAGGCGGCGGATTTCATTATTACGAGGCGGAGCAGAGAAATCAGGCTTTGCCCGTAACGGCATTCCTTGGCGGTCCTCCGGCCGTTATCCTGGCCGCCGTCGCTCCCTTGCCGGAGGGCGTACCTGAGCTGATGCTGGCGTCATTGCTCGCCGGCAAGAAGCTGCCGATGACTAACAATCCTCTGGGGCAGGAGAAGCACCGGCTTTTAGCCGAAGCGGAATTTGCGTTCTGCGGCCACGTCGCCCCGCACGAACGGACGCCCGAGGGGCCGTTCGGCGATCATTACGGCTACTATTCGCTTCAGCACGATTATCCGGTGTTTACTGCGGACGCTGTCTTTCACCGAAAAGACGCCATCTATCCGGCTACGGTCGTGGGCAAGCCTCGGCAAGAGGATTTTTTTATTGGCGATTACCTGCAGGAACTGCTCTCGCCCTTATTCCCGTTGGTGATGCCTGCCGTCCGCGATCTGTGGAGCTATGGCGAGACGGGTTTCCACTCGCTGGCGGCGGCCGTCGTTCAGGAGCGTTATGCGAGAGAGGCGTTGTCCGGCGGTTTTCGCATCCTGGGCGAAGGGCAGTTGGCTCTAACGAAATTCCTACTGCTGACGGACAAGCCACAAGATCTCAAGGATTTCAAAAGCGTCTTTGAACATATTCTGGCTAGGGTCGATTGGCAGCGAGATCTCTTTATTTTTAGCCAGACCGCGTTCGATACGCTCGACTATGCGAGCGGCAAGATCAATCATGGCAGCAAGGCGATCCTGATCGGGACGGGCGAGGCAAAGAGGGAACTGGCCCGTGAATTTACCGGCGAACTGCCTATCGGTCTAACTGGTGCACGACCATTCTGCCGCGGCTGTCTTGTGGTGTCCGGCCGGGCGTACGACGAAGATCAAGAACTTGCGTCCGGGCTCGCCGCGTCCGGCAAATTTGATGACTGGCAGGTCGTCGTTATTCACGATGACGTTAGTTACGCCGACACCGCTGACAAATTCCTCTGGGCAACATGGACCCGGTTCAACCCGGCAACGGACATCCATGCAAAGGAAGCCTTGACCAGGAACAATCATATCGGCTACACCCCGCCCATCGTTATCGACGCCCGAATGAAGCCGTGGTACCCGGCTGAAGTACAGCCTGCGGAAGAGACAGTAAAGTTAGTGGACCGCCGCTGGAGTGAGTATTTCGGATGAAGTTACCGAACGGCCGGCGTCGTGTTTATCTGCTCGCTCTCTTCATTGCCGTATTCTGCCTCGGCTGCTTAGCATATGCCTATTTTATTGAACCCAACCGGTTGGTCGTCAACGAATCGACTCTATACATAAAAAACTGGAACCCCGCTTTTGACGGGCTCAGGATCGCCATGATCGCCGATATTCACGGCGGGTCGAACGGCGTTACCGAGCAAAAGATCCGCGATGTTGTCGCACGTTGTAATGAACAGAACCCGGACGTGGTGGTCCTGCTTGGCGATTACGTTTCGCAGGTTGGCGGCTCGGCACCTCTAAATGAGCGGCCGCTAAGGATGCCGGTTGATACGATCGCAAAAAACCTGGCGGGACTTAGATCAAAGTACGGAGTTTTTGCCGTGTTGGGCAATCACGACGGCTGGTATGGCGACGATAATATAGCCGCGGCCCTGGCCGAGGATGGTTACCGGGTTTTGCAAAACGAGGTGGCTTACGTCGAGAAGGATGGTCAGCGAGTGCGCATCTATGGCATGAAGGACCATCTGGCATTGACCCGCGGCTGGGTCCTTACATCTCAGGACGCCAGAGAATATCTAAAACCCACAGGCCACGACGATCTAATAGTCCTGCAGCACAGTCCCGACATTCTGCCGGTCATTTCTGCCGAATATTCGATCTCGCCCGAGATGCGGCTGATACTGGCGGCTCACACGCATGGCGGACAAGTCTGGTTTCCGATACTGGGCCGGCCGATCATCCCATCGGGTTACGGACAAAAGTACGCCTACGGCCACGTCGTCGATAAAGGAATGGATATGTTCGTGACCAGCGGGATAGGAACGAGTGTTTTGCCTCTTAGGTTTATGGTCCCGCCCGAGATCGCGATAGTTACGATAAGATCAAAATAAGTATCACCACAGAGGCACAGAGGGCACAGAGTTCCGGGATGCATTATTTCTGTATATTCTCTGTGTCTCTATTGTGAGTTTTTACCTGAGCATCCCTTTAACATGCTCGAGATCGCCGTCATTCTTTGCGGGCGTCAGCCCGAGGATGCGGCACATGACGTTATAGACCTCGACGTTCTCAAAAGGTTCCGCCAGATAACCCTTCTTAAATGCCGGCCCATGGGCGATGAAGGTGGCCCTCATCGTTTCGTATTTATTGTCGTAACCGTGGCCCCCTCGGGGCCGGTCGAGGTCATCGCGGCCTTTGTACCATTTATCGTAATTCTCGTGATAGGTGGTCTGCCAGCTCTCCTCGGTCGAGCAGACTATCGGGGCGATACGCTTGCCCTCGTTATAGTGCAGGCGAGCGGGAATGTCGTCTTTTTTCCAACAGGTCGTGTGTTTTAGGTCCTTGATACGGTCGTAGATCGCATCGAGCTTGCCCGGTTTAGGAAAGATCTGGACGATCTCATTCGTCCACAAGATCTTTTCCGCCAGCCCAAAATCGAAGTAGTCATCGAGGAATGTCACCTGCTTGATATATACCGGCGCCATGCCGTGGTCCGAAACGATTATCACGTTCACTTTGTCATCGACATGCCATGCTTTCAG
>Ga0222622_10000674_pt1 | contig 13080 bp, 10 predicted proteins | sample PLM2_5_b1metaG_FD_177335 | JGI IMG/M metagenome (GOLD analysis project Ga0222622, IMG submission 177335) | Groundwater sediment microbial communities from an aquifer in East River, Colorado, USA - PLM2_5_b1 | ecosystem: Environmental > Terrestrial > Soil > Riparian zone | place: USA: East... | reverse complement strand
CAAGAACACCAGTCCTCACAAGGTCGCCGGCATATGCTGAAAATCCGCACTTCATTGGTCGTCATTCTTGCCGCAGGTTCGATTGCGGGACCAGCCCAAAGCTTCGCGCAGGCAAGGCCTGCCCCTCAGCTCATGTCCCGCTCAGAGCTTGCGTCCGCGGCCGAGCGAGCCGACATAGCCGCCGCCGACGGCGATGCGTCAGCAAAGATGCGGAGCGCCATGATCGCAGCCTCCCTCCGGCAACGCTTGCGGGATGGTGATTTCGCGATTGGCGACCGGCTTGTCCTCTCCTACGTGACCGACGCATCGCACACGGATACTCTGACCGTTCGGAGTGGTCGCGAGGTGGAGCTGCCGGGAAAGATCATGGTTTCTCTCGCCGGCGTGCTTCGCTCTGAAGTGAAAGACCGCCTGTCCACCGAATTGCTGAAATACGTGAGGGCCGAGCAGATAGACGTCACTCCCTTGATGCGCGTCGGTGTCCTCGGTGATGTCGCCCACCCGGGGTATTTTGCCTTCGCATCGGACATCCCGCTGACCGACGTCATCATGGGAGCTGGCGGTCCTACCGCAACGGCCGACCTCGACCGCTCCGTGGTCAAACGCGGAAATGTGGTCTACAAGTCCGCCGTTGAAACCCGCGCAGCAATCGCCAGGGGATTGACCCTCGACCAATTCGGCCTGAATGCCGGCGATGAGTTGGTGATTGGTCAGCGCCCAAGCAGCTCCAGAACCACCGCCATTCTCGGGCTCGTGGGCGGCGTAGGAACTGTGCTTACTCTGTTCGTCGCTCTCAGGCACTAGCACCCGCGGTACTCGTAGCCGTACAACCCGTTAGTCCGTTTCGCTCACTTCTGATCTTCGCATGCTGACAACGAACGACGTCATTCCGAGCGGTCTGACCAGAATACCTCCATCGCTGCCGTACAGAGATGACTCCAGCGATGTGGAGGTCTCGCTCGCGATACCGGTGTTCCAGGAGGGCGCCTACCGGCGCTCTCAGCCTCGCGTCGAAGTCACACCGCGCTCACGCCGCGAGAACATCTGCCGCCTGATGAACGTGGCCCTGGCATCGGTCGCGCTTTTCGTTCTCAGCCCAGTTTTGCTAGTGTTCGCCGCGCTCATCAAGCTGACGTCCCCGGGTCCGATCTTCTACTCGCAACCGCGCGTCGGCTTCGATAGACGGCGATCACGGGGAAACGGAGAGTCGTACGATCGGCGGAGCCGCGACCTCGGCGGTCGCCCATTCCTGATTCACAAATTCCGCACGATGCGATTCAACGCCGAACAACCCACCGGCGCAGTATGGGCAACTAAAGGCGACTCCCGAGTCACGGCCGTCGGTCGAGTCATGCGCAAATACCGGGTGGACGAGCTGCCGCAGCTGGTCAACGTCCTACGCGGGGAGATGAACATCGTCGGACCGCGCCCTGAGCGCCCGAGCATTTTCTCCCGCCTCTGCGATGACATCGAGGAGTATCCGCTCCGCCAACGGGCCAAACCCGGCATTACCGGTTGGGCTCAGATCAATCATCGCTACGACACTAGCGTCGACGATGTTCGGACCAAGGTGCAGTACGACCTGGAGTACCTGCGTCGCCAAGGGACCGCCGAGGACCTGAAGATCATGGCGCGAACGCTTCCGGTAATGATTTTTCAGCGAGGCGGCTGGTAGGCAGCTGCGCGACCTCCTTGGAAAAAGGGTGGCTCCTGCGAGCCACCCTTTTTTATCAACGCTCCGTGCTGCGACGGTCCCTAGGACTGGACGCTGCGCCTCGGAACCGGAGGCCACTTCTCGAGGCCCACTTCCGAATACGCCTGCGTCGTCGCATCCCGCAGCCGGTCACCAACAGCGTCTCGCAACACCCAGCCAATGCAGAGAGCTACTGCAGACACCGCCTGGACGACGAGATGGACCGGAACGGCCGCGATCGCGAAGCCGATGCCCCGTGTGCGCAGGTAAAATCGGTAGACCGGCAGGTTGGTAAGCAGCAGCACCGTGAGCGCGACCCCGCCCTTGAACGCCACGCGAGGTTCCGGTATGAACGCCGCCACGAGCGTGAGACTCCCAAGAATACCTATCCCTGGAATCAGCGACCGGCTCAATGTAAAAACGACTTCACCGGGGGTAGACGCCCTCGTGCGCTGATAACCAAGCGAACGCGACAGCAGGGTGCTACGGTGCCAGACCTCGGCACACACCGCGCGGAGGTTCCAGCGCTTCAGGCGGCTGATCTCGAGCTCGGGAATCACTGCCAGGCGGCGACCACTGCCCTGCAACCGCTGTCCGAGCTCGACACCTTCCAGCGAGGCAATCGGGAATCGCCACTCGTCGAACATCCCCGCAGCAAGCAGGACGCTGCGGCGCACCGCGCCGCATCCCGACGGAAACTGCGCGTTGTCCCTGAGGTGCCGCTGCTCACCAAAGCGGAGCAGAAGATTCCAGTACTGCGAAACGAAGTTCCGGGCGCCGGGTTTCGCGTCGTGCAGAGCGGAAACGGCATCGACGTTCGGGTGTTCGGCGAGCATGGCCACCATGCGTGGCAGCGTGTCCGGCCGAACCACAACATCGGCATCCACGAAAGCCACGATCTCTCCCCGCGAGAGATCTACGCCCCGGTTGCGGGCGTATGCAGCCCCCATCGAGCGCCCACTCAATCGAACGACCTTATCGGCGTGACGTGCGGCGATGGTTGCGGTCGCGTCGTCGCTGGCGTCGTCGACAACTATCAGCTCGTAGGCGTTCCTCGGTAAACGCGTGGCGAGTATTGCGCACAATGCGTAGACGAGGGTGTCCGCCGCATTTCGCGCGGGAACGACGATCGACAGGGACGGATGAGAGGACAAGTGCGTACGTCCCTATCGGAAGTTGAGGCTCTCTCGCTCGCTCCATGATGCCGTCTGCAACGTGACCCCGTTGAGCAGCGACACGATGTCCCCCGGTGCCTGCTTCATGGCGAGCTCGCGCAGATCCTCGGTGCTCGTGCCCGCCGGGGCGAGCAGGAACTGGGCGTCTCGCACGCGGCGCTGAAGGTCGGCGAGGTTCACGGGCTGGCCGGCGCAGGCCACTATGATGTCTACGTTCTCCGCTCCCTCGGGCGGCAGCCGCTCGGCCAACCGGTCGGGAGAGACGACGTGGTTATCGGGGAGAACTACGATGAGCGATGTGCGAGGAGTCGGCCGCCTCTGGGAAACGGGCGCGGTTGCGATGCGGTCATCGGCCTTGACCGGGAGGTCTTCGTAGCGAACATCGTCGAGTCCAGCTCGCGACATTAGTGCGACCTGAAAGAGAATCCGATCCGGTCGTTTTTCCCTGGGCGACCCGGGTTCTGACCAAACCGGCGAACGTGTGTTGTATCTGCTTCCGACAGAGCAAGACCCATACGGTTGACATTACCTGCGTAAGTCGTTGTGGCAAAGCGACTTATTGTTCGTTGCCCTTGTCTGTCTGCGCCGAGAGCGCTACGCAAACGTGGCGCTCTCGCCACAAGGAAACCCGCTCGGGAGGCAATCATCACTAGGTTTGTGTCCGCGGCGTGGGGTCCCAGGTAGCCATCTGTGCCGGCCCGAGCGCGTCACGCCAGGCGAGGAGTCCGGCGGAAACTGCGGCTACCACGAAGCCCGCGACCGCCACCGGCCTGAAAATCGTCGACCCGGGCCGGAGTATGCCCACGCAACCGATCGCCAGGCCGATGAGAACCATTCCGAAAAGCGCGCGAGCCATATCGCTGTGAAGCGCCAGGACGCCGAGTGCGATGAGTGCGACCGGAGCGAGTAGGTATGGCAGCCAACGAAGCAGCTTGTGGCTCACCAGCATGAACGCGAACCACCCGTATCGAACGGGGTTCATCAACGCGCGGCAATAGAACAACGTTTTGAGCCCGCGAGCCATCGTGCGCACTTTCCGCTTCATCTCCGTGCGCAGTTGCGCCGTCCTCGGCACAATGCAGATAGCGGCCGGGACACTTACCGAGCGGTAGCCCTGCTGACGGGCGACGAGCACAGAGGCGAAGTCCCAACTGAGATCTCCCGGCAGCGGACGCTCGTGGATCGAGCGGCGAATGGCGTAGAAACAGCCGCTGGCGCCGACGATGGAGCCTGTGCGCGTCTCGAGGTCGCGGACCCACATCTCGTAGCCGACGTAGCTCGATTCGGCGCCGACAGAGGGATTCGCGTCTCCAACGCTCACATCGCGGCTCGAGGCTACACCGATCGTCGGGTCGTCGAACACGCGCACCAGCGGCTTCAACGAACCCGCCGGGACCAATACCGTCGCATCGACGTTGACGATGATCTCTCCACGCGCAACGTCCACAGCGGCGTTTTCGGCAGTCGTCTTTCCACGCCGTACACCCATACTAAGGAGCTCTACTCCCCGATCACGGAATTCCCGAACGACATCGTCGGTGCCGTCGGTAGACGCGTCCGAGATCACCAGCAGCTGCAGCTTCTCCCGCGGGTAATCGAGCTCCAGAAGGCGCTCCAGCGTCGTTCGGATGCTGGAGATCGCGTTATAAACCGGAATCGTGATCGTGACGAATGGCCAGTCGGACTTTTCAGTCTTCGCGGCCCGATTCGGTCGAGCCGCCGCGATCAGAGCCAGGATCAATGGATAACCGACGTACGCATAGCCCGCGATGACCAGAGGCGCGGCCACGAGGGCGACTTCGAGTGCTAACATCCCGGCATTTTGTGACAAAAGAAATCGAAGATTGAGCGGATTGTACGGGGCTTGGCGAGCCAGGGCGCCAGGCCTGCACGCCCTGCTCGACCGCACCTCAGGCATTGGCCATGCCGAGGGGTGGGGATGTGTAAGCCGTTGTGCCATATTCAGTTCGGCGCTGCGGAGACTCACGCTTGCCGGAACTGAACAGCATTCTGTTGCGGGTGTGCGACGCCTCGTTCGAGAGGGCTAACCCCGACAGGCTCCAGACGGCAGGAAACAACGATCCCCGAGGTTATGAAAATTGCGAAGGCGGCAGGCATGACGGCACCAGTTCTTTTTGTGCATTGGGGAGAGGAAGGCATACGCGGAAGCGAGCGCGTGCTTCTGGATCTGCTGAAAAGCATCGACCGGCGCCGCTTCACACCGATCCTGTGGTGTAACGCGGAACCGATGGCGACCGCGGCGCGCGCACTGGACGTGCCCACCCGCGTAAGCGCGATGCCCATCCTCCTCGGCTGGGATGCACCAAGGCTCGATATCGCCGGCTACCGGGCGCTCGTAGCCGCGGGAAAGGCGATGATCCGGGAATTCGGCGTCCGACTGGTACACGCGAATTCGGGCGCGCCCAACCAGTGGATGGTTCCCGCGGCCCGCAGCGAGCGCGTTCCGATGTTGGCCCATCTGCACGCGATTTATGGCTTCCGCGAGCGCTGCACGCTGCTGCTGCACCAGGTTTCGTTAATAGTGGGATGCAGCGATGCTGTAGTGCGACCCTTCCGGGCGGACGGGATCGCTCCGACGCGCCTGCGAGTGATCTACAACGGCGTCGACACGGAACGCCTGTCGGCCGGCGATGCGCGCGGGCTGCGGGCCTCGCTCGGCGTAGCGAACGACGCTTTCCTCGTCGTTTGTGCGGGCGCGCTGGTTCGGCTGAAGGGATTCGACACTGTGATTCGAGCCCTCGGAAAGCTTAGAGCGCAAAAGCTGGACGCTCATCTCGCGATCGTGGGCGAGGGGCCGGAGCGCGAAGCGCTTGTCGCGCTGTCACTCGAGCTCGGCGTCGAAAGCGGGGTCCATTTCCTGGGCGACCGTTCCGACGTCGGAGCGATTTTCCGGGACGCCGCTGATGTCGTTGCAGTCAGCTCGCACATCGAGTCCTTTGGCCTCGTTGCGGCTGAGGCAGGAGCGGTCGGCCGTGCCGTCGTCGCAACCCGCGTTGGCGGGATGACCGAGGTCATTCAGGACACCACGACGGGCCTGCTCGTTCCGCCGGGCGATCCCGCCGCCTTCGCCGCTGCGCTCGGTCGTCTCGCCCGAGACCCGGGTTTGCGGACCGCGATGGGTCTAGCCGGAAGCTCCCACGTCCTGGCAAGCTTCACGGCTCAGCGCGCGGCTCGGTCGTTCGAGACCCTGTATGCGGAGCTTGACGCGCGCCCTCGTGCTGATTTCGGCTGGTCACGCCTCGGACTCAACGTCGCGCCGTTTGCGCGATTGGCGTTGGACGTTGCCGGACGCAGACTAGGTGTCCCAATCGCGGACACCTAGTCTGCGCATTCCCGATCAGGGCGTGGTTACGCGATAGTACGTCCGCCACAGCCACGCCTGATAGTCGGCTTCCCACTGGCTGCGTCCAAGTCCCCGCACTCCCATGTAATTGTCGTAGGCATAGAACGACAGCTGCTTCAGGTCGTGCGCGCCCTGCGTGAGGTTCACCGGCATGAACTGTATCCGGTAGTCGATGTACCATGAAATGGTCCAGCTTCGCGTGGCGGCCGCCTGCTGCACCGCGTCTCCCGTCGCGACGTGATCGGAGTGATCGCCCGCATTTGTTGTGCGGTTCGTCTCCGGCGCGTGGACCTCGACATACGGCGAGCTGAGGTTGCCACCCTCCAAATCGATGATGCCGCGCACAGTGGTCGTCAAATCCGACCACGAGGTATATGTGGTCGAGCCGTCGATGGCAGCGAGCGTGCTCCTTTGTCCATCGCGCAGCATTGACATGCTGCCACGGCCCCCGAACCCTTCGCCGCTCGTGGCGCCGTCGGGAAGTCGCATGTCGTACGCGACAACCTTGCCATGCGCGCAGCGCCGAATGGGGTGTGTGTTTATCGTTTGCGTCGTGCACGTCCACGTACCCGCGCCCGCAATCGCATCGACCCCTGCCTGTGCGGCGGCCTCGCGCGGCACCCACCAGGACGTACCCTGCCCGCCGTCGCCGGCGGTAGTGTATACGAACACTATCTTTGTCGCGACCTGAACGCTGTTGTACGCACGATCGCCCATGAAGAGCTGCCAGTCATCCTGGTGGGCGTGGATGAAGAAGTCCGTGCGGGAAGCCGGCGCTTCCAGCGTGGTGGCGTTCGCGGAATTGCTGTAAGCTGAATTCTGCGCTGTGTTGTAGGAGCGTATCCGGTACCAGTAGCGTGTAACCGGAGTCAGCAAGTTGCTGGTGAACCCGACTGTGTTTGCTCCAACGGACGCGATTTGCGCAAACGTGCCCGCCGAACCGGCATTGTCGGGCGCTCGCTCTATCAGGAAGCCGCTTTCGTTGTTCGCGTTGTCGGTCCAACTCAGATTAATCGTCGACGCGGAGATAGCCTGCGCTGCCAGATTCGACGGCGCCAACGGAGGCGACTGCGGGGTCGTCGCGCTTGCCGTTCCCGAATACGCCGAGACGTCCCCGAGATCGGTGAACGCACGGACTCTATACCAGTACCGGGTATTCTCAGTGAGTGACGTATTGGAGTAGCTCACCGCATTTGCCGGGAGTGTCGCGATCGACGCGAATGTGCCCGCCGCACCAGCGTTGTCGGGGGCACGCTCAACGGTGTACCCGCTCTCAGTGGTGGTGTTGTCGGACCAGGTCAGATTGATCTGAGTTGGAGAGAATGCCTGCGCCTGCAGATTGGTTGGCGCCGCCGGACCCTGGAGCGTCGTAACCGATAGCGCCGCGGTGTAGGCGGAGACGTCAGTCGCGTTAACGGCTCTGACGCGATACCAGTATCTGGTGTTCGCATTGAGTCCGGTATTGCTGTATGCCGCCGAACCGGCCGGCAGCGACACAATCTGCGCAAAGGTTCCCGCCACTCCAGCGTTGTCCGGCGCGCGCTCGACGACGTAGGATGTTTCGTTGGTCGCGTTGTCGGTCCACGTCAGGTCTACCCGAGTCGTGGACAGCGGCTGGCCGTGCAAGTTGGTCGGAGCCGCGGGAAGGAGAAGCGTCGTTGCGTTTGCCACACCGGAATAACCCGAAAGGTCGGATGCGTTGAATGCACGGACCCGGTACCAGTATTGAGTGCTCGAAGCCAGGCCGGTGTTGCTGTAGCTCACAGAACTCGCGGGGAGGCTGGCGATCTGTGCGTAGGTTCCTGCCACTCCGGCGTTGTCGGGCGCGCGCTCGACGTAGTAGCCCGTTTCGCTAGTCGCGTTATCAGTCCAGGTGAGGTTGATCTGGCTGGCAGAGGCCGATTGCGCCTGCAGGTTCGTCGGCGCGGCCGGGGGCGGAGGTGGGACCGAGACGGTGGTACGCACGTAAGTCCGCCAGAGCCAAGCCTGGTATTCCGGTTCCCACTGGCCGCGGCCGTACCCGCCCGCGCCCATGTAGTTGTCGTAAGCGTAATAAGACAGCTGCTTGCTGTCGTGCGCGACCTGGGTAAGGTTCACCGCCAGGTTTCTCGTCACGTAGTCCAGGTACCACGCCAGATTCCAGTTTCGAGGCAGAGTCGCGGCGCGAACAGCGTCTGCCGTGGCTGTATGATCGGGATGGTCAGCCGTGTTTGTCGTGCGATCGTAATCGGGAGCGTGGACCTCTACGAACGGCGCGCTCTGGTTGCTCGACTCATAGTCGACAATCCCGCGGATTGTGTTGACGAGATCGGTCCAGGAGGCGTAGGTCGTCGACCCATCAATCGCGACGAGGGTCGCTTGATACCCATCGCGCAGGTTGGACATACTGCCCCGGGTTCCGTACCCTTCGCCGCTTGCCCCGCCATCGGGCAGGCGCATGAAATACGCTGCCGCTCCGCCTTTTACGCAGCGCCAGATCTGATGGGTGAGAATTGCCTGATTCGCGCAGGTCCACGCTCCGGGCCCAACGACGGCGTCCATCGCCAGCTGGGCGGCGCGCTCCTGATACTGCCAGAAAGTTGTTCCCTGATTGCCATCGCCCGCGGACGTGTACACGAAGACAACGTTTGGCACCGTCTGAAGTCCGAGTACTACACGGTCGCCCATGTAGAGCTCCCAATCGTCCTCGTGCGCGTGAATGTAGATCTTTACGTAATCCCCGGGATTCACGATCAGACGAGGTATTTCCGGTTGCAGCCACGAGTGAACACTCTCGGTCGTCAGCGCTCGCTCGCACCCAAGCAACAGGGCTGCACAGGCAAGGATGCCTGAGGCCGCGCCGGCCGGTCCGAACCGCTTGAGGAATTTCGCGATGCTTGACATGCGGGGTGAGGTCAGGAGTTTGTCTGCAAACCGCCAATCAGGCGACGATGGGCCGTGCGTCACATGGGCGCGCAAAGGCAAGCGACATACCGTGCGGGGGAATTAGTTAAGTGCTTTTCTTTATGAGACTTAGTGCGGCCGTCGATTAGGAATGTTGTTGCACTGATGCAACAAACCGCTGTGGAGCAACCCATCGACGCCTTGCGGTCTCTGATGCGCGTAGCCTCGTTAATGGCTGTGCCGGAAGGTGATAAGCCCACTCCCGGTGCTCACATTTACGCGGCAGGTAGGTGGCACCCGAAGTGCGTTTTACCGGCCGCCACAACCACTCACACGAGCCACATTGATGAATTTGAAGCTGACTGTCATTCGCCTACTCAGGCGAGTGCTTCCCGAAACTCCAGGATTGAAGGCGTTCCATCGACGTCTGGAGCTGGGAGAGTTGTACCGGACCGACATGGTGCAATACCGGGTCGAGCGTGCAAAAGAGATGGGGGCCACGATCGGGAAGAACTGCCGCTTCTTCTCCCTTCACATATTCTCGGAGCCGAAGCTGGTCGATATCGGCGACAATACCATCATGTCGGGCAACGTCGTGCTGCTGACCCACGATGGCGCCATCCACAGCTCGGCGTACGCGGAGCTGCCTGACATCAACGGCTATTACGGTCGCATCTCGATCGGCAAGAACTGCTTCATCGGGTTTGGGTCGATCATCATGCCAAATGTGAGGATCGCCGACAACTGTATCGTCTGTCCGGGTTCCGTAGTCATAGAGAGCTTTCCGGAGAGCTCCGTGATCAGGGGCAATCCGGCGCAGATCATTGCCTCGCGCTCGAGCTGGGTGCGGGCCAAGGAAGGTGAACCAAACACGATCGTCGACCCTGTCTATCGCTTCCCGATCATCATTCCCGAAGACGTGCTACTTGATCGCGTCGGCCACCTCTCAATCGCCGAGCCGCGCATGCGCGTTCCGGTAGAAAGTAGAGAGAGCTGATTCCGATCACCGAGGCGAAGTTGGCAATCAGCGGATCCAGTCTGCAGCCGGGCATTCCCGCCGACAATTGTTCTCCAGAGGACGTGCCCCCGCACAGCAAGCCGATGGGCATGGAAGGGAGGGCAAAGCTCGGAGCTGAAGCGGTGATCTACATGCTCGGGATGCTCCTGAGCCGGGCCGCGTCGCTCATCATGCTGCCGGTGTACACCCGCGTGCTGACGCCCGCCGACTACGGCGTTCTGCAGCTGCTGGACATGACATCGGACGTCGTAGCGATCATCGTGAGCGCCGGCTGCATCGCCGGCGTGATGCGCTTTTACTTCAAGGCGACCGCGGAGCGCGACCGCCGCGCAGTTCTCGGCAGCGCAATCACGATGCAGATCGGTCTGAATCTGATCGGGACCATTCTGATCGTGATCTTCGCGCGCCCCATTTGGCAGCACGTCCTGCACGGCGCGCAGAGCCAGCAGCTCGTCTACCTTGCCGCCGCGAACTTTACGCTTGGCTCGTTGTCGGTCGTTCCGCTGATCTACATGCAGATCGAGAAAAGGGCCCTGCTTTTCAGCACAGTGTCGGTCATTCGTCTCATCATGCAGCTAAGCGGGAACATCCTGTTCCTCGTCGTGCTGCACGAAGGTCCGCGCGGCGTTCTCCTCAGCTCCTTCATCGTCAACATTACTATCGGAACGCTGACGGCGGCGTGGATGATCCGACGCGTCGGTTTGGTCGTCAACAGGAAAGCTTTGCTGGACCTTCGCCGGTTCGGCTTGCCATACCAGCTCGCAACCATCGGCACCTTCATCGTGAGCTTTGGCGACCGAATCTTCCTCGATAAGTACGGCGGTCTCGCATCGGTCGGTCTCTACGCTCTCGCTTACCAGTTCGGATTCATGCTGGACCAGATCGGGATTGCGCCGTTCGTAAGAGCCTGGACGCCGCGGCGCTTCGAGTACGCTCACGAGCCGAAGCCCGTCCGCGATGCGAAGAATGTGCAGGGATTCCGGTACCTCAACGTTCTGGCGCTGACCTGCGCGGTAGGCATCGCTGTCTTTGTCCACCCGGTGCTCCGAATTCTGTCGCACCCAGCCTATTGGGGCGCGGCCAATATCGTCCTTGTGATTCTCGGCGCCTACATCGTCCAGGGCTGGGTGGCCGTCGTCGAGCTCGGAATCGACCTGTCCGAGAAAACGAAGTACGCCAACTACGGCGTCTGGGCGTCGGTCGCAACGGTTCTCGTCCTCTACGCCGTGCTCATCCCGCCGTTTGGCGGATACGGTGCCGCGTGGGCAACCCTGCTGGCCTTTCTTGTCCGTCTCGCTTTTCACTGGCACTTCAGCCAGAAATTGTGGCCGATCGCTTACGGCTGGAAACCCGTTCTGCAGCTCACTGCCTGCGCGCTCGTAGTCGGTGCGATTTCCGTCTACTTCCGTCCGGCCAGCATCGGTGCCGAGATCGGGCTCGGGATTGGATTACTGGGAGTATTCGTTGCAACTGTCTGGACCATGGCCCTGCACGACGAGGATCGCCGCTCGATCGCGGCCTTTGTGTCCGATCGCACCAGGGCCATAGCGACTCGACTGGCGGTTGCATGATCACGTTAGGGCGGAACAAGTCCGCCGCGACTCCGCACCGTATCCTGCTCGTCGAAATCAATCACGACGGGACGTTTGGTGGATCGCACCAGGCGATGTTCGATCTGGCCCGGCACCTCGACCCGCTTCGCTACACTCCGGTCATTCTTTTCTACGAGGATAATCAGTTCGCCGAGAAGTTGCGCGCACTGGGATTCCGCGTGCACATCTGGGAAGCCGAGTGGCAGCGCGAACATGGAACGCGCGCCCGCTGGTTCTCGCCAGGACGCGTAGTGAGACTTGGCGAAGCGATCGCGAGACGGGTTGCACTGTTACTGCGCGAGCGGATCGATCTCGTACACGTCAACAACTCTCCGTCGTACAGCTATTACGATTGGCTTCCCGCCGCTCGTCTGCTTGGGATTCCGTGCGTGACGCATCTGCGCGGCGAGCTCTATCCAAGCACTAACAAGATGGTGCGTTGGTTGAACCACCGTTTCGATCATTACATCGCGATCAGCTCGTATGTAAACGGCATCCTCTTGCGCGAGGGTTTTCCAGCTGACCGGATCTCCCAGATCGAGGATGGCGTCGACATCGACAGGCTCCTGCGCAGCGTGAAGCGATCGCGTGCCGACGTCCGCGCCGAGCTCGGCGTTCCGTCGGATACATTGCTGGCGGTAATGGCGGGTCATCTGCGCGACTGGAAAGGGCAAGATGTAGTGCTGCGTGCTCTCGCCGATTTGAACCCGGAGGAGCGCTCCAGAATCCGAGTCGTGTTCGCCGGGTCGGACGACCCGACCGATACAGCGTTCCGGCAGCGGCTCAATGCTCTCGTTCAATCGCACGCGCTGGAATCGTGCGTATCCTTCCTCGGCGGGCGGCAGGATGTTCCCGATCTCATGAACGCTGCTGACCTGGTGTTGCACGCGTCCACACGGCCTGAGCCGTTTGGCCTGGTCGTTCTCGAGGGAATGGTGCTCGGCCGCCTCGTCATCGCAGCCGCGCTGGGCGGACCGTTGCAGATCGTCGCCGACGGCACCGGCTGGACTTTCGACCCGACAAAACCATCCGAGCTAACGAGCCTGTTGCGTCGCGTCATTCAGAACCCGGGCATCGCCACCTCGTACTCCACGGCTGCAACCACCCGGGCAACCGCGTTCACCGTGCAGAGAACCGCCAGCCGAGTGCAGAACGTGTACGCCGGGTTGCTGCCTCGGGTGAAGCATGCCGTGACGTTGGTTGAGGTGAGGGCCTAATGCGAACACCGGCTCGGGCGGCGCGCCGACTTCTGGCCAGCGCGGGCAGGACGGGAATGTTTTGGCCGCTGTTGCGATCGCGCGCCAGTATTTTCATGTTGCATCGGTTTCGCGCACCGGAAATCGGCCTCGAGGGCC
>Ga0222622_10000673_pt1 | contig 13083 bp, 15 predicted proteins | sample PLM2_5_b1metaG_FD_177335 | JGI IMG/M metagenome (GOLD analysis project Ga0222622, IMG submission 177335) | Groundwater sediment microbial communities from an aquifer in East River, Colorado, USA - PLM2_5_b1 | ecosystem: Environmental > Terrestrial > Soil > Riparian zone | place: USA: East... | reverse complement strand
ACCGCAAGGTGGCTGGGAAGGACTCCTGGAGCGTTTCAAGAGGAACCGCAGGGGCAAGAAGGGCAAGGGCGGCAAGGGCGGTGGCAGTGGCGGTAGTGGCGGCGGCGGCGGGGGTGGAGGCGGCGGTGGAGGCGCCGCCGACCAGATCGCCGCCGAACAGGACGCTCTTCAAGCCCAGCGCGAACAGATCCGCCAGGAGCGCCAGGCCAACCGGGAGAACCTGCTCGCCCAGCGTCGGATGGAGGACTCGGCCAAGTTCGGACGGCGGCTGTCCGAGGACATGGCCTTGCAAGATGTCCGTGACGAGATCGCTGAAAACGAGCGGCGTGTCCGCGAGGCCCAACGAGAGGCCGACCAACTCCAGAGCGACATCGAACGATCGCAGGGCTACATCGAACAGATGCGCCTACACGGTGAGCTACCCGAAGTGATCGAAGCCGAGCGTCGGCGTCTCGGTCTACTGCAAGGCAAACAGAAGGAGGCCACCGACGCCGTCGACAAGCTCGTCGCACACTCCAGGGAACTGGGCACCTCCGACACTGTGCGACGACTACGCGACCGGGTGCGATACAGCCGCCGGGCCGAGGACGACAAGATCAAGAACGATCGGGCCTCGCTCGACGCCGCCATCCGTATTGCCGCCCAGCGCCAGGACGCCGAGATGCGTGCCTCCCAGCAGGCGTTGCGCGACCGGAAGAAGGGGCTGAAAGGCAGCGGTCCCCCGACCAAGTGTGTCGTCGTTCTCATGCCGAAGGGTGATGAGCAGATCCAGTACGCCGACGGCGACACCGCGCCGATGCACCTGACACTGGGCTTCATGGGCGACGCCTCGAATTTTGACGAGACTGATCTCAACCAGCACGCCGAAACGGTGGCCGGGATCTCCAACCGACTCGCTCCGTTCACGGCCAAAGTCGCCGGGCAGGCCACGATCGGGCCGGACGCCGAGCCGGTCGTGCTCGTTGAGGCACCAGAACTTCAACTCGCCCGTGACTACGTGATGACCGATGACGGACTTCGTCAGGCGATCAGCGCCTCTGACGCGCATCCCAACTGGATCCCCCACGTTGCCGGACTCGACGCCGACTACCAGGACTCGGTCGACTTCGACCGCATCGGGTTGTGGGCTGGGGATGACCGGCGGGAGTACCCTCTCAGCGGGTGAGCGACGACAACGGCGACAACGGCGACCTGCCTGACGACGAACTCCAGGCGCTCCGCGACCGAGCGGTCGGCCCGAGAGGGTTGAAGGCATGGATCCTTCGTGGGGCGGCGGGCAACGGCGTCCGTGACCCACGCTTCGAGCCGCTCCGCAAGGCGATGCTCAAAGACGCCGGGGGCGGCGGCACACCCCACAACAAGCTGTTCCCCTCGAAGTTCGACCGAGAGGTCTGGGCCAAGTCGCTCGACTACGACCCGGAGATGATCGAACTGTTGGCCCTGGCCGAGATGGAGTGGCGGGCCGACCTCGCCTCCCGAGAGATGCTCGACAAGAAGATGGAGATCGACACCACGTCGGCGTTCGACTTCCGCAATCCCTCCCAGCACCAGGCCCAGTTCTGCCGGTACAAGGGCGCCAACGGCAAGACGTTCTGTCGTCAACCGGCGATCCCTGGGACGGTGCGCTGCCAGGACCACGGCGGCGAGTTGGTAGACGTCTCCACCCGCCGAGCGGTGTTGATGTCGAGCTACCTCCAGATCGTCGAGGCGACCTCGGTTGCCGTCGACACCTTGGTCGACGTCACCCTCCACAGTCGCAACGACCTGGCCCGGGTCCAGGCGGCGAAGGAGATTCTCGACCGGGCTGGGCTGACCGCCGAGTTGAACGTGACGATCAAGCTCGAAGGCCAGGACCGTGACGAGAAGATGGACAAGCTGCGGGAGAAGCTCGATTCGATGCAGCGTGGCCTGATGCATCAGGTGTCGATCGACACGACATCCACCTAGCAGTTCTCCCCTCTGGTGTATAGTCCGGCCACCAGACCTGACAGAGACAGAGGGAGCGCCATGACGCTTGAACAGTTCGACCCGAGCGTGATCACTGATCCACCGCGCACACCGCGCAAGTTCATGGTGACCACGGAGGATGACGACAACCCTGGCCCGTCGACCGAGCGCATCCGCAGCGACTACGTCGAGACTCAGTGGCTTCCCTACCTGGGACCGACGGCGATCCTGCTCGCTCGCAAGATCGACCTGCTGCTCACCACCGACCACAAGGTCACCGCTGACGTCGACCGCTGGGCCGGGGCGATGGGGATCACGGCCGACGAGGTACTCGCTGCCTGCCACCGTCTGGTCCGCTATGGGCTGGCGCGGTGGGGGGACCGCGAGCCGTTGCTGATCGTCACCCGCCATTGGCCGCACGTCCCGGCGGCGATCAAGACCTCGGTGCATCGGCGGGTGTTGATGCAACTGCCAGATGTCGAGGCATCGTGATTCCCGGAGAGGTGTTGCCGACCGGGGCGTTGCCCCGTACCCGGTTGATCCCCAAGGCGTCGAGCACCCAGTCCCCACGACCGCAGACACGGTCGCGGGCCAAAGCGGTGATTGCTGAGTCGCATCGCGTCGAGCGTCAGGCACATCGTCAGGAGTGGCCTCACGTTGTTGACCCGGCCGAAGACAAGCTGATCCCCGGCCATGTCGCCTACATCCGCTCACGGTGGGGGGCGGTCCGCCACTACCGAATCCGCCTGGTCTTGACGTCGAAGTCGACGGTCAACAAGGGCCGACGCTTCTTCATCGGCACCGATCGCAAGGGATTGTGTCACCGAGTGTGGGTTGATCAGGTGGTCAGCATTCAGACGGTGCAGATGGCGCTCGCCTCTGGTCGGGCGGTACGGGCGATTGGAAGAGGCCGTTGAGGGGAACCTCTCGAAAGCGTGACGACCACCGAATATGATCCCCGCGCATGAGGTCCAGAGTCATCGCCGGAGCAGTCATCGCAGCGACCGCTGCACTGGTGGTGCCGATGACGACTCAGATCGCCCAAGGTGGCGAGTACGAGACGACGACGATCGCTCAGAACCTGCCACCGGATGGTGGCGGCGACGAGGAACCGACGACAGTCGCGACGACCCCACACACGACAGCGGCGACGACTGCTCCGCAGACGACGGCCTCGACGGCGCCGCCGACGACGCATCACGTCTACACGACGACGACGCAGCCAGCCGGTACTACCACCTCTACAGCGACCACTACGCCATCGTCGTCGACAACCACTGTGTCGCCGTCCACCAGTACCGCGACCACGACCTCGACAACTGGCGGGGGGACGACCTCGGTGCCGGTGACCAACCCGACGGGTGGCGGAACGACCACTACTCAGGCTGGGGGTACGACGACCACAACGCCGGGTGGGACGACCACCACAACTGAGGCGCCGAAGAAGGTCTTCGTCTGCAAGTTCGTCGGAACGCCGGGAGTCGATGAGCGGCTCCAGACCGGCCAGAACCCGATCAGCGTCAGCATCAACGCCATCCCCGGCCCAGTGTTCATCGGCGCCGAGTTCGCCGACGCGCAAGGCCGCTCGGTGGTCATCGCCTTCGACATCGGCCAAGACGAGCCGGGCATCTTCGCCTGTATCTTCACGCCGCCGACGACCACGACCACGACCACGACCACGGTCGCGCCGACTACGACGACCACCGAGCCGGGTACGACAACCTCATCGACCACTTCGACCACCGCTGCGCCAACGACGACCTCCACCGTGTCGCCTACGACCTCGTCTACGACGACGTTGCCCGAGACGACGACAACGGTCCCGAAGAAGGTCTGGGTGTGCAAGTTCGTCGGCACCCCGGGGTTGGACGAGCGGTTGCAGACCGGTCAGAACCCCATCTCGGTGAGCGTCAACGCGATCATCGGCCCGGTCGTGATCGGGGCGTTCTTCCAAGACGCTCAGGGTCGGAGCCTGGTTCTCGCCTTCGATGACGGCGGGCCAGAGCCGGATGTCTCGCTCTGCCTGCCGGGCGGTGGTACAACGACGACATCAAGCACCGTCGCCCCCACCACCACCTCTTCCTCGACGACGACGACATCCAGCACGTCGACAACGTCCTCGACCACCTCGACGCCCTCGACGACAACGACGACCGTCGCTCCGACCACGACCACCACGTCACCGTCGACGACCACTACGACGACCTCACCGGTGACGACGTCCACGACGGCCCCGTCGACGACGTCCACGACCAGCACCACGGTGCCCCCGACTTCGACATCCACGTCGACTACGACGACGCAGCCGGGGTCCACCACCACGTCCAGCACAAGCACGACCACACCGCCGTCGACCACGACTTCCACGACGACCCCGCCTTCCACGACGACATCTACGTCGGTCCCCGGATCGACCACGACCTCCTCCAGTACGACGACCAGTTCGCCGCCCTCATCGACCACTACGTCGACCACGGCCCCGGCAACGACGACTACGACTACGGCCCCCAGTTCGACGACCACGACGACTCAGCCGGGGACGACGACCACTAGCTCGACCACCATCCCGACCGGCGGGCTGTTCTCCATCGAAGTCACTCCGACCTGCCCGGACGGGACGCTCCCCGAGATCGAGATCACCTTCGGCAACCGCCCCGACCTCGACGGCCAGACCGGCACGCTGACGTTCTCCACGGGCGGAAGCATCCCGCTGGTGTTCGACGCCAACGGCACGACCACCATCCCGTATCCGGCATCGGCCGGGACCGATCCGGTGACGATGACGTACACGTTGGGAGCCGAGTCGGTGACCCGCTCGACCACCTTCCCAGAGGCGTGCGAGGTCGGCACCACGACGACCTCAGTGTCACCGTCCACTTCCGTACAGAGCACGTCGACCACATCGACCACATCGACCACGTCGACCACATCCACGTCCAGCACGACCACGTCGACCACGCTCCCCGACACCTTCACTTTCGGGGCGGCGGGCACGGTCTGCGTGTCCGAGGTGCCGACGATCCGGATCACGTTCGAGAACCGCTTCCCGAGCCTGGCCGGTGAGACGGGCACGCTGACGTTCCGTGACATCAACGGCGTCGTCATCGGCACGGAGTCGCTCGTCTACCAGCCGGGAACCACCGTCGACATCCTCTACCCCGGCACGTCCGTCAATCCCGACGGGTCCGTGGCCGACGTGCCGGGGTGGATCCTCAACAGCGACGGCTTCTGGGTGCTCGACCCGAGTGACGCCATTCTCCGCGAGGGCATCTTCCTCACCTACGAGGTGAACCCGACGGCCGGGCCGGTGCTCGTCACCTACCCGCCCGAGTCGAGCGAGTGCGCCAATCCGCCAGGGCCGTTCCCGCCAGGCACCCCGGTGATCCCACCGACGCCGGGTCCGGTGCTTCTGCCGCCGACGCGGTGATCGACCGCGACCTCACCGACATCCTCGTCACCGCACTGATCGGCCACCGAGCCGCTCGGGCGGTGGCGATGGATGACATCGGAGAGCCAATCCGGCGCTGGAGCCGCGACTACTCGGCCGGGGATCCACAGAGTCGACACCGCCGAATGCTCGTTGGGCTGTTCAAGTGCCCGCACTGCATCGGGTTCTGGCAGACGATGGGGATCGGCCTCATCGTCATCTCACCTCAGAGGAAGATGAGGAAACTGGCCCTCATCGCCGCGGCCACCGGTCTCCAGTCGTTGTTCGCCACGTACTCGCAAGAGGATCAGGTGGCGATGGAGTGGAAGCCGCCGGACTCGGAGACACCGAGCGAAGAGGGCGAGAGCGATGTCGTTCCCCCCGAAGGATTGATCCCCTCCGAGTAACCTCGCCGGGTCATGGCGCGCAAGTTCTTCGGTGATGACGAGCCGACCGGCCTGGCGGCGAGCGCTTACAGCACTCCCCGGCCGATCGTCGGCAGCACCGAGAAGCTGAACTTCAAGAAGGGCGCCGAGCGGGTCGACAAGCGGCCGACCTCGGCCTGGCAGACCACGGCCTGGCAGTGCTTCGACGCCATCGGTGAGGTGCACTTCGCCTTCTCGCTCGTCGGCCAGATCATGTCGCGGGTCAAGCTCTACGCCGCCGTGGTCGAAGATCAGGACAAGCCGCCGCTGCACATCGAAGACTTCCTCAAAGAGATGGAGGACAAGACCGGCCGTGAGGCCGAGCAGACTCAGAAGGTCTGTGATGCCGCCGCCGAACTGGTGGCCGACCTCTCGCTCAACGCTGACGGTGGGCTGTCCAACATGCTGCGGCTGATCGCTCTCAACCTCTGCGTGCCCGGCGAGTTGTATTTCGCCCAGATCAAGAACAAGTGGGTGATCGCCTCCACCGACGAGTTGACCCAAGAGGGCACCACACTTCGCTACAAGAAGTCGCGCTCGAAGTCGACCACTGGCACCGCCAACACGGGCGAGAAGCTCGACGCCGACACGTTCGTCGCTCGCGTCTGGCGCCCACATCCGCGCTACACAGGCGAGCCGGACTCGTCGATGCTCGGCACGCTCGACGACTGCGAACTGCTCGTCCTGCTCCAGCAAGCGATGCGCTCGACGGTGCGCTCGCGGATGAACGCCGGGATCATGTTCCTGCCCGAAGGCATCACCAGCTTCGTCGCCGGGAATGATGGGATGAGCGTAGAAGAGGCGCTGACTCGCTCATCTCTCGACTCGGTGGCTGACGAGACGGCGCAGGCGACGGTCGTGCCGCAGATCCTCAAAGGCCCGCCGGATCTCGGTGAGAAGATCAAGTGGATCCCGTACGGCCGTCAGATCGACGCCGAGTTCATCGCCTTGCTCGACAAGACGCTTCAGCGGGTGCTCCAGGGGTTGGACATTCCCAAGGAGGTCGTCGCCGGGCTGTCCGACGCCAAGTTCGCCAACGCCATCGTCATCACCGACTCGTTGTTCAAGGCCCACGTCGAGCCGCTGGTGCTGCTGGCGATCGACTCGCTCACGACGGTGTATCTCCGGCCGTTGCTGTTGAAGAAGCTCGGCCTGGCGCCGGACGCCTTCAAGGATGATCCCGGCCACATCACCAATCGGATGATCATCTGGGCCGACACCTCGAACATCTCGACCCGGCCCGACAAGAGCCAGGCGGCGAACGAGGGCTACGACCGGCACGCCCTGTCGGCCAAGGCGTGGCGCGACACCCGTGGCTTCGCTGAGACGGACAAGCCGGACCCGGTCGAGCTTCTGCTGCGGCTGGTGTTGGAGAAAGGCCAGGTGCCGCCGGACATGGCCGAGACGGTCATCCGCTCGCTCAACCCGGAGTTTTTCAAGGAAGCTCGCGCCGAGTCGTCGGAGATCCCGCCGGAGGTCGAGCAGATGCTCAACCCGGAGGCGCTCCAGGCGTTGCAGGAAGGCGGTGAGCTACCGCCCGCTCCGGCGCCCGCTGGACAGGTTGGCACTCCGTCGAGTCAGCAGATGAACGGCGCCGAGGTCAACGGGAACGGGACACTTCCACCGCGCCAGGAGCCGGTCCCAGTCGGCTGAAACGGTCTGGTAGATCGCTCATTGGCCGGAGGTCTTCTTGGGGGACTCGGTAGCACGGACGGTCCGTTTTCGTCCACCAGTAGTAGGGATGTTTGCCTTCGTGGGCATAACGCCAACCGACGATGCGGAATCGTGACGGATCAACTTGCATGACGAGCACGAACGGCTCGTCATCAGCGTCTTCCTCATGGAGAAGTAGACCTCGGAGCATTCGGTCGTAGAGGCGATGCACAACCGTGCGGACGTGGCAACCGCCAACATCGGGAATCCCCCGATCGGGGTGGCCGAGATCACCCATCCAGGGGAGGCCGAAGTGATTGGCGAGGGCGTACTCACCCAAAGCGCCGGTGATGTGTGCCCGCTCGTCCTTCACCTCAACGCCGTGCATGGGGATCCTGCCGTCGGACAGCGCACGGTTGTTCCTGCTGATCCCCACACTGGTGACCTCTTCCATTTCCTCTGAGGTCAGTGTGATGTATACAGGGATGTCCATTGTTCCTCCAGTCTGTGTCTGGAGGAAAGTTACCTCACCGCAGCAACCACGTTGTGTCCTGACACCAGCGGCCCGAATGGGTTGCCCGCCAGGTGTGGTTCGATCCAGATCAGTCGGTGGCTGTCCTGGTTGAACGAGCCGTCATCGTTGCGGGCCGGACCGAGCGAGGGGTACCACTGGCGCCGTGGGTGAGCACGCACGACCCACTGGTGGGTGTAGGCGAAGGTGCTCTCCTGGCTCTCGCCGTGGCGCTCGGCTTCCATCTCCCGCCGGAGCCGGAGCACCTTGATGTGACCGTCGGTGATCTGGAAATTCGAGCGGGCCGCTCGGCGGCGCTCGTAGCTCTTTGGTGTGTAGCGCTCGGGCACCAAGATCCGCTGCCAGCACCAGCGGAAGTACGCCAGCAGCCAGCGTCGGGTCATCGCCACATTGGCGTGGATCAGCCCGGCGCCGAACTGGCCGTTGGGTTCGTTGCCGGTCTTCCACGGCATCCCGAAGGCCCATGCCGTGGCGTCGGACGCCCACATCGGCAGGGACAGGTCGGACGGGACTCGGTAGTCCTCACCGAGCGCCTTGACGAGTGTCTCGTTGTAGATCTTCACGAAGCTGTGCTCGTCGGCGTAGATCGTGTAGTGGATCCCGCCCTTCTCGGTCAGTGTGCCGGTGTCGAAGTCACGAACCTGGACCGGCGCCAGCGTCCAACCGATCGCCCGGATCGGCATCAGGATGTCGGTACGCAGTTCCCCGGTGTCGGGATGCAGATCGGGGATGAGCATCGGGTACTCGAAGACGATCAGCCCGGTCGGTGACGGCAGGTCGGTCGGGAACAGCGGCTCGTCGTCCATCGCCTCGGCCGCTGTCTCCAGCGTCGCCATGACGTGGTGGGAGACGTAGTGCGTCTCGGCCTCGTTCAGCGTCTTGTACTCCTGCTGGACCAACCCGAAGGCCCGCATCATGTTGTACTCGTCGAACATCCGGCGGCTGTCTGACTGGAGCGGGGCCACCGACTCGCCGTCGACCTGGACCTCCATCTTCGACACCGGGAACGACGCCATCAGGCCGAGCCGCTGGAGCAGCACGGCCGGGAGCGCGGCCTTGTTGACCGCCTTGCCGCGATGGCGTTCGATGTAGGTCTTCGCTGTGGAGATGGAGTTGAACAGGTCGATGTGAGCGTCCAGCGCCCGCCCGGGGCCGGACCAAAAAAGCCTTGTGTCTGTCTCGGTCATGTGCTTATTATACACGACTGTGTCAAGACCGCTTGACAGCTACACAGCACTGTGTATAGTGCTGAAGTACAGACATGACCTGACAGGAACCGCCGATGTTCACCGACACCACCATCCTCATTGCAACCGCTCCGGAGGCCACTTCGGAGGGCACCGTCTCCGGTGCTTGGCAGGTGGTGGCCCTCGGCGGCGCGCTCTCGTTGGGCGCCCTGGCGATGACTGTGCGGCGCAAGACCAAGCGGTCGGCGGCCACCACCCACTGGGCGGTGCTGTTGACGGCGCACGGCGGTCTGGCCGCTGTGTTCCACGTCGGTGCTGCCGTCTTCCACGTCGGCGGCGCCCTCGTCATCGTGGCGATGGCCGAGCGTGTCATCTGGGACGTCTCGGACAACGTCGCCGCATCCATCGACCGCTTCCTGGAGCGGACGTTCTCCACTGACTAGACGACTACCCCCGTAGGAGGCGGGGGTAGTTGACGTTCTATACACGACTGTGTATACTGTGGGTACAGACACAGACCAGGAGACACAATGCACGCCACCGCTTCCGCCCCCAACCGTTCGACGACCAGCCTGACGATCAGCTTCGGCTTGATCAACATCCCGGTGTCCGTCTACACGGCGACGGTCGACACGAAGACCGTCCGGCATGAGTTCACGAAGGACGGGCACCCCGTCGGCCGCAAGCTGGTCGACAAGGTGACCGGCGACGAGGTTGCCTACGGCGACATCATCAAGGCGGTCGAGCACGGCAGCGTGCTGGTCCCGCTGGACGACGACGAGATTGCCGAGGCCACCGGCCACGAATCCGGTGTCGCCCCGATCGTCGGGCGCATCCCGCTCGCCTCGCTGGCGACCGACTTCATCACCGAGAAGGTGTACCAGTTGCGCCCGAAGTCCGACAAGAAGGTCAAGACGGCCAACGACAAGGCGTTCGCCCTGCTGGTCGAGACGCTGGCGGCGTCCGACGAGGCGGCACTGGTCAAGGTGTCGATCCGTGGCGCCGTCGCCCGCTGGGGCGCCGTGACCCCCGACGGGTACCTGCGAATCCTCCACTCCGCTGATCAGGTCCGTGAGGCGTTGCCTCTGCCCGACGCCGACTTGTCCGACGCCGAGTTGGCGCTGGCGAAGCAACTGCTCGCCGCCATCCCCTCGGTCGACGTCACCGCCCTGCGCGACGAGTCGAGCGAGTTGGTCGAAGAGTTCGTCGCCACCAAAGCCGAGGCGCTGGCTGCGGGCGGCGAGGTCGTCGCCCCGGTCAAGGTCGAAGCCCCGTCGCCGTACGATCTGCTCTCTCAGATCCAGGCGTCGATGGCATCGGTCACCGCCGCATGATCCCCAGCGGCTGGGAGAAGGGGAGCGGCTGAAAGGCCGCTCCCCTTCCGCGTGTAGGGTCGAGCAGGACACAGACGACAGGAAGAGGCTGGTGAACCATCTTGCGGATGCGCGTCTCGACTCCGAACGGGGCGCCTGGCTGACCGCTGCCGAGGCGGCGATCCACGACCAGTTCCAGGCGATGGCGCTGGGTGAAATCATCGACATCCGGGACATGGTCGTGCTGCTCGGCGCCGCCGGGGGCGGGATCGCCGCCAGTCTCCGGCACTGCGTCCCGGCCCACCTGATGCTGGTCGAATCAGACCGGGCCAACCGGCGGCTGCTCGACATGAGTTGGAACGGTGCCCGGGGTGTTTCGATCGTCGACGCCGACCCAGTCGAAAAGATGAGGGAAATCTTCCTTCATCAGCATCCGTCGGTGGCCGTGCTCAACTTCCCAGACCGTCTCACCGAGGTCGAGGTCGTTACCACGCTGTCCCAGCCGAACGAGGGGCTGGAGGTGCTCATCGTCGTCTACCCGGTGACACCCACGGAGCAACATGAGGGTCTGGACGAGATGCTCCGAACCTGGCACGACGACGAGCGGCTGCGCTGGTACGTCCGTGACCACGACGGGCCTCCCAACGCCGAGATCTACGTCCGCGAAGGAGAGCCGGAGTGACCGACCCCATCCGCATCAGCCACAGCGACATCGCCCAGTGGTTGCGCTGCCGCCGACTGTTCGACTGGCAGTACCGCAAGGAGTTCATGACTGATGAGCGACTGTGGGGGCCACGGGCGTGCGGGTTCCGCGTCCACCTGGCCTTGGAGGCGTTCCATAAGACCGGGGAGACGCCAGCCGACATCCATCAGCGTCTTGCCGCCATCGACGAAGCGGCTCTCGTCGCGCAGGGCGCACCGGGCTGGGCGCTGGACGAGTTGTACTCCGACATCGTCGTCGGCCGGAACTGCTGCATCGCCTACTACGACTGGTTGGGCAGCGAGGGGCCGTACGACGGCTACCTGATCGAACCGGAGGTCACCCTGGAGGCGCCGATCCTCGGCGGGCGAGCGATCCTCATCGGCAAGGTCGACTTGAAGCTGACCAGGGCCAGCGACGGATGGATCGCCGTCGACGACTTCAAGACCGCTTCGGTGTCGAGCCGCACCAACGTGATGGCGAACTTGGAGAAGAGCTACCAGCACTACGTCTACCAACTGCTGATGGCGCTCAACTTCCCCGGCACCGTCATCAGCGAGGCGCTCTACACCGTCATCTGGAAAATGAAGAACCCGGCGCGGGCCTCGTACCCGTTGGTCGAGCGAATCCGGGTGCCCGGCCTGGCCTCCGCGTTGCCGATCAAGAAGGCCCAGATCGAAGAGATCGTCAGCGACATGCTCGAATTTTTGAATCGGCACGGCTCCAGCGATCTCGACCCCCGTGCCTACCCGACTCCGGCGGACAGTTGCCGATGGTGCGACATGCGCCTTCCGTGCGGCTTGGCCGATGAGAACCCGGCCGGAGCCGTGGCCCTGCTCACCACCGAATACCGGCACGGCCCACGCCATGCCCGCTACGCCCCAGGAGAAGAGTGATGGCGCAAGCCGACGACCAGAAGTACATCGTGTTCAAGAGGAACCAGTTCTACGAGTTGATGGGCGAGCTTGCGCTGCCACCGTGGACGGACGCCGACGGCTCACTGCTCGGCGGTGACATCGACTGCGCGCCGCTGGCCCAACACATCTCCGAGCGGGCCGAGGCGGTCTGTCTCAGTGATGCCGTGGTCATTCGCCGCCAGGACTACCTCGCCTCCCCGGCGCTGGCTTCGTACGCCGCCAACATCGGCATGGCCCTCCATCTCATCGCAGATCCGGAGGTCCGCTCGACCCTCCAGGCCGTGGCCGACTACTTCCAGCGCCAGTCAGAACTTGCCGCCGAAGAGGGCTGGAAGCTCCCCGATCTCTAGCCATGTGTATAGAATGGTGTCGCCCTAGACATGAAAGAGGGGGTGACGATGGCTGACGCACCGAGAGCGTTGACGATGCTGCTCCACGGAGCCTCGAAGAGCGGGAAGAGTTCGTACAGCGTGACGTGTCCGGCTCCCAGGCTGTACATGGACGTCGAGTCGGCCAGCCGCTTCCTGGCGATCCGTCGCATCGACTGGGATCCGGCCCGCGAGGCACCTCCGACCCCGGACGGGACGTGGGACACCGCCGTCGTGGCGACCCGTGACTGGGCCGTGGTCGAGCGGGCCTATCACTGGCTTGCCTCCGGCCAGCACCCGTTCCGCTCGCTGATCATCGACTCCATCTCTGAGTTGCAGCAGCGCTACCTCGAATCCCAGACCGGGCGCCAGCAGCCGACGATGCAGCAGTGGGGATCGACGTTCCGTGTCGTCTCCGGCCTCGTCAGAGACATCCGCGACCTCACCCAGCACCCGACCCGTCCGATGGAGTGCGTCGTGATGACGGCGATGACCCGGCAGATGGACGGGATGTGGCGGCCGTGGGTCCAGGGCCAGTTGCAGACCGTGCTGCCGTACCTGCTCGACGTCGTCGGCTACCTCTGGGTCGACCAGGAGCCGAACGAGTTGACCGG
>Ga0222622_10000672_pt1 | contig 13090 bp, 20 predicted proteins | sample PLM2_5_b1metaG_FD_177335 | JGI IMG/M metagenome (GOLD analysis project Ga0222622, IMG submission 177335) | Groundwater sediment microbial communities from an aquifer in East River, Colorado, USA - PLM2_5_b1 | ecosystem: Environmental > Terrestrial > Soil > Riparian zone | place: USA: East... | reverse complement strand
AACCCTGAAACCACTCAGCAGCAACTGCGGAGTGAACGCCACGAATGCAAGATAAAGAGCCCCGACAGTCGTCAAACGCGTCAGTATCGAATTGAGATACTCCGCAGTCGGCGCACCGGGCCTGATGCCCGCAATAAACCCGCCGTGTTTTCTGAGGTTATCCGCCACTTCATCCGTATTAAAGATGATGGTGATGTAAAAGAACGTGAAGATCACGATCAACGACAAGAACACCAGTTCGTAATAGGGGTCGCCGCCGTGAAACTGCTGAAAGAATGTATATATCTTGGACCACGTCGAATCAGGATTGGCAGGATCCGCCGGAAACGCTGAGAACAGTGTCTGCGGCATAGCCAGGACCGACGACGCAAAGATAACCGGGATAACACCACCCATGTTTATCTTTAGCGGAAGGCTCGTTTCCTGTCCCCTGAATGTTTGATTCCCGACGCGGCGGCTGGCATAGCTGATAGCTATATTTCGGCGGGCCGACTCAACATAGACGATCAGGGCGATAAGGGCAACAAGGACGACCACCAGGAAAACAACACCCAGTGTCTGCAGCGGGTCGCCCGAACGTACACGGTCGGATATCTGCAACAGTCCTCGCGGCAAACCGATAACAATTCCAGCAAAGATCAGCAGGGAGATGCCATTTCCCACGCCGCGCTCAGTGATCTGTTCACCCAGCCACATCACAAAGATCGTTCCGGTCGTCAAGGTAATGACGATCATCGCCGTCGCCCACCATGTCTCAGGAATGATCTGGTTGCGGCTGAGCCAGGTCGAGACAAAGAAAGTCTGGACCGCACACAGAACGACCGTGGAATAACGTGTCCACTGGTTCATTTTCTGTCGTCCAACCTCGCCTTCTTCCTGGATCTTTTTCATCGCCGGCGATAGTACCGGCAACAGCTGCATGATAATCGACGCAGTAATATAAGGCGTTACGCCAAGAGCGAATACGGAAATTGTTCTAAAATTGCCGCCCGAGAACAGGTCGAGAACGCCGAGCAGTGTCCCGGCTACTTCGCCCCAAACCCTTTCAAGCTGTGCACTGTTGATACCCGGCGCCGTAACGTGAGCACCTAACCTGTAAACCGCCAAAAGCCCGAGCGTAAACAAGATGCGCTTGCGCAGCTCAGGGATCTTGAACATGTTTTGTACAGCGCTGAAAAACTTCTCCATATTTCTCCTGGTCGGGTACCGGGTTCCTTATTATTCAGCAGCAGCGGCCGCTGCTTTTACGATCGGCGTTGCCGTACCGCCTGCCTTTTCGATCTTTTCTTTGGCCGACTTGGTGAAGCGGTGTGCAGATATGTTCAACGATTTAGAGACCTCGCCTGTTCCGAGAATCACCAGATCGTGCTTGGCTTTTTTTATCAATCCGCGTTCGTGCAGGACCGCTGGCGTGATCTCGTCACCGGCATTAAAGTTGGCCTCGATCTTGGCCAGACTGATCTCGATCCACTCTTTTTTGAAGATATTCGTGAATCCGCGTTTGGGCAGGCGACGCTGAAGCGGCATCTGTCCACCCTCAAAACCGGGGCGGCTGCTGTAGCCGGAGCGTGATTTTTGGCCCTTGTGCCCACGGCCGGCAGTTTTACCAAGGCCGGAACCAGGTCCGCGGCCGACACGCTTTTTCTTGTGAGTTGAGCCCTTTGCGGGATGCAGATTGTTTAATGATAGTGTCATTGGTCTTCCTCTCGCTCGTTAGTCGACGATCCGCAGCAAATGCGGCACCTTCGCGACGATGCCGCGTGCCGCCGGCGAATCGGGGCGAGTAATTACCTGGTTCATCTTAGTGATGCCAAGGCTCTTAATGATCTCTTTTTGCTTTTTCGAATAGCCGATCACGCTCCGGTAGTACTGGATCTTGATCTGTCCGCTATCGCTTTTTTCAGCTTTCTTTGCCATTTCTTAAACCAGCTCCTCGACCTGCTTTCCACGAAGCCTCGCCACCTCGATCGGGTCCTTCATCCTAAGCAGACCGTTAAAGGTCGCACGAATAACATTGTGCGGGTTGTTTGAGCCAAGGATCTTGGTACGAACATTGTGAACGCCCAGCGATTGCAGAATGGCCCTCACGGCACCCCCGGCGATAACACCAGTGCCCTCGGCAGCCGGTTTCAACAAAACACGTCCCGCACCGTATTCTCCGATCATTTCATGCGGCAGTGTGCCATCGATCAATGGAACGCGGATCAAATTGTTCTTGGCAGCCTCGATCGCCTTTTTGATCGCGTTGGGAACCTCCTTAGCCTTTCCCGTGCCAAAACCGACATGGCCGCTCTCGTCGCCAACAACAACGAGTGCCGCGAACGACATATTTTTACCGCCCTTCACAACCTTGGTCACGCGGTTGATCGAGATCAACTGGTCCTTGAGAAGCAGGCCACCCGGCGAGATCTTTTGCTTACTTTTCATCATTGCTTTCTTGCTTTGTTTCGTCTGCTGCTGATTCGTTCTTGTTAAGGCCAGCTTCACGCGTGGCATCCAACAAGGCTTTTACACGGCCGTGATAGACATAACCGCCACGATCGAACACGACGGACGAGACGCCCGCCTGCTGAGCACGTTCGGCAATGGTCTTGCCGACGATCTTTGCCGCTTCGATATTGCCGCCCGTTTTGGTCCCCAGATCTTTCTCGGTAGTCGATGCAGTCGCCAGAGTCTTTCCGGTCTGATCGTCAATTACCTGGGCGTAAATGTGATTCAGGCTGCGAAACACCGCTAAACGCGGCCTTTCGCCGGTCCCGCGAACTTTCTTGCGGATGCGGCTATGCACACCCTGACGAATGTCTGCCCTGCTTTTCTGTCCCATAATTACTTACCTGTCTTTTACTTACCTGTCTTTCCGGGCTTGAGCCTATAATATTTATCAGCATAACGGACGCCCTTGCCCTTATAAGCATCAGGTTTTCTGAGACGGTTCAACTCCGCCGCAACCTGTCCGAGCATCTGTTTATCAATGCCGCTCAAGGTTATCGTTGTCTGATACTGATTGATCGACGCCTTTGTGTTGATACGTTCAGCTTTTGCCGTAATGCCTTCCGGCAATGCATATTCGATAGGGTGCGAATAGCCGAGGGCAAAGACGATCTTTTTGCCCTGCACGTCAGCTTTATATCCCACTCCGACGATATCGAGATCCTTTGTAAATCCCTCGGTAACGCCCACCACGGCATTATTTGCAAGTGCACGGGCGAGGCCGTGAAATGCCGCCTGATCGTCACTCGCCCGTTCCGCAACCAGCGTTCCGTCTTCCTGCTTGAACGTCACGCCAGCAGGTATGGGCGTGTTAAGCGTACCTTTGGGCCCCTTTACTTCCATTTCCGATGCGTTGATCGTCACGGTCACGCCGGACGGGATCGTTATCGGTTTTTTTCCAACTCGAGACATAACTTCACCTTAATAGATCTCTGCCAAAATTTCGCCGCCGACATGTTCCTGCCGGGCACGTTTGCCGCTCATCAGTCCTTTCGAGGTCGAAACGATATTTACACCATAACCGCCAAGGACATTGGGGATCTCGCCTGAACCTACGTATACGCGCCGGCCCGGACGCGAAACGCGGGCCAGGTGTGTGATCGAGGACGTACCTTTTGTGTCATAGCGCAAAAAGATACGTATCAAATACTTAACGCCCTCACCTTTTATGGAAAAATTATTGATATAGCCCTCTTCCTTAAGGATTCGCGCCATTTCCATCTTCAGTTTTGAGCCCGGTATGTCTACTCGTGTGTGATTAGCAGCTATTGCGTTGCGAATCCTCGTGAGCATATCGGCGATCGGATCTGTCATTACTGTTCTACTCCCCTAACTTTTACCAACTCGACTTAACAACCCCGGGAATCTGTCCCTCGAGGGCAAGACTACGAAGCGCAATCCGCGACACACCGAATTTACGCAGGTAACCGCGTGAACGGCCAGATTGAGAGCAGCGGTTCCTGACCCTCGAAGGGCTCGCATCCCGCGGCATCTTTTGCAGCCTGATGACCGCTGCGTCAACCTCTTCGGGCGTCGATTTGGGATTGCTTATGATCTTCTTCCACTCGGCCCGCCGCGCTTTGTACAGCACGACCATGTCCTTGCGTCTATTGTTCTTTACAACTTTGCTTATTTTTGCCATTGCTATTATTGCCTGAAGGGCATCCCAAGCGCTTTTAACAGCGAACGGGCCTCGTCATCGTTTCGAGCCGTCGTCACGATCGAGATGTTCATTCCTCGTGTCTTATCAACCTTGTTAAAATCGATTTCCGGAAAGATCAACTGTTCGCGTATTCCAACTGTATAGTTTCCGCGTCCGTCAAAGGCCTTGCCCGATATTCCTCGAAAATCGCGAACACGGGGCAGGGCAACTGAGATCAACCTGTCAAGAAATTCGTACATCCTATCGCCTCGCAGCGTAACCATAGTCCCGATCGCCATTCCCTGGCGAAGCTTGAACGCCGCGATGGATTTCTTTGCCTTTGTGATTACCGGCTTTTGACCCGTAATGGACTTTAACTCCTCGGTTGCGACGTCAAGGATCTTGGCGTTAGCACTCGCCTCACCGAGGCCCATATTCACCACTACTTTTTCGATCTTTGGGATAGCCATGGGGTTTTTAATATCAAACTCCTTGGCTAACGCCGGGGCGATCTCACTCTTGTATTTTTCCTTTAATCTAGCCATTGCTGGACCTGCTCCTTTGTTTGGGTCTCACCTATAGGTGTTTCCAAATCTATTTGGTCTCTTTCGTCTCGTTTGTCTCTTCGGTCTCTACGTCGTCGATCTTCTTCTTGGCTTCGCGTTTATAAGACGCGTTTTCCTGGATCACTTTGCCGCTCTTGGCGATCCTGACCTTCTTGCCGTCCTGGGTCTCATACCTTACCTTTGTTGGCTTGCCGGTCTCAGGATCGACGATGGCCACATTTGAGATATTGACCCACGCCTCCTGTTCCTTGATGCCGCCTTCGCGGTTCATCTGAGGTACCGGTTTGCGGTGGCGTTTTACGATCATCGCTCCCTCGACCTTTACTTTTCCGGAGCGGGCATCGACCGCGATCACCTTCCCTCGATAGGGCTGCCGCTTGCCGGCGGAATCATAACGATTGAATTCCTTGCCGGCGATAAAAACGACCTGGTCGCCCCGCTTGATCCTGCTTCTGACTGTTCCTTGCTTGTCCGTTTTCATCCTATATAACCTCCGGAGCGAGGCTGACGATCTTCATAAAATTCTTTTCTCTAAGTTCGCGAGCAACCGGGCCAAAAACGCGTGTCCCAACTGGCGTTCCATCGTCCTTGATCAGCACCGCAGCGTTTTCGTCGAACCTGATATAAGTACCGTCCTTGCGGCGGACCTCTTTCCGCGTTCTGACGACTACAGCGTTGTACACCTTACCCTTTTTGGCCGTTCCGTCCGGGGCCGCTTCCTTGACGGTCACCTTAATGGTGTCGCCGAGGCGGGCGATCTTGGCCGTGGAACCCCCAACGGGCATTATCATTTCCACGCGCTTCGCCCCCGAATTATCTGCGACCGCTAACGAGGTCTGCATCTGGATCATAACTTTCTCACTCCATCATCGAGTTGCTCGGGTCGCGCCATTCGACGGACCTCATGCACTCCCGAACTTTTTAGCTTTGGGCCTTCTGAATGATCTCGACGACACGCCAGCGCTTTCTTGCTGAAAGCGGGCGCGTCTCGATGATCTTTACCTTGTCGCCGATCTTCGCCCCCAGATCGTCATGGGCCATAAATTTCTTACGCTTTTTGACGTACTTACGGTAAACCGGATGCTTGACGAGGCGGTCAACGCGAACGGTTACGGTCTTCATCATCTTGTCAGATGAAATTATTCCGATCTTCTCCGCACGCTTGCCAGCCGTTTTCTTTGTCTCTGCAGCCGGTTCGGGTGTTTTCTTTTTGGCCTTTGCAGCTTTAGGTGCGGCGGCTTTTCGCGTTTTTTTCGGAGCCTCTTCGGCCGGCGCGGCTTCGGCCGGAGCCTCGGCTTCCGCCGGTTGTGCCTCTATAGCTGCAGGCTGGTCGGCAGCTTGTTCCGCTGGAGCGGCTTCTTCAGCGACCACTGCTTCTGGCTCTTCAGCCACAGCGGACGTTTCAACTTCAGCCGGTGAATCTCCCGCCGGCGGAGCACTTTCAGCAGAGGCCCCCATCGCGGCATCATCCGTCGCAGCAGTTTCCACGGCTTCAGCCGACTGGTCCACAGCTTCTTCGGTTTCGTCTTTTTTCTTTCTTACCATCTTTATCAAATCCTCGCCTAGGCGGTCTGGCCTTTGGCCTCGGAATCTTTCTTGTTAAGCAAGGTATAAACCCTCGCAAGCGTCTTTTTTTCACGGCGAATATCTTTGACAACCTCGCCAACGCCGAGCGTTCTGCGAAACTTGAGCCTGAAAAGCGATTCCTTCAGTGCATCCGCCTGGTCCTTTAACTCATCGACCGACATATCCTTTAGCTGTTCAAGCTGATCCTTGCGTTTCATATCTAAACAATGCCTCCTTCGAGGTCTGCCCGAGAGACGAACTTCGTCTTGATCGGCAGTTTCTGGGCGGCAAGTTTCATAGCCTCACGTGCTAACACTTCGTCAACTCCCTGGATCTCATAGAGAACGCGTCCGGGCTTGACGACCGCCACCCAGTGATCGGGAGCGCCCTTGCCGCTTCCCATACGGGTTTCAGCAGGTTTCTTGGTTATCGGTTTGTCCGGGAAGATACGGATCCAGATCTTTCCGCCACGCTTAACGTGACGAGTCATGGCGATACGAGCCGCCTCGATCTGGCGATCGGTTATCCACGCCGCCTCTAATGTTTTTAGACCAAAATCACCAAAACTGAGCTTTTCACCGCGTGTCGCTTTTCCACGCATGCGGCCTTTCATCACCCGTCGGTGCTTGACCTTTTTCGGCATTAACATAGCTATCTAACCTCTTGCCTAAAAAACTTAACGATCGTTACGGTCACGTCGCGGACGGCGATCACCGCGGCCTGCACCACGTTCCACCTTGACCTCATTCATCGGATCCGTGGTTGTTCCTCGCGCCATAGATGCATTAGGGTCCAATATCTCACCACGATAGATCCAAACTTTCACTCCTATAATTCCGAATGTTGTAAGTGCCTCGGCAAATCCAAAATCGACATCAGCACGCAGGGTATGCAGCGGCAGCCTTCCCTGTAGAGACCACTCTGTACGGGCAATTTCTGCTCCATTCAACCGACCGGCGATCATCACCTTGATCCCTTGTGCACCGAACCGCTGCGACTCCTCCATCGTCTTTTTCATTGCTCGCCGAAACGCGATACGTTTCTCAAGCTGCTGGGCGATCTTTTCGGCCTGTAGCTGGGCGTTCAACTCGGGATGGCGGATCTCCTGGATCGAGATAAGAACCTCTCGGCCGGTAGTGCGGGCCAGGTCCTCGCGAAGCTTTTCGATCTCAGCACCTTTGCGGCCGATGATGATGCCTGGACGCGAGGTGTAAATAATGATCTTGAGACGGGCCGCGGCACGTTCGATATCAATGTGCGAAACACCACCGCCGCTAAACTTGCGCTTCAGTTCGCGCTTGAGCTTAAGGTCTTCGGCAAGGAAATTCGCGAAATCCTGCTTGGCGAACCAGTGCGAGTGCCAATCTTTGTTATAGCCGACCCTAAAGCCGTATGGATGAACTTTTTGTCCCATAAATTAACCTGTTTACTGCCGTTCGAGCTCCTCGTCCTTGACTTCCATGGCCTCGTCAGCGGGAGCTTCGGCGTGCTCTTCGGCGGTTGTGTGGGTCGAGGCTTCTTTAGCCGCAGATACCTCAGCGTCGTTTTCGATCTCGATCTGCTCAACGGTTTCGTCCGCCGAGGCAGTCTCAACAGTTTCCGGTGAATCGGTCGCCTCGGCCTCCGCCGCCGTCCCCACCGTTTCTTCAGCAGCCGTCTCGACCACCGGCGTTTCCACCGTTTCGTCTATGGCTTCCACCGGCTCGGACGTGGCTTTCTTTACACCCTTTTTCGGAGCTGCCTTTCCTTTCTTCTTGCCTTCATCTGTTTTAGCAACTGCTTCACGCCTTGCTTTGGCGGCTTCAGCCCTAAGTTCTTTTTCGGTCTTAGGCTGCTCTTCACTAGTAACCTCGATCGTGATATGGCAATAATGCCGCCGCTCCCTATACGCACGCCCTTGCGGTGCCGGACGCATTCTGCTGCGGCCTTTGGTCGGGCCAATATCCACGAAACATGTCCTTACCCACAGATCATCAGGATCGATCGCAATATTTGCCTGCTCTGCTTTGTATGTTGCGTTCGCTATCGCGGAATTCAGGCATTGAGCGATCGGCTGTGCTGCCCGCTTATCAGTGAACCTGAGGATCGAGAGGGCCCGCGACACGTTCTCACCACGGATCAGGTCGATCACCAATCTAGCTTTTCGCGGCGATCCTTTTAGATATTTTGTTTTTGCTATCGCTTCCATATTGTTAGCTCGTTGTTCGTGGCTGGTTGTTCGTGGCTATCCTCTTAACGACGAACCCACAAACAACGATTTTCGAACTACTTTCTCTTTGCCATCTTCTCCGCTTTTGTACCCGGGTGGCCTTTGAATAACCGAGTCGGGGAAAACTCGCCTAGCTTGTGGCCGACCATATTTTCGGTCACGAACACCGGAATATGGCGTTTGCCGTTATGTACGCCAAAGGTCAAACCGACCATGTCAGGCGATATCGTCGATCGTCGCGACCAGGTTTTGATCGCGGGAGGCTTTGGCCCACCGTCCGAAATGCGTCGAAGCATTTTCTGGACGCTAAGATCGATAAAAGGTCCTTTTTTTAATGAACGTGGCATATTTCAAATTTCAAATCTCAGATCTGAGATCTACTTTCTCCTGCGATCTCGAACGATCATATCGGTCGTTCGCTTATTTCGGCGCGTCTTATATCCGCGGGTGGGTTGTCCCCAAGGGGTAACCGGATTGCGTCCACCGGACGTCTTGCCTTCACCGCCGCCATGCGGGTGGTCGACAGGGTTCATCGCTACGCCGCGGACCTTGGGTCGCTTTCCCATCCAACGCGAACGGCCGGCCTTGCCCAGAGAAACGTTCTCATGCTCGGTATTGCCCACTTGGCCTATAGTCGCCATACAAACCACCGGCACCTTGCGAACCTCGCCCGACGGCATTCTGAGCTGCGCATAATCGCCCTCTTTTGCAACGATCTGTGCAAAACCACCGGCTGAGCGAACCATCTGTCCACCCTTTCCAGGCCTGAGTTCAATGTTATGAACCTCAGTTCCCAGTGGGATGTTCTGGATGGGAAGAGCATTTCCCGGCAGGATATCGGCTTCCTCGCCGCTCAGGATCATCGTATCAACCTTAAGCCCAACAGGTGCCAGGATATATCGCTTTTCGCCGTCGAGATATGAGATCAGCGCGATGTGTGCCGATCGGTTTGGATCATATTCGATCTGTGCAACGCGTCCTGGAATGCCCGTTTTGTCCCGCTTAAAATCAATGATGCGATAATGCCGTTTGTGGCCACCGCCACGGCGACGGATCGTTATTCGGCCGTCATTGTTGCGGCCCGAGATCCTCTTTTTTGGCTCAAGCAGTGATTTTTCGGGTACTGCGTTAGGAGTCAACTCGTCACGGGTGAGATACGTTTGATAACGTCTCGCCGGTGATGTTGGTTTTAATCTCTTGATTCCCATAATCTTTTTTCAATTTCCGATCTCAAATCGCAAATTTCTATATTGCTTCCGCGTAATCGATCATCGGCTCGCCCTTTCTAAGTGTTACGTACGCCTTTTTAAATGACGGGCGACGGCCTTCGATACGGCCGCGGCGTTTCATCTTGCCTTCGTAATTTACAGTGTGTACGCGTGCCACTTTTACGTTAAAGATCTCTTCGATAGCACCCTTAATGTCAGTCTTTGTCGCTTTCTTAGCGACCTTGAACGTTAACACCTGGCCCTGCTTGCGATCGCTGTTTTCTTCGGTTGAATCTTCCTTAAGCAAGACGCTCTTTTCCGTTACGACCGGCGATTTCAAAATGTCCCAAACTGATAATTTACTCATCTTTAGCAGCCTCCTCGCTCGCTGCCGGCGCAGTTTCCTCTGCAGGGGCCTCGTCCGTCACAACACTTTCCTCAGCCGGGGCGGCCTCAGCCGCCGTTTCCTCAACAGGCGTCGTCTCCGTCACCGGTTCTTCTTCTACAGGTGCCGCCTTGGCTTTTCCTTTTGCTTTCACCGGTGCGGCGTCTTTTTCAGCTTTATCTGCCTTCGGCTTCGCCGCTCGTTTCGCTTTTGGCTTTTCTTCCGGTTTCGGTTCTTCTACGGATGCAGGCTCTACAATGCCCGTTTCCCGTTTTGGATCGAGTAAATTATTGAGTTCCTCGACCGCTGCCTTAGAAAGGACCAATTTCTCGTGATAAACGATGTCATAAATATTCAGCCCAAAGCTATTGGTGATCTTTGTCTTCTGAACATTTCTCGCGGATAAAATTAAATTAGCATTATCGAGAGAATCAACTATCAGTGTTTTTGTCGTAAGTCCTTTTTGAGTCAAACCCAGCGTTCCGAGCGTCGACAGGAATTCTTTGGTCTTTGGATTCTTAATTCCAAACTCATCGATCACGATCAAGTTTCCCTCACGGAGCCTTTCAGATAAGGCCGAACGCAGAGCACCGCGCCGCATTTTCTTAGGCATCTGATACGACCAATCGCGTGGCTGAGGTCCATGGACGTTGCCGCCGCCTTTCCAGAGCGGCGAGCGAAGCGAGGCGATACGGGCACGTCCCGTCCCCTTCTGCTTCCAAAGCTTTCGACCTGAACCAGAAACATTTCCGCGTGTCTTAGTCGCTGAGTTGCCGCTGCGGCCATTCGCCTGGTAATTCATAACAGCCGAATGGATCAGCGCCTCATTTAGCTCCACGCCAAAGACAGCGTCGGACAACGTGACCTCGCCAACCTCTTTATTCTTCAAATTGCGAACCTTTACGGTAGGCATAATCTTCTCCATTACTAGGAGTCACGCCTTTAGGCGTTTCTCACCTAACTCTTCTTTACAATTACAAGTGCACCATTCGGCCCCGGCACGGCACCCCGCACCATCAAAAGATTGTTGTCAACGTCTACCCTGGCAACGGTCAAATTCTGGACCGTCACACGAGCATCACCCATATGGCCGGATGATCGTGTTCCTTTGATAACGCGTGAAGGGTAAGCCGACTGTCCTATAGAACCCGGAGCACGAACGTTCATCGAACCATGCGATTCCGGGCCGCGTGAAAACTTATGACGCTTTACCGTTCCAGCAAAGCCGCGGCCTTTAGATTTGCCAACAACATCGATCTTGTCGCCGTCCGCAAACAGATCGACCTTGACCTGGTCACCGATCGCAGCCTCGGGTTCACCTGTAAGCCGCAATTCACGCAGGATACGGGTAGGAGGCAGGCCGCCGCCGGTCTTTTCAAAATGTCCGCGAAGCGGTTTAGTAACATTCTTTAACCGGATCGGCTTGTCCTCGACGAGGCCCAATTGAACGGCGTTATAGCCGTCACGGCCGGCAGCGCTCTTTGTCTGCACAACGACGCAGGGGCCTGCCTTGATTACCGTTACGGGTGTGACGGTGCCGTCCTCGGCAAATATCTGCGTCATACCCATTTTTCTACCAATGATTCCGCTGATCATATATTCCTAGCCTTTACCAAACGCCTTGATCTCAACATCCACACCCGCCGGAAGGTCCAGCTTCATCAACGCATCTACCGTTTCCGCTGTCGGATCGAGAATGTCCATCAAACGCTTGTGCGTTCTGATCTCAAACTGCTCACGCGATTTCTTGTCCACGTGCGGCGAGCGAAGGACAGTCCACTTATTCTTGATCGTCGGAAGAGGGATCGGACCCGCAATGCGTGCCCCGGTCCTCTTGGCAGTGTCGACGATCTCAGCCGTTGACTGGTCCAAAACGCGGTGATCGTATGCTTTTAACTTGATGCGGATCTTTTCGTTTAACATAATTCGTTGGACGTCCTATTCCACGATCTCAGAAACGGTACCGGCACCGACTGTGCGGCCGCCTTCGCGGATAGCAAAGCGAAGCCCCTTTTCCATGGCGATCGGAGCGATAAGCTCGATCTCCATCTGGATGTTGTCGCCCGGCATGACCATCTCGACCCCTGCCGGCAGGTGTGCGACACCTGTCACGTCAGTTGTTCTGAAGTAGAACTGCGGGCGATAGCCTGTAAAGAAAGGTGTGTGGCGTCCGCCCTCTTCCTTTGTCAGCACATATGCCTCTGCCTTGAACTTCGTGTGCGGTGTGATCGAACCTGGTTTGGAGATGACCTGTCCACGCTCGATCTCTTTTCTCTCGACACCTCTCAGCAGCAGTCCGACGTTGTCGCCTGCCATACCGCTGTCGAGAAGCTTCTTGAACATCTCAACACCCGTTACGACAGAGTTTCTCGTCGGTTTGATGCCGACGATCTCGACCGGTTCGTTGACGTTGATCTGCCCACGCTCGATCCTGCCTGTTGCCACTGTTCCGCGTCCCTGGATGGTAAAGATGTCCTCGACCGGCATCAGGAACGGCTTGTCAGTCTCACGGGCAGGTGTCGGGATGTATGAGTCGACAGCCTCCATCAGCTCATCGATCTTTGGTTCCCATGCAGCGTCACCCTCGAGTGCCTTCAGGGCTGAACCCTGGATGACAGGAATGTCGTCACCCGGGAACTCGTATGAGGAGAGAAGCTCTCTGATCTCCATCTCGACCAGCTCCAGAAGTTCAGCGTCATCGACGGCATCGACCTTGTTCATGAACACGACCATCGACGGAACCCCGACCTGGCGGGCAAGAAGGATGTGCTCACGTGTCTGGGGCATCGGGCCGTCCGTCGCAGCCACCACAAGGATGGCTCCGTCCATCTGGGCGGCTCCAGTGATCATGTTCTTGACATAATCGGCGTGGCCCGGGCAATCGACGTGTGCGTAGTGACGGTTTGCCGTCTCATACTCGACGTGTGCCGTTGCGATCGTGATGCCGCGTGCCTTTTCCTCAGGTGCGTTGTCGATCGAGTCAAATGCACGCACCGTGATCTTTGGATTGTGCTTTGCCAGAAC
>Ga0222622_10000671_pt1 | contig 13094 bp, 9 predicted proteins | sample PLM2_5_b1metaG_FD_177335 | JGI IMG/M metagenome (GOLD analysis project Ga0222622, IMG submission 177335) | Groundwater sediment microbial communities from an aquifer in East River, Colorado, USA - PLM2_5_b1 | ecosystem: Environmental > Terrestrial > Soil > Riparian zone | place: USA: East River... | reverse complement strand
GTCACCGCCCCTCGACCGGACTCGATCGCATCGTCGATCCGTCGCGCCAGCATCTGGTACCCGCCACAAATCCCTAGCACGGGCGCACCGCGACCTACCCGGTCCATGATCACCTCGGCAAGTCCCGTACGGCGCAGCCAGTCAAGATCGCTGACAGTTGCTCGGCTGCCGGGCAGCACCGCAAGATCGGCCGCAGCAACAGTGCGCGGATCGGTCGTTACCTGCACGTCCACGCCCGGCTCGGCTGCCAGCGCCTCAACATCTGTGCCATTCGACATCCTTGGCAGCCGCACGACCGCTACTCGCAATTCGGCACTGTCCACACCATCACGTCGCCAGCTCGCCACCTCGAGCGTGTCCTCAGCGTCCAACCAGACATCAGAAAGCCACGGCAGCACGCCTGCGAACGGTACGCCGGTCCGCTCCGTGAGCTCCTCCAACCCGGGCTGCAGAATCCCGGCATCACCGCGAAATTTGTTGATCAAGAAGGCCTGTACCAACCGCCGATCTTCATCATCGAGCAGCGCCACCGTCCCAAACAGGGAAGCAAAGACGCCGCCACGATCGATATCGCCGACGATCACTACTGGCAAGCCCTTCGCCTGAGCTAGGCCGAGATTCACGTAATCCCCGGCGCGTAAGTTGATCTCTGCGGGCGATCCGGCGCCCTCGCAGATGATCACCTCGAAGCGCTCTGCGAGCTCGTCGTACGCCGCGAAGGCTGCGGCCGCCAAATGAGCACGTCCACTCACGTACTCGCCCGATTCCAGGGTTCCGCACGGTTCGCCGCGCAGCACGATGTGCGAGCGATGATCAGAACCGGGTTTCAGTAACACGGGATTCATCGCCGATTCGGGAGCGATACCTGCAGCCTGCGCCTGTAGATATTGGGCGCGGCCGATCTCGGCGCCATCACCGCAGACACAGGAATTGTTGGACATGTTCTGGGCCTTGAACGGCGCAACGGCGATCCCTCGGCGTGCCAGTGCCCGGCACAAGCCGGTCACTACCAGCGACTTGCCCGCGTCGGATGACGTCCCGGCGATCAGCACACCGCTCGACCTAGCGGACTTGCTCCCCACCGGCGCAGTGTACGGCGTGTCCGCAGAACGGTCGGACGGTTGCCGGATAAGGATCATCTGTGTTTGGCTAAGCCTTTGCCGTTACCAAGTCGTGACCTGCTCGGGGGTCGTCGTACGCGATGGAGGCACTGTGACCGGCCTAGGACTACGAATCGCCTCTGCGAGCGCTGCCGTGGTCGTGAGTTCGGCCGTTGTTGGAGCAGCTATCTACGGGGGCACGGCCATCAGTGACCCCGGCGCACCAACCCAAGACGACCGACTGATTGCCGTTCCGGCGGCGGCTCCATCGTCATATCCCACGGACACACCGTCCGATACACCGCGTGCCGCTCGGTCGACCTCACCCGTGGCGACACCTAGCGTTGCCTCGAAGGCGCACAAGGCCCGCCCACATCCCCGAGCCCAGAAGTGCAACATCCACCAAAGCGGTAGCGCCTGTTATCGCCCGCTGAAATCCCACGCGCCGGCTACGCCGGTCGCACGATCGAGCCACAGCCCAAGCAGCGCGTCGACGATCCCGAAGCGACGGTCGACCCCTAAGCACACCCATCACTCCACGCCGACCCCCACGAAGAAGCCGACGCCGGCCGCCAAGTCAGCACCATCGAAGGAGGCCTCGAGCAGTCCTTCCGGCTACGACACCCGTTCTGACTGGGCTAACGCCGTGCTCGACGAGCTCAATTCCGAACGCGACGCCCATGGGCTGCCAGCCTTGAAGCTCAATAGCAAACTTGTCGACTCGGCGCACACCCACAATCTCGCCATGGCCAAGGCCGACACGCTCAGCCACAAATTGAGCGGTGAGGCTGAACTTGGTTCCCGGGTTTCGGCGGCCGGCTACCACTGGAGCATGGTTGGCGAAAACATCGCCTACAACAGCAGCCGTTCCGAGTCCGGCGTATTGGCTGTGCAGAAGGCGATGTACGACGAGAAGCCGCCGGATGATGGCCACCGCCAGAACATCCTGAACTCCAAGTTCGTCGACGTCGGAATCGATGTGATCAACGACTCCGAACACGGAAAGGTCTGGTTGGTCACCGACTTCGGCAAACCTTGATCAGGTTTCGGTTCGATAGCAGGCTTCATGCGCCCTTAAACCAAGCTTCATGCGCCCTGAGCTGGTCGAAGGCTCAGCGCACACGCGGCCGCTTCACGAGCGCGATTCCGGTCAAGATCAACGCACCACCGACCAGCTGCATGGGACCGGGCTGCTGCCCGAGCAGCACGAACGCAAAGACCACCGCGAAGATCACCTCAGTCAGCGACACGAACGAGGCCAGCGAGCTGCCGAGGCGACGGACCGCGACAATGCCAGTCGGGTACGCAAGCACGGCGCTCATCAAGATCAACAATGCCACGGGTAGCCACCAGCCGACGGCCTGATCAGCCAAGATCGTGACGCCGGCGTGGGCGGTCAGCGGAAGAATTCCGGCGGCTCCGGCAATCAGCAAGAGGGCCGCCCCAACGCCCGTACCAGCGGTCGTCAACAGCAGCGGGCTTACCGGCGCATCGGCTCCGTTGTCTTCGCTCAGTAGGAAGTAGGCGCACAAACACAGGGCCGCTCCGAGACCCCAAGCCACGCCGATCGGGTTGAGCGTCGGCCCGCCGCGAAGATCCAGGACAAAGGCCAGGCCGACGATCGACAAGCCGGCACCAGCCAGCACGGGAACCGCCGGACGGCGATGCCTACGAGCCCAATGCCAGCCGATTAGCATCACCGGCGCCAGGTACTCCAACAGCAAGGCGACGCCGACCGAGAGGTACTGCACCGCGCTGAAGTAGCAGAGCTGGGCCAGCGCGATTGCAACCGCTCCGTACGCCAGAATGCGCGCTCCCTGCCTGCCGGTCGGCAAGCCGATCCGACGAAGCAAGAACAGGCACGGGATCAAGAGGACCAAGAATGCCCCTCCGACCCGGGTTGCGACCACGGCCGCGGGTGACCAGCCCAGATCGAGCAGCGAGCGCGCGAGGGAGCCGGAGAGCCCGAACGACGTCGCGGAGGTGAGCGCTAGGGCCAATCCACCGGCGTACCGACGATCGGCGATTTCTCGGGTTGCTTCTTGGGTGGTGCTGGTCACGTCTAGCCTCCCTTACGACCCGCCTTGAAGATGTAATATGCAAAATTAATTACACTCATTACACTAGTGCATGATGATGTCAGGAGTCAAGATGCTTTTTAGTCATGACACAGAAGTTTCGCTCGCGGAAGCCGCGGCTCTGGTCAATACCGTTGGGCTCGACGGAGACACCCTGGTGACACTTGCTGACCTGGACGACTTCCTGGCCCATCACCCCACGTCAGGGGCCATTCGCCGGACACAGGACGAGCTCGAATCCGTACGCGCACTGCGGCCGCGACTGCGTAAATTCTGGACAGTCAAGGATCGTGACGAGGTAGCGATGCTCGCCAATGAGATCCTGGCCGAGGCCGACGCCCGGCCCTACTTGTCCCGCCACGACGAATGGGATTGGCACCTGCACGTGACACGGCCAGAAGCGCCACTCGCCGATCGGATCGGGGCCGAGGCAGCAATGGCCTTTCTTGATCTGATCAGATCCGATGCATTGGGCAGGCTGCGGATCTGTGCAGCGCAGGACTGCGAAGCTGTGTTGATCGACCTATCGAAGAATTCCTCCAAGCGCTATTGCGACACGGGAAACTGCGGCAACCGGGCCAACGTCGCCGCATACCGGGCGCGCAAACGCCAGCAGAGCAAGGCGGCACTATGACTGGCAGCACGCTTCGCCGAGTGCAGGAGATCGCGGATGGGTTATAGGGAGGCTCGTCGCTCGAATGCGAGCGACGAAGGAGGCGAATCTGGCGGGCTGTGTGTCAGAGTGCCATCGGCTGGCGCACTATGACTGGCAGCACGCTTCGCCGAGTGCAGGAGATCGCGGATGGGTTATAGGGAGGCTCGTCGCTCGAACGCGAGCGACGAAGGAGGCGAATCTGGCGGGCTGTCTGTCAGAGTGCCATTAGGACTGAAACCCTCACGCCGCGCAGCAGTGCCGCCGTTCGCTGTGATGAGCATCCTGAACCGTGTCGCCGCCTTACGCGCACAGGGCCGGGAAATCATCTCCCTCTGTGCCGGTGAGCCTTCGCAGGGAGCGCCGTCGGACGTACGGCGCCGCGCCGCCGAATTGATGGTGGATCACACTCCGCTGGGGTACAGCGAGACCTTCGGGATCAAGCCCTTGCGGCGCGAGCTCGCTGCACACTATCGGCGCTGGTATGGCCTAGACATCGATGAAGATCAGATTGCGTTGACCACCGGTTCCTCAGGCGCCTTCCTGCTCGCTTTCCTGGCAGCTTTTGATCATGGCGATCGGGTCGCGCTGACCCGGCCAGGCTATCCGGCGTACCGAAACATCCTTGCCTCATTGGGATGTCAGGTGGTCGAGCTCCCGTGCGGCCCGGCGCAACGGTTTCAGCCGTCAGTCGAGATGCTTGAGCAGGCGTGCGCGGCCGAGCCGCTTGCGGGCCTGGTCGTCGCGTCTCCTGCCAATCCGACCGGGACGATGATCGCGCCTGACCAGCTTGCGGAGCTCGCCCGGTGGTGTCGTGATCATGAAGTCCGGCTGGTCAGCGACGAGATCTATCACGGCGTCACTGATCACACAGTCGCAGCAAGCTGCGCCTGGGAGCATGATCGCGAGGCCATCGTGATCTCATCCTTCTCCAAGTACTGGGGAATGACAGGCTGGCGGCTGGGTTGGAGTCTGGTGCCAACTGATCTGACGGCGGTCTTTGACGCCATTGCCGGCAATTACGCCCTGTGCCCTCCGGTGCCGGCCCAACATGCAGCGATCGCCGCCTTCACTGAGGAGTCCTACCGAGAGGCCGATGCTGCGGTCGCAGCTTTCGGCGACGCCAGGGCCATTGTGCTGGATGCGATCGATGATCTTGGTTGGACCGGCGTAGCCCCTGCCGATGGCGCGTTCTATGTCTACGCCGGGATTGCCGGTCAGCTAGGTCCATACCCCGACTCCGAAGCGTGGTGCGAGGCGCTGCTCGAGCAGCATGGTGTAGCGCTCACCCCAGGCACGGACTTCGATCAACGAGACGGCGGCGCGGCTGTGCGCCTCTCCCTGGCCGCGGGCCCCGAAGCGGTGGCGACCGCGATCATTCGCATCTTGCGCTTCCAGCAATCGCTTCGGAGTTGACACTGCGCCCTGAGCCTGTGGAGCCCTGAGCCTGTGGAGCCCTGAGCCTGTCGAGCCCTGAGCCTGTCGAAGGGGCCCCGATGCCGTCGCTTCGACAGGTCCACCGTGCGGAGGCGGCAAAGAGGGGCAAAGAGGTAGGACATACAAGTGGTTTTCTCGCCTCCTGAACTGAGGCGGTACGTTGGGTGCGCGGCGGGCCGGTGCCACCCACAAGGAGGCAGCGAGCCTGTCGAATCTGCTCGCAACACGCGGCGAGCTGGAGCCACAAACGCTCGGGGGGTCCCGGGGGGCTCGTCCCCCCGGCTCAGCAGAGCCCCGGAGGGTGGCGACACCACCCAGAGCGGCGATCCCGCACCGGGACCGATGTGATGCGGAACCACGCATCTGGTGACGAGAGGATGCACCAATGAGCGACGCCAGCGGTGCGAGCGGAGAGGTCGAGCTGATCCAGCTGCTTACCCCCGAAGGTGAGCGGCTGGAACACGCCGAGTACTGCTTCAGCGGCGACGACAATCAGATCAAGGGCTTCTACCGCGACATGGTGATGACCCGCCGGATCGACACAGAGGCGACCGCCCTACAGCGCCAAGGTGAACTCGGGCTGTGGGCGTCCTCCCTCGGCCAGGAGGCGGCACAGGTCGGTTCGGGACGGGCACTCGGTAAGCACGATTTCGTCTTTCCCACCTATCGAGAGCATGGCGTGGCGTGGTGCCTCGGCGTCGATCCGGTGCAGCTGCTCGGCCTGTTCCGCGGAGTTGATCTTGGCGGTTGGGACTCGCTGAAGACACGATTTCACTTGTACACGATCGTGATCGGCGCGCAGGCCCTGCATGCCACGGGTTACGCGATGGGGGTGGAACGCGACGGCCTGGTCGGCACCGGCGACCCTGAGAGGGACATGGCGGTGATCGGCTACTTCGGCGACGGCGCCAGCAGCGAGGGCGATGTCAACGAGGCCTTCATCTTCGCCAGCTCCTACAACGCGCCTATTGTCTTCTTCTGCCAAAACAATCAGTGGGCGATCTCGGAACCGATCGAGCGGCAGTCGCGCATTCCCTTGTATCGCAGGGCTTCTGGCTTCGGTTTCCCGGGGGTCCGGGTTGATGGCAACGACGTCCTTGCGGTCCATGCGGCCACCACAGTGGCTCTTGATCGGGCGCGCACCGGCAACGGACCGTCCCTGATCGAGGCCTACACGTATCGAATGGGCGCGCACACCACCTCAGACGATCCCAGCAAGTATCGGCTTGCCGACGAGCTCGAGCACTGGCGGCTGAAGGATCCGATTGAGCGGGTCAAGGCTTACTTGACCCGAAGCGGCAGCGGAGACGATGCCTTCTTCGCCGATGTGGAGGCCGAGGCGTCCGATCATGCTGCTGATCTTCGACAGCGCTGCCTGGCTCTCCCGGATCCCCGGCTACTTGATCTTTTTGATCATGTGTACGCCGAGCAGACCCCGTATCTGGTTGCGCAGAAGGCCGAGCATGCCGACTACATGGCAACCTTCGAGGACGTGAAACCCGAATCCGGAGAAGGGCTTCGACAGGCTCAGCCCGCGGCGACGGGACCAGCTCAGCCGGCGTCGTGGGGAGGTGTTCACTGATGACCACAATGACCATCGCAAAGGCGCTCAATGCGGGTCTGCGACGGGCCTTGGAGGCCGATCCCAAGGTCGTGATCGCTGGCCAGGACGTGGGCAAGCTTGGCGGCGTCTTCCGGGTCACAGAGGGATTGCAGAAGGACTTTGGCGAGCATCGGGTGATCGATTCGCCGCTTGCGGAATCGGGCATTGTCGGCACCGCGCTGGGGATGGCGCTCCGCGGCTATCGCCCGGTGTGCGAGATCCAGTTCGATGGATTCGTCTTTCCGGCCTTCGACCAGATCGTGACTCAGACCGCCAAGATGCATAACCGATCAGCCGGGAGGCTGCTTGTCCCGCTGGTGATTCGGATTCCCTACGGCGGGGGTATCGGTGCCGTCGAGCATCACAGCGAATCACCGGAGGCCTATTTTTGCCATACGCCGGGGCTCAAGGTCGTGACCTGCTCGAATCCGGTCGACGCGTACTGGATGATCCAACAGGCGATCGCCTCCGACGACCCGATCATTTTTCTGGAACCCAAGCGCCGCTATCACGAGCGGGCCGAGGTCGATGAGACCGTAGCACCGCCGCCATTGCATTCCGCGCGAGTCGTCCGACCCGGCCGCGATGTCACGCTCCTCGCGTACGGGCCGATGGTCAAGACCTGCCTGGACGCTGCCGAGGCCGCCGCCGATGAAGGTCATGATCTTGAAGTGATCGATCTCCGAACGCTTTCGCCACTGGACATGGCTGTCGTGCACGAGTCGGTGCAGAAGACCGGCCGGGTGATCACCGTGCACGAAGCTCAGCTCAGTCTCGGGGTGGGTGCCGAGCTCGCTGCCCGGATCAGCGAGCAGTGCTTCTACTCATTGGAGGCGCCGGTGCTGCGGGTTGCCGGTTTTGACATGCCCTATCCACCGGCCCGTGTCGAAGATGAGTACCTTCCTGATCTTGATCGGGTGCTCGACATGGTCGATCGCTCACTGGCCTACTAAGGGGGAGGCTCGGATGGGGTTGCAGACGTTTCGGCTGCCGGATCCAGGTGAGGGGCTGGTCGAGGCAGACATTGTCACCTGGCGCGTTGCGGTGGGCGATCAGATCAAGATCAACGACATTCTCGTCGAGGTCGAGACAAGCAAGTCGCTGGTCGAGCTTCCAAGTCCGTACGCCGGCACGGTGACCGAACTGCTGGTGAACGAGGGCGACACTGTCGAGGTCGGTAGCCCGATCATCTCCATTGACGATGGTGTCGGCGACGCGCAGCCGGCGCCGAGCAGCGGGAACGGCGAAGAGGCTCAGGTCCCGAACCTGGTCGGTTACGGCCCGCGCACCGGGACGGCGAAGCGACGTCCGCGACGCGTCAGCGGCGAGGGGCCGGTGGAGGCGCACGAGCAGGTCGCCGACACCTTTTCGGTTCAGACCCCCGTTTCGCGACGCGCTGACGACCGGGAGCCACTGCAGGCCGAGCCTGACACGCCAACCGGCGCCCCATTGCCAGGGCCCGGTAAAGCGGCACCTGCGGCTACTCCATCCGGTGGCGCGGTACTTGCCAAGCCGCCGGTACGCAAGCTGGCCAAGGACCTCGGTGTTGATCTTGCGACTCTCGTCGGAAGCGGCCCTGGTGGCGTGATCACCCGTGATGATGTCACCGGCGCGAGCATGCAGCCTGAGGTCGCCGAAGCCGGGACGATCGCGCCGGCTGAGCCCGTCGACGAGCGCCGTCCTGAGCTTGTCGAAGGGCTCGAGACGACGTCCGTCGGAGCCCGACAGGCCCCACGTGAGGACGTACTCATTCCGATCAAGGGCGTCCGCAAGTCGACCGCAGACGCCATGGTGCGCTCGGCGTTCACAGCTCCGCATGTGTCCGTCTGGACGGACTGCGATGTGACTGCCACGATGCAGCTGGTCGAGCGGTTGAAGACCAGGCGGGAGTTTGCCGATCTTCGGATATCTCCGCTGCTGGTTGTCGCGAAAGCAATATGCCTTGCGCTGGCACGTACCCCGGAGCTCAACTCGTTCTGGGACGAGCCGGCTCAGCAGATTGTGCTCAAGAAGTCGATCAACCTCGGGATCGCTACCGCGACTGCACGCGGCCTGCTGGTTCCGAACATCAAGGGCGCCGAGTCGCTCGGCTTAGTTCAACTTGCCGCTGCCATCAACGAGGTCGTGGCAGTGGCCCGCGAGGGACGTACCCAGCCTGCAGACATGTCCGGCGGCACCTTCACGATCACCAACATCGGGGTGTTTGCAGTCGACGCCGGCGCCCCGATCTTGAATCCTGGGGAGTCTGGCATTCTCTGCGTCGGCCAGATTGCCCGAAAGCCGTGGGTGGTAGGCACCGGAGCCGAGGAGCGGATCGAGCCACGCTGGGTCACCACATTGTCGGTCTCCTTCGACCATCGGCTTGCCGACGGCGCCCAAGGTTCGACCTTTCTCGCCGATGTGGCCGCGATCCTCAACGACCCCGCCCTCGCCCTCCTCTTCTAACGCCGAGTTGTCAGAATCTGAGCACCAAATACGGTGCTCTGATTCTGACAAGTCAGAGGGAGACGAGCTCCTTGTCAGTGATCGGACGGCCGGTGTCAACGAGCTCTTGCAGGGTGTCGCCGTCGTCCCACTGATTGACGTTCATGGCGGCGGCGACGGCACCGTCGCGAAGCCAGAACGCCGTGTACTCCCGCGACGCCAGGTCTCCCCGTACGACGAGCCGGTCTTTTGCGGGATCCGCGAATCCGCGATACTCACACCCGAGGTCGTACTGGTCGGAGAAGAAAAACGGCCGCAGCACGTACGGTTCGCCGGCACCGAGCAGGTTGGCCGCGACATGCTTACCTTGGTCCTTGGCGTTCGCCCAGTGCTCAACCCGGATCCGATGCCGATACTTGGGATGATCTTCAGCCGCCACATCGCCAGCTGCGTAAATATCGGGATCAGAGCTGCGCAGCGTCGCGTCAACGGCAATGCCACCCATGGCCAGCTCCAGGCCGGCGGCATCGGCGAGAGCGATGTTCGGCGCCGCGCCGACGCCGATCAACACCGTGTCAGCCGGTACCGACGCATGACCCTTGATGTGCACCGACGACACTGTCCCGTCGCCGGCGAAGCCTGTCACCCCGATGCCCAGCCGGAGATCCACACCATGATCACGATGCAGTGCGGCGAAAGAGGCGCCTACCTGCTCACCGACCACCGGAAGCAAGGGTTGCGACCGCGGTTCGATCACTGTCACGTTGGCGCCGTGCTGCCGCGCAGCGGCCGCCGCCTCGCAGCCGATCCAGCCGCCTCCCACGATGACGATCGTGGCGCCTTCGGTGAAACGCTCACGCAGCGCGAGGGACTCCTCGAGAGTTCGCAACGTCAGCAGCCCATCAAGATCAGCACCAGGCACGTCCAGTCGCCGCGGTGCCGAGCCGGTCGCGATCAGCAGCTTGTCGTAGGGATACTCGGTGCGGCTTGCAACTACCACCTTGCGAGACCGATCGATCCGGGTCGCGGTGGTACCCAGCCGGAGGGTGATGTCCTTGTCGGCATAGGCTGCCTCGTCGGCGACCCAGTCCGGCTCGTCGGTGTTCCCGATCAGCACGGCCTTGGAAAGTGGCGGTCGTTCATAGGGGAGCTGACTCTCCTCACCAATCAGCGTGAGCTCGCCCTGATACCCGTGATCTCGGAGTGTGATGGCTGCCGATCCTCCGGCCAAGGAGCCTCCGATGATGACGATGCGGGACGGCTGGGAGCTGCTGGGCTGAGTCATGCCTCCAATCGTCTCTCGCCCTGCGCCAGTTGCAGATACCGACCCACCCTGGTTGTCAGAAAGCAGCTTCGTCGAGATCCATGATGGCGAGATCGGTGGTCTCGGCGATCGCTCGCTCCGCGGCCAGCTTGGGCAGCACCGTACGGGCAAACCAGCGGCCCGAGGCAACTTTCCCTTCATAGAAGGATTTTTCAGTCGGCGTCAGGTGGCCGTTGAGCCGATCGAGTGCCACCTCAGCACCCCGCAGCAGCAGCCACGAGCACGTCACGTCACCGAGCGCCATCAGTAATCGCGTCGTGTTCAGTCCCACTTTGTAGACGTTGCGCGGATCGCTGGTGGCTGCACCAGGGACCGCGGCGCCAAGATCATTGATCATGGTTGCGACGATCGCTCCGACATCCTCCAAGCCTTGCTGCAGCAAAGCACGTTCCTCTTTGAGCTGTCCGTTTCCGCCCTCGGTGCCGATCCACTGAATGATCTGCGCGGAAAGATCAGCAAGTGCTCGACCCTGATCTTTGATGATCTTCCGGAGGAACAGATCCTGGCCTTGGATCGCCGTCGTGCCCTCGTACAGGGTGTCGATCTTGGCGTCTCGTACGTACTGCTCAATTGGATAGTCGATCAGAAAGCCCGAGCCCCCGAAGGTCTGCAACGACTCCGTGCCGAGCAGCACCCAGGAGCGCTCCGAACCGTACCCCTTCACGATTGGCAACAGCAGATCATTCAGCCGTTCGGCGGATTCATCGACTACGCCTGTTGCCCGAGCGATGGCGTTGCGATCTTGGATGGTTGCGGCGTACAGCAGCAGCGCCCGTAGGCCTTCTGCACAAGACTTCTGGGTCATCAGGGAGCGCCGGACATCGGGATGATGAGCAATCGTCACGCGTGGCGCGTTGCGATTGGCAGCCTGGGTAAGGTCGGCGCCTTGGATCCTGGTCTTGGCGTATTCCAGCGCATTGAGATAGCCGGTCGACAATGTTGCGATCGCCTTGGCACCGACCAGCATGCGGGCGTGTTCGATCATGTGGAACATCTGGGCGATGCCGTCATGAACCTCGCCCAGCAGCCAGCCCGTTGCGGGCACATCCGTGCCCCCGAAACTCAGCTCACAGGTAGCAGAGCCTTTGATACCCATCTTCTTCTCGAGGTTGGTCGCGAAGACCCCATTCCGCTTTCCTGTCAGCTCCCCGGTCTCAAGATCAAAATGGAACTTGGGGACGACAAACAGGGATAGCCCTTTGGTGCCCGGGCCACCGACGCCCTCGACGCCCTGCGGGCGCGCGAGCACCAGATGGATGATGTTCTCAGTCAGGTCATGCTCACCGGAGGTAATGAAGCGCTTGACGCCCTCGATGTGCCAGCTGCCATCAGACTGCGGGATTGCCCTGGTTCGCCCAGCGCCGACGTCGGAGCCCGCATCCGGCTCGGTGAGCACCATCGTGGCACCCCAGAGTCGCTCAATCATGATCTTGGCGATGCGTTGATCACGTTCATGGCCGGTGGACCACAGCGCGTACGCGAACTTCGGCCCGGCGGAGTAGAGCAGCACAGCCGGGTTGGCGCCGATATTCAACTCGTGCACTGCCCACTGCACCGATGGCGGCGTGACGTGGCCGCCCAACGCCTCGGGAAGCTCGAGCTGCCAGGCACCGGAGTCCATCAGCGCGCGATACGACTTCTTGAGGTCCTCAGGAACTGTCACCGTGTGGGTTTGAGGATCGAAGACCGGTAGATTCCCATCGCCGTCAGCGAACGACTCGGCAAGCTTCGTCGTAGCAAGATGATCAACTTCGGCGAGGATCGCTGACACGGTCTGCCGATCAAGGTCGGCGTACGGTGCGACACCCAGGATCTCTTCGCGCCCCAGCACCTCGAACAGGTTGAACTCGATGTCACGGACATTGGACTTGTAGTGGCTCATCTGACACCTCACGGGCAGTGGCTGGCGCAAGTTACTTGCCAGTAACTTACATTATGCTACTCGTGGGTAACCAAACCAAGGGTTGTACGACCTCGATGGTCTGCACATCATTGACGTGGCACCGAAAGGCGGAGAAGTCATGGCGAGCACCAGCACTGTCCGGGCTTCTGGCACCGCACCGGGCCAGCGCAAGCTCAACGGGCCGCAGACCACCGGCCGTGAGTACCGCAGCCTCTCCGAGCCGGAGTACGGCATGCGACGCGACGACGACGTTCCGGTGCCGATGCGGGACGGCGTCCGGCTTCTTGCCGACGTGCATCGTCCCGATAGCGACGGCCGGTTCCCCGCGCTGATCGCCGCCTCGCCATACCCGCGGCAGATCCAGGATCTCGGTGCGCCGATGGGCTTCATCGAGGCCGGCGCGAGCGACTTCTTCGTACCGCGGGGCTACGTGCACGTCATCGCCAACCTGCGTGGCACCGGCGGCTCCGACGGGACCTTCGGCTGCTTCGATGGACAAGAACGCCAGGATATGTACGACCTCGTCGGGTGGGTGGCTGAGCAGCCGTGGAGCGACGGGAACGTCGGGATGAT
>Ga0222622_10000670_pt1 | contig 13113 bp, 14 predicted proteins | sample PLM2_5_b1metaG_FD_177335 | JGI IMG/M metagenome (GOLD analysis project Ga0222622, IMG submission 177335) | Groundwater sediment microbial communities from an aquifer in East River, Colorado, USA - PLM2_5_b1 | ecosystem: Environmental > Terrestrial > Soil > Riparian zone | place: USA: East... | reverse complement strand
GTGGCCGAGCTCCAGGAGCTGTTCGCGCCTAAGCGCGCCACCGAGTTCCGCGTGGTCGTCCGCCTGAAGGAGGGCGACGGCGTCGAGGTCGGCTCGTTCCGCGACTTCGGCACCGCGATGGAAGGCGCCCAGGAAGTGATCGAGCAGTTCTCGACGGCGGCCGAGGGCCAGTGGCCCTTCTACGCCGGCCGCTTCATCCGCCCCGACCTGATCGTCTCCGTGGACGTGGTCGACGGCGGGAACGAGCTCTAGGCGCTGCGGCCGACGTAAATCGTCACGACGGAGCCTGTCGGCGCGTTCTTGCCGCCGGCGGGCTGCTCGTCGACGACCACGCCGACCTGGCTCGGGTCGCTGACGCCTTGCGGGAGCGTCTGCACCTTGAAGCCGGCGGCTGTCAGCTTCGCGCGCGCTTCGCCGGAGTCGAGGTTGCGCACGTCGGGGACACCCTTGACGACGGCCCTCGGCCCGAGCGAGACGTTCAACTGGATCCGCGTGCCGCGCTTCTGGGTCGTCCCGCCCTCCGGCGCCTGCGAGACGACGGTTCCCTGCAGCTCGTCCGAGGCGACGTAGACGACGCCCGCCTTGAGGCCGGCCGCGTTGAGCTGCTTCTGCGCGACGTCCTGTTGCTGGCCGGTGACATCCGGCACGGTGACGGTGGCCGGCTTCGACGGAGGCGGAGGTGGTGGAGGCGGAGGCGGCGGAACCGCGGAGGTGCTGCCGTTCGAGACGTTCAGCCGCACGGCCGAGCCGCCGGGGACGCGCTTGCCTCCTTGCGGCCGCTGGGCCACGACTTGCCCCTTCGGCTGCGACGAGGGCACGGTAAATGCCTTTGGCTTCAGGCCGGCTCCGCGGATCGCCGCGACGGCGTCGTCCCGCGACTGGCCGACCGTGTCCGGCACCGTCACGAGCCCGCGCGAGACCCGGAGCGTGACGGTCGAGCCGTGAGCGACGCGCGCACCGCCTAGCGGGTTCTGCGCCAGCACCGTCCCGGACGGCTTGTTGGAGACCGCGCTGAGCGTCTTCACCTGGAAGCCCTGCGCGCGTAACGCGTTCACCGCCGCCGCTTCGCGCTTGCCGACCTCGTTCGGCACCGCCTCGGTCTGCACCGCCGAGACGGTCAGCGTGACGACCGAGTGACGGACGACGTCGGCGCCCGGGCTCGGGTCCTGCGCGACGACCGTGCCGGGCTCGGCCGAGCTCGCCCTCGTCTTCATCCGGGCAATCAGGCCGCGCTGGTTCAGCCGCTGGACCGCCTCGCGCTGCTCCAGGCGCACGACGTTCGGCACGTTGACGGTCGACGCGCCCTTGTTCCCGTCGTCGCGGGTGAGCAGCCAGGCCGCGACCAGGCCGCCGATGACGAGCGCGAGCAAGAGCAGGAGCCACGGCCAGAGCAACGGCCGCGGCGGCGGCCCGGGCGGCGGTGCCGGCGGAACGACCTCTTCCTCGACGACGGCCTCGGGCGGGCCTTCCTCCACAACGGTGGGGGCGTCGGCGGGCGATCGTCGGAATCTCATCCCGCGCGTCTTCTCCGTTCGCGCGAAACCCCGAACCTCGTGCTGAGGAAATCTTTGCAATTACCCCAAAGAGACCTAATGCGGGGGTCGTTTACTGAGCGGAGCAGGCTCGCTCCCTCAACGGAGGTTCCCATGGTTCGCAAGCTGATCGTCCTCGCATTCGTCCTCGGTGTCGGCCTTGCCGTGACCGGGGTCGCGGGTGCGCGCTGGTTCAACGTGATCCGCGGCACGCGTGGCGACGACGTGATCGCCGGCACCGTGCATCGCGACTACATCCTCGGCTTCGCCGGCAACGACCAGATCTCTGCCGCGGAAGGCCGCGACTTCGTCTACGGCGGCAAGGGCAACGACGCCATCGACGGCGGCCCCGGCCTCGACCATCTGTTCGGCGGTCTCGGAGACGACACGATCACGGCCGGCAACGGCCGCGCGGTGATCTGGGGCGGCGAGGGCAACGACACGCTCACCGCTGGTGAAAACGGCTTCAGCCGTGTCCACGGTGGCCCCGGTGACGACACGCTCAACGGTGGCTCCAGCCGCGACTTCCTCTGGGGCGGCCGCGGCGTCGATCACGAGTTCGGTGGCGCCGGCAACGACGTCCTGCATGCGCTCGCGCGCGACAACCAGGTCGACACGCTCGACTGCGGCCCCGGCGATCACGACGTCGCCTGGCTCCGCACCGGTGAGCCCGACGTGACCGCGAACTGCGAGTTGCTCAAGGTAGTCAACGTCGGCTCGGACGGCTAACTCCTCCCCACCCAGCGCAGTCGTCCTCCCCGAGGCCCGCCGAACCGGCGGGCCTCGGCCTTTGTAGGCTCGCGGCGTGAGCGGGCTGGAGCTGGTCGCCGTCGCGGCCTGGTCGTTCGTAGTGGCGGTCGCCGGCGGTGCGGTCGGGCTCGTACTCGGGAACCTGCGGCTGCCGCTGTTCGCGGCCGTGGCCTCCTCTCCGGCCGCCGGCGGCGGAGCGAACATCGCCGTCTCCGGGATCGCGGCGGCGACAGCGAGCACCGCGCACATCCGTGCGGGGCGGATCAACTGGACGCTCTTTGGCTGGATGGCGCCGCCTTCAGTGGTCGGCGCGCTCGCCGGCGGCTACCTCGCCGGGCGCGTGCCGAAGACGGCGCTGCTGCTCGCGATCGCAGTCGTGCTCTTCTACAGCGGGCTCGACCTCCTGCTCCGTAGGCCCCGCCAGACGAGGACCCGGGCCTCGTTTTCACGGCCGGCGGCGGTCCTGTCGGGGCTGGTGATCGGCCTGCTCGGCGGCTTCGTCGGGCTGATCCTCGGCTCGCTCCGGATGCCCGCGCTGCTACGGCTCGTCGGCGAGCCGGCCTCGCGGGCGGTCGGGACGAACCTGGCCGTCGGCGTCTGCGTCGGAGTCGCGGGCCTGCTCGGCCACCTGCCCTCCGCCGCGCCCGACTGGAAGCTGATCGCGGTCGGGGGCGCCGCCTCGATCCCCGCGGCGCTGATCGGGGCGCGGCTGACCGGCCGCCTCTCCGAGCCGGCGTTGATCCGCGCGATCGGCTTCGTCCTCCTCGTCGCCGGCGCGGGCGCGGCGATTCAGGCGGTTGTCTGAACTTCGACCCGCTCGAGGAAGCCGCCGACGACCTCGAGGTAGCGCTCCGGCTCCTCCAGGTACGGCATGTGCGCGCTCTCCTCGAACAGCACCCACTCCGCGCCCGGAATCCCGTCGGCGAGCGGCTGGACGAGGGCGGGCGTGCACTCGTCGTGCCGGCCCGAGGTGATCAGCGTCGGCACCTCGAGCTCGCCGAGCCGGTCGATCACGTCCCACTCCTTGAGCGTGCCGGTGACGGTGAACTCGTTCGGGCCCCACATCGTCTCGTAGACCTGGGCGCCGAACTGCGCCCTCGCGAGCGCCAGTACCTCGGGCTCGGGGTCGAGCCGGCAGATGTGGCGGCGCTTGAACTCCGCCTCTGCCGCCTTGTCGTCGAGCCCGGGCGGCAGCTCGGCGTGCAGCTTCAGCGTCTCGACCGCCCAGCGCGGCGCGCTCGTCGGCGTCGAGTTGAGGACCAGGCTCGCGAGCCCGGGCGGCTTGATGAACGCGTATTCGAGCGCGAGCATCCCGCCCCACGACGAGCCGAACAGATGAATCCGCTCGAGCCCGAGCCCGTCGCGCACGCTCTGCACCTGCTCGCTGAAGGTCTCGACCGTCCAGAGCGACGGATCGTCGGGCCGCGACGACTCGCCGCTCCCAAGCTGGTCGAACAGCACCACGCGGCGCTCGTCGGCAAGCGGCGCGAGCGCCTCGAGCGGCAGGCGGCACCCGCCGGGGCCACCGTGCAGGGCGAGCAACGGCAACCGCCCCGGCGCTTCGCCGTCACCGAAGACGCGGTAGGCGGTCTCCCAGTCGCGAAACGGAAGGGTGGCGGTCAGCCGATCGTCCAGGTGTCGCCGGCGTGGAGCAGCTCGCCGAGGTCGCCCTCGCCCTGCTCCGCGCGGGCGCGAGCGAGCTGCTCGTCCAGCAGGCGGTCGTAGACCGGACGCTCGACGTCGCGGAAGATCCCGATCGGCGTCGGGCCGTGCGGGGTGTGCGAGAGCCGCGCGAGCGCGTTGGCCAGCGAGGTCGTCTCGGCGTGCTCGTCGTGGACGAGCAGCTCGTCCTCGGGAACGCCGTCGACGATCTCCGCTGAGCCGTCGACTCGCATCCGCACCCCACGCTCGTCCTCGGCGCCGAAGCGGATCGGCCGCCCGTGCTCGAGGAGGATCCGGTTCTCCTTCTGGTCGCGCACCGCGTCGAAGGCGCCGTCGTTGTAGACGTTGCAGTTCTGGTAGATCTCGACGAAGGCCGCGCCGGGATGCGCGTGCGCGCGGCGCAGGGTCTCGGTCAGGTGCGCGCGGTCGGTGTCGATCGAGCGCGCGACGAAGCTCGCCTCCGCGCCGAGCGCCAGCGCGACCGGGTTGAACGGGTAGTCGACCGAGCCCATCGGCGTCGTCTTGTTGACCGTCCCGAGGGGCGAGGTCGGCGAGTACTGCCCCTTCGTCAGCCCATAGATCTGGTTGTTGAACATCAGGATCTTCACGTTCACGTTGCGGCGCAGCGCGTGGATCAGGTGGTTGCCGCCGATCGAGAGCGCGTCGCCGTCACCGGAGACGACCCACACCGAGAGGTCGGGCCGCGAAAGCGCGAGCCCGGTCGCGATCGCCGGCGCACGGCCGTGGATCGAGTGGATCCCGTAAGTCTCGACGTAGTACGGAAAACGCGCCGCGCAGCCGATCCCGGAGATGAAGACGATGTTCTCGCGCGGGATCCCGAGCTCCGGCAGGAAGCTCTGCACCGCGGCGAGGATCGCGTAGTCCCCGCAGCCCGGGCACCAGCGGACTTCTTGGTCGGTCTTGAAGTCCTTTGCGGACAGACCGCCGTTCCCGTTGCCGCTCACAGCAGCGCCTCCATCGCGTCGGCGAGGTCGGCAGCTCTCAGCGGCAAGCCGCGCACCTGGTTGAAGCCGACCGCGTCCACGAGGAACTCCGCGCGCACGAGCTTCAGGAGCTGGCCGAGGTTCATCTCCGGCACGAGCACGCGGTCGTATGACCGGAGTGCGTCGCCCGTGTTGCGCGGGAACGGGTTCAGGTGCGTCAGGTGCGCCTGCGCGACCTTCTTGCCTTCCTTGCGCAGCCGCCGCACCCCGGCCGTGATCGGACCGTAGGTGCCGCCCCAGCCGAGCACGAGCAGCGAGGCGCCGTCCGGATCGTCGACCTCGAGCTCCGGGATGTCAGCGGCGATGTTCGCGACCTTCTGTGCGCGCAGCCGGACCATCCGGTCGTGGTTGTCGGGGTCGTAGGAGACGTTGCCGGTCTCGTCCTGCTTCTCCAGCCCGCCGATGCGGTGCTCTAGCCCCGGCGTGCCGGGAATTGCCCACGCGCGCGCGAGAGTCTCGGGGTCGCGCACGTACGGGAGGAACTCGCCGTCGCGGTTCGGCTCGGTCGCGAACTCGACCGGGATCTCCGGGAGCGCGGCCGCGTCGGGCAGGAGCCACGGCTCGGAGCCGTTGGCCAGGTACGCATCCGAGAGCAGGTAGACCGGGGTGCGGTACTTGAGCGCGATCCGCGCCGCCTCGAGCGCCGCGTCGAAGCAGCCGCCCGGGGTCGAAGCCGCGACGACGGGGACGGGCGACTCCGCGTTGCGGCCGTAGAGCACCATCAGGAGGTCGGCCTGCTCGGGCTTGGTCGGCATCCCGGTCGACGGCCCGGCGCGCTGGATGTCGAGGATCAGCAGCGGCAGCTCGAGCGCGACCGCCAGTCCGACCGTCTCGGCCTTCAGCACGACGCCGGGGCCGCTCGAAGTGCAGACACCGAGCGCGCCGCCGAAGCTGGCGCCGACCGCAGCGCCAACGGCCGCGATCTCGTCCTCGGCCTGGAAAGTGCGGATGCCGAAGCGCTTGTGGCGCGAGAGGTGCTCGAGGATCTCCGACGCGGGCGTGATCGGGTAGGCGCCGAGGAACAACGGCAGCCCGCTCTTGACGGAGGCCGCGACCAGGCCGATCCCGAGCGCCTGGTTGCCGGTGATGTTCCGGTAGGTGCCCGGCTCCATCGGCGCGGGCGCGACCTCGTACGAGACGACGAAGTCCTCCGAGGTCTCGCCGTAGGCCCAGCCGGCCTTGAACGCCTTGATGTTGGCCTCGGCGATCGCGGGCTTCGAGGCGAACTTCTTCTCGAGGAACGCGATCGTGCCTTCGGTCGGACGGTGGTAGAGCCAGGACATCAGGCCGAGCGCGAACATGTTCTTCGAGCGCTCCGCCTCGCGCTTGGTCACGTCGATGTCTTTCAGCGCCTCGATCGTCAGCGACGTCAGCGGCACCTCGTGCAGGTGGTACTCCTCGAGCGAGCCGTCCTCGAGCGGGCTCGCCTCGTACCCCGCCTTCTCGAGGTTGCGCTCGGTGAAGGCGTCGCGGTTGACGATCAGCGTGCCGCCCTTCGGCAGGTCGCGCAGGTTCGTCCGCAGCGCGGCGGGGTTCATCGCCACGAGCACGTCCGGCGCGTCGCCGGGCGTGAGGATGTCGTGGTCGGCGAAGTGGAGCTGGAAGCCGGAGACGCCCGGCAGCGAGCCGGCGGGTGCGCGGATCTCCGCGGGGAAGTCCGGCAGGGTCGAGATGTCGTTGCCGACGAGCGCCGTCTCGCTGGTGAAACGGCCGCCGGTCAGCTGCATGCCGTCGCCGGAGTCCCCGGCGAAGCGAATGGTCACCTGCTCGAGCTGCTCGACCTGCTTCCCCACGGCTACACCGTAGCGCGGACCACCGTGAGCCCCCAGGCCTTTCCGGAGGCGAACAGCTCGTCCGGATCGACCTCGTCGCGCCAGCCGATGAAGTGCCGCTCGGGGTCCTCGTCAGTGGAGCCGTAGACCGCCTGGCGCAGTTCCGGCTCGCGGCCCGGGCCGCCGCCGCGCTCGAGCTCCTCCAGCCGGCGCTCGGCCTCCTCGGCCGCTGGACCTTCGGCGTAGCCCTTCGCCATCAGGCCGCCTCGCTCAGCAGCGCCTGCAGGTCGAGCGGCTCGCTGATCATCTGCAAGCCGCCGTCATCGGCGCGCGGCCAGTCTGGCTCGGCCCGGTCGCGGTAGAGCTCGATCCCGTTCCCGTCCGGGTCGCGCAGGTAGATCGCCTCCGAGACGCCGTGGTCGGTGGCGCCGTCGATCGGCCACTTCGCCTCCACCAGCCGCTTGAGCGCGTTCCCGAGCTGCGCGCGGTCCGGGTAGCGGATCGCGACGTGGAAGAGGCCGGTCGTGTTCCGCGGCGGCGGCGAGCCACCGCGCGACTCCCAGGTGTTCAGCCCGAGGTGGTGGTGGTAGCCGCCCGCCGAGAGGAACGCGGCCTCGTCGCCGATCCGCTGCATCACGTCGAAGCCGAGGATGTCGCGGTAGAAGCCGAGCGAGCGGTCGATGTCCGCGACCTTCAGATGCACGTGCCCGATGTCGACGCCGGGGTCGAGGCTCATGGCGGCGACGATAGCGGCTCGCGCGATAGACGATTCCCTACTGTGGTTGCCAAAAGATGGCAAGGCGGGGACCCGGGCGGCGGGTCCCCCTCCCGCCGATTCGAGGCTTAGGGGCCCCACGGAGTCGCAGCGTTCAGCGCCGCGAACACGATCGTGGCAAGCACGACCAGCAACACCTGGATCCTGGCGGACATGGGTCACCTCCTTTCCGCAGATGACGACGGCTGGGCCGCAGGCCGCGTGGTACCCAATCGAGGTAGCCATTTGTTGTCAAGGCAACCCTCTCGATTGACGATGTCGGATGCGGAGGTAAGAATTGAAACTGGTGGCGCGCGAACACGAGGGACAGGCCGAGACGATCGGTCAGCGTTTGCGACGCCTGCGCCACGAGCGCGGGTTGTCACAGCGCGAGCTTTCGAGCCCTGGCGTCTCGTACGCGTACATCTCCCGGATCGAGGCCGGCGCCCGCCGTCCGTCCGTGAAAGCGCTGCGGATGCTCGCGCGCAAGCTCGGGGTCTCGGCCGACTATCTCGAAACGGGCTCGGAGATCCGCGACACCGACGAGCGTGAGCTCCGGATCGCGGACGCCGAGCTCGAGCTGCGCCTGACCGACGAGCCGGCCGAGGCGGAGCAGAAGCTCGAGCGGCTGCGGGACGAGGCGATGACCGCGGGAGACGTTCTCGCCGCCTCCCGGGCGAATATCGCGCTCGGCCTCGCCGCTGCGGCGTCGGGACACAACGCGGACGCGATCGAGCGCCTCGAGGTCGGCCTGGAGCTTTCGCCGATCTCGCCCAGCGCGCGTCCGGACGTCTTCGCGACGCTCGGGCGGGCCTACGCCGCGACCTCACGTTCCGACAAAGCGGTCGAGGTGTTCGAGCGCAGCCTCGCGGAAGTCGAAGAAGACGCGCCCGAGGACCTCGCGGCGCAAATCCGCTTCACGACCTACCTCAGCTTCGCGCTGACCGACATGGGTGACCTCGACCGCGCGCAAACCGTGCTCGACGCCGCTCTCGAGAAGGCAGACGCGCTGACGGATGCGTACTCGCGCGTGCGTCTCTACTGGGGCCTAGCCCGGCTGAACGACCTCCAGGGCCGGCCGGCCGCCGCGCTCGACTACGTGAGGCGCGCGATCGCGTTGCTCGCCGTCACCGACGACACGCTGCACCTCGCCCGTGCCCACCTGCTCTGCGGCGACATCCTGATGGCGCAAGGCCGCGCCGAGGAGGCCGGCCGCAACTTCGACATCGCCGAGCAGCTCTTCGGCCCGAACCCGGAGCCCGTCGACCTAGCCGGCCTCTACACCGACCAGTCGAGGCGCGCCGCGCAGCTTGGCGATGGCGAAGAGGCGACACGGCGAGCCCGTGCGGCACTAGAGGCCGTAGGCGACGAGTATCCCCACGAGAAGGGGAACGCGCTCTGGGCGCTTGCAGAGGGCCTCGCGCTCACCGGCGAGACCGATGCCGCGCACGACTCCTTCCGCAAGGCGACCTCACTGCTCGAGCAGCAGGGCCACCGTCGCGACTACGTCGAGGCGTACCGGGCCTGGGGCAAGTTCCTGCGACGTTCGGGCCGTGAGGAGGAGGCGCTCGAAGTGCTCGAGCGCGCCGCCGATCTCGCCGCCGAGCCCGTCGCCTCGGACACGCGCTCGCCTCGGTGATCTCCGCCGCGGTTCGGCCGCGGGGCCCGTACTCCCTCCGTGCCACCTTGCGGCACGGGAGCGACGCCACGCGCAGCGTGATCGACGGCGTGCTGGTCGCCGGGCTCGCGTCCGGAGGGGCCGGGCGCGCCTGGCAGCAGGCGGACGGCGTGGTCCAGCTGCGGGCGCCGAGCGAGGCGGGAATCGCCGAGCTCCGCTTCGTGCTCGCTGTCGACGACGACCACTCCGAGTTCCTGCGCCGCTTCGCCCGCGACCCGCTGATCGGCGAGGCCGTTCGTCGCGAGCGCGGGCTGCGGCCCTTACGCACGGCGACGGTCGCCCAGTCGCTGCTGCGCGCGGTCTGCGGACAGCTGATCCAGGCGAGCCGCGCCCGCCAGATCGAGCGCACCGTGATCCGCGCGCTGACGCCGCGACTGTCGGGGACGAAGCTGCACGCTCCGCCGGACTGCGAGTCGCTGGGCCGGGTTTCACCTGCCGAGCTGCGCCGGCTCGGCGTGGGGATGCGCCGCGGGGCCTCGTTGGTGCGAATCTGCCGCTCGCTCGACCTGGAGCGGCTGCGCGCCCTTCCGAGCGAAGCGTCGGCGGAGCGGCTCCTGCGCGAGCGCGGCCTCGGGCCGTGGTCAGTCGGCGTCGTCTTCCTCGAGGGCCTCGGCCGCTACGACCGCGGGCTCGTGGCCGACCTCGGCCTGGTCAAGCTCCTCTCGGCGCTTCGCGGCCGCTGGGTCGAGGGCTGGGAGACCGCGGAGCTGCTCGAGCCGTACGGCGAGTGGGGCGGGCTCGCGAGCGTCTACCTGCTCCACGCGCTCGCCAAGGGGCTCGTGCCCCTACCGAAAGCCGCCTAGACTCGGGCGCGTGGACGCGCGGCGCGTCGCCATTCTCGGCGCCGGCACGATCGGCGAGTCGCTCCTGCGCGGCCTCTTGAGCGGTGGCTGGCGGGAGCCGGGCGAGATCGTCGCCACCGTGCGGGACGAAGAGCGCGCCCGAGAGTTGGAAGAGCGGCACGGCGTGAGGGTCACCCTCTCGAACTCGGAGGCCGTCGCCGGCGCGGCCCTCGTCGTGATCGCGGTCAAGCCGCAGGACTTCGACACGCTGCTCGGCGAGATCGGCGGCGTTCTCACTCCCGAGCAGACCGTGCTCTCGGTCGCGGCCGCGATCCCGACCGCGGCGATCGAGCGCCAGATCGCCGAAGGGGTCCCGGTCGTGCGTGCAATGCCGAACCGGCCGGCAACCGTGCACGAGGGCATCGCGGGCATCTGCGCCGGCGCCCACGCCGGCGACGAGCACCTGCGGCTGGCCGAGGAGGCGCTCAGCCACCTCGGCGCGGTGGTCGAAGTGCCCGAGCGCTACATGGACGCGGTCACGGCCGTCTCCGGCTCGGGCCCCGCGTACTTCGCACTGCTCGCCGAGGCGATGATCGAGGCGGGGATCCTGCTTGGGCTCTCGCGAGAGGTGACGACGCAGCTCGTCGTCCAGACGATGCTCGGCACGGCGCACCTGCTGCGCGACGAGGGGATCCACCCGGTCGAGCTCCGCGAGCAGGTGACCTCCCCCGGCGGGACGACGATCCGCGCGATCCGCGAGCTCGAGCGCGCGGGCGTGCGCGCGGCCTTTCTGAACGCCATCCAGGCGGCAATGGAGCGGTCGCGGGAGCTGGCAGCGGGCGACGAGTGACGCTCTACGGAGTCGAGCTGGTGCGTTGTTCGGACGCGGAGGAGGTGGCCCTCGTCGTCGGCCACGAGCTGGCCGAGGCCGCGCGCTCCGGCATGTCGATCGTGCTCACCGGCGGGGGCACGCCAGCCCAGGCCTACCGGCGCGCGGCCGAGCGGGAGCCCGACTGGAGCGCCGCCTCGCTCTGGTGGGGCGACGAGCGCTGCGTGCCGCCGGAGGACGACCAGTCGAACTTTCGCCTCGCGCGTGAGAACCTGCTCGACCGGATCGAGGCGCCGCCTCGCGAGGTACAGCGGATCCGCGGCGAGCTTGGCGGCGTGGACGCGGCGGACGAGTACGACGAGCTCCTGCGCGGGGCGCGACTCGACTACGTCCTGCTCGGCCTAGGCCCGGACGGGCACACGGCTTCGCTCTTCCCCGGACAGCCGGCGCTCGAGGAGCGCAAGCGACGAGCGATTCCGGCAGAGGCCAAGCTCGAGCCCTTCGTCGAGCGCGTGACGCTGACGATCCCGGCGCTCGGCTCGGCGCCGGAGGTGGTCTTCATCGTCAGCGGCGAGGCCAAGGCGGAGGCCGTCGAACGGGCGTTCGCCCGCCCGCCGGGTCCCGAGACGCCCGCCAGCCTGATTCGCTCGGCGGAAGGCCGCACGCGCGTGGTCGCGGATGCGGCTGCCGCATCCCGGTTGACCGGCTAGACAGCGGCCGGAGGCGGGTGTATACAGCGGCATGGCCGCCGCCGAGCCCAAGCCACTCTTGGACGTCTTGACACTCGACAAGCCGGAGCAGCTGAAGGCGCTCGGGCACCCGCTTCGCCTGCGCGTGCTGGAGACGCTCGGCGCCGGTGATTCCGAACACCTGACGAACCGCGAGCTGGCGAGCCGGCTCGGCGTCGACCCCGGCCACCTGCACTTCCACGTGCGCATGCTGCTGCGGGCCGGCCTGATCGAGCTGGACGAGTCAGGTGGGCAGGGCCGCGAGAAGCCGTACCGCGCGGTCGCTCGCACCGTAAGGGTCGCGCCCGCGCTGCTGAAGTCGGACGCGACGAGCGATCTGCGCGCCGCGATGCTCGACGAGGTGCAGCGGGGCTGGGCCGAGCACGGCACGAGCGGTACGTTCCGCTCCGCCCAGGTCACGGCGCGGATCTCGCCCGAGCAGGCGGTCGAGCTGATCCAGGAGCTCGCAGAGCGGGCGCGCGAGGCGGAAGACCCGTCGCGGGCCCCGATCGTGATCACGACGGTGCTCCACCCGCCGACCACGGTCGACCTGCAGGACTCAGGGCAATAGCGGCGAGCTGAGCTCGACCTCGATCCGGCGGCGCCAGGCGAGCGCCTGCAGGACGACCACCGTGTCGGCGACCGGCACGTCTTCGAGGTACTCCTCGCGCGACTCGAACGATGCGAGCACCGACTCGACGGCCTCGGTGTAGCCGACCACGTCCTGGGCCGCGAGGTAGGCGAGCGCGTCGCCGACATCGGCCGGGAAGTCGTCGCGGATGCGGATCGCGTCGGCGTGCACACGCGCGTGCTCGTCATCGCCGAGAACGAGCAGCGCGAGCGCGGCGGCATAGCCTCCGATCGGGCTCTCGCTGGTCGCGGCGCCGCCCTCGAGCGCCCAGCGCGCGGCCTCTTCCGCGCCGGCCCAGTCTCCCGCGAGAACGAGGGACTTGACGGCCCCGATCGGGCGGCCCCAGCTGCCCGCGGGCGCGTCGGCGAAGCTCTCGCGGTAGCGGTCGGCGGCGCGGTGGAACCAGTCGTCGGCCTCGTCGCTTCGGCCCTGCATCAGCAGCGCGAGCCCGGCCCCGCCGGCCGCGTTGCCGAGCCGCGTCAACTGGCGCTGCCTTGCGTCGGCGTCCTCCACGCCCGGCAGCCGCGACTCGCCGTCCTCGTATCGCGCCCGCTCGCGCTCGAGGTGCGCCGTCCAGTTCTGGTCGCTCCGTGGTTCAGGCATGTGGCGAGAGTGTGACGATTGACTAGGGTCTTCACGTGCGCGAGTTGCGGGAGGTTTTCTACGTCGACGGCGTCCGCACCGCGTTCGGCCGGGCGGGCCCGAAGGGCGTTTTCTGGCGTACGCGAGCCGACGATCTGGGCGTCAAGGTCGTCCGCGAGCTGCTGCGCCGCAACCCGACCGTGCCGCCCGAGCGGATCGACGACGTCGTCCTGGCGGCGACTGCGCAGGTCGGCGACCAGGGCCTGACGCTCGGCCGCGATGTCGCGCTGCTCGCCGGCCTGCCGCAGAGCGTTCCGGGCTTCGCGGTCGACCGGATGTGCGCCGGCGCGCTCACCGCGGTCACCGCCGGCGCCGGCGAGATCGCGATGGGCGCCGCCGACCTCGTCCT
>Ga0222622_10000662_pt1 | contig 13166 bp, 16 predicted proteins | sample PLM2_5_b1metaG_FD_177335 | JGI IMG/M metagenome (GOLD analysis project Ga0222622, IMG submission 177335) | Groundwater sediment microbial communities from an aquifer in East River, Colorado, USA - PLM2_5_b1 | ecosystem: Environmental > Terrestrial > Soil > Riparian zone | place: USA: East... | reverse complement strand
GCAACGCCGCGCCCCGACGCTTCGACTCCGCTATCTGAGCGGCGGCGCGCGCGCGGGCGCTTACTCGGAATCGCCTCGCGCGACTCGCAACTCGTTCAAGACGGCACGGTCGGTCGCATCCAACGGGGCCTGTTCCAGCATCTCGGGCCGCAGGGCCAGCGTGCGAGCCAGCGCTTCACGCCGGCGCCACCGCTCGATATCGCCGTGGTGCCCGGACAACAGGACCGGCGGTACGTGCATCCCGCGGAATTCCGCCGGACGCGTGTACTGCGGGTAATCGAGCAGCCCGCGCGCGAACGTGTCGTGTGCGACCGATGCCTGATCTCCCACCACTCCGGGCACCAGCCGGCCGACCGCATCGACGATCACCAGCGCCGCCAGCTCGCCGCCCGAAAGCACGTAATCACCGATCGACAGCGCCTCGGTCGCCAATCCGGTTCGTACCCGCTCGTCGACCCCTTCGTAGCGGCCGCACAGGACCACAAGGTGATCCAGCGCGCTCAGCCGCTCGGCGGTCGCATGCGCGAACCGCTCGCCGTCGGGCGACGTCAGGATCACGGCGGCAGGCGCTCCGCGCGCCGCCCTGATGCCCTCAACCGCGGCAAACAACGGTTCCGGCTTCAACACCATGCCGGGGCCACCGCCAAACGGCATATCGTCGACCACCCGGTGACGATCGGTCGCGTAATCACGCAGATCGTGCACGCGGACGTCCAGAACGCCCGCCGTAATTGCCCGCCCGATCACGCCCTCCGCCAGCCCGCACGCGATCATCTTCGGGAAGATCGTAACGATGTCGATCTTCACCGCGTGCGCCCTGAAGGCCGGTTCAGATCCGTCAACCCCTCGGGGAGATCGACGGTGACTGAGCGCGCCGCGAGGTCGACCGCGACGCAAATACCACTGACGAGCGGTATCAACATGTGCTCGTCAACGACCAGGTAACTCCGTTCGAGCGAGCCCTCGACACCTGTCACTGTTCCGATGCGCGCGCCATTGCCGTCGACGACGTCGCATCCGACGAGATCGTGGCGGTAGAACGTGCCTGCCGGCAGCGGCTCGATCTCGTGTTCGCGGAGCCACAACTCGGCGCCGGCCAGCGTCTCCGCATCGTTCATCGTGTCGATTCCCGCGAACCGCACGATCGGCCGTCCCCGATGGACCCGGCTCTCGACAATCTCGCGCTCGCGCGGCCGGTCCGCCGGACCAACCAGGAGCACCTTTCCTATCCTGAACCGGTCTTCCATGAAGTCCGTTTCAGGATTCACGATCACCTGCCCGCGGATGCCATGTGCGCGCGCTACACGCCCCACCAGCAGCAGATCGTCCACTGGCTCGGCGCGCGATTCAGGATCCACACATCACCCGCGCTTACGACTCGTCGCGGAACTCCAGCGTCGCCTTTGTTCCTTCGAGATCCGCCGTCGCATTGACGAGTGTTCGCATCGCCGCCGCCGTCCGCCCCTGCCGTCCAATCACGCGCCCGAGATCACCGGGCGCCATGAACAACTCCACCAGCGTCTGGCCGCGATGCTCACGCTCGGTCACACGAACGGCGTCGGGCCGATCGGCCAGCGCCCGTGCGACCACCTCGACGACGTCCCGGCAGCGGCTCACGACGCAGGCTGGGTAATCGCCGTCGCAGCGGCTTCGGCGGGAGGCATTCGCGCCACCAGCGTTCGCACGGTATCGGACGGGACCGCCCCGGCTTTAATCCAGTGCTCGAGTCGATCCCGCTTCAATTCAAGGGTCTCCGGCTTCGTGCGCGGATTGTAGTGGCCGAGCACCTCGACAAAGCTGCTGTCGCGCGCGGCACGCGAATCGGTGACCACCACGCGGAAAAACGGCCGCTTCTTCGAACCCGTACGTCTCAGACGAATGGCTAACATTTCTTTTCAGCTCCCAGCTTCCAGCTCCCAGCTATCTGTTCATCAACGACTTCATCATGCCAAGGCCGCCCTTTTTCTTGCCCAGACCGGCCATGCCGCCCATCGCCTTGAGCATCTTCTTCATCTGGATGAACTGCTTCAACAGGCGATTGATTTCTTCGACCGAGGTCCCGCTGCCCCTGGCAATACGCTTGCGCCGGCTGCCATTGATCAACTGATGGTTCCGCCGCTCTTTTGGCGTCATCGAATTGATCATCGCTTCGATCCGATCGAGCTGTTTGTCGTCGACCTTCTCCCGATTGGCCGCGAGCTCTTTCATCGCGCCCATGCCCGGCAGCATGCCGATGATCTGCTCGAGCGGGCCCATCTTCTTGATCGTGCGCAGCTGATCGCGGAAGTCCTCGAGCGTGAAGTCGTCGAGGCGGAGCTTCTCTTCGAGCTTCTCCGCATCTTCGATCGAGACAGCTTCTTCCGCCTTCTCGATGAGCGACAGCACGTCGCCCATCCCGAGCACGCGCGACACCACACGGTCGGGATGAAACGGCTCCAGGTCCTGTAATCGCTCGCCGCTCCCGACAAACGCGATCGGCACGCCGACGACCCCGACGACCGAGAGCGCCGCGCCGCCGCGCGCGTCGCCATCCATTTTCGAGAGCACGACGCCGCTGATGCCGATGCGCCGGTTGAATTCGCCGGCGCTTTTGATCGCGTCCTGACCGGTCATCGCGTCGGCGACATACAGCCGATCCGTCGGTTCGACAGCCTGCTGGATTGCCTGCAGCTCGTTCATCAGATCGTCGTCGATATGGAGCCGGCCGGCGGTGTCGACGATGACCGTATCGAACCCGCTGTTTTTCGCCTCCGTCATCGCGCCAGACGCGCGCCGCACGGGATCGAGATCGCCGGCGGGATCGTGGACGCGAACGCCAGCCTGCTTGCCGACGACGTTCAACTGCTCGATCGCGGCCGGCCGGCGAACGTCGGTGGACACGAGAATCGGATGACGCCCTTGCTTGGCGAGCCAGCGTCCGAGTTTGCCGGCAGTCGTCGTCTTGCCCGACCCCTGGAGTCCCAGGAGCAAAATCACGCGCGGATGCGCCTGCGATGCCGGCAGCCCGCCGGTGGTGTCCCCGAAAAGCGCGAGCATCTCGTCGCGCACGATCCGCACGACCTGCTGCGCGGGGGTCAGGCTCTTCAGAACTTCCTGATCGACGGCACGGTCGCGAACACGATCGATGAACGCCTTGACCACCTTGAAATTGACGTCCGCCTCGAGCAGCGCCATGCGGATCTCCCGCAGCGCGGCTTCGACGGTCGCCTCGGTGAGCCGTACTTCGCCCCGAAGTGAGCGAAATACTCCCTGCAGGCGGTCGCTGAGCGATTCAAGCATGTCGTGAACGACCCGGTGTCGCGGGTCCGTTAGCTGGTCTCTAGGCGCCTAAGCGCTTCAGGCGCAAACGTTTATCGTAACGGAAGGGCCGGTCTGCTGTCAAACGGATGTGAGCTTGTGACCGAGCTTGTTCTTCTTCGTCGTGAGGTAGCGGCGAGTACCGTCTGAGGCTGGGATTTCGAGCGGCAACCACTCCACGACCGAGAGCTGATATCCCTCGATTCCGACCAGTTTTCGCGGATTGTTCGACAGCAGCCGCATCGATCGAACCCCCAGATTCTTGAGGATTTGGACGCCGATGCCGTAGTCCCGCTGATCGGCCTTGAAGCCGAGGCGTTCATTCGCTTCTACCGTATCGAGTCCGCCGTCTTGCAACTCATAGGCGCGAATCTTGTTCGAAAGCCCGATCCCGCGTCCTTCCTGGTTGAGGTACAAGAGCACGCCGCGACCTTCCGCCGCGATGCGATCCATGGCCGCTTCGAGCTGCAGGCCGCAATCGCACCGCGCGGAATGAAACACGTCCCCCGTCAAGCAGCGCGAGTGCACGCGGACGAGCACGTTTTCGCCGTCGCCGATGTCCCCTTTCACCAACGCGACGTGTGTCTCGCGGTCGATCGCGCTCTCGAATGCGAAGACGCGGAAGTCGCCGTGTTCGGTCGGAAGCGCCGCGTTCGCAACGCGCTGAACGAGAGCTTCGGTTCGCAGCCGGTACTGAATCAGGTCAGCCACCGTGACCATCAGCAGCTTGTGCCGGCGCGCGAATTTCGACAATTCCGGAACGCGCGCCATCGTCCCATCGGGACTCATGATTTCGCAGATCACCCCGGCGGGATACAAACCGGCGATGCGGGCGAGATCTACGGCCGCCTCGGTCTGTCCGGCACGGACGAGCACGCCGCCATCGCGGGCCTTCAACGGGAACATGTGTCCCGGCCGCACCAGATCGGACGGACGCGTCCGCTGGTCGATCATCGCGAGCACCGTCGCTGCACGATCGCTGGCCGAGACGCCGGTGCTGGTAACACCCCTGGCGTCGACCGAAACCGAGAACGCCGTTCCAAGCCGCGCGGTATTCTCTCCGACCATCTGTGGCAAATCGAGTTCGGCGAGGCGAGACTCGGTCATCGGCACGCAGATCAGGCCGCACCCGTACCGCGCCATGAAGTTGATCGCGTCGGGCGTGATCTTCTCGGCCGCGATCGTCAGATCCCCTTCGTTCTCCCGATCCTCGTCGTCGACGACGATGATCATCTTGCCGGCGCGGAACGCGTCGATCGCGTCGTCGATTGACGCGAAGGGAGACGTTTTCTTTCGTGCGGTCTTGGCCATGCGGTCTTCCACGATTATTACAGCGAGTTACAGAAACGCGCCGTCAGTGCTCCCGTTTCGGCAGCGTCGACATGCCGGCGAGTTCTGCGACGCGAACGACGTACTTGCCGAGAATGTCACATTCCAGATTGACCGGGTCTCCCACCTTCGCAAGATGCAGATTCGTATGCTCCCACGTATACGGGATGATCTGAATGTCAAAGCGGCGACCGTCGAGACCTGCCACGGTGAGGCTGATCCCGTCAACGGCGATGGATCCCTTTCGAACGATGTATGGTGCCAGGATCGCCGGGTAGCGAATCGTCAGCCAGAAGGACTCTCCGTCGGGTCGAATCTCCTCGATCGTTCCGGTCGCGTCGACGTGGCCCTGGACGAAATGGCCCCCAATCCGGGCGTCCGCGCGCAGCGGCCGTTCGAGATTCACCAGCGAGCCGCGGCGCAGCGTCCCGAGCGCCGTCACCCGCGCCGTTTCCGGCGAGATGTCGGCATGGATCGCGGCGACGTCGCAGGCAACGGCGGTCAGGCACACGCCATTGACGGCGATGCTGTCTCCCGCCGAGATCTCGGGTGCGATTGCCGTCGTCAAACGCATGCGAAAGCCGGACGTCGTCGGCTTCATCTCGGCGACTTCGCCGATGGCTTCAATCAGACCGGTGAACATACGCTTCGGCCAGCATATCGGTCCCGAGCTGTCGCGTGGACACCTGACCCAGCCCGGGCAAGGGAAACGGCAGCCATTCGGGTCCATCGGGGCCCAGCACGTGCGGGGTCATATATACCTGGACGCGATCGACGAGGCCGGCGTCCCAGAATGATCGATGAAGCGTCACACCGCCTTCCACGATCATCGACGAGATGCCGCGCGACGCGAGACGCTCCACCGCACCGGCCAAGGTAGCCCCCTCCTTCAATCCGAGGATTTCTGCCCCCGCCGCGGTGAGAGACTCGGCCCGCTCACGCGCCGCTTCCACCATGGATTGCGTACTCATAATTATGACGGGACCCGCCTCGAGCGTCGAGAGGAGCCGAGCGGTTGGCGGAGTCCGCAGCCGCGAGTCGAACACCACGCGTACAAGCGGCCGATACCGGTACGCGCCGCGCGCGGTCAAACTCGGATCATCGGCGAGAACGGTCTCCGAACCGACGGCGATCGCGTCTACTTCGGCACGATCCCGGTGGATGAGACGTGCGGCCGCAGGACCCGTAAGTGGCGTCCGCACACCCGGCCGGGCCGCAATGCGGTGGTCGGCACTGACGGCAACCTTCATCGTGATGAACGGACGCTGGCGCCTCATCACCGTGAAGAACGGGGCATTCAGCGTTTTCGCGTCGGGGTCGAGGACGCCGGAGGTCACCGAAATGCCACGCTCGCGCAGAATCTCGAGCCCCCGTCCGTTGACGAGCGGGTTCGGGTCGCCGGACGCAACAACCACCCTGGCGATGCCCGCGTCCGCTACCACGGGGGCACAGGCGGCGGTGCGTCCGACATGGCTGCACGGCTCCAGCGTGCAGTACAGCGTCGCGCCACGCGCCCGCGGGCCGGCATCACGCAGCGCGTGCACTTCCGCATGCGGTCCGCCGGCGGCCTCGTGGAAGCCGCTGCCGACAACGACTCCCTCGCCATCGATCACGACGGCTCCCACCATCGGGTTGGGACTGGTGCGGCCGCGTCCCCGCTCAGCCAGCGCAAGCGCGCGAGCCATGTAATCGGTGTCGGTTAACACTGAATACTGTCAGCTTCCAGCTTCCAGCTTTCGGATTCCAGCTTTACGAACCGGGAGCTTCACGAACCGCGTAAAACAGGGTGACGTAATTGGCTTAGGCTGGGAGCTGGCAGCTGGGAGCTGGAATCTATTCACCACTTCTCCTCAAAGAGCGCGTCGACATATTCGTCCGGCGAAAATGGAACGAGGTCGTCGATACCCTCTCCGACACCGACGTAGCGGATTGGCAGTTTGAGATCGTGAGCAATGGCAACGGCGATGCCACCCTTCGCCGTGCCATCCAGTTTCGTGAGAACGATGCCGTTCACGCCGGCGACGTTCATGAATTCGCGCGCTTGTGCGAGACCGTTCTGGCCAACGGTTGCGTCAAGGACGAGAAGTACCTCGTGCGGCGCGCCTTCGACCTCGCGGGCTGCCACGCGCCGAATCTTCTCGAGTTCGTTCATGAGATTGGTGCGAGTGTGCAGGCGGCCCGCAGTATCGACGAGCACCACGTCGCGTTGGCGCGACTTGCCCGACGCGATCGCGTCGTACACGACCGCGGCGGGATCGGCGCCCATCCGTGCACGAATGAAATCCACTCCCGCCCGCGTCGCCCAGATTTCCAGCTGCTCGACGGCGGCCGCTCGGAATGTATCGGCGGCGCAGATCAAGGGCGTCTTTCCTGAGTCTTTGATGAACCGGGCCAGCTTCCCCACCGTCGTCGTCTTACCGGTGCCGTTCACGCCGACGATGAGCACCACGTGCGGCCGGTGCCCGTCGGCGCTCGGCGGGTTCGCAGCGCGAAGGATGCCGCGGATTTCTTCTTTCACCAGCGATCGGAGCGACGTGCCACCGCTGCGCTTCTGCCGAACCGCTTGAACGATCTGCTCGGTGGCTGCCACCCCGACGTCCGCCGAAATCAGCGCCTCCTCCAATGCGTCAACTGTTTCGACGTCAATCGGCTGCGCGCGTTTCGCCGGTTCGTCTGCCCGGCGGACCACTTCGTCGAACCGCTCGACGAACTGCTCCTTCGTCCGTGCGAGCGATTGTTTAATTCTGTCGAAAAAACCCATTTACCAGTTTTCCAGTTCTTGAGCCCTGAGCCCTGAGCCTTGAGCCGTGAGCCCTACTCGATTTCCGCTTTCTGCCGTCGCCCCATCAACGTCTCAACCGCTTCGAGCGGCGAGCTGTGCCCCTCGAGCACCGCCGACATCTGCGCCGTAATCGGCAATTCGAGCTCGTGGCGCGCGCCCAGTGCGAGCGCCGCGCCCGTCGTGCGCACGCCCTCGGCCACCATGTGCATCTGAGACAGGATGTCCGAAAGCGGCCGCCCGCGACCAAGTTCGTGCCCGACGTAGCGGTTGCGACTCAGATCGCCCGTGCAGGTGACGACGAGATCGCCGAGACCGCTCAGTCCCGCGAGCGTATCGCGGCGCCCTCCTTCGGCACACGCGAGCCGGGAGATCTCCGCGAGACCACGCGTGATGAGCGCGGCCATCGCATTGTGTCCGAGCCCGAGTCCTTCCACGACCCCTGCGGCGATCGCGATCACGTTCTTCAGCGCGCCGCCAATCTCGACCCCTGCCACGTCGTCGCTGCCATACAAACGCATTCCCCGGCTGCGAAATTGTTCCTGCACTCTCGTGACGGCGGCCGGATTTGTTGACGCCGCCAGCACCGCCGCCGGCAATCCACTCGCGACCTCTGCGGCGAAGCTCGGCCCCGACAGCACGACGACAGGAAGACTCGCGTCGGTTTCTTCCTCGATCACCTGCGACATGCGGCGCAGCGACTCCTCTTCCAACCCCTTGGTCGCGCTGACGACGATCGCATTGGCAGCAAGAGCCGGCGCGGCTAGCCTGACAACCGCGCGAAGTCCATGCGAAGGCACCGCGACGACGACGAACTGCGCGCTGTCCAGCGCACCTGTCATCGATGATGTGACCTCCACGTCTTGCGGGAGCGAGACGCCGCATAGATATCGCGGGTTCGTCCGGGTGGTCGCCACTTCGGCCGCGAGCTCGCGATCGCGCGCCCACAGTCGAACCGTCCGCCCTGCTCGCGCCAGGTGAATTGCGAGCGCTGTCCCCCAGCTCCCCGCGCCGAGTATGGCAATCCGGCTCATGCGCGGGATCCCACGCGTCGTTCCGTCCCCAGACGCAACCGCCGCAGATTGGCGCGGTGACGGAACAGGATCAACACCGCGACCGCGATTGACATCACCACGACCGCGCGCGGCGCGCCGGACCACCACGCGATCGGCGGTAATGCCACCGTTGCCGCAATCGAACCAAGCGACACGTACCGGGTCGACCACACGATGATCAGGAACACGCTAGCGGCAAGGCTCGCAGCGATGGGCGACAGAATGCTGAACACGCCCGCCGCTACGGCGACGCCCTTGCCGCCACGGAATTTCAGCCAGACCGGATAAATGTGCCCGACGATTGCCGCCGCGCCCGTGAGCGCCGCGATCGACACGCCACCCGCCGCAAGGTTCACGATGATGATTGCCGCCGCGCCCTTGGCGACATCGAGTCCCATTACGGCAACCGCGCGCCACGCACCGGTGGTCCGAAGCACATTCGCGGCGCCGACATTTCCACTGCCCGCCACGCGAACGTCGATGCCGGCGCGCCGCGCCAGGAGAAACGCAAAGGGAACCGACCCTGCGAGATATCCAAACAGGATGGGGAGCATAGAGCCTTACTTTAATGGTACCCGCAGGAGTGCCTCGTACGCTGCACCTTTCGACGACACGCGGCTTCGGAAGACGGTCACTGCGCCGACACGGCAACGGCCCGCATCTGCTGTTCGGCTGCGAAGGATCTCGCGGACCTCGCGATACGAACCACCGCGCGACATCTCCTTCACCCGCGCGATGGTGAGATGGGCCGAATAGGCGCGGCGCTCTGGTACAAAGCCGATCGGTTCCAGCCGCTGATTCAGCTCCGCATGGAGCCGCGCGAGGGGCGTGCCGCCGGACGTGACGCCAAGCCACAAGACGCGCGGTGAACCCGATGGCGGAAAGGCACCGAGGCCAGAGATCTCGAGGTCGAAGGCAGGTTCATGGAAGGGAGCATCGATCGCCTCGACCGTCGGTTCGACTCGCGACTGCTCGACCTCGCCCAGAAACCACAGCGTGATGTGAAGGTTCGCCGGCGGTACCCACCGCGCATCCAGCCGTTGTTCGAGATCCAGCCTCAGAGAGTCAGCAATCTGCGCTGCTGCTTCCGTGACACGCTCGTCGAGCTCGACGCCAACAAAGAGTCGCACCTTACCCTCCGAGCGACCTCCTCACCATGTCGAGCGCAGCCTGAGTCGCCTGAAAACGTACTTGCGGCCGGCCGCCGATGAACGAGAACGTCCGCACGCGCGCCGGGCCTTCATGACTAGTCAACGCAATCGCAACTGTTCCAACCGGCTTCTGTGGCGTCCCGCCGCCCGGTCCGGCTACGCCCGTGATGCTGATACCCAGAGACGAACCGGTGCGGACGCGAATGCCGTCCGCCAGTGCGACCGCCACAGGCTCACTCACCGCGCCGTGTTGCTCGATCAGATGTGGCGGCACGTCAGCGAAGACCGTCTTCAGGGAATTGCTGTAGGTGACGGCGCCGCCGACGACGTAGTCAGAGCTGCCGGCAACTTCGGTGAGTCGCATCAGCAACAGTCCACCCGTGCACGACTCGGCAGCGCTGATCGTCAAGCCGCGATCCCGCAGCAACGAGCCGACCACTTCTTCCATCGTCCGCCCGTCGACACTGAATACATCGTCTTTCAGCGCGGTCATCAGCGACTCGCGCGCGGCACGGAGGCGCGTCTGTGCTTCGGCGCCGGCGGAGCTTCGCAGCGTCAGGTGCAATTCCACCTGGCCGGGCATTGCCAGGATGGTCGTTTCGATCGGTGGGGTCTCGTGCGTCCAGCGCGAGTAGATCGGCTGGGCAATCTCCTCGACGTGAGACTCGCCGCGACCCGCGACGAAGAGCGTCTCGCGATACAGGCGCCAGCCGCCCGTCCGCCCGGCGAGGAATCGGTCGCACAGCCGATTGAACATCGGGTTCAGTTCGCGCGGCGGTCCGGGTAGCAAGACGACGACCTGGTCGGCGTGCTCGATCATCAGCCCCGGAGCGGTGCCGTTCGGATTGTCGAGGACCATCGCACCTGCGGGGACCATTGCCTGACGTCGATTCACCTCCGGCATTCGCATGCCGCGGCGCTCGAATCGCGTGCGAATCTGGTCGACGATCGCCGGATCCTCCGACAAGGGACGGTCGAGAGCGCTGGCGATCACCTCGCGCGTCAGATCGTCGTCTGTCGGTCCCAGCCCACCGGTGAGCACCACGAGATCCGCTCGTGACATCGCGCCGAGAAAAACCTGGCGAAGCCGATCGCGATCGTCGGCAACAACGCTCTTCGTCCGCAGTTCGACACCGAGGTCTCCCAGCCGGCCGGCCAGGAACAGTGAGTTGGTATCGAGTCGCGACACGCCAAGAAGTTCGCTCCCGACGGCGATGATCTCCGCAGTCGCGAGCGGACGAGAACTTACGCGATCCATGCCGGCACCAGCCACATCAGAATTCGCAGCGAAATGTTGGCATAGACCGCTGCCATCGCGTCGTCGGCCATCACGCCGAGGCCCCCGTGCAGTTGCTCGAATTTACCCGCCGGAAACGGTTTGATCACGTCGAACACGCGAAACAACAGGAAGCCGGCCAGGGCACCAGACCAGCCAACAGGAATGAATGCGAGAGTAATGAGCATGCCGACCACTTCGTCGATCACAACCGGGCCGGGATCGATTCCTCCGAAGAACTGCTCCGCCGTCGTGCCGGCCCATACGCCAGCCGCAAAGAGGCCGACGATGAGCGCGACCTCGAGGATCGGCGAATGCGACCACCAGACGAGCAGGTAAACAAGAAGACCGGCCGCGGATCCGACGGTCCCGGGTGCAATCGGAAAGTAGCCACAGTATCCAACCGTGGCGATGAACACGGCGAGGCGAGTCACACTTTGACGACGCGGGTGTCGGCGAGCCGATCGTGGACGGCTCGCTTCTCCTCCCCCACCAGCGCAGGGAGAAAGCCAAGGCCGGCCGGGAGGGCTGATACCGCGTAGCCCGCCGCGCGCATCACCGAATGGCCGAGCGGCACGCGCCCAGATTCCATTTCCATCGGGACGACGCGTATCCCCGCCGCCATCTTGCCAATGGTCTGTCCACCCGCGGCGGTGAACAGGGTGAAGTAGCCGCCGGCGATCAGCAGGAGAAAGGACACGAATGGCACGAGTGGAATGACCGTCGCGTGAGCCCAGGTCAGGCCGCAGATCCGCAAGGTCAGGTAAAAAACGATTGAAGCGATCGTCGAGAGCACCACGGCGTCGAGGACAGCTGCTGACACGCGAGGAATCAGCGTCGCGGCGGCCGGAACATCTTCTGGGTCGGCTCGCGTCGTCGTTACGGACGGTGCGAACGGCCGGACCCGCGAAGGCTCTTCATTAGTGAAGCCGAGCAGCGGTTCTTCCGGGGCAGAAGCGGGACGCGGCGAAGTGGGTGTGGCACGGCGCACCGCGAGCGGATGTCTCGGCGTCGCGGGGGCAACGACCCGCGGGGCATCATCGGAAATTTTGCGATCTTTGAAGAGCGGGAGATCGAATGAACTGGTAATCGGGCGCGGCGCCGGCGCGATCGTGTCCGCTGCCGTCGAGTCGGTCCGCGGTGTCTGTCTGGATCCCTCCAGCGCAAAATCCGCAAGCGGCCCTATTGGCTCGTCGGTGTGAATTGGAAGATCGATGGCTTGAGGAGGTGTCGTCAGCGAAAACTCATACCCGCAGTTCCGGCAACGCGCGCCGTTGTCGAAGCTGATGTACTGACATTTCGGGCATCTCATCGGCGAACAGGAGTCCCGGCCTTTGCATCCGGCGGCATTCGCGCCGCCTCCAGCAGCTTGCTTTGAATGGTCGCTTTCAACTGATCCGCGTCGGCGCTCAACGGATCACCGGGACCGATCGCGTCGAGCGCGAGCAGCGCGTCGCGAAGATGGCCGCGCTCGTACTGGGCCTGCGCGCGCGCAAGCGCCACGTCCGATGCGGTCGGAACCGGCAACGGCTCGTCGTGTACTCGAGTCGCCACTTCGGCCGGCGGACCTTGGTCGAACGGCAACTTCAATTCACCGCGCGCCCACAGCATACCGATCGCCACGGCCGCCGATGCGAAGCCCAGGACGGCGCCCGCAGCGATCCATCCAAGCCATGAGCGATCCGGGCCCGCGATCGTGGGATCGGAGACGGCGGTTCGCGGCGGTTCTCGCCGTTGAATACGGGAATCCGGCACGCTCGCCGCTTCGAGACGATCGAGTCGCTCGAGCAGGACGAGCGCTTCCTCGGTGCCGACGCCGTGCTCGACCGCCTGGCGAAGCAGGCCGCGGGCGGTCTGCGCCTCGCCGCGGTGGAAGGCCGCCGCGCCGGAGTGCAGCAGCTCCTCACCTTCGCGCTGGCGCTCCGCAATCGCGCTGCGCGCACGTTCGATATACGCGCGGGCGCGCGCATGTCCGCGATCGATGAAGAGTGCTCGCGTCCAGACGTTGATGGCGAGCTCGTGCTGACCGGCGAAATAGTGATCCAGACCGCTGAGCAGTAATTCCTCGAGACGCGCCTGACGATCGTGCTCGGATTCGACAGCCGGCGAGACGGACGTGTGCTGGTCTGGTGTCACGAATTAGCGTCCCATGGGCAGTCGCACGCGATTATGAGCCGAACTGTGCACGGAAACAAGCCTTTGCATCATCGCACGGGCCGGGCGAACAGTCGATCGTGCGAGTCGAAGGTGATAGAACTCTTGCCATGGAACTCGTCGAA